>Ga0180437_10000266_pt1 | contig 103940 bp, 102 predicted proteins | sample SS_ome_4_FD_132410 | JGI IMG/M metagenome (GOLD analysis project Ga0180437, IMG submission 132410) | Hypersaline lake sediment archaeal communities from the Salton Sea, California, USA - SS_3_D_1 metaG | ecosystem: Environmental > Aquatic > Non-marine Saline and Alkaline > Hypersaline >...
CTTCATCCGCACCGCCGACATCACCGGCGAGATCCAGCTGCCCGAAGGGGTGGAGATGGTGATGCCCGGCGACAGCGTCAACCTGATGGTCGAGCTGATCACGCCCGCCGCCCTGGACAAGGGGGCCAACTTCGCCATCCGCGAGGGCGGCCTCACCGTCGGCGCTGGCGTCATCACCGACATCCTGGAATAGTGTGGGTCAATGGCCGTCAGCCTGCTCTGCGCGAGCGGCTGCGTGAAAGGCGAGGCAGGTCCGTAATCTGCCGGGGAGAATATGGCAAAGCAGAAGATCCGAATCAGACTGAAGGCGTATGACCATCGTGTGCTAGACGCATCTGCGCAACGCATCGTAGAGACGGCAGAGCGCACCGGCGCGCGGGTGGTGGGGCCTGTCCCCCTCCCGACGCGCATCGAGCGCTGGACGGTGCGACGCTCGCCGTTCATCGACAAGGACTCGCAGGAACACTTCGAGATGCGGACACACAAGCGCCTCATCGACGTACTGGATCCAGATACGAAGACCATCGACACGCTGATGCGGCTCAATCTGCCCGCCGGAGTCGATATCGAGATCAAGATTTAGGCAGGCACGAACGGGGCTGTGCCCCTCCTGACACGAGGGGACCGGGCACAGTCTCCGCTCAGCCACGCCCGCGAATTAGATCGGGACTAGAGCCCCGAGGGCGTCATAGAAAAGCTCACTGCTCTATCCCTGCGGAGGCAATGCCGATGAAGGGCATTATTGGTAAGAAAGTTGGCATGACACAGATTTTTGACGACAAAGGAGCCGCCATTCCAGTGACCGTCATCCAGGCTGGGCCATGCTACGTTACCCAGGTAAAGACCGAGTGGCACGATGGCTACTCGGCAGTACAACTAGGCTTCGAAGAAGTGGCAGCCGACAAAGCTGAGCGCCGCCTGACCAAGGCCGAACGCGGCCATCTGGGCCTGCTCACGCCGGACGAGAAACACCCCCAGCGCAGGCGTAACCGGGGCATTCCCCCCTTGCGCTACCTGCGCGAATTCCGCCTGCCCAACGTCGCGGATTACAAGCAAGGGCAGACCATCACCGTCGACGTTTTTGCCGAGGGTGATAAGGTAGACGTGGTTGGCACCACCAAGGGTCGCGGCTTCGCCGGGACCATCAAACGCCACAACTTCAGGCGTCAGCCCAAGACCCACGGCCAATCGGACCGTGAGCGCGCGCCCGGCTCCATTGGTGCCACCAGCACCCCAGGCCGGGTGTTCAAGGGCAAGAAAATGGCTGGCCGCATGGGCAACGCCCGCGTGACCGCTCAGAACCTGGAAGTCGTCGTCGTGGACCCCGAAAACAACCTGCTGGCCGTCAAGGGCAGCGTACCGGGCGCGCGCGGCGGGCTGCTGACGATCCAGGCTGCAAAGTAGAGTTAGAGGGAACCTGGTTATGGAAGTCCCTGTTCACAGCATGGCCGGACGCGAAGTCGACACCATCGAGCTTCCGGCAGACATATTCGAGGTGCCGGTCAAGGTTGGCCTGATGCACCAGGCATACGTGCGGCAGATGGCAAACGCCCGCCTGGGGACGCACAAAACCCAGACACGTAGCGAGGTGAGCCGCAGCAAGTCGAAGTGGTATCGTCAGAAGGGCACCGGACGCGCACGGCACGGCAGCCGCAACGCGCCCCTTTTCGTGGGCGGCGGTGTGGCCCACGGTCCAAGGCCGCGCAGTTATAAGAAGAAGATGCCCAAGAAGATGCGGCGCGCCGCGCTGCGCTCGCTGCTCTCGGCCAAGGCTGCCGAAGCGGAAATCGTGGTGGTCGACAAGCTCCACGTGGACGCGCCCAGCACACGCGAAATGGTAGGGGTGCTGGAAAATCTGACCGGCGGCAGAAGCGCCGTGGTCCTGCTGGCGGAGCGCAACGAAGCCGTCGAGCAGTCGATACGCAACATCCCTCATGCTCGGACGCTGCGCGTGGGCTACCTGAACGTGCGCGACGTGTTGAGCCACGACATGTTAGTCATGCCCCTGGATGCCCTGGAGCACATCAAGGGCTGGTTGGGCACGAATCAGGGGGCATGATGAGCGAGCTACACATCTACGATATCATCCGTCGCCCGATTATCACCGAGAAGACCGACTACCAGTCGGAGGTGCTTAACCAGTACAGCTTCGAGGTGGATAAACGGGCCACCAAGCAGCAAATCAAAGAGGCTGTCGAAGTCGTATTCGACGTAGACGTGGAAAAGGTCCGCACGGCGATCATGCCCGCCAAGAGAGGCCGCCGCCTGCGGAAGATGATCATTCGCAAGAAGGAATGGAAGAAGGCCATCGTCACGCTGAGCCCAGGCCAGAGCATCGACCTGTTCGACGTGTAAGCGGCTCTCGAATTGCAAACCGCTGACTGAGAAAAACTATGGCGATTAAAAAGTACAAGCCCACTTCGCCCGGACGCCGGGACATGTCGGGCCACGCATTTGAAGAAATCACGAAGAGCAAGCCCGAGAAATCGCTCACGCGCCAACTCCGCAAGCGCGGTGGGCGCAACACCTACGGGCGCATCACCGTGCGGCATCGCGGCGGCGGGCACAAGCGCCGCTACCGCCTCATCGACTTCAAGCGCCAGAAGTTCGGCATTCCCGCGCGCGTCGCCAGCATCGAGTACGACCCGAACCGCTCGGCGCGCATCGCCCTGCTGGTTTACGCCGATGGCGAAAAGCGGTATATTATCGCGCCGCTTGGCCTGCAGGTTGGCGATGCTGTGATGAACGGCCCAGAAGCCGACATCCGGCCAGGCAACGCCCTGCCCATTGCCAACATCCCCGTCGGCACCATGATCCACAACATCGAGTTGGAGCAGGGGCGCGGCGGGCAATTGGTCCGCTCGGCGGGCACGTCGGCCCAGTTGCTCGCCAAAGAGGGGCGCTACGCGCAGGTACGCCTGCCCAGCGGCGAAGTACGGCTCATCAGCCAGGTCTGCATGGCAACCATCGGCCAGGTAGGCAACACCGACCACAGCAACATCAAGCTAGGCAAGGCCGGACGGAGACGTTGGATGGGCTGGCGTCCGGCAGTACGTGGCTCGGCCATGGACCCCGGCAGCCACCCGCATGGCGGCGGCGAGGGTCGCTCGCCGATTGGCATGCCCGGACCGAAGACACCCTGGGGCAAACCGACTCTGGGCTACAAAACACGCCGCAACAAGCGCACCGACAAGTACATCGTGCGGCGGCGTGGCAAGAAGAGACGGTAACCCTCCGGGACCGGAAATTGGAGAGGAAGTACGATGTCCAGAAGCCTTAAGAAGGGGCCTTACATAGAGCCTAAGCTGTTGAAGCGCGTCGAGGGTATGAACGCCGCCAACGAGCGGAAAGTCATCAAGACCTGGAGCCGCGCCTCGACGATCTTCCCGCAGATGGTGGGACACACCATCGCGGTGCACGATGGCCGCAGGCACGTGCCCATCTTCGTCACCGAAAACATGGTGGGGCACAAGTTGGGCGAGTTCGCGCCGACGCGCACCTTTCGCGGCCACCTCGGCAGAGAAAAGAAGCGCTAGCGCGGAGAGGATGATCTGAATGGAAGTGCGAGCAGTCGCCCGTTACCTGCCCATATCGTCTCAAAAGGTCCGCCTCGTCCTCAACGAAGTCCGGGGCAAGCCTGCCGACGACGCGCTGGAAACGCTGTTTCACATGCCGCAGAAAGGCGCGCCGATGGTCTCCAAGGTCATCAACAGCGCCATCCATAACGCGACACAGAACTACGGCCTGGAGCGCGACAGGTTATACGTGGCCAAGATCTACGCCGACGAAGGCCCAACGCGACGCTGGCGCAAGTTTGGAGCGCGCGGGCGCTTCAAGCCCTGGTTGCGCCGCTCGTCGCACGTCACGGTCATACTAGACGAGCTAGAGGAGTTCGAGCCGCTTCCGGGCGAAGAGGATGAGGAGTAAGAGCTATGGGGCGCAAGGTACATCCAGTTGGATTCCGGCTGAAGGTAAACCGCGATTGGGACGCGCGCTGGTTTGCCGAAGGCGAACGCTATGCTGACCTGCTGCACGAAGATTTGCAGATTCGCAAGCGGGTCGACCAGGGCGCGCGCCGGGCAGCCATCTCGCGCGTCGAGATCGAGCGGTATCCCAACCAGGTCCAGGTCACGATCCACACGGCCAAACCCGGCATCGTGATTGGCCGCCGGGGCGAATCGGTCAAAGCGCTCCGCGCAGAGTTGGAGAAGATGACCGGCAAGACGGTCAAGGTGGAAGTCGAAGAGATCGAAAATCCCGACCTCGACGCCAGGCTCGTGGCCGAGAACGTCGCCGGTCAGCTTGAGCGGCGCATCAGCCACAGCCGCGCCATGAAGCGCGCCATCGCCCAGGCCATGCGCCAGGGCGCAGAGGGCGTCAAGATCATGACCTCTGGCCGCCTGTCAGGCTCAGAGATGGCCCGCCGCGATTGGCAGCGCGATGGCCGCGTGCCTCTGCAAACGCTGCGCGCCAACATCGACTACGGCACGGCGGAAGCATTCACCACCTACGGCCAGATCGGCGTCAAGGTGTGGATTTACAAGGGCGACGTGCTGACCGAAGACGAGCGCGAGCAGAGTGACGTTTACGTCAGCCAGTAACCCCGACCTGCACGAAGTGGAGCTTGAAGCATGTTAATGCCAAAGCGTGTCAAATATCGCAAGCAGATGCGTGGTCGCATGAAAGGTAGGGCCGGGCGGGGCAACGTGACCTCGTTTGGGGATTTCGGTTTGCAAGCGCTGGAGCCGCATTGGATCACCAGCCGCCAGATTGAGGCCGCTCGCCGCGCCATCGTGCGCCACATGAAGCGTCGCGGCCAATACTGGATTCGCATTTTCCCAGACAAGCCGGTCACGGCCAAACCCGCCGAAACCCGCATGGGCAAGGGTAAAGGCGCAGTAGACCACTGGGTCGCCGTGGTCAAGCCTGGCCGCGTCATGTTCGAAGTGGGCGGCGTGCCGTCCGACGTGGCCCGCGAGGCGCTGCGGCTGGCGTCGTACAAGCTGCCGATCAAGACCAAAATCGTCCCGCGCATCGACCCCATTACCGGACGAGAAGTGTAATCATGCAAGCATTTGAACTGCGCGACCTGTCGGACGAGGAACTCGTCGCCAGGCTGGACGAAACGAAACAGGAACTATTCACCTTGCGCTTCCAGCGCGAATCGGGTCAGCTAGAGGACATGTCGCGCATACGGAAAACCCGGCGCGAGGTGGCCCGCATCATAACCGTCATTCGCGAGCGCGAGCTGGCCGCCGAACTGGCCGCCCAGGAGGAAATCGGTGAGCAATAGTAGCCGCAAGCGGCTGGTTGGCCGCGTGACCAGCGACAAAATGGACAAGACCGTCGTCGTGGCCGTAGACCGTACCATGCGCCACCCGCTGTACCGCAAGGTCGTGCGCACCACCAGGAAGTACATGGCACACGACGAGGAGAACAAGTGCGCAGTGGGCGACATCGTGCGCATCATCGAGTCGCGCCCCATCAGCAAGAACAAGCGCTGGGTGGTGCAAGAGATCGTCAAGGAACAAGCGGGCTGAGGCCAGCCAACAAACGGAAGCAGGAATAAAGCAATGATTCAAAACGAATCGCGACTGACCGTCGCCGACAACAGTGGGGCCCGCGAATTGCTGGTCATCCGCGTGCTGGGTGGCTCCAAGCGCTACTACGGCGGCGTGGGCGACCTGGTCGTCGGCACGGTCAAGGTCGCCACGCCCCAGGGGCAGGTCAAGAAGAGTGAAGTCGTGCGCGCGGTGGTGGTCCGCGTCAAGAAAGGATACCGGCGTGAAGACGGCTCGTATATCCGTTTCGACGACAACGCCTGTGTCATCCTGGAAGGCGACGGCCTGAAGAACAGGAACCCCAGAGGCACCCGCATCTTCGGCCCTGTGGCCCGCGAGTTGCGCCAGCGCGGCTTCATGAAAATCGTCGCGCTTGCGCCGGAGGTCTTGTGATGGCGAAATCCATGCGCATCATGCGCGGTGACACGGTAGAAGTCATCGCCGGAAACGACCGGGGCGTGCGCGGCGAAGTGCTGCGCGTGTTTCCAAAGAAGCGCCAGATTCTGGTGTCGCAGGTGCGGGTCGTGAAGAAGCACCAGCGCCCCATCCAGGCCGGACGCGGGCAGGTGCAGGCGGGCATCATCCAGTTCGAAGCGCCCATCGACGCCTCGAACGTCATGGTGGTCTGCCCCAGTTGCGATGACATCACGCGGGTAGGGTCCCGCCGCGAGAATGGCAGGCGGGTGCGTGTCTGCAAGAAGTGTGGCGAGGATATAGACTGAGATGAGCCAAATCAACAAGCAAGTCTACCAGGAGAATATCCTCCCCCAATTGGTAGAACGCTTTCAGTACAGCAATCCGATGCAAGCGCCGCGCCTGACCAAGATCGTGGTCAACGTCGGCGTTGGCGAGGCGTTGGACAACGCCAAGGCGCTCGACCACGCCATCGAAGACGTCACCCAGATCACCGGGCAGCGTCCGGTGGTGACCAAGGCCAAGAAGAGCATCGCCACCTTCAAGCTGCGCGAAGGCCGCTCGATTGGCGTGAAGGTCACGCTGCGCGGCGAGCGCATGTGGGCCTTCCTGGACCGGCTGGTCAACGTCGCCCTGCCGCGTACGCGCGACTTTCGTGGCATTTCGCCCAAGTCGTTCGACGGTCGCGGCAACTACACGCTCGGCCTGCGGGAACAGCTGATCTTCCCGGAGATCGACTACGACAAGACCGACAAGGCGCGCGGCATGGAAATCTCTATCGTAACCACCGCACAGACCGACGAGGAAGGGCGCGAACTGCTGCTTCTGCTGGGCATGCCCTTCCGCAGAAACTAACTGGCAGGAGTCGAAATCATGGCGAAAACGTGCATGCCCTATCGCGAGGAGCGACGCAAGTACCAAGTCCGCGTCCGCAACCGTTGCAAGCTGTGCGGGCGTCCGCGCGGCTACATCCGCCGCTTCCAGCTTTGCCGGATTTGCTTCCGCGAGCTGGCGCTAGAGGGCAAAATCCCCGGCGTGGTGAAGTCGAGTTGGTAGCCCGGCTGCCCCACGACAAAGGACAGGGAGTGGGAAGAACATGACAGTAACTGACCCAATTTCTGACATGCTGACGCGCATTCGCAACGCGTTGCAGATCGGACACAGCAGCCTATCGATGCCCAGCTCTAAGCTGAAAGTAGCCGTCGCCGAAATCCTGAAGCAAGAGGGCTACATCGCTGACTACGAGGTGGCAGAGGGCAAACCGTCGCCCATGCTGCGCATCGAACTGAAGTATTACGGAGACCGTCGCAGCCGTCGCCCCGTCATTACCGGCATCGAACGCGTCAGCAAACCCGGACGCCGCATTTACGCGGGACGCAAGGAAATCCCCTGGGTGCTCAGCGGCATGGGCATCGTGGTGCTCAGCACACCCAAGGGCGTGATGACCGGCCAGCAAGCGCGTCGCCAGGGTATCGGCGGCGAAGTGCTGTGCAAGGTCTGGTAAAGCGGAGTAGAAGCTATGTCTCGAATTGGCAAGCAGCCGGTCACGTTGCCGGATGGGGTGCAGGTCGACATTGACGGCAGCCAGATCACCGTCAAAGGCCCCAAGGGCGAACTGGCGTGGCGCTACAATCCCGAACTGAACGTCGCGCTCGATGACGGGCAGGTGGTCGTCACCCGGCCCACGGACCAGCGCCATCACCGGGCGCTGCACGGCCTGACCCGCGCGCTGATCAACAACATGGTCGTCGGCGTCAGCGAGGGCTACCAGAAGGTCCTGGACATCATTGGCACCGGCTACCGCGCCGAGATGCAGGGCAAGAACCTCAAGCTGGAACTGGGGTTCTCGCACCCGGTGGAAGTGGTGCCGCCCGATGGCATCTCCTTCCAGGTAGAAGAGCGCGGCAAACAGATCATTGTGTCGGGTATCGACAAGCAACAGGTCGGCCAGATTACCGCCGACATCCGCAAGCTGCGCCCGCCCGAACCCTACAAGGGCAAGGGCGTCCGCTACCAGGGCGAATACGTCCGGCAGAAAGCGGGCAAGGCTGGCAAGGTTGGCCTGTAAGACGGAGCAACTGGTTTATGGATAGGAACAAGAAGAAACACCGGGCCCGCGAGCGCCGCCACCGCCGCGTGCGGGTGCGCGTGCAGGGCACCCAGGAACGCCCGCGCCTGAACGTCTTTCGCAGCCTGCGCCACATCTACGCGCAGGTGATCGACGACAGAGCCGGGCACACCCTGGCATCGGCCTCCACTGTGGACCCAGCGGTACAGAAAGAGGTCGCGGGCAAGAGCAAATCCGAGCAGGCGGCCATCGTCGGCAAGATCGTGGCCGAGCGCGCCCTGGGGGCGGGCATCAAGCAGGTTGTCTTTGACCGGGGCGGCTACCAGTATCATGGCCGGGTCAAGGAGCTGGCCGAAGCGGCCCGCGAGGGCGGATTGGAATTCTAACCAGCGCTGCGAAACCGTAGCGCCGGACCGTGGAGAGAATTATGGGACGACGACGCGAACCAAGACGGCAAGAACGCGACGACCTTGACGAGCGCGTGCTCGACATCAGGCGTGTCGCCAAAGTCATCAAGGGCGGGCGGCGCTTCGCCTTCCGCACCATCGTGGTGGTGGGCGACAACCGTGGCTCAGTCGGCCTCGGCGTGGGCAAAGCCCGTGGCGTACCCGATGCCATCCGCAAGGGAGCCGAACAGGCCCGCAAAGACATGCAGCCTATCGCCATGTCGGGCACGACCATCCCGCACGAAGTGGTCTCGAAATACAGTGGGGCCACGGTCGTGATGCGTCCGGCGTCGCCCGGCACCGGCGTGATTGCCGGGGGTTCGGTGCGCGCAGTGGTCGAGGCGGCTGGCATCCGCGACATCCTGACCAAATCACAGGGCAGCGCCAACATGCTGAACGTGGCCCGCGCCACACTCAACGGCCTGCGAAGCATGCACGACGTAGAGGAACTCGCGGCCATGCGCGGCGTGGATGCCAAGAAAGTCGTGCCCTTCTGGAGACGCGAAGATGGCCAAGACTAAGGGCAAAACCCTGCGCATCACCCTGGTCAGAAGCCCCATCGGCTACTCGCAGCGCCACAAAGACACCGTGCGCGCGCTGGGGCTGAAGCGTATTAGTCAAACTGTGGAGCACGAAGACGGACCGGCGTTGCAAGGCATGCTTTACAAAGTCGCGCACCTGGTCGAGGTTGAGGAAGTCTAAGGAAGTCCAAGGAAGACTGATGAAGTTACACGACTTACAACCAGACGAAGGCGCGGTCAAGAAACGGACTCGCGTCGGGCGCGGTATCGCCGCAGGCAAAGGCAAGACCGCCGGGCGCGGCACCAAGGGACAGAAGGCGCGGGCGGGTGGCGGCAAGGGCCGCTACTTCGAGGGCGGTCAGTTGCCGCTGGTGCGCCGCCTGCCCTTCAAGCGCGGTTTCACCAACGTCTTTCGTATCGAGTACCAGGAAGTCAACGTGGACCAGTTGGATGGGTTCCGCAAGGGCGGCGAGGTATCGCCCGAAACGCTGGCCGACGCGCGCCTGATCAAACACGCCGATCGCCCGGTCAAGGTGCTTGGACGTGGCGAGGTGAGCAAGGAACTCACGGTCAAAGCTCACGGCTTTTCCAAGAGCGCGCAGGCCAAGATAGAGGCCGCCGGGGGCACGGTGGAAGTCCTACCGTTACAGGTCACCGGCGCGCACGCCACCGTGCGCAAGCTGCGCAAGGAGCAGCTTGCCGCCAGGCAGGACTCGTAGTTTCATCGGAAGCTGGGGCGTAGCAGGGAGAGGTTGCCATGTTTGAAGGTCTGCGTGATGCATTCAAATTGCCGGATTTGCGCAAGCGAATTCTGCTTACCTTCCTGATCCTGGTTGTTTACCGGCTGGCTGCCAATATCCCGGTGCCGGGCGTGGACCGCGACGCGTTGCAGGCGCTCCTCGGCGGCGAGGGCGGCCTGTCGCAGTTTGCCAACGTGCTGGACTTGCTGTCCGGCGGCGCGGTGTCCAACTTCTCGGTGCTGGCGATGGGTGTGTACCCCTACATTACCGCGTCGATCATCATCCAGTTGCTCACGCCAATCGTGCCCGCGCTCGAAGAACTGGCTAAAGAAGGGCAGGCCGGGCGCGATACCATGAATCGCTACACCTACTTCCTGGCGATTCCCATGTCCGCCCTCCAGGCCATCGGCCAGATCAACATCTTCGGCTCGGCGGCGCTGGGCGGCTCGAGCGGCATCATCCCCGGCTTTGGGGCCGCCAATCCCCTGATAACGGCCACCGTGATCGCCACCATGACGGCGGGCACGATGTTCGCCATCTGGCTGGGCGAACTCATCACCGAGCAGGGCATCGGCAACGGGCTGTCGCTCATCATTTTCGCCGGTATCGTCGCGCGCGTGCCGACCAACTTCTCACGCATGATGGCCGACCCCACCAACCGCCTGCGTAACATCATCCTGTTCCTGGCCCTGACCTTGCTGACCATCCTGGTCATCGTGGTCGTCCAGGAAGGCACCCGCCGCATCCCGGTCAAGTACGGCAAGCGCGTGCGCGGCACGAAGATGTACGGCGGCGGCAGCAGCTACCTGCCTCTGCGCGTCAACACGGCGGGCATGATCCCGCTCATCTTCGCCCAGTCCATCCTGACCTTCCCGGCCATCGTCGCCAACCTGTTCACGCAGTCGTCCACGGCCTGGCTGGCGACGTTTGCCCGCAGCGTGAGCGCCATCTTTAGCGGCAGCGCGACGCTCATGGGGCCGCAGATCGTGTATTGGGTCATCTATTTCCTGCTGGTGGTCGCCTTCACGTACTTCTACACCGACGTGATGATCCGCAACCAAAACCTGCCGGAGAATCTGCAGAAGAACGGCGGGTTCATCCCCGGCATCCGGCCCGGCAAGCGCACCGCCGAGTTCATCAACCGGGTGGTACGGCGCATCACGCTGGTAGGCGCGCTCTTTCTGGGTGGCATCGCGGTGCTGCCCGGCGTCATCAGCATCACGCTGCAGATGACGGGTGGCGCAGGCGGGCAGACCTTCGCCCGCAACCTGCTGCTGATCAGCGGCGGCAGCCTGATTATTGTGGTCGGCGTCGTCATCGACACGCTGCGCCAGCTCGAAGCGCAGCTGGTCATGCGGCACCGCGACGCGTTCATCAAGTAGCATCCGAGGGCAAGAGGCTGGGAACAGGTGATGAGTCTTTACATCGTTTTGCTGGGGCCACCGGGAGCGGGCAAGGGAACCCAGGCCCGCATCATCTCGGAGGACTTCGGCATCCCGGTTGTCTCGACGGGCGATATGTTCCGCGCGATGAAGACTCTCGACACGCCCCTGGCCCGGCAGGTGCAAGAAATCATGGCGCGCGGCGACCTGGTTCCCGACGACATCACCGTGCAGATGGTCAAAGAGCGCTTCGAGCAACCGGACTGCCAGAACGGCGCGATGCTGGATGGCTTCCCGCGCACCGAAGCCCAGGCCGAGGCGCTGGACGAGATGCTGGCCGAGAGCTTTCACGAGGACTTGAGCGGGGTGCCCTTCTTCGCCTTGAGCAAAGAGGAAGCTGTCCGGCGCATCAGCGGGCGGCGCATGTGCCGCGCCAACGACCACCCGTACCACGTCGAGTTCAACCCGCCCCAACGAGAAGGCGTGTGCGACATCGACGGCAGCGAACTTTACCAGCGCAAGGACGATACGCCCGAAGCCGTCGAGCAGCGCTACGTGGAGTACGTCACCAAAACCGCGCCCCTGGTCGAGTTCTACCGTGACCGGGGGTTGCTGTTCGAGATAGACGCCTCGCAGGCCATCGACCAGATCACCGAGGTGCTGCGGGCAGAAGTTGGACGCTGGCAGGCGAAAGACGAGGACAAGGCGTGATCGTTCTGAAAACCCCCGACCAAATCGCCATCATGCGGCAGGCAGGCCGCATAGCGGCGCTGGCCCTGGCCGAGATGCGCGAAGCGGTGCAGCCCGGCACCACCACCGGCGAACTGGACCGCATCGCCGCCGACGTGCTGGCCAAGCACGGCGCGACGGCTGCCTTTCTGGGCTACCCGCCCGGCAGCCCGAACCCCTTCCCGGCGACCATCACCGCCTGCATCAACGAAGAACTGGTGCACGGCATCCCCGGCCAGCGCGTGCTGCAAGAAGGCGACATCATCAGCATCGACGTTGGCGCGGTCTACGAGGGTTACGTGGGCGACACGGCCACGACAGTCCCCGTCGGCTCGGTCAACGGCGAGGTACAGCGCCTGCTGGAAGTAACCGAGGCCGCCTTGTGGGAAGGTATCCGGGCCAGCGTGGGGGGCAAGCGCACCGGAGATGTCTCGGCGGCCATCCAGCAATACGTCGAGGGCAATGGCTTTCAGGTGGTGCGCGAGTACAGTGGGCACGGCGTGGGTGCCAAGATGCACGAGGACCCGTCCATCCCCAACTGGGGCAAGGCCGGGCGCGGTCCCAGGCTGCGTCCAGGCATGACCTACGCCCTGGAACCGATGGTTCTGATGACCGACCCCTCGACGCGCGTGCTCGACGACCACTGGACGGTCATCGCCGCCGATCTCAAGCCGTGCGCGCACTTTGAGCACACGATTGCGATCACCAACGGTCAGCCCGAAGTGCTGACAAAACTGGACTGACGCGGTATAATAAGCGTTTGTTTTGGAGTAGGACGGGAAGGCAAAAGCCCATGAAAGTATCATCATCCGTCAAGCGTCGCTGCCCCAAGTGCAAGGTTGTCAGGCGCAAGGGTGTGGTACACATCATTTGCGAAAACCCGAAGCACAGGCAGCGACAGGGATAGCCAGTCGCCCGGTGGCGTGAAATCTGGAGGTGAGGATGGCTCGTATTGAAGGTGTGGACCTGCCAAGGGACAAGCGGATCGAAGTTGGCTTGACCTATATCTATGGCATTGGTCGGACCAGCAGCAACGTAATACTCGACAAAGCGGGTGTCAACCCGGATACGCGCGTCAAAGACCTGACCGAGGGTGAGGCGCTCGCCATCCGCGAAGCCATCTCGGACACCGGCATCCTGATCGAAGGTGAGCTACGACGCGAGGTGCAGCTTAACATCAAGCGGCTGCAAGAGATCGGCACGTACCGTGGGCTGCGTCACCGCCGTAATCTGCCGGTGCACGGCCAGCGTACGCGCACCAACGCACGCACCCGCAAGGGTCCCAAGAAGACCGTACCCGGTCGGGGCCGCCGTCGCGGAATGAAGAAGAAATAGCAGGGGACCCAATGGGACGCAGACGAGGAAGCGGACGCCGCAAAGCCAGGAAGAACGTGCCCTACGGGCAGGCTCATATCCATGCCACGTTCAACAACACCATCGTGAGCATGACCGACCAGCAAGGCAACGTCATCGCCTGGGCCAGCGCCGGGACATCCGGCTTCAAAGGCTCGCGCAAGAGCACGCCCTATGCGGCACGACTGGCTGCTGCCCAGGCAGCAAGCTCGGCGCAAGATCACGGCATGCAAGAAGTAGACGTATTCGTTAAGGGACCCGGACCGGGCCGCGAGGCCGCCATCCGGGCCATTCAGGGCAGCGGTCTCAAAGTTCGCTCTATCAGCGACGTGACCCCCATCCCGCACAACGGCTGCCGCCCGCGCAAGAAGCGCAGAGTTTAGAGGATAGATCCAGAAATCCGAAATCCTAAAGGCCCAAGATGCCTCGTAGAAGGCGGTCGTCCTAGGGTTTTGGATCGATGATGTCGAGGAGAAAATGGCACGTTATACCGGACCCGTTTGCAAACTATGTCGGCGTGAAGGCGAGAAGCTCTTCCTGAAAGGCTCGCGCTGCCTTTCGCCCAAGTGTGCTATCGAACGGCGGGCATACCCGCCCGGCCAGCACGGCAAAGTGGCCCAATTCCGCCGGGGCCGCGCGTCGGACTATTCGTTCCAGCTTCGTGAGAAGCAAAAAGTGCGCCGCATCTACGGCGTTCTCGAACGCCAGTTCCGGCGCTACTTCCGCGAGGCGGTACGCCGTCCCGGCCTGACCGGCTCGAACCTGCTGTCGATCCTGGAATCGCGTCTGGATAACGTCGTGTACCGGCTGGGCTTCGCCGACTCGCGCCCACAGGCCCGGCAACTCGTCCAGCACGGCCACTTCGACGTCAACGGGCGTCGCACCAACATCCCGTCCTTCCTGGTACGCCCTGGCGACAATATCGCCGTGCGTGATGGCAGTCGCAACAAAACCTATTTCAAGGGCCTGAGCGAGTTGATGGAAGACAGGCCCTCACCCGAGTGGCTCGAACAGGACCCCAGGCAACTGGCTGGCCGCGTCACCCGTCAGCCCGAACGCACCGACATCGACATGACGCTCAACGAGCAGCTTATCGTTGAGTACTACTCTCGCTAATTATTGATTGCGCGAGACGCCACAGCACGGGTGTGGCAAGCTGAAATATTGAGATTGCATTGGTAGTAGGAATGGCCGCCAATTGGGCGGCCAGTTCAGGAGGGTCGTGCGTTGACAATGAATAACATGGTGCTGCCCAAGATCGAGCGCGACGCGATGTCCCGCAACTACGGGCGCTTCGTCATCAGCCCGATGGAACAGGGCTTCGGCATCACCATCGGCAACATGCTGCGACGCGTGCTGTTGTCTGCGCTGCCTGGCGCGGCGGTGACCTCAATCCGGGTATCAGGTGTGCCCCACGAGTTCTCTGCCATCCCAGACGTGCGCGAGGACATGACGCAGCTGGTTCTGCAAATCAAGCAGTTGCGGGCGGTGCTTCACGGCGCCGACAATGCCCGGCTGCGTTTGGAGGTTCACGGCGAGGGCACCGTCACGGCTGCCGACGTTCTCTGCCCGCCCGAAGTCACCATCATCAATCCCGAACTCTACCTATTCACGGTGGATTCGGAAAATGCATCCTTTGAGATGGAGTTGGTCGTGCAGGCCGGGCGGGGCTACGAACCCGCCGAGAATCGGTCCCGGCTGCCCATTGGCGAGCTTCCAATAGACGCCATCTTCAGCCCGGTCCGGCGAGCCAGCTTCCGCATTGAGGGCGCGCGCGTCGGCCAGCACACCAACTACGACAAGCTCGTCCTCGAAATCTGGACGGATGGCACCATCCGCCCCGAAGAGGCGATGAGCCAGGCAGCCCAGATCGTGATGAACCACTTGCGCATTCTGGCCGGGGTGGACTACGAGATGTTCGAACAGCCACCGCCAGAGCCAGAGCCAGAAGCGGGCATCCCCACCGAGATTTACGAGACGCCCATCGAGCAGTTGGACCTGAGCGTGCGCGTCTTCAACTCGCTCAAGCGCACCGGCATCACCAACGTGGGCGAGGTGCTGGAGATGCTCGACAAAGGCTCGGACGCCATGCTGGCGATCCGTAACTTTGGCGAGAAATCGCTCGACGAACTCACCGACCGCCTGCGCGAGAAGGGTTTCATGCCAGAAGACGCCGCTTTCGTGTCGCTAACCGAAGAGGAATAACCCGAGGAAAGGCTTGGGGTAGGAAGCATTCATGCGCCATCAAGTAAGAGGTCGCAAAATCGGTAGCAGCAGCGACCATAACAGATTGCTCAGGCGGTCCCTCATCACCGAGTTGTTCCGCCACGAGCGCATCAAGACCACCTCGGCCAAGGCCAGGGCTATTCGCAGCCAGGCCGAGAGAACCATCACCCTGGCGCGCAATCGCGGCGACGCCGAGCGCCTGATCGACCTGGCTAGCGACGGCGACGAGGATACGCTCAGGCGTCTGCTGACCGATGCGCAGGCCCGCCGCTTGCTGGCCGCCGCCGACGAGGATAGCGACGCGCTGGAACGCGAAGCCCGCGCTATCGCCGTACACGCGCAGCGTCTCGTCGCCAGAGACATCACAGACCGCGACGTGCTGCAAAAGCTGTTCGACGACATCGGGCCGCGCTTCGTGGACCGCAACGGCGGCTACACGCGCACGCTCAAGCTTGGCCCGCGCAAGGGTGATCGCGCCGAGATGGTGATCTTGGAGTTGGTTGAGTGATTGACGGCGCGCTGGGTAACCAGACGCGCCGCTACCGGGCGACCATCGCCTACGACGGCACCGGCTATCACGGCTTCCAGCGCCAGACCAACGCCAGCCCCACGATACAAGGGGCATTAGAAGCAGCGCTGGAGCGCATCACCCGGCAGCGAGTCGGAGTGATCGGCGCAGGTCGCACCGACGCCGGGGTGCACGCCACCGGGCAGGTCATCGCCTTTGACCTCACCTGGAAGCACGCGCCCGGCGACCTGAAGAACGCGCTCAACGCCACGCTGCCAGATGAAATAGCGGTGTGGCAGTTGCAGGAAGCCGGGCCGGAGTTTCACCCGCGCTTCGACGCCACCAGCCGGATGTATCGCTACCGGCTCTGGCAGGCCCCCCTGCAAGATCCATTGGGCCGTCACCGCCAATGGCACGTGCGGGAGCCGCTCGACACGATGGCGATCCAGCGCGCGGTGGACCACCTGCAAGGCGAGCACGACTTTGCCTCGTTTGGCACGCCGCCGCAGGGTCCTGGCCGCGAAACGCGGCGAACGGTGTACCGGGCCGCGTGGAGTGCACGAGAAGCGCGCCAGCACGAGGCGTGCGTGCACGAGTTCACCGTCGAGGCCAACGCGTTCCTCTACCGGATGGTGCGCAGCCTCGTCGGGACGTTGCGAGAAGTCGGCGCAGGGCGCATCTCGCCCGCCGCATTTGGCGACATCCTGGCCGCCGCCGACAGGGCGCGATCAGGTCCGACAGCGCCACCCCACGGGCTTACGCTGGTTGGGGTGAAGTACGAGCAATAATTAGGATTATCTGGAGTAGAGTCTTGACCAAAACCTATTCGGCAAAGCCAGAGGATATCGAGCGTGAGTGGTGGGTGGTCGATGCCGCCGACCAGACGCTTGGCCGCCTGGCGACGCAGGTTGCCTCGCTGCTGCGGGGCAAGCACAAGCCCACCTTCACGCCACACGTCGATTGCGGCGACTACGTCGTCGTCATCAACGCCGAGCGCGTCCACGTGACCGGGCAGAAGCTGGACCAGAAGATGTACTACCGGCACTCCGGCTATCCCGGCGGCCTGAAGACCATCAGCCTGCGGGACCAGCTCAAGAAGCGCCCGGAGCACGTCATCGAGTCCGCCGTACGGGGCATGCTGCCCAAAAATCGCCTGGGGCGGCGCATACGCGCCAAGCTAAAGGTCTATGCCGGGCCGGACCATCCGCATGCCGGACAAAAGCCGCAGCCCTTCGAGTTGTCATAGGTTCGAGAGAGAGTGGATAGATGTCCTCACAGTATTACGAAGGTATAGGCCGCCGCAAGCGTTCCAGCGCCCGCGTACGCCTCATCAGTGGCGGCAGTGGCAACATCGTCGTCAACGGCAAGCCCGCCGAAGACTACTTCCCGCGCCTGGGCGACGTGGAAATACTGCAAGAGCCATTGCACCACGCCGACCTCACCGATTTCGACGTGAGTGTCAAGGTGATGGGCGGTGGCGTCACCGGCCAGCGGGATGCCGTCAAAATGGGCCTCGCCCGCGCCATCGTCAAGTTCGATGAGGAGCAGCGCTCCACGATGCGCAAGGGCGGCTTCCTGACGCGCGACGCGCGCGAGAAGGAACGCAAGAAGCCCGGTCTCAAGCGCGCCCGCAAGGCCCCGACCTACACCAAGCGCTGATTGCCATTTAGCCAGAGATATCGAGAGGCAGCCCCGGACGGCGCTGCCTCTTTTTCTAATACGAGAGCAGAGCCTATGACGATCATCATCGCGGGCCTCGGTCCCGGCGACCCCGGCCTCATCACGCGCGCAGTGTGGGAGGCGGTCTCGCAAGCCAGCCACATTTATCTGCGGACGCGCCACCATCCCACCGTCCCCCATTTACCCCAGGGACCGGCCCGGCACGATTTCGACGCGACCTACGACGACGCCGACGATTTTGAGCAGGTATACGCTGCCATCGCCGGGCAGTTGCTGGAGGCCGCTGCCAAAGGCGAGGACGTGCTCTACGCGGTCCCCGGCGACCCGCTGGTGGGCGAAGCCACCGTGACCCGCCTGCTGAAGGAGGCCCACCGGCGCGGGCTGGAGACACGCATCCTGCACGGCGTGAGCTTCGTCGAGCCGACGCTGGCTGCCCTCGCCGGCCACGTCGCCAGCGCCGACGCCCTGGAGGGCCTGCAAATCGTCGACGCACTCGACGTAGCAGCCGCCTACCACCCGCCCATCAACCCCGACCTGCCCGCCCTGGTGGCGCAGGTCTACAACCGGCGCATCGCCTCCGAGGTCAAGCTGACGCTCATGAACCAGTATCCAGACGACCAGCCGGTCTGGCTGGTGCAGGCGGCAGGCACGCCGGAGGAACGCGTCGAGGCGGTCCCGCTCTTCGAAATGGACCGGGATTCGGCGCTGAACCACCTGACGACACTCTACCTGCCCCCTTTTAGCCGTCCAGGAGGCGCTCAGGAGGCCGTTACCGGCTTCGAGGGCTTCCAGGGTACCGTCGCCCACCTACGCGCCCCAGAGGGCTGTGCCTGGGACCGGGAGCAGACACACCAAAGCCTGCGGCCTCACCTGCTGGAGGAAACCTACGAGGTGCTAGCCGCGCTCGACGCCGACGACCCCGACTTGCTGCGCGAGGAGTTGGGCGACCTGCTCTTCCAGGTGCTCATCCACGGCCAGATCGCCGCCGAGAACGGCGAGTTTCACATGGGCCACGTCATCGCCCACATCGACGCCAAGTTGAAATACCGCCACCCCCACGTTTGGGGCGACGTGCAGGCCGACACCCCGGCACAGGTCAAAGTGAACTGGGAGAAGCTCAAGGCGGAGGAGCGCGCCAGCAAAGGCGAGGGGGACCGTTCGCTGTTAGACGGCGTGCCCAAGACTCTCCCCGCGCTGGCCCAGGCGCACGCCTACGACTCGCGGGCGGCGCGCGTCGGCTTCGACTGGCCGGACGTGGATGGTGTGGTCGCCAAGCTGCACGAGGAAATTGACGAGGTCAAGTCCGCCAGCACGCCGGAGGAAATCGCTGCCGAGATGGGTGACTTGCTATTCGCGGTAGCAAGCTGGGCGCGCTGGCTCCAGGTCGAGCCGGAGGCCGCCCTGCGCGAGGCCAATCGCCGCTTTTACAATCGCTTCACCCATGTCGAGCGGGCCGCGCGCGCGGCGGGCAGGCCACTCAGCGAGATGTCGTTGGAAGAACTGGACGCGCTGTGGGAAGCGGCCAAAAAGGCCACCGCCGAGTAAGCACAAACAAAAAAAGAGGCCGGGCTAATCCAACCCCGATGGAGGAGGTTAACCTGGCACTCTTGGTCGGGGCGGGCGGACTTGAACCGCCGACCTCACGGACCCGAACCGTGCGCGCTACCGGGCTGCGCTACGCCCCGACGTCAAAGTCGAGGGTAGTATAGCGTAGGCCATATGCACTGACAACCCGACCAAAGGTCCCACATTACTTCGATACCAGCGGGCTTTCTGAGGTCTGGCGTAGCATCTCCGTACTAAAGGAATTGGGAGGCTCGAAACGAAAAAGCGCTGGCGATTGGAAGCTCCTCTCGCCAGCGCTGACGGTCATTTGTGTCTGCTCATGCAGGGTATGTCACGCTGCGCCGCCAGGTGGCGTAGAGCATCGCCAGCGTGCTCGCCCCACCCAGCACCAGCGCCAACGGACCCAGGCGCGCCAGCGCCCCGTCGAGCCACCCAACAGGAACAGGCTCGGCACCGGTTGTGGGCAGCTCCTCGATGACTCGCAGGTCAACCTCGAAGTTCTCGATCAAGTCGCCGGGGCTGGCCCTGTCGTTTACGGTGACGTGGATGGTCATCGTCGCGCGCTGGCCGGGTTGGAGCGTGCCCAGGTCAAAAACCACCGTGTTGCCACGCACCGAGGCCGTCCCCTGAGACGTGCTGGCGTTGTTGATGGTCAAGCGCCTGTCGACGTGGTCCGTGACGGTCACGTTCGTGGCAGGGGCGCTGCCGGTATTCGTCGCCGTCAGCGTGAACGTGACCTGATCGCCGATGCGCACCAGGTGAGCGTCGGCGGTCTTGATGACCACCACATTGGGTGCGGTAGTACCGCCGCCGCCACCGCCGCCACCACCCCCACCGCCGCCACCGCCACCACCCCGCGCGCGCACCGGCACCACGTTCAACACGGCGGTGTTGCTGCCGCTTGTCGGGCCGGTCTGTTGAGACCGGATGGGGTCGGATATGTTGGCATAGGTCCCGGCGTCGCCAGCGGTCACGTCGACGGTGACGGTGCAGCTTGCGCCTGCTGCCAGCGTGCCGTCGGTCAACTCTACGAACGTGTCTCCTGGCTGGGGGTCCCAGGTGCCGCCGTTGCAGTCGCCCGTAGCGTTAGCTGGATCGGCGACGACCATGCTCCCGCTGGTGGGATCTCCAACCGGAAGCGTATCCAGGAAGCCCACCTCGAAGACATCCTGAGCCAGGGGATTGAAAATCGTAAAGACCAGGGTGGAAGTCTCGCCGGGTCGAATGGTGGAGGGAACAAAGCGCTTGTGGATAGCCAGCGTGTCGGCCACGACCAGCGAGTCGGCGGCGGTACCGTCGTCGCCGCTTTCGGTGGACGTGACGTTCCCCGTCTCGTTGTCGAAAACGCCGACCTCCGCGCCAACCACGTCAACCGTGAGCACACAGCTTGCACCCGCTGCCAGCGTGCCGCCGACCAGGCTGAGCGTGTCTTCACCATCCACCGCCGTGAAAGTCCCGCCACAGGTGTTCGTGGGGTTGCCCGGCGTGGCAATCGTCACCCCATTGGGGAATTTGTCCACGAACCCGACGCCGGTCAGGTTGGTGAGCGCATTCGGATTTTCAATCGTGATGATCATCGTAGAATCCGGCGTCACGATGGGCACGATTGGCTCGTCGAACTCCTTGGAGATGGTCAGGCCGACCACCTGGAGCTGGGTCTCGCCGTTATCCAGATCGCCATCCTCTGTGTCGAGCGCCCCACCGGAATCGTACAGGTCATTGTATTTGCGCTCTGTGCTCGATTTGCCGTCGATGGTCGACCAGTCCGCGTCTGCGTAGTTTTCCATCAACGAACCCAGCAGCATCTTCTCCCGCACCAGCACGCTGTAAGAGACGTAGATAACGTCCCCGACATCCATGTCGAACTCGTAGTCGAAGGTGATGACCTGCCCGGTCTTGTCGGGCTTGCCGCTCGTGCCGGGGTTGGGCAGCGAAGCCTCGCCGCCTTCCTGAATACCGTCTCCGGCGGCAGTGGCCCCACCTGAGCCGTCGTCCAGGAACGCCGAGTCCTTGACGTAGCTGGTATACAGCGGCAGGGTGTCTTCGTAGTCCACCTCGAAGGCCGTCGTCTCGCCCACGTTCTCCAGGCGCACGTTGTAAACGACCACGTCGCCGCGCCGCAACTCCCTGGTCAAAGGCATGCCGATCTGCACGCCCGTCTCGTCGAAGACAGCCGCGACGGTCTTCTCCAGGTCGATGACCGGCTGGTCCACGTCCACCGAGGCCGAGCCGACGGCGAGCGTCTGAGGAGTCCCCAAATCGGTGAACTCCATTTGGGCGTCGTCGTCGACGGTGAAATCCGCCGTGGTAGGTGGCGTCCAATGCCGGGTGCCTGAGTAGATATCCACGTCGGCGATGTGCACGTCGATGGCGACCTGGAAGCTGCAAGGCCCGCTTCCGTTCTCGTTGTTGATCGGCGGCAGGTGCCAGATCACGTCCTCGCCGTTCACAGTATCCTCGGCGGTGACGTAAATGCTCCTCCTGAAACTGTTGCTGCTCTGATCCGTGGGGTCGCATAGAGCGCCTGGCGTATAGGTTTCCGTCCCTATCAGGGCGTGCGCGCCGTTGCCAATAACCGAGTCGCGCAGCAGAATCTCGCCAGAGCCGGGCGTGACCTCTTCCATGTTGGTGAAGGCCGGGATTTCAACCGACAGGACTTGCCGGTACGTCTCGCCAACCGTCACGCTGGATGGGTTGACCTGCTTATCGGTCGTCGACCCAATCGTCACCGTGGCCTCGTCCGTCAGGTCCTGGCCGGGGGCGAGGAAGTCCTCGCCGCCTTCGACGTTGGAGTACTGGGACAGGCTGCTGGTGTTGGTGATCTCCTGCCCTGGTCCAATGCCCGGGCGGACGCGCAAGTCGTAGGTGATGATGATGATGTCCCGGCCAGAGGTCGCATGCGCCGCCTCGCAGGCCCCGGCGGCAGGAGCGGTGTCGACAAACTCGATGCCACTGCCGAAGATGTCGTCCTCGGTGTCGGGCAAACCGTCCGGCCCGCCGCCAAGACCCTGCCAGCCAGGCGCGCCGGCCTGCAAAAGCTGCGTGCCGTCCCCGTAGAAAATCTGCAAGTTCAGCGGCGCAGCGCCTCCCGTCCCCGGTACCAGATAATTGGTGGTATCCAGCGTATCGCTGATGACAATGTCAAAAGCGCCGTTGGGGCTGCTGCCCAGGTTGCGAGCCACGATGGCGAACGTCACCGTATCGCCGCCGTCCACGCTGGACAGGTCGCTGTCGATCGCGGAGCCAAGGTTGGTCGAGTTGATTACCCCGCCGCTCCAGCGCAGGCCGGCGGTGCCCGGCGCGTTCCAGGTGATCCCGCCAGGTCCAACCGGGTCCGGGTCGTAGACGGACGCCGGATTGTCGGAGGCGACGACGGACTTGTAGCTCCTCATGAACGGCTCGCCCAGCGTGAACTGGATCAGCGCCTCGCTATTGGCAGGATTTCCCCCTGAGTCGCTCTCGCTGCTCTGCGCGAAGTTGGTCAACTGAAGCTGGTCGGCAAACGGGTCGGTGCCAATCGTCACGGTGAACAGGATATCGACCACCGTGTCGGGGTTCAGCCCGTCGTCGAACGTGCCGTAGTAAAAGGTCACGCGGTTCAGGCTGTTATCTGGGTTGGTCCCCCACGGCGGCGGGGGCGGACTCCACGGTGGACTGGGCGCAGCCAGCTGCGGGAACAGCCCCGACGTGGCGCTGAAATCGTCGTCCGGCCCAAGCTTGAAGGCTCCCGGAACGGGAACCACCGCGCTGGGGCCGGTGGGATCGTAGGCGACGATCTCTTCGGCATCGAAAATGGGCAGCGGCAGGAAGTCGTCCAGGTAGAAGAACTCCGTGTCGGTGTCCGGCATCGGGTACCGCAGGCGGAAGGTGACGGTGTCACCCGGCGCGACAGGGTCGGGCCAGGCAGCAGGGTTGGTGTCGCCGTTCATCGCGTAGATGGACTTCTCCACCTCGGCGATGACGATGTTAATATCGGCGGCGCTGCCGTCGCTGACGCCCGCCGTCACTGGGGTCAGGTCCGCGACGCTCAACAGCGTGCCGATAATGTCCACGTCATTTTCCAGCAGGTCGTTGTGGTCGATGGATGGATCGCCGACGGGACCCGAATAGTTTTCCTGAATTAGCGCCTGGAAGGTGAGCGTGCCTTGCGTCGGGCCGCCATTGGTGGAGCAGTCGGGCGGTGGGCCGCCAGTTCCACCGGCTGGCACGCACCCGCCACGCAGGAGGCCATCGGACGCCTGATCGTCCATTACCAGCGCGAGGTCAAAGACGATAGTGGTCGTGCCGTCGCCGTTGGCCGTCAGAAACACGCTGTCAAACGCACCGCCCCCACTATCGAACATCGTGACAGGCCCGAAGTCATCGACACCGTGCTCATCTATAGTCAGTCGGGCAGAGTCGCTCACGTACTGCAGTCCATCTCCCAACAGGTCCTCAATAATCAACTCTCGCGGCCCGGCACTGGGGTCCGTATCGCCGAAGGCAAAGAAATCCGACACCTGGAAATCCAGCGTATACGTCAGCGTCTCGCCCGGCTGGTAGCCGGTGATGTCGGCGATGGGCGGGTTAGTCCCCGGAAAGGTCGCGGTGCTGGTCGGGTCGCTGACACCCTTCTGGATGGCGATGGATTTGTCGAAAATCTCGCCTCCCGGCGCGCAAGGCGGGATGCAGTCGCCATCGCCGCCAGGGTAGGGGATGGTGGTGCCGCTGCCCGAAACGAACTGCCCCACCGTGACGCCATTTTCAGTCGTCCGGCTGGCCCCACTCGCAGGGTCCAGCACCGGCGTCGTCGGGCCGGTGGCCCCGTCGATGGGAATGTAGAAGTCGTAGATGATCTCGACGTCGTTCTCCGCCGCCGAGCCGGTCACGAGGTCGAAACGGCGGGTCAGCGTGCCGCCTGGATTCGGAGCGAGCGAGGGCGTGCTGACATCTGTCACCGTCGGCGCCGGGCCTGCCCCATTGTAGTTGATGACCAGATTGTCATCATACTGCACCTCATCCGGCAGAACGTCAGAGATCTCCACCTCGGTCATCGTCTCGCCTTCGGCCACGTCGAGCGTCAGCGTGAACTGCCGGACGAAATTCGGGCCGGTGGCGGTTTCGCTCTCCGGCAGGTTGTTGGACTTGGTGATCTCGTAGAAGGCCGGTGTCACGGTGACCGGATTCGGCCAGTCGTCGGTGTCCTGGTCAGTTGGGACGACGATCTGCGGGTCCGTCGAGCTGCAGCACCAGTCGTTGAGGGGATTCTCGCCAAACTGGAAACCGGACCGGATCCTGATGGGCATGGGCACGCCCACGGCGGCGGGCGGGGCGACCATCGCCGCCACCACGTCGATCACCACGTCAGGCTGCGAATCCGAGAAGCTTCCAAATGGAAGTTCCAGCACGTAGACCGTCCCCCCGGTGATGGTCAGCGTTTCGCCGACCGGGTTGCCCGGCGGGCTGGATGGGTCGTAGATAAGCGGGTGCTCCGCAGTTGGACCGGAGAGCGTGTCCTTGAGAACGTCGATGCCCAGGTAGGTGGCCGAGGTGAGCGTCAGGCCATCTGGCAGAAACAGGTCGATGAACGGCCCATAGCCAATAGACGCCTCGGTATTGCTGAACCTTATCGTAAATTCGACGTCCTCACCCAGTAGGACGTTGCCGGGGTCGCTGACCACCACCTGCGGCGCAGCGTAGAGTGGGGCCTCATCGGGAACGGCGAAAGGCCCCGCCGGAGGGACGTACCACGACGCCAGATCGATCTCCGAGGCAAGCGCCGCCTCGCTGGTCGCCGACGGTGACAGGGACAGCGCCACCCCGACGACGAGCAAGCTGGCAACGACTCTCGCTGCCAGCTTTGCGATACTGCGTTGTCCTGTAGAACGAAAGAACTGGATAGGTGAAGTGGACAGGTGCACGTCTGGCTCCCCCCTGAACGGTCCTGAATAAAGAGCATGTGCGGACGTCGTTAGTATCGATTGTTATAGACGTTTCGTCGATTTTCTAGTACAGGCCCTCACGATAGTCAACGTCGATCATCACAATTCCGGGCAAACCATCAAAACGCAGCGACCAACCCATCCTTACGCGGGTCGCTGCCGCCAAAAAGTACGCCGCTCTCGGCATCGCGCCGGATGATCTGGCCGCTGCCAAAGACGGATCGCTCCGGGCCGGAGACCCGGCGGACCGGATGTCCCAGGTCGGCCAGGCGGCTGACCGTCGCGTCGGGAATACCCTCCTCCAAAGCCAGCAGGCTGTCCGCCGTGCCACCGGTCAAGCAAAAACGAGGGCGGTCCAGCGCCTCCTGTGGGTTCAAGTCGTCGTCTATCATCGCGCTGAGCACCTGAAAGTGGCCCTGCGGCTGCATGAAACCACCCATCACGCCAAAGCTGGCCCATAGTTGGCCTTCGCGAGTTGCCAGGCCCGGAATAATTGTATGGTAAGGGCGTTTGTTGGGCGCGAGGCAGTTCGGATGCTCCGGATCCAGGTCGAAAAGCACCCCTCGATTCTGTAGGAACACACCCGTCCCTTCCGCCACGATTCCCGACCCAAAACCAGCATACAAGCTGTTGATAAACGAGCAAGCATTACCCTGCCCATCGACAACACTGAGATACACTGTATCAGAATTTGATGGCGGCCCACCATAGGACGGTGGTTGCATTGTGGCTTGAGGCGAGATGAGCCCCCGACGTTGTTCAGCATATGCTTCGCTGAGGAGAAAGTCCAGCGGGGCGGGGTTCGTCGCCATGTCGGCCACGTAGCGGCGCGCATCGGCAAAGGCCAGCCGCATCGCCTCCACCATCAGGTGCAGCCGTTCCGGCCCGTCCCAGGGCATCGCCCCCAAATCCCACCCGGCGGCGATGTTCAACGCTTGCAGCGCTGCCAGCCCTTGCCCGTTGGGCGGGCACTGGTAAACCGTCACGCCGCGATAGTCCGTCTCGATGGGCGTGTCCCAGGTCGAAACGTGCGCCTGCAAGTCATCACGCGTCATCACGCCCCCGGCTTCGCCCAGCGTCGAGACAATCGCATCGGCCACCGGCCCGCCGTAGAAAGCCTCCGGTCCTCCCTCGGCGATGGCTTGCAGCGTACTCGCCAGATCGGGCAGCTTCACGATCTGGCCCACCACGGGCGCGGAGCCGTCCGGCAGATAAGCCCCTGTGTTGACGCCTCGCTTCAGAAACGCCTCGGCTCCCCGCCAGACGTGTCCAAAGACGGGCGACACGGGAAACCCCTCCCGCGCGTAGTGAATCGCGTCGGCCAACACCTCTTTCAGCGACATCTGCCCGTGCCGGGCCAGCAAATCGTGCCAGCCCCTCACCGCTCCCGGCACCGTCACCGCGTGCGGGCTGTCGAAGGGGATGCTGGTCATCCCCTGGGCGCGGAGGTCCTCCAGCCGCAGCGCCGCAGGCGCGCGCCCGCTGCCGTTCAGGGCGGTGACCTCGCCCATGCTCCCCTCGAAATACAAGGCAAAACAATCGCCGCCGATGCCCGTCGACGCCGGAGCCGTGACGTTCAGCACCGCAGCCGTGGCGATGGCCGCGTCGGCGGCGTTGCCCCCTCGCCGCAGGATGTCCAGCCCGGTCTGCGCGGCCAGTGGGTTGCTGGCCGCGACCATCCCGCGCCGCGCGACGACCATCGAGCGCCGGGACTGAAACGCGAAAGACATCGGCCTCACGCGCCCACCTCCAGCAAGGCCCACACCAGCACGCTCACCCCGGCGATAAGCGTCAGCCCATAACGCAGCGAGGCGCGCAGCACCTTACCCTCTTCCCCTGCCAGACCCACCGTGCTGCAACCCACGATGATCTTCGTCGGGGCCAACACGCTGCCCAGCGCGCCGCCTGCGGTCTGCGCGGCCAGGATCATTGGCACCGACAGCTTGAGCAGCAGCGCGGTCTGCTGTTGCAGCGCGGTAAAGACCACGTTGGAATTGGTGTTGCTGCCGGTCATGAACGCGCCCAGGGCACCAATCCAGGGCGCGACGAGCGGGTAGACACGCGGCCCGATGCCGGCGCTCAATCCCTCCGCCAGGATTTGCGTCATGCCCGCGTGAGCCATCGTCACCGCCATGCCCACCATGGCCAGAATGCCCAGGCTGGAGCGGAGCGCGCTCTTCAGCACACCCTGTGCGATGCGACCCGCCGCGCCCGGCGCGTAATAGCCGACCCGCTGGTACACCGCGTAGGCGAGCAGCGAGGTGTACAGCAACATCGCGCCGCCGTGCCCGAAAAGGCTGATGCGGCGGCCCGGTCCGGCTGGCGTGACCCAGCCTGCGCGGGTGGTCAATTCGGGAAAGTCAAACGACACGGCCACGCGGTTCGACACGTCGGCCAGCAAGGGGACGAGCTTCAGCGAAAAAGCGATCACGATCAGCAGGGCGTAGGCCACCAGCGCCAGCCCCAACGAACGGTCCTGCATGCTGCTCGACGGGTTGGCGGCCTGTGGCTGGGTCTGCTCCTCCACAGCCGCCTTGTTCGTGCGATAGCCCGGCAGCCGCGCCACCCCCACGCCGACGATCAAACCGGCCAGACCTGCGCCCGTCGCACCCAGCGTCCAGAGGCGGTTGACCGCCAGCGCGTACTGAGTGGCCCCCATCACGGCGGCCAGGATCACCAGGGCGGGCAGGCCGCGCCATACACTCCGCCAGCCGCCCTGCACGTGCGCCACCACCGCGCCGCAGCCTAACCCGGCCACACCCAGCGCCAACGCCGCCGGGGGGGCCAGTTCGGGACCGGGCAGGCCGCTGCTCGCCATGAGCGCCTGGAACGACGACGCCAGCGAGCCAAACGTCACCGACCACGCGTGCCCGATGGAGGCCATCACCACCGCCGCTACCGGCGCAAACCCCACCCCGACCAACAGCGGCGCCACGACGGCAATCGGCACCCCAAAGCCGCCCACGCCCTGCAAGAAGCTGCAAAACACCCAACCCAGCAACAACGCCTGCATCAGTCTGTCGCTGGTCAGGTTGGGCAGCCGTTCGGCGATGACGGCTACCGCGCCCGCCTGATCGGCCACGTGAAACAGCAGCAGCGCCGTCCAGATGATGTACAGCACGTCCAGCGTGAGCAGCACGCCCTTGAGTTGGGCGTAGCCCAACACCACAGCGCCAGCCCCAAAGCGCGTGGCGGCGACGGCCAGCGCCACCACCCAGCCCACCAGCCCCGCGCGCGAGGCTCGCCAGCCCAGGCCGAGCATCAAGACCAGCACAGCCAGCACCGGGGCGAAGGCCAACAACCAGTTTAGGAATGTTAGAGGCATCGGTGAGTCAAGTCCGTCGTCGATAAGCCCAATCCCAGCCATTGGGCCGGCAGGAAAACCTGGGGGAAATCGCGCTAAGTATAGTTCACAATCACATCCGCGCGAAACTGCCCCGCCTGGCAAAAAACGCCATGCCATCCTTCTCAAATGAGACGCGGTCTCAATTACTTGACAAGTCCCAACACCTGACTATAATCCCCCAAATGATACTGGGTCTCATTTAGAGGATTTGCGATGCATTACTGTTACAGCCCGTTCCGTTCGCTGCTCGTCTCCCTGTCAGTTTTCTGGCTGGCTCTGACCGCGTGTGCTTCGGCCACACCACGTGAAGTAGCCGGTGAGGAGCACCACCAGGAACACGCCGCAGACGGCGAACATGGGATGGCGCTGCCGCATCTTGAGCCGGTGGCACTCGGCGAGGGCGAAAAGCTGCGCGTGGTGGCGTCGACCAACATCGTCGGAGACGTGGTCTCGCAGGTGGGGGGGGATGCCCTCGACCTGACGGTGCTGATGGAGCTCGGACAGGACCCCCACAGTTTCGAGCCTACGCCCGTCGACCTCGCCGCCATCGAAAGCGCACACGTCGTATTCGTCAACGGCTTGGACCTGGAAGAGGAGTTGCTAAACGTCATAGAGGCACAGGAAGGTGAGACCCCGCTCGTGCCGGTGTCAGCCGGGATCGAGCCGCGAGCGTTTGAGCACGAAGACGAGCACGAGCACGAGGGCGAAAGCCACGAAGAAGAACTCGAAGAAGAAGAGGAACACGGCGAACACCGCGAACACGCCCATGAGAGCGGCGACCCTCACACCTGGATGGACCCGCACAACGTCCAGATTTGGGTGTCGAACGTCGCCGAGGTCCTGTCGGAGCTGGACCCCGCCAAGACGGACACCTACCAGGCCAATGCCGCGACCTACGTCGAGCAACTGGAGGAACTGGACGCCTACATCCGCCAGCAGGTCAGCCGCATCCCCGAGGGTGAGCGCAAGCTGGTGACCAACCACGAGTCATTTGGCTACTTCGCCGACCGCTACGGTTTCGAGGTGGTAGGCACGGTTTTCGTGGGTGCGAGCGAACTGGCAGAGCCTGCGGCGGGCGACATGGCTGCCTTGGTTGACACGATTGAGGCCGAAGGCGCGCGGGCCATTTTCGTCGAGACGACGGTCAGCGATGAACTGGCCGGGGTCATCGCCGCCGAGGTCGGCTATGACGTGGGCGTCTTTACGCTCTACACCGGCTCGCTGGGCGAACCCGGCAGCGGCGCGGACAGCTACCTCGGCATGATGCAGTCCAACGCGGACGCGATTGTGGCCGGTTTGGAGTAGAGTGCTTGAGAGGGGTTGGCAGGCGGTGTCAGGTGTCTCTGCCGCGCCTCACCACCTGCTACGGCACCCACCTGCCGACCAGCGCATTCTCCACCAACATCTGGGGGTCGCCGGAGGCGGTGTCGTAGACCCAGAGTTCAGGTTGCACGGGGGCAGCCTCCAACTCGATGCGGCTGAAGAGGATATAGCGGCCAGTGGGGTCCCATTTGAATTGGCCGTTGCTGAACGCGGGGTCGTCTGTGATCTGCTGAACGTCGCCGGTCTCCCATTCCAGGAGCATCAACTGGCTCCCTAACCCCTCCTTGCGGTCCAGACGGGTGCGCCCAAAGGCAACCCAACGACCATCAGGAGACCACGCAGCCCCCCGGTCTTCCTGAGGGTCGTCGACAAAGTCGCCCAACCCCTCCTCGTCACTTCTCAGGTTAGCCACGAAGAGTTGCGTGAAGTACTGCTGGCCAATCGGCTGTATGTCCTCATAGACCATCGTCGTGCCGTCGGGCGAGAACACACCCACGTTGCCCATCGAACTGCGGATGAGGAAGCCCCCGCCCGACCCAAGCTCCAGCACGCGGATCACCCCCTGGCGCGGGTCGAAGTAGGCCAGGCGGCTGCCATCCGGGCTCCACGTAGGATCGAAACCGAGCATCTGGTTGTCCTGGAAAATAGGCACGGTCTCGCCGCTTGCCACGTCGTAGAGCCACACGCGGCTGGGCCCCAATCCAGCGCTCGGAGAGGGTTCTATTCGCTCATAGGCGATCTGTCTGCCGTCCGGCGACCAGGTCGGGCCGCTGCAAATGGCCGGTCCGCACTCCAGTGTCACGCGTGGCGAGGAACCGTCAGCATTCACCGACCAGAGGTCGCTGCCCCCTTGATCGTTGAGGACGGTCAGCATGATTTGCGTGCCGTCCGGGCTGGCCTCGTAGTCAAAGACGCCGAAATCGGTGGGAAAGATTTCAGTTGGGGGATCGCCGTCGAGCGTTGCCAGCCACAGGCTCTGCACCGGCACGTCGGCGGGTGTCAGGTAGAGGACGCCGGGTGATCGCGGCACGAAGGACCACGAGTACGACTTGGACTGGCGACCGGAGGTGCTTTCGGCTCCGGCCTCGATGGTGATCGTGTACGTCTCCTCGGCCATGAACGGTTCGCGCGGCTCGAAGACCAGCGTGGTACCTTCCCACTCAAACGTGCCGGGCACGTCAGGCTGAACGGCAAATCGCGGCGGGACCGTCTCAACCTCCATCGCCTGCCCAAACGTGATCTTGATGGGCGTTGTGATGGGCGGACGGCTGTCAGGCTCTGGGACAACCGACACAATCGGCGCGCCAACGTTGTCGCCAGCGGCGATCACGCCGCCCATTGCCAGGGCAAGACCGGCAATGGTCGCCAGTACGATGCGGTCAAACGAGTCCATTTTCAAAACAGATTCTTCTCACTGGAACAGGTAGGGTTGTTCTGGCGGCTCGACCGGGGTGATGTCCTCCGCCACCAACACAGCCATCGGCTCCCCGTTGAGCGCGCCCTCGTGGAACGTGCCCTGGACGCGCACCCAGGAATCTTGTTCCAGGCTCGATGCTTCCTCGGATGCCACGACCACCCCGATTGCCGTTGCATCTGCCACGCAGCACGAGATGGTGAAACGGGCCACCATGAACTGGTTCTCCCCGAAACGGATGTCACGGTATACGAAGCCGACCACGTTCGCCTCCTCACCATTCAGCGCCGCCGGGTCGGGGTTGGCGCTCATGGCGCGGACCCAGTCGAGGACGTTGCGCTCGGCGGCTACGGTGAACAACACGGTATCGCTGACTTCCGCTGCGCTGGTCAGCTGTGTGGACACACCGCGCGTAGACACCGCCGTGGCGTCGAGCGGCTTGGCGGGAATCAACACCCCCAGGATAAGCGGCAGGGCCACAATCAACAACTTCCAGCCTGATGCCCTGGAGTGCTCGTGTTCGTGCCCGTGATCGTGGTGGTGTCCGTGGTCATGGTCGTGCTCGTCGTCCTCGCCCCTCGAATCAAAGACGTTGTAGGCATTGGCGAGCGCGATGAAAAGAGCGACGGCCAGGACCGATAGCCACCCGAAGCGAGGGCCAATGTAGTAGTACAGTCTCCCACTGACAAATTTCTCGGCGAAAAAGATGGCCAACAATACCAGAATCAATGCCTTGAGGCGATTAGCACCCTGTGCAGAAAGACCTCGTTCCATCTCATCACCTACCAATTCAAGTTCAGATTGATGAAAACCGACAGCAACATCGTCGCCAGGAACGGCAGGACGATCAGGTAGACGACGTACTTTCGCCTGAAGACCCCCAGGAACATCAGCGTGCTCTTGATGTCGGCCATTGGCCCAAACACCAGAAAGCCCAGGATCGAACCGGTCGTGAACGCGCTGGCAAAAGCCAGCGACAGGAACGCGTCAACCGTCGAGCACACCGACAGGATGTAGCCCAGCAACTGCATGGCTGCGACGGAGACCACCGGCCCCGAACCGAGGGCCAGCAGCGCGCTTTGCGGGACCACGGTCTGCATCAGCGCGGCCAGCAGCGAGCCAATGACGAGATAACGGCCCATCTCGAAGAACTCGTCGCCAGCAATTCGCATCGCTGCGCGCAGGCGCTCCCGAACAGGCCGGGCCGGGGCAACGGTGACCGCGACCTCGCCAGACCCGCCTGAGATCGGGGCGAAAGCCTGCGGTTGTAGCATGCGCATGGGCCTGTCGTTTAGCGCGAACACCAACCCGACCCCTAGCGCCACGATCAACCCCATGCCAAGACGGGCCAGCAGGACGGTTCCGAATCCATACGCGGCGAACGTACTGGCCAGCACCACAGGATTCAGGATGGGCGCGGCCAGCAGAAAGGCGACCCCCGCCGAGACGGGCAGGCCCTTCTTGAACAGCCGCCGGGTAAGCGGCACCACACCACACTCACACACCGGAAAAGCGAAGCCCATCACCGCTCCCGCGAACGTCGCCAGCACCGCGCGTCGCGGGAACAGCCGTGCCATCTCCTCCTTGCTCACGAAGACTTCCACCAGGCCGGAGGCGACCGTCCCCAGCAGCAGGAACGGGGCCGCCTCGATGAAGATACCCAGAAATACAGTGGTGAAGCTGCTAATCTGGTCTACGATCACGGACAAATTCATAGGTAACGTATTCTCTCAACTCTTTCCACACACGCTATCACGAGTCTACCGACAGCTCCGTAACGTACCCTTCAATCTGATCCACGGTGAGCGGGCCGAAGTGTTCAGCCTGCACGTTGCCCTCTGCGTCAATCCAGATGGTCGTGGGGAAGACCCGAACGCCATAGAGATCCGCTATCGAACCGTTCCGGTCCAACGCGATAGGGAACGTCAGGCCGTATTCGTCGAGGAATGCGCGAACCTGTCGCGGGGATTCCCCTGCGTTGACGCCGATGATGATGAGTTCGCCGGAGGCGTAGGTCTCACTGGCATTTTGCAGAGCAGGCATCTCGGCGCGGCACGGCACGCACCAGGTCGCCCAGAAATTGAGGGCGACGACCGAACCCCGATAATCGCTCAAGGCAATAGGCTCGCCGTCCGGTGTCGTCGTGCTGAAGTCCGGCGGAGGCTCGCCGACCCGAACCGGGTCAGGGATCGGGGTCGGAATGGCAAGACCGGCCCCATCCGCCCCCTGGAGTCCGAACGCGGCCAGGAGATCGGCGCCGCCAATGGTTAACAGAGCCATGACGATACCGGCGGTGACGCCCCCCAACAATATGAGGAGTCCACCCTGCTTCTTGTCAGACGTGCGTGGCGTATCTACTGGCTTCGGTCTCATGTGTCAATCTGCGTGGTCACCACGTAATTATGCCCCAATATGTCAGCCAACTCCACCAGATCCTACGGCACGCTGGCATGACTGCCAATGACAGAGATCAAAGAGGATACAAACCGAATTCCTACGCCCTCTTGTAACCGGCTCTGGCTATTTGCTCTTTGCACTAATTTGATAGAATATCTCTCAACAGCGTGATTTCGCCGAACTCAGGATAAAGGGTTCTGCGCGTCTTAGAGTTGGGTTGGATGATAGGAGGAATGGAATAGTGAACCGTCGGAGTTTCTGTAGAGGAATGTCGATGCTGGGTGGGGCGGTCATCTTCTCGCCCCTGGTCCAGGCGTGCGCGCCGCAAGCCCCGCCGGACCAGACCGTCACCGGCGACCCGCAACCAACCGCAGCGCCGCCTGCAGACGCAACGTCCGTGCCAGTGCCGACGGCGACAGCCGTGCCAAAGGAGGAAGCCGGAATGGCTACGATTGCCCTGGTCAAAACCCAGGATAGAGCCGACGGGGTGCGCCGCGCCATAGAGCTACTGAGAGCTAACGGCATGCGTGGGGATCATGTGCTGCTCAAGCCCAACTTCAACAGCGCCGACGAGGCCCCCGGCTCGACGCACGCCGACGTGCTGCGAGCGCTGGCCGTCGAGCTGAGCAACGCGGGCGCGCGCTCCATCACCGTGGCGGACCGCAGTGGGATGGGAGACACGCGCGCGGTGATGCAGAGAAAAGGGGTCTTCGATCTGGCAGAGGAACTGGGCCTCAACACCATCGTGTTCGACGAACTGGCTGAGACCGATTGGGTCGTGCAGCAGTCGCCAGACTACCACTGGTCGCAGGGCTACGCCGTGCCCAGGACGCTGCTGGATGCTGACGCTGTGGTGCAGACCTGCAATCTGAAGACCCATCGCTACGGTGGGCACTTCACGCTGTCGCTCAAGAATTCGGTGGGGCTGGCAGCCAAAACCGTGCCCGGCGACCGCTACGACTACATGAGCGAGCTGCACGGCTCGTCCTACCAACGGCACATGATTGCCGAAATCAACACGGCCTACACCCCGGCGCTGATTGTGATGGACGGCGTCGAGGCGTTTGTAGAGGGCGGGCCTGCCACCGGCAAGAAGGTCTCCGCCGAAGTCGTCCTGGCGGGCACGGACCGGGTCGCCATCGACGCGGTAGGCGTGGCCATTCTGCGCCTGTTCGGCACCACGCCCGAAGTGAGTCGCGGCAAGGTCTTCGACCAGGAACAGATTGCACGAGCGGTGGAGTTGGGGTTGGGTGTCGACTCGCCGGACAAAATCCAGTTCGTCACCGGCGACGCTGCCAGCGACACGTATGCCCAACAGGTCAGGGAGACGCTGATACGCTAGCCACCCTTGACGACTTCCTTTCCGGTCACGTTTATCGTAGACTGTCTGCATCTCCCTGTGTACGCCTTTGTGTGCCGCTGTTACAAAGGAACCAGGCTGACGTAGCCAGAAGACTGTGAACATGAACACCTCTACCCTGGTTCGTCATTCTGTGCTGGTCATTCTTAGTCTGCTGGTGGTTGGCTGCCTCCCTCAGATAGCAGGCGATGCCCCCGCAGTCGGCAGTCAGGTGACTGACGAGCCGGTGTTCGTCACCCCTGCCTTGCTGACAATCGTCGAGGCAGCGACATCAACCCCTGTTCCAACTCCTGCTCCATCCCCTACCAGCACGCTTCCTGACGAGGAACTCCCGCTCGCAGAAGCAAGCTATCGCATTCCCCTGACCATCCGTCACGTGACGCAGACCGAGGTGACGTTGTTCTTCGAGTTGGACCGTCCATCGCTGGCAATCCTCGTCGTGCGCCCGCGCGAGGCGGCGGCGCAGACCGTCGAAGTGAAACTGGACCCCGCGCAGACCAGGCACTTAGTAACCGTCGGTGACTTGAGGCCAGATACCGGCTACGAGGCAGTCGTCGCGCTGGAGGCCGGGACGAACGGCTTCCAACAACCGGCGTTCTTATCCCGTGCGTGGGGACCGGTGAGCTTTCAGACGCCCTCAGAAAGCGGCTCTCTGCGCGTCGGCGTCGTCGGCGATGCCAGCTTTGGCGACCCGGTGACCAGCGCGATCGTCGAGCAGATGGCAGGTGCCGGGTTGGATTTCGCGCTGCACACCGGAGACGTGGTGGATGAGACAGAGCAGGGAGTGGACCCGTTTCAATCGTACGCCGCCAAGTTCTATACACCATTTGCGCCGCTCCTGACGCAGATGCCCGTGTACACGGTCATTGGCAATCACGATTACGACGCAGACATTCGCTGGCAGGACGCCCCATTCTACTACCATGTGTTTCCGCCGTTTCCCGACCCGTCGTTCCCGACACAGGCGGACAGGCCACGAAACCAATACTACGCCTTTGTCTATCAGGACGTTCAGTTTCTCATGCTGGATTCTCAGGTCTTCTTCGGCCAGCCGGGACGTGAGGAACAGGAGGTCTGGTTGGCCAAACGTCTGGCCGACCCACGCTTCAGGATGACAATCCCGGTTTTCCACGTCTCTCCCTTCAGCAGCAGTACGGTACATCCCACGGACAGTCTGCCAGTGCGCTACGAATGGACGCCGTTGTTCGCAGCCGCCAACGTGCCGGTCGTATTTTCCGGGCATTTTCACCAGTATGAGCGGTTGGCATCAAGCGGCGTCACGTACATTGTCTCTGGTGGCGGGTCGGCCACGTTATATGCCCCCGGGGAGCTACTGCCTGAGAACCAGGTTTTCAGGCGAGCGAGTCACTACGTGCTGTTAGACATTGGCCAGGACGGGATACAGTTGTCCGCATTTTCCCCCGGGGGTGAGGTCATCGACCAGGTAAACTTATCTCCACAATAAGCAATGAGTCAGAGGGCTTCGTCGGCAAGACAGGCCTGAACGCTTTGAGTCAGGTCCGTAACCATCACCCTTCGGGACTGAACACCTGGTCGTAAGGAGACCTTTTCATGCGCTTCACCTCGGCTGTCGCCACCAACCGCAACGTCGAAGACGCGGTCCGCGAACTCGCCGTCGAGGCCAAACTGCAAATGGAGGAGCATCCCCTCGACCTGGCCCTCGTATTCCTCTCGCCGCACTTCAAACCCCTCGCCGCGCAGGTCTCCGAGAGCCTGCGCGCCGCGCTTGACCCGCGTGTCCTGGTCGGCACCACCGGCGAAAGTGTCATCGGCCCGCAAGCAGAAATCGAGCGTCAGCCTGCCATCGCCATCATCGCCGCCCACCTGCCGGGCGTTGAATTAGTCCCCTTCGCCCTGCACGATCTCGACTGGGAGGGCACCCTGGGCGATGCGGCGGCCTTTCGCCAGGCCATCGCCGCCCCCGAGAACCCCCAACTGGCCGTCGTCGTGGCCGACCCGTTCTCCACCCCGGCGAGCAACTTGCTGGATGCGTTCAACACCCATTATGAAGGCTTGCCCCTCATCGGCGGTATCGCGAGCGGCGCTGACCATCCGGGCGGCAACGCGCTCCTGCTGAATGACCGCATCCTGTCGAGTGGGGCCGTCGGCGTCACCATCTCAGGCCAAGTCGCCGTCGACGTCGTCGTGTCCCAGGGCTGTCGTCCCATCGGCCAACCCTTCACGGTCACGCACCTCCACGGAAACGAGATTATGCACCTGGAAGGCACGCCACCCCTGGAGCGCCTGCAGCAACTCATCCCCGAACTGTCGGAGGCGGACCGCGAGTTGTTGAAAACCAGTGGCCTCTTCATCGGGCGGGCGATCGCCTCCGGCCACGTCGGGCTGGGCCGCGGCGACTTCCTGGTTCGCGGGGTGATTGCCATCGACCCCCACAAAGGCTCGATGGCAATTGCCGATACCCTCCGGGAGGGCGAAACGATCCAATTCCACGTGCGCGACGCCGACACTGCCGAAGAAGACCTGGCGATGATGCTGGCCACCCAGACGCTGTTCGCGCCACCGCGCGGTGTTTTCCTGTTCACGTGCAACGGGCGCGGCACGCGCCTCTACGATCACCCCGACGGCGACGTTTCCACTATTCAGGAGGTATTGGGCGGCGTGGATTTAGCTGGCTTCTTCTGCGCGGGGGAATTTGGCCCCATCGGCGGCAAGAATTTCCTGCACGGGCACACCGCCAGCCTGGTGCTGTTTCGCGAGCCTGGCGAGGCGCTGCGACTGCGAGACTAATTGAGCCGTACTAAATCTTGCCCACTTTCTTGGCCGCTTCACGCCCGCTACACCGGCAAAAGTGTGCATCACTTCCTTCGGCTCAATTGGTACCCCGGCTCTCCACCAAATGGCGTGAAGCAGGTCACAGGGACTCCCCACCCATTGCAGCTTTTGCCCACCGTGCCTATACTCACTCACGAAGACTGTTCGCCTGTCGAGTGAGTGTACATGGACATTTATCCCCCTGAGCGACCGCCGGAGGAGGAAGCCCCGGCTTCCCCCGTCCAGCCACCTGAACACCCGCCAGAGGAGGAAGTCCCCACTTCCCCCGCCCAGCCACCCGACCGCCCGCCAGACGTCCCGCCCGGCGTGGGCGAAACGCTGTCACGCTGGCGCGATGCCCCATTGCCCACCTGGGGCATCCCTGTGGGAGCGGGATTGCTGCTGTTGGTGCTGGTCGTGGCTGCCCTGGTTTTCACGGGCGCGCTCACGCCCTCCGGACCTCGCTGCCTGCCCGCCAACCAGATACCCGCCGCCGCCGAAGGTGAGCACTTGATCGTCGTGACCGAGTTCACCGGCACGGGCGGCATCGACCCGGCCACATCTCTGCGCAAGGCGCTGGCCGGGCGGGATGATTTTCGCGTGGCCCAGGCCTGTGACGAAATCCTCGAAGCTGCCGGTGCTCGCGCCCTGGGCGACAGGTTAGGCGCTGCCGGTGTGCTGTGGGGCACCTTCGACGTGCGAGGGATAACGACTCACGTCGAATGGCTCCAGCAGCCCAACACCCTGCGTGACGAGCAGGATTTCAGCGTCCCGCCGCTCCTGCCGGACGCTTACGTGCTGGCCCTTTCGACCGACCCCGGCCCCGACCTGCCCTTCGTGCGCGGCATGGTCGGCGGCCACGTCGCCGCACTCAACTTTGACCTGGCGCGCGCCCAGAGCGAGCTGGAGGCCGCCCTGGCAAGCCTGCCCACCGGCACCAGCCGCGACGACCAGACGCGGCTCGACCAGAACGCCGCCGCCGCTCGTTTCGCCCTTGGCGCGACGAGGCTGGCCCTCTCCGACGCCCCAGAAGAAGCGCTGGAGGACTTCGATTGGGCCATCGAACTCGACGAGACCTACGCCGACGCTTATTACAATCGCGGCGTGGCCCACTACCTGATGGGCGAGCTGGACGCCCTGGCCGATTTCACCCAGGTCATCGAGTTCGAGTCGTCCAACGCCGCCGCTTTCAACGCGCGCGGCGCGACGTACGTGCTGCTGGGCGACTACGAGGCAGCCATCGCCGACCTGGATCAGGCCATCGCCCTCGACGGCGAGCTGACCGGGGCCTACAACAATCGCGGCACCGCGCGTTTTATGAACGGCGAGGTGCAGGAAGCCATCGCCGACTTCACCCTGGCGATTGCCCTCGACACCAGCTACACGCCCGCATATAAGAACCGGGGGGTAGCCTACTTCGTTTCCGGCGACGCGGAGGCCGCCATCGAAGACTACGGGATGGCCCTGGCCCTCGACCCTCAGTACGAGGACGCCTACTACAATCGCGGGCTGGCCTACTTCGAACTGGGTGATTACCACGAGGCAGTGGCCGATTTCAACCGCGCCTTGCTGGGCGACCCTACCGCCCTCGACACCTATTTCAATCGCGGCAGCGCCTCCTACCTGACCGGCGATTACCTGTCGGCCATCTCCGACTTCACCACCGTGCTGGCCGAGCAGCCGGAAAACGCAGAGGCATACGTCTACCGGGGCAACGCCTATTTTGGCCGCCGCAATTACGCCGCCGCAGACGCCGACTACACTGCCGCGCTGGCGCTCGACGCGGACAACGCCGACGCGTACTTCAATCGCGGCTTCATCCGTCACAATCACCTGAAAGCCTACGATGCCGCCGTGGACGACTACACCGCGGCCATCGAAAATGGCTATGACCAGGCTGACGTCTACCTGGAGCGTGCCGAACTGCTGTTTTTCCTGCTGGGGAAAGCGGGCGTGTCGCTGCCCGACTACGAAGAAGCCCTCGAGCGCGACCCCTCGCTGGAGACCGTCCAACGCGGCTACGCCCTCGCGCTCTTTGAGGTCGAGCGTTATGAAGATTCCGCCGAAGCGTGGCGGGCCGCCTTGGACCTGAACGCCTTCCAGGCCGAGTACCATGCCGGACTGGCTATCGCCTTGGATGCGTTAGAGGATCGGGATGGCGCGCTGGCCGCCTACCGGCAGGCGCTCGAACTCGACGAAGACTTGACCCAGGCGGCGACCCTGGCGAGCGAATTCGCCTGGACCGAGAAGGCGGTTACCGCCGCCTCCGAACTGGTCGAGCCACTGCAGGAGGCACTCGCGGAAGAAGAGGCCGCGTTGGAAGAGGAGGCCGCACAGGAAGAAGAGGCCGAAACGCCGGAGTAAGCTACTCGTCCACCCGCCCCAGCAGGTTCGCCGTCGCCGTCACCACCACCGCCGACAGCGCCACCAGCGCCAGCACCGACGGCCACAACGCCGCCAGCCCGGCCCCCTTCAGCATCACGCCGCGCAGGATATTCAAGTAGTGCCGCAGAGGAAAAAGCAGCGAGAGCATCTGCAAGGCCAGGGGCATGCGCGTCACCGGCACCAGATACCCCGACAGCGTCATCGCCAGCATCACCCACACGAAAACCAGCGTGATAGCCTGCTGCTGCGTGCGCGAAAGCGTCGAGAGCAGCAGCGCGTAGCCGCACTCGGTGATGAGGTAGACCAGCGTCAGGGCGAACAGCAGTAGCGCGGACCCGCGCATGGGCAGATCGAAGACGAGTTGGGTGACCACGAACATCACGCTGTAATTGAACATGCCAATCGCCAGCGGCACGAGAGCCTTGCCGCCGATCAACTCCAGGCGGCTCAAGGGTGTCATGGCGATCTGCTCCAGCGTGCCGACCTCGCGCTCCCGCACCAGCCCGATCACGGCGATGATGACCGTCACCTGGAAGGCGATGAAGGCCAGTTGCGCGCTGATGCTGTGCCAGCGCTGGTCCAGCGACTGGTTGTAAAGCGCGCGGGTCTGCAAGTCGATCCCGCCCCGCGTCGACGCCGTGGCCGGGGCCAAGTCGCGCGCTTTGGCCTGGATGGCCCCTTGAATCGCGCGCAAGGCCCCCGCGCCCACGAAGGCATTCGTGCCGTCCACGATCACCTGCAATTCGGGCACGTTGGTGCCGGAGGACGCATCCCGCGAGAGGCCGGGCGGGATGACCACCGCCACCGTCACCTGCCCCCCGTCGACCAGATCGTGCAGCTCTTCCAGGCTGGACGGGTAGTAAGCCAACTCCAATTCCTGGGTGTTGTCCAGCGCCGTGACGATCTCCCGGCTCAGGTCGGAACGGTCCTGGTCGTGAACGGCCAGCGGCAGCGCCGTCAGGTCCCTGCTGACCGCGTTGCCCAGCAAGATCAACTGCAACACCGGCGCGACGAAGGCGAACATCAGCAGCAGCCCGTCGCGCGAGAACTGAATCAGCTCCTTGATAACCAGCGAACGCAGTCGCGCTACCACGGATTCCTTCTCCCGTCTCCGACGAGAACTCGCAGGCTACCGGCCATCCTCAGACACCTCGGATAGCAGCGCCTCCAGCGGCAGATCCGCCAGCGAACTGAGCACCCTGTCCGCGTGGTCCAACGACAGGCGACCCGTTAGCGCGTTAGGCACCGCCACGCAGTAGATGCCGGCCCGGTTGGCCGCCGTCACCCCGTGAGGTGAATCCTCCAAAGCAATCGCTTCCTCCGCACGCACGCCCAGCGCGTCCAGCGCGGTCACGTAGAGCGCCGGATCGGGCTTGGTGCGCGGCACGTCGTCGGCAGAGCGAATCGCCTCAAAGTGGTCCACCAACCCCAGTCGTGTCAGGTGGCCTTCCACCCAGTCGAGCGGCGAACTCGACGCCACGCCCAGCTTCAACCCCAACCGTTGCGCTTCCGCGATGTAGGTCTCCACACCCGGCAACACACGCTCCCCGGCGATCAACTCGGCCTCGCGCCGCTTATGCCTGCCCCGGATCACCTCACGGTCCAGCGCCCGGCCCACCCGTTCTTCGAGGTAGCTGTACGGCTCGAACGAGGCCGCCGGGCCGCTGCCGATGACATCCGCCCATAGCTGCAACGGCAGCTCAGCCCCGTATTCGCGATAGACCTCTTGCCAGGACTGGTAATCCGGCGATTCCGTGTCAATGATCAGCCCGTCAAAATCGAAAATCAGCGCCCGTATCATCTCGTATTCGCGTCCCTATTCGTGTGCATAATCGCCTGCCACGTACATGGGTCCTCGTCCTGTTCCCGCTGACGGCTGAAAGCTGATTTCTGGCCGCTGCTCACCCCACCTTCTTCTTGAACAGGAACACGCTGGCCGCCAGACTCGCCAGCCCCATGCCGACCAGCAGCAGCACCTCCCGCCACAGCACCTCCGGCCCTGACGCTCGGAGCGCGATCCAGCGCGAAATCGTCATGAAGTGCGTCGACGGCAGCATGTAGGACGAAAGCGTCGACACCGGCGACGACGTGTCGATTGGCATCCACAAACCGCTCTGGAAGAAACTGGGCATGAAATACGCCAACAATATCACCACCGTGGCCGTTTGCTGGCTGTTGGTGAAGTTGCTGACGAACAGGCAGGCGCCCATCATCGCCAGGAAATAGTCGGCGGTCAGCAGCAGATACAGCAGCAGACTGCCGCGAAAGGGCACGTTAAACCAGAACACGGCCACTGCCAGCGCCAGCAGCGTCCCCACCAGCCCGGTAAACATGTAAGCGGCCAGCTTGCCAATCAAGTACTCCGTGCCCTTGATCGGCGTCGTGACCAGCGTCTCGAAGGTGCCGGTCTGTCGCTCCCGTGTCGCGCCCAGCGCTGTCGCCATCGCGGGCAAGATCAACACGATAGGAATCAGGCCGGGCACCATACTGTGCTGAGAGCGCAGCGTCGGGTTGAACCACACCCTCGGCTCCACGCGGAACACGTCCGGCAGGCCGCCCGTCTGTTCCAGCGCGAACGCCTCTGTGCGCTGGTTCACCGCCGAGATCACCGCGCCCGCCGTCGGCGTGTCGCTGCCGTCCACCAGCAACTGCGCGTCGGCCATCTGCCCCGCCGACAGGTCCGCGCCAAAACCGGGGGGAATGACCAGCACTGCCGTCACCCTCCCGCGTTCCAGCAGGTTCTCGGCCTGCTCGTAACTCCCTACACGCTGCACGAAGTCGAGTTCGCGATCCGCGCTCAAGGCGCTGACGTACTGCTGCGAACCCTGGCTGTGGTCCAGGTCCAGCAAGGCTAACTGCGTGTACTCCACGTCCAGCGCGAACACGTAGGCCAGCAGCACCAGTAAAAACGCGGGCGAGACCAGCGTCAGGAACAGGAAGCCCAGGTCGCGCGCGATGTGAAAGAACTCTTTGTAGGTGATGTACAGCATCCGCCGGAGCGAAAAACCGGTCATCCAACCGTCCTTTTGCGCTATCGTACAAGGCGGAATTGTACCGCGTCCACCCCGGTTGTCAGGGGTACAAAATGCACAAAGCCCCGCTCCGAGGAGCGGGGCCTGAGTACAACTTATGGTTTATGGTCGAATGCGTGTCAGCCGCCCAGCGCCGCGATGCGCTCCTGTGCGTAGGCGGCGTCCTCGCTGCCGGGGGCCAACTCGACCACCTTCTCGTAATCGGCGATGGCTGCCTGGGCCAGACCTTGCACATCGTAGACCTGGGCACGGTTAGCATAGGCGCGGACGTGCTCCGGGTCAAGCTCAATCGCGTCGTCGTACTCGGCGATGGCCGCGTCGAGGTTGCCCAGCGCGCCATACACCGCGCCGCGCGCGGTGACGATGCGCGGGTCGTTCGGGTCAAGCTCCAGCGCCCGGTTAAACTCGGCCAGCGCCGCGTCGTAGTCATCCTGCGCGTAGTAGATGAAGCCCCGGTTGTGATACGGCTTGGCATAGTCGGGGTCGAGTTCGGTGGCCTTGTCGAAGTCGGCCATCGCCCCATCGATGTCCCCCTGCTCGACCCGCATGCTGCCCCGGCCATTGTAGCCCGGCGCGTAGGCTGGATCGAGCGCGATGGCTTCCTCGTAAGCGGCCAGCGCGCCCTCCACGTCGCCCTGTTCGTAGAGCGCGCTGCCCTCCTCATACCAGGCTTCGGCATCCGGGGCCTCTGTGGGCTCCGGTTCGGGGGCTTCCTCCACTTCGTCAGCAGGAGCAGGCTCCTCTGGGGGTTCGTCGCCGCCGCCGAGCAACCCGCAGGCCAACCCGACGAGCAGCAGCATCGTCCCTGCCAGCAGAACCGGCCCGCGCGCACGCCATCGTGGCAAACGTCTGAAATCCATCTTCATCTCCTCTGTCAGTCAGAAACCCGCGCCATTATAGTCATCCCGGACATCTTAGGCCACTCATCGCCCGTGAAGCGAGCCGGTTCAGCCGCCCAGTATTTCCAACAGGGCCGCTTTCATATCGTCATCCAGGTTGGGTAAATCCTGGATGTCCGGCCCGCGAAAGCGCTCGCCGCGATGCTCGGCCAGATGCGCCAGCCCGGCGAGCACGATGTACTCCCAGAAACGCTCCCGCTCGCCCCGCTCGGTGAAGACGGCGTAGAACGCATTGATGACCTGCTGATTGGTGTACGGATAGACCTTCGCCGGGGCCGCCGGGGGTGCGGGCGCAGGCGCTTCGGGTTCCTCGGTGGGCGCCGCTTCATCTGGTGGAGCCACGGCGGGTTGGGCCGGTCTTTCGACCACCTCGCCCGGTGCCGGGATAGGCTCAGGCAGGGGAATCAGCACCTCGTCGCCCACCGCCAGGCGGCTGGGGTTGAGAATGCCGTTGTAGACGGCGATGGTGCGGTAGTGCTGCGCGCTGCCGAAGTACTCCTCGGCGATCCCACCCAGCGTCTCGCCCGGCGCGATGACGTGTGTCTGAACGTCTTCACCCCACGTTCCCAGCCACAGCAGCGCCTCTTCGTAGTCCTCCTCACTGTAGACGTGGGGGGCGGGCGTGGCCTCGTAGATGGCTCTGGCCCGCAGGCGTCTTTCGATTTCGGGAGGGACCGGGTAAGGGGGGTCCGTCACCTCGCTGACTGCCTGGGCGGGCACCAGCGCGATCTGCTGGTACTGCGTCCACTCCTGGAACCACGCCTCCATAAAAACGCTCGTTCGCCACTTCCGGTAGGCTCCCCCTTCACCTTTCCAGTAGGGGTCGTGGACGTAAACGTGATCGTCGTCGTAGCCGACCACCAGCGCAAAGTGTCCCCCCCTGATCGCCGTCTCGTGGTAGCCCGCCCGCATGACGGGCCGGTAGTCGAGCAGGAACAGCGCGGGCCGCCCCCGGTCGATCCAGCTCTTGAGCGCTTCCAGCGAGGCGTCCGTCGAGCGGTCGTGCCGCTCCAGGTTCAGCCCGTAGAGATTACCCGCCTTCTGAATCGTGCTCACCGACAGCGGCGCGCGGGTGGTGATTCCCGCGTCGCGGTACACCTGATCGGTATCCACGTCCCTGCCGGTTGCAGCGATCAGCATCGCTACGCAGCACGGCCCGCAGTCGTTGATCGAGTAGCCCGCCGACTCCGTATCTCGCTGCGAGCGATACGGCACGTCGAGTATCGTCTGCATATCCCTCCTCCAGGTGACAACTGGCGTCACGCGCAGTGAGAGAGATCACCCGCGCACGCCGTTCGTACCAACGAAGTCTAGACCGCTTGCCCGCGCACCGCAAGACACACGTCTCTGGGAAACAGCGGTGCGTTGCTGGCGAACAGACTCAGGGGAGTGTCTCGGCGATCAAAACCTGGATACGCGGGTAATTGGGAACCAGCACCTGCGCGCCCGTCCTCGTGGTGGCGGGGGTAACGTAGGATTTGTCGATCGCGCCACTGCGGATGTTCTCGCGGGGAACTTCGTTGACCATCATCGACAGGCTGACCAGCCTGTCGAGGGGCAGGTCGGTGTCGAAGCTCTCAAAGAGGATGGTATGCAGTCCCGCTGATCGGGTCAGCAGATGGAAGAGAGTATCCGGGTTGGTGGCCTTGTCGCGCAGGGCGAGCAACACCTGCTGCTGGCGCTGGTTGCGCTCGAAATCGCTCGTGCCGTGACGGGTGCGCGCGTACTTGAGCGCGGTGCTGCCGTCCATGTGCTGGGGTCCGGCGGCCATGTAGAATGGATCGTAGCCGTAGTAATCGTCGGGGTACGTCGGATCGTTGATGGGATAAGGTACGTCGACGTCAATCCCCCCGATCTCGTCCACCAGCGTGGTGAAGGCCACGAAATCGATGACCAGATAGTAATCGACCTGCACCCCCAGGTTGCTGGCGATGGTGAGCTTGGCCAGCTCGCCGCCCCCGTAAAAGTACGCGCTGTTCACGCGCGCCCTGCCTCGTCCGGGGATGTCCACCCACAGGTCGCGCGGCACGGAGAGCATCCCCGCCGACCGGGTGGTGGGATCGAGGCGCATCACGAGCATGGTATCGGTGCGGGCGCGGCCATTCTGGCTTGGCCGCCTGTCTATGCCCATCAGCAGGACCGTCACCACGCGCGAGCGGTCCCAGGGCAGAATCGTATTCAGGTTGAGCGGTGGGGCGACGGTAAGCGGATCGCGGTCAGAAGTGGGGGCCATGAACGGATCGAACGGCCAGGGGGTCAGGCTGGGGTTGGGCGGCTCGGTGGGCCGCGGCGTCCAGCTGGGTGTCAGCGTTGTCGTTGGCAGCGGGGTGAACGTCGGCGTCGCGGTGGCGGTGGGCGGCGGGATGGGCGTGGCGGTCGAAGGTTCAGGGTCAGGGTCACGGGCACAGGCGGCAAGGCCGATCACCAGCAGGACGGCGCTGCCGAAAGCGGTGCAAAGCCAGAATTTCCGCCGATAAGACAATACGCCCGCCTCGCATCACGTCGAAAGGTCCCAACAACACCGCCCTATTGTACTCGTTAGCTTCCTATCGCGCTTAACAAGGCCACCAACCCGCCGACGATCAGAAACACCGGCCAGAAGGCTGAGAAGCTCAGGTCGAGCAAGAAGAAGCCTGCCAGCACGATCAGAAAGACCCCGCCCCCAATCCGGCTGCCGACCTCGCTCGTGAATACGTACCCCCTATTCTGGTAGATTGTCCAGGCGTTAACCAATGACCCAAGCGCCGGGATCAAGAGCAAGAGCGCCCACAGGTTCTCGACGCCCAGCACCTCGATACCGGCATTCTGCGCCAGAAAGATGCCACCCAACACGATCAGCGCCACGCCGATCCAGATCGCGTTCCCGCCCCCTGGTCCACCCGTGGAGCCGGTCTGCCCCGGTGGTCTGCCGTGCGAAGTGTTTTCGCCCACTTTTCCTCCCTCCTTGAACACCTAAAGACTAACGCGTCCTGCGGTGACTGCGCAACGTTCACCAGCCACGTCCTGGACTTTTTAGTAGACCGTCGATTGGTGTAGACTATAGAACCCTAGCGGAGCTACACAGGAGGACGGAGATTCCATGCGAGCATTGGTCCTGGGCGGAGCGGGCGCGGTCTGCAAGGAAACCACGCGCGACTTGGCTGCCCACAGCACCTTCGACGAAATCGTCGTCGCGGACGGCAACGTGCCCGCCGTCGAGAGCCTGATCGCCGAGACCGGCGACGACCGCCTCAAACCCTTGTCCCTGGACGCCGACGATGCCGACGCCATGCGCGACCTTTTCGCGCAGTTCGACGTGGTGGTCAACGGCTTGCCCTTCAAGTACGACCTCGTCGTCAACCAGATTTGCGTCGAGACCGGCGTCAACGGGCTGGACCTCTCCAGCGATGACCCCCAATTCGCCATGCACGACGAAGCGTTGAGCAAAGAGATGATCTTCATCCCCGGCGTGGGCGCGACGCCCGGCACCACCAACGTGCTGGCCGCCAAAGGCGTCTCCAGGCTGGACCCCGACAGCGTGGAGTCCATCCAGATTTACTTCGCCGCTTTCCGTTGTCTGGCTCCCGCGCCGGGACTGCTCAGGACGACCATCTGGGAATTCAACCCCAACGAGCCGGACCGCGAAGAAGCCTACTTCCAGGATGGCGAGTGGGTGCCCGCGCCGCCGCTCTCCGGCGAAAAAGTGGTGCGCTTTCACGACCAGATCGGCGAGCAGCCGGTCTACTGGGTGCCCCACGACGAAGCCTACTCCCTGCCGGTGAGCTATCCCAGCCTCAAGCACGCCAGCGTCCGGGGCTGTTTCCCGCCGCACGTCATGAACATGATGAGAAATCTGAAGGAGGCGGGCGCGCTCGACGCCGAGCCGATGGAAGCGCTGGGTGGCCGCGCGCCGGTTGACCTGGTGGGTGAGCTATTCCTGGCCTTGCCCTGGTCCAAGAGCAATCCGGTGTGGGCCTATGGCCTGGTGATCGAGGTCGAGGGCATGCAAAACGGGAAACGGACGCGCCTGACCTATCGCACCGACCACCCGCCCCAGGACGAATGGGGCGGCTCCAGCGCCTACTACAAGAACGTCGGCATTCCGCTGGCGATTGGCGCGCAGATGATCGCCGATGGGCGGGTCACGGCGCGCGGCGTGCTGCCACCGGAAGTTGCCATTCCCACCGACGCCTACCTGGAGGAGCTTGAAAAACGGGGCATGACCTACACGGAGAAAACCGAAACCCCGAGTTGACCCCGAAGCGAAAACAGCAGGCCCCGTCGGACGCCCGGCGGGGCTTTTTGTTGAGGAGCGGTTGCCGCGCCGTGACCGGCGCGCTACACTTGCCACGGTTAGTATTTTCACGGTGAGTTCAGAGGATAAGACACGTGACCATGAGCCTTGACGCGGACCTGCAGAAAGTGCGCGAGGCCGGGTACAAGATCACGAACGCGCGGCGGGCCGTTTTGAGCGTGCTGCACGAGAGCGGCAGCCACCTCACCTCAGCCGACGTGCTGGCCCAGGTCGAGGCGCGCGACCCGGCGGTGGGCCGGGCCAGCGTCTTTCGCACGCTGGAGATGCTGACGGGGCTGGGAATCATCCGCCCGACCTACCTCGAAGCCCGCAGCCCGGCCTACGTGCTGATGTCGGAGGATGGGCACCACTCGCACATCGTGTGCACGCGGTGTTACAACGTGATCGAGGTTGACGACTGCTTCGTGGAAAGCCTATCCGAGGAGCTTGAAGCCCGCTACAACTTCCGCCTCTCCGGCCACCTCCTGGAGTTCTACGGCACCTGCGCCGACTGCCTCGACTGACACAAAAGCACGTGTCGCGCCTCACTCTGCCATAGCTTCGTAGTGCAGCACCATTAACTGCTCGGCGCGCACAGGCAGCATGGCGTATGTACGTCCCTTGTTATCGCTGAACTCAACCAGGAAGACGCCGGGGGCCAGGACCTCAACCACCGTCCCGACCTGCCCGCGCGACAGGTTATTCTCTGGCAAGTCATCTATTAGCGCGACCACGTCAAGTAGCTTCACCATCACACCCTCCTATTCCTCAAGAACATAACAACTGGTCAACCGAGGGAAGTCCTCTCCTACACGGACTATCCAACTACTCCGTACCGTTACGTCCCCCTCCGGTCCATTCATCACGAAATCCAGCGTGAATCGCTGTCCGTATTCGTCATCTTCGCCGGGCTGTGCCTCTTCTGTTTGAGCGGCAGTCACCAACGCATCGCGCAGGTCCTCAGCATTTTCCGCCGTCAATCCAAGGGCGGCTTTGAAGACACGCGCCTTGTGACGACCTCGTGGGTGTGTCGAGCTAAGGCAGTAATCGGTGAGCTTTCGGACATCGACGAAAGCACGTCTGGCGTTAGGCAGTTTCACGTCTCTATTCTATCCGCTTGCCGAGGTACGAACAATCTGTTCTTCTCCTCTCTCCAGCCAGACCTATCGAAACCGACTCGCAGCTTCGGACGCCCGGCGCAAGACTTCTGTAAGCGTCTGCCGCTACCATCGCTGGAATGATCTGCAAAAGGCACGCGACGTCCAGGCCGAGGTAACGAGGAGAAGAAAGATGAACAAGCGGGTCATCATTGGGGTGGGCATCGTGGTAGTCGTGGCCGCCGGGGCGGCTGTCGTGTGGTGGCTGGCCTCGCCGCTCTTCATCAACCGGGTGGTGGACGAGGAGTTCCCCGACGCGGCTGAACTGGCTGCCAATCCAGAGAAGCTGATGGACATGCCCGAAGACGAGCGCGCCGAGGTGCAGGACGAGGTCATGGAAGCCGCCGCCAGCATGCCCGATAAGCAGGCCAGCGACGCCATGCCAGAAGCCTCCGGCGGGCCGCTCGTGCTCGCCCAGGGCGCGTTTATGGACGCCGACGAGTTCCACCAGGGATCGGGGACGGCCACGCTTTACGAGCTGGACGGTGGGGGTCACGTCCTCCGTTTTGAGAACTTCACCGTCACCAACGGCCCGGATTTGCACGTCTTCCTGTTGCAAGGTGAGAGTATGGACGGGGCGCTCGACCTCGGCCCGCTCAAGGGCAACGTGGGCGACCAGAACTACGACATCCCTGCCGGGACCGACGTGTCCGCGTTCACCGGAGTTTCCATCTACTGCGTCCCCTTCCACGTGACGTTCGCGACCGCATCCTTCGAGTGAGGAGCGTGGAGACAAAGACACTGGCGCTCCGTAAGCTCGCTGTAAGATCGACCCGTACAATCTGAGAACCGACACCGTACGACAAATTGGCCGGGCATGGAATCGTAACAGGGCGTAATGGAGCGACCAGATGGCGAATCTACACGTGAACAAAAGAGGGATGCTTGTGTTGGCCCTGGTGGGCGGGCTGCTGCTGGCCGCCTGCGCCGCGCAGGGGGAACCGGCTGGCGAAGAACCCGCCGAGGACGAGGCTGCCGCCGGGGAAGAGGAAGGGGAGGAAGCACCGGAGTCCGCCAGCGAAGGTCCGTCCGAGTATGATTCGCAAACCCCCTTGTCGGACGAGGAGGTCAGCGCTCTGCTCGACGACTTCACGCTGACCGGTATCACCAGCGCCACCCTCGACGCCATCGTCGATTCGGGCGACGCGCGCTTCATCGTGCCGCTGATCGAATTGCAGCGCTTCTTCCCGCCGCAGCAGCGTCTCGCCATCGGCCTCGCTCTCAACGAAATGACGGGCCAGGAGATCGGGACCGACTGGTCAGCCTGGATGAGGTGGGCCGCCGAAAATGAGCCGCCCCTGCCGCCGAACTACGCCGCCTGGAAAGCCGACCAACTGGCCGTCATCGACCCCGAATTCAAGCGTTTCATCTACGAGGACGTGCCCACCACCATCCGCCTCGACGAGGCGGTCTGGGGTGGGGTGGTGGTGGATGGCATCCCGGCGCTCGACAACCCGGCCCAGATTCCGCCCGACGAGGCGGACTATATAGAGCCGGAAGAGTTGGTGTTTGGCGTCGCCATCGACGGCGACGTGCGCGCCTACCCGCTGCGTATCATGAACTGGCACGAAATGTTCAACGACGTGGTCGGTGGCGTGCCGGTCTCGCTGGCCTACTGCACCCTGTGTGGGGCGGGTATCCTGTACGACACGACGGTTGATGGCGAGGTCTACACCTTTGGCTCGTCGGGTCTGCTGTTTCGCTCCAACAAGCTGATGTACGACCGCAACACCGACAGCCTCTGGAACCAGCTCACTGGCGAGCCGGTCGCGGGACAGTTGGTGGACAGCGGCATCAAGCTGGACATCCTGCCGGTCACGCTGACCACCTGGGAGGACTGGCTGAGTGACCACCCCGACACGACGGTCCTCAGCCTGGACACCGGTTTCACGCGAGTCTACGAGGTGGGCGCGGCCTACGGCGACTACTTCGCCAGCCCCGACACGATGTTCCCGGTGGCGGGCATCGGCGACGAACGGGCGACCAAGGACCTGGTTTATGCCCTCAATCTCGACGACACACCCAAAGCCTACCCCCTCGACCTGCTGGCCGGGGAGCGCGTCACCAACGACACGCTGGCCGGGCAAGAGATCGTGCTGGTGACCAGCGACGCGCCAGAACTCATCCAGGCCGAACCGGGCGGCGCGGCAGTCCGCGCTTACGAGCGTGGCGGGCACACCTTTGCCCCCGCGCCAGATGGGGCCGACGACACCGTGGTTGACGAAAACGGCCAGACCTGGCAGGTCACCGAGGATGCGCTGGTAAGCGCGACGGAGGAGACGCTGCCGCGCGTGCCGGGCCACGTGGCCTACTGGTTTGGCTGGTCCGCTTTCTACCCGGAGACGCTGCTCCACGAAGGCTAGCCGGGGTCATTCAGTCTGCTGTCGAGTCTATCCAATGGTTTGAAACACGCTCAACTCCCCGTCCTCCCTTTGAGGGGGGACCGCTCCGGCTTTGCCGGAGCGAGGGGGGTGGGCCTTGGCGAAGGAAGCACGCCGGACGAGTGCAAAAAATTGTATGGAATTGGTGCAGACACCTGCCGGAAGAACAACCCCGGTGGGTGCCTGTTCACAAGAACACCCGCTCGACCCACTTCATCGAGTGGGCACCCCCATAGGCGATCAAAATGCTGCGCGAGGTCTTGCCGACCATGACGGCCAACAGGAATTGCCACCACTTGACCCGCAGCGTGCCCGCCACCATCCCCGCCATGTCAAACACCGGGTTAGGGATGAAAGCCAACAGCGCGATGAACGCCAGCCCAAAACGCCCCCCCACCCAGCGAGCGATGCGCGCGTAGATGGGGGTGTCGTCCACGATGGCGCTCGCCCCATAGCCCGCCATGTAGCCGGTCATCTCGCCCAACGCCGCGCCCGGCCCCCCGGCCAAGCCAACCAGCAGCGGATTGAGATGCGCCCCCATGGCGAAAACGAACACGATGCCCGGTGAGGGCAGAACGACCGTCGCGCTCGTCAGCAGCATGATCAGGAACACGCCCAGGTAGGCCATTTCCCGAAAACGCTGCACTTGATCGCGAAAGATGAAGATGCCCACCGTTATGCCGACGGCGAAGACAATTGCCAGCAGATGCCGCAGGCCGAAAGACTGGTCGATGGGTGAGGTCGCTTCGTCACGGGTTGCTTCGACGGGTTCTGCCACGGATGTGAACTCCCTCACTGCGCTGCGTTGAAAAAGGTCGGTCCCAACAGGCGTCCTCAGCCTAGTAACAGGCTCTCCAGCCGGGCGACCACCATGTCGGTCGCCACCTCGTTCTGCCCGCCTTCGGGAATGATGATGTGCGCGTAGCGCTTGCTTGGCTCCACGAACTCCAGGTGCATCGGGCGCACGGTGTGCAGCCACTGGTCCACCACCGACTCGACGGTGCGCCCCCGCTCGGTGATGTCGCGCTGGAGGCGGCGGATAAAGCGGATGTCGGGGTCCGTCTCGATGAAAACCCGCATGTCGAACAACGCGCGCATGCGCGACTCGGTGAAAATGAGGATGCCTTCCACCAGGACAATGCGCTGCGGCGGGACGTGCTCGAACTGGTTGGTGCGGGAGTGCGTCGTAAAATCGTAGACCGGCACGTCGATGGCCTCGCCGCGCTGGAGCTGGCGCACGTGCTCGATGAAGAGATCGGTGTCGAGTGAGTCCGGGTGGTCGAAATTGACTTCGAGGCGCTGCTCCTCCGGCAGATCGCTGAGGTCGCGGTAGTAGGAATCGTGAGGCACGAAGGCGATGTGCTCCGCCCCCAACCGCTCCAGAATGACCTTGGCGACGGTGGTCTTGCCAGCGCCGCTGCCACCCGCGACGCCAATCGTGACAGGCCGCTCGTCCGACTTCGCCATGATCCCCCCCGACAACTCTCTGCACAGACAGGCGCTATGCGCCAACTCAACTGTATTATAGCGGTCCTGAGTCCAAATCCCACGCCAGAAAGGCGCAGCCATCGCTGTACCTCAGGACTGCATGTCACGTCGGGTTCAGTGTCAGGGAGCTTATCAAGCAGCGAGGCGGGAATGTTAAAAGCCACCCATGGGACTTGAACCCATAACCTGACGCTTACGAAGCGCCTGCTCTGCCGATTGAGCTAGGGTGGCGTGGAACGTCGGGATTATAACTTGCAGCCTAACGGGCAGCAACACGCATCTCGGCTGGTCTGGTATAATGCGTGCCGGGTCTCAACGTTTCCAAGGAGCCTGTGGCTCGTGATTGAGCACGTATTGGTCATGGCGGCTGGTCGCGGCCAGCGTATGGGCAGCCTCACCCGGACGCGCCCCAAAGCCTTGCTGCCCATCATGGGCAAGCCGATGATTGCTCGCGTGATGGATCGTTTCTACGACATCGGTATCCGGCGCTTCACCGTGGTCGTCGGCGAGCAGGAAGGCGCTGTGGCCGCCTGGCTGAACAAGAAGTGGCATGTCGACGTGTCGCTCGACTTCGTACCGCAAGGCTTTGAGCGCGGCACGGCTGCGGCGCTCATCGCCGCCAAAGAGGTCATCGGCGGGCCATTTGTCCTCTCCTCGTGCGACAATCTCATCACCTCGGAACATGCGCTTGCCCTCCGAGAGTATTTCGACAGGCACTCCGGTGACGTTGCCGGTCTGAGCGTGATCTACACCCCCGACGAAATCAGCGAATCGGCGGCGGTCATCCTCGATCCAAGAGGCTACGCCGTGTACGTGGCGGAGAAGCCCGGCGAAGGCTACCAGGAGGCGATGACGGTCATCTCGGTCTACGCCTTCACCCCGATCGTTTTCGATTATCTGGGCCAGGTGGGGCTGTCCAAGCGCGGCGAGCGCGAGTTGACGGCGGCCATCATGGCGATGGTGGATGATAGGCGGCCCGTGGGGCACATCAAGGTCAAGGAACGGCACCACATCAGCTATCCCCAAGACCTGCTGGCCATCAACCTGCACTACCTGAAAGAGGGGCGCGACGCGAACATCCTGAGCGACCTATCCAAGGACGTCGAGGTCATTGCGCCGGTTCGGGTGGACCCCCGCGTCAGCGTTGGGCAAGGGGCCGTGATCGGGCCGAACGTCTACCTGGAAAGCGACACGGTGATCGGACAGAGCGTGCGCCTGAAAAACGCCGTGGTCCTGGGCCGGACGATCAGCGCCGGCCAGACGGTCATCGACGAGATCGTCAACGAAAATCGCTGAACGCCAACAGAAGTCCTTCATAAAGTATCCGTATCCGCGTGATGAGCTGACCATAGCCTAGCTCGTAGACGCCATTGGCGGCGACGCTATCGTGTGAGGGGCAAGATGCTCAAGAAGAAATATCCCATCCTGGAATTCGACGATGACCGCAAGGCCGTCTTTGAGCCGGGGGCCTACGTTCAACCGGCGGACGTGCCGGAGCACTGCGTGCTGTGCTTCTTCCACGACGTGATTGCCCGGTTGGTCGAGAAGCACAAACCAGAGATCGTGGCCCGGCCCTACTCCGAGATCGGGCCGCATCCCCTGTACGAGTTCAACCTGGATGGGCGGCGATTGGGGGTGTTCCACCCCGGCGTCGGCGCGCCGCTGGCTGCCTTCCTGCTCGAAGAGCTGATCGCCCTCGGCTGCAAGAAGTTCATCGCCTGCGGAGGGGCGGGCGTGCTCGATGAGAACCTGCCCATCGGACACGTCATCGTGCCCTCGACGGCTGTTCGGGACGAGGGCACCTCCTACCATTATTTGCCGCCGGGCCGGGAGGTCAGCGCCAGCCCGGAGGGCGTCGCGGCCATCGAGACGGTCCTAAAGAAGCACGAGCGCGACTACGTGGTGTCGAAGACCTGGACCAACGACGGCTTCTACCGCGAAACGCTGGCCAAGGTGCAGCTTCGAAGGTCGGAGGGATGCGTCGCGGTAGAGATGGAAGCGGCGGCCTTCTTCGCCGTGGCCCAATTTCGGGGCGTGCCCTTCGCCCAGATGCTTTACGCGGGCGACGACGTGAGCGGGGCGGAGTGGGACTCGCGCGAGTGGGAGAAGCAGTACCCCATCCGTGAAGAACTGTTCTGGCTGGCAGCCGAAGCCTGTCTCGACATTTAGGGCAGGCGCACACTTTTCGGATTTCCGTACTTGAGTACAATGGTCAGGCGCTTTCATATCGTGAGGAATTTGCCAGGAGGCGAACACAATGACAATCTCCGTCGAGCGTGATTATGTGGTCGAGAAGTTGGCTAGGATGGTTCGGATTAACTCGACGAACCCAACCCTGACGCCGGATGCGCCGGGCGAAGCGGAGATTGCGGTTTACGTCGCGGATACCCTGCGCGACATCGGGCTGGACGTGACCACCCACCAGATCGAACCCTGGCGCGTGAACGTGGTAGGCAAGCTGGCGGGAACCGGCGGCGGGCGCACCTTGATGCTCAATGCGCACATGGACACCGTCGGCGTGGAGGGGATGGACGATCCGTTTTCGGCGGAAATCCGCGACGGCAGGCTGTTTGGCCGGGGATCGCAGGACATGAAGGGCAGTCTGGCGGCGATGATGGGTGCGCTCAAAGCGTTGGTCGACGCCGGGGTTGAACTGCGGGGCGACGTGCTCTTGACCGCCGTGGCCGACGAGGAAGCGGGCAGCATCGGCACAGAAGACCTCGTCAAGCACTACAAAGCCGACGGGGCGATTGTGACCGAACCCTCCGACATGAAGATCAGCCGGGCGCACCGGGGCTTCATCTGGTACGAGGTGGAGACGGTTGGCCGGGCGGCGCACGGCAGCCGCTACGATGTCGGCATCGACGCCATCATGCGCATGGGCCGCATCCTGGCGAAGCTGGACGAGATGGAGAAGGAAGTCCGCACGCGGACCACGCACCCGTTGATGGGGCCGCCCTCGATGCACGCCTCCCGGATACAGGGCGGCACGGAACTGAGCGTTTACGCGGCGAAGTGCGCGTTGAGCATCGAGCGGCGGACCGTCGCCGGGGAAACGCAGGACGCGATTACCGCCGAAATGCAGGCCATTCTCGACGAGTTGGCTGCCCAGGACCCGACGTTCAAGGCCACCCTCAAACCGGTATTCTGGCGCAACCCTTTCGAGATCGAAGCCGACGCGGCGATTGTCAGGGCGCTGGAGGAAGCCGTCACCAAACGGCTGGGCAAAGCGCCGGAGCACGTCGGCCAACCATTCTGGACCGACGCGGCAATTCTGGCCGAGGCGGGCATCGAGACCGTGCTGATCGGTCCCATCGGCGAAGGGCTGCACAGCGCCGAAGAGTGGGTGGACCTGGACTCGGTAATCGATCTGGCCCACATCCTGGCCGACACGGCGGTGGCCTACTGCTCCTGAGCGCGCGATGCCCATTCACCCCGACGCACTCGTTGCTTTCCACCGCGAACTCGTTCGCATCCCCAGCCTCTCCGGCCAGGAAGGTGAGGTCGCCAGCGCCGTAGCAGCCCGCATGCGTGCCTTGGGCTATGACCTCGTAGCCACTGATGAATGGGGCAACGTCGTCGGCACGATTTTCGGCGGGCAGGCGGGGCCGACCATCCTCCTCGACGCGCACATGGACGTGGTGCCGCCCGGCGACCTCGCCGAGTGGCAGCGCGACCCCTTCGGCGCGGAGGTCGAGGGCGAGCGGATTTATGGCCGGGGCGCGAACGACGACAAAGCCTCGCTGGCGGCCATCGTGACGATGGCCGCGCTGCTGCGCCGGGAGAAACTGGCGGGCACGGTGACCGTCTCGGCCAGCGTCAACGAAGAGGTCGCCGAGGGCGCGGCGCTGGCGAAGGTCGTGGAAGCCGTCCGGCCCGACTTCGTCGTCATCGGCGAGGGCACCGATCTGAAGCTGGGCGTCGGCCAGAAGGGCCGCGCCAGCGTGCTGGTCGAAGCGGCGGGCGTGCAGGCCCACGCGGCCAACCCCTCGCAGGGCGTCAACGCCGTCTACAAGCTGCTTCCCGCGCTGGAGCGGCTGCGAACCCTGGAGGCTCCCTCTGACCCGGTTCTAGGCGATGGGCTGTACGAACTGATCGAGCTGATCTCGACCCCCTATCCCTCCAACTCGATGGTGCCTTACGGTTGCCTGGCCCGCTACGATTGCCGTTTAGTGCGCGGTGAGAGCGCCGCTGACCTCGTGGCCCGTTTCCAGGCCGCCGCCGGTGACGAGGTCGACTTGTCCGTCAGCGTCCGCCGGGGGACCTTCCCCTGCTACACCGGCGCGCAGCTGGAGTTGGAGGAATTCCTGCCCGCCTGGCTCACCCCTGCCGACTCGCCGCTCGTCACGGCGGCCCGGCGCGGCCTGCAAGGTATCGGCCAATCCGGCGAGGACTTTTTTGCCCATTTTTGCACCAACGGCAGCTACACGGCGGGCGTCGCCGGTATCCCAACGATCATATATGGCCCCGGCACCACCGAGGGCGCGCACGTCGCCGACGAGTCCATCGCCATCCCAGACCTCGTCGCCGCCACCCACGGCTACGCCGCGATTGTGGACGCGGTGCTAAGTTCCAATCGCTGACCGGGACTCAAACGGTCTCGCCCTTCAACGCTCCATTGGCGGGTGCCGGGCCGCACGAGCGTTACCCTTAGACCCTCTTGTACCATCCCATCCCCGGTGTTACACTTGCCCCCCAAAACCCCATTCGAGCCTGTGGAGGAACACGGAGGGCAAGGTCTGCTGGAATGACCCACCAAGCTACAGACGGCAACTTGAATCGACGCGGTTTCCTGCGCGGTCTGGTCGTCGCGACCCTGGGCGCGATTGCTGGCGGCGTGGTTCTATTCAGAGACCGGCTTCCGGGAATTCTGGGACCCAGGCGCAGGCCCAATATCATCTTCATCATAGCCGACGACCTGGGCTACGGCGACCTTGGCTCCTACGGACAGCAGCTCATCCAGACGCCGCATCTGGACGCAATGGCCGCGGAAGGGATGCGCTTCACGCAGTGTTACGCGGGCAGCACGGTTTGCATGCCTTCGCGTGCCACCCTCATGACGGGCCTCCATACTGGACACGCCCGCATACGCGCCAACCGTTCGGTCAAAGCTAAGCGGGTCGCGCTGCGGCCCCAGGACCTTACGGTGGCCGAGTTGCTCAAGAGCGCTGGCTACACCACGGGCGGTTTTGGCAAGTGGGGTCTGGGGGGAGTGCGTTCAGAGGGACCACCGCACAAAAAAGGCTTCGACGAGTGGTTCGGCTATCTGAGCCAGAGCAACGCCCACGAATACTATCCTGAGTTCCTGTGGCGCAACGGCGAACAGGTCTGGATCGAAGAGAACTTCGACGGCAAGAAAGAGGTCTATTCCCACGACCTCATAACGTCGGAAGCCCTCAGCTTCATCCAGGCTCATCAAGAGGACCGCTTCTTCCTGTACCTGCCCTATACCATTCCGCATCCCCGGCTCGAACCGCCCAGTGACGAGCCATACGCTGACAAACCCTGGCCGCAAGAGGAAAAGTCTCGGTCGGCGATGATAACGAGAATGGACAGAGATGTTGGCAGGATTCTGTCTCTCTTGAAAGAACTGCGGTTGGACAAAGACACAATCGTCTTCTTCACCAGCGACAACGGTCCCGCCCGCTCTGATACAGAGATTGGTGCGGCCCTCTTCCGGAGGTTTGGCCCGCTGAGCGGCAGCAAAGGCAAACTCTACGAGGGGGGCATCCGCGTGCCGATGCTGGTTTGGTGGCCAGGCGTCATCGAACCGGGGACGGTCAGCGAGCACGTTTGGGCCTTCTGGGACTTCATGCTCACTGCCGCCGATCTGGCAGAGACTGAGCTGCCGGAGGACGTGGAAACGGACGGTATCTCAGTGCTGCCCACCTTGCTGGGCGAGACACAGCAAGAGCACGAATATCTCTATTGGGAGTACTTCAACGGCCTCGCCACAGGGGACTTCTTGCAGGCCGTCAGGATGGGTGACTGGAAGGGGGTTCGCAACGCAGCCGATGCAGACATAGAGCTGTACGACCTGCGAGACGACATCTCCGAAGAGCACGACCTGGCCGCCGAGCACCCTGAGATCGTGGCCGAAATAGCCGACATTATGCAAACCGCCCACACGCCTTCGGATAATTGGGGGGGACCCTAGCCGGAGTGGGGGGGTCTTTTCAGGCTCTCACTCGCTGATGGCGTCGAAGGGGCGCACAGCGGCCTGCAATGCGCTCTGGACGAACGGCTCCGCACCGTCGTCGGTGCGGCTCTGGTGAAAGGCTCGTTGGCCCACAAGGGTGCCGCCCCGCGCCGCCAGCAGATCGCCGAGCATGCCCAGGCTGCCGCGCGGATTGAACAAATACGTGCAGAAGACGCCGACCGGCTTGCCGTCCAATGACGGGAGCGCCGCAGCCCACAAATCCGCTCCGGCTGGCCTGACGCCGAACAGAATGAAGCCCTGCACCCACGTCCCCACAAACAACACGTCAGCCCTCTCCACGTCAGCCTGAAGGACTTCGATGACAGACTTGACGGCGACCTCGTGGTTCAGGCCGCGCGCGACTTGCGCGATAGCTTCCGCCGCGGCCTTCGTATGCCCTTTTCGGCTCTGGTACAGCACCAGGACATTCATCAGCCTACTTCATGCCTCCCGTCACGCGGATCACCCAGCGCAGGCAGTTATGGAAGAAGTCTGGCTCCAGGAACATCATCGGGCAGCCCACCTCGATCACGTTGATGCCTTCCTCGTGGCAGCGAGCAACCGCCGCCTCTGACACACTGGATGGCATCACCTTGTTGTTGTGCATCCAGACCCGCTTGATCCCCGCCTCCGCCGCCTGCTCCACGATCTCCTCGGTGATGTCCGGGCTGTTCATGATGAACACCGCATCCACGCCGCCGGGTATCGCGCCGAGCGTGGGATAGCACGGGTCCCCGTGCAGCGCTTCAGCGTGCGGGTGGACCGGGAACACCTCATAGCCGTGGTCGCGCAGTTTCAGATAGATCGAGCCCGCGCCGCTGTCCTTCGTGCGAGACATGCCGCTGACGGCGATTCGCTTCTGGGCCAGAAAATCCTCCACCAGCTCCTGGTGAGTCATATCTGCAACGCTCATTTTCCGCCTCGTTTCGCTTGTTTTTCTCCCACAGTGAGCATAAGCATAAGCTCAGGGGAGCGTCTGAGATAGTGCTGAGTATCACCGCCCATGCGGATATTCGTCACCTCGGCCACCCACGGCTGCGCGTCAATTATCTTGGCAGAAAGGTTGCATCAAGTCCTAATGAGTCGTCCCCCTGCTTCGCGGGGGCTACAGTCCAGCGCTAGCTGGGGACCGCTCAGGCAAAGCCTGAGCGAGGGGGGTGTTTCCCCCCTCGCCGCCACCCACGGCTGCGCCGCGATTGTTTCGGCTGTGCTGCGTTTCAATCGTTGATGGGAACTCAAATGGTCCTGTCACCACTCTTGAGGCGTGTTAGTCGCGCTTCTCATAAGTGAAGTTTTGCGGTGTAGACACGGTTGCTCTCATCCTAGAAACCCCTACCGACGATTCCAGAGACGGAGCTTGACCAACTAACAAATAAAGGCTACGCTTAACAACAGACGCAGCAAAGACTCCTTTGCTGGTGATCTATCTGGAGCGCCCCGAAGCCGCCAAGCTAAGAGGGGCGCTTCCCCTCTTCCTCGAGCCAGTTCTACTCTCCTCTCCTGCAACCGGCCTGAGCCAACCTCCACAGACACCTACTGTCGTCTGCTTAGTTCCTCTTCAATCTTCTTCTTACCGTCCTTATTCAGCCTCTCCCACTCCAAACGCTCTGCCTCAAACGCAGCCATAGTTAACTCCTTCACTCTCTTTGGTTGGATCCGAATCGGATCCTTCCCTTCATCCAACAATATCGCCCTTACTAACTCCACCACCTGTTTACCAGATACATTCACTAAGTCACGATGTCTCGGATTAATGCCCTCGTCTGGCGTCTTCCCCATGGTGCCATCAATCCTTAAATCCAGCCGTGAGACTATCCCAGCATCAAACAGCTGGTAGTCCACAGCATCAAACTTTTGACTATTCACAGAAATAGCAATCGCCATCCTCTCCACAAGCTCTTTCTCGTTTTCCTCATCCCCATCAACCAGCCACAGCGACAGCACATTCTCATTGCTTACCCGAAGGTTAACCACTGTACCCGCAGGGACGTCTCCTCTGGCAAGGAAAGACTGAGCTGGCTCCTTATACCACCGTCTCTGCTGAATTAGTATCAGATATTTTGGCAATGCGTGTCGCCTCTAGCTGAGCAAGCACATCACCCATCGTGCGCCTAAGCGCCGTTATCTTCTCCGCGCCAATTGCTTCCTCTAACGCCGGTATCAAACCAGGATCGTCTAGAGACGCTATCCCAAGAAGTGCCCCATCGCGGACATCCAACTTGTCACTCATAACAAACTCGGCCAGCATCGTCCGCCGCGCTGTATATGTTCGCGGATCGCCAATCCTGCCCAACCACCTCAGCGCCTCCCAAGCCACTTCACCGTCTACTCGATTTCTCTTTATGAACCACCCAAGTGCATCGACAACACTTTCACCAAACATTCTTATCATATCAGCGAGGGCAATTGAGAAGTCCGACTCCATGCCATACTCAAATGTCTCTTGGCTAGCTGAGGCCAGTAGAGTCCCGACCTCCTCAAATATCCTGCTACGCTGCCTCGTCCACTGGGAAGAAGACTCTTCCCACTGTGGCTCCTGGCCTTCCGACCTCACCATTGCCACATAATTCTCACCAAGTCTGACAGCCCTCACTGTCCTGATCAGGGCTAACCCGGTACTAATCCGCGGCTCCCAAGAAGAAGACGCTTCCCGCAGTGACTCCTGGCCTTCTGACCCCACCACTGCCACATGATCCTCGACAAGCGTGACAACCCTTACTGGCCTCATTGGAGCTAACCCGACATCAATCCACGGCTCCCAATTTGCAGTAGTCCATCCGTATGGTATCACCCAAACCGGTGTCCGCTGCTGAGACGGCAAACTCTCCCGCCTAGATGTCTCTGATATCTCTCTCCCCTCAGTAGCATCGTCCGCAACAACCGGTTCGTCCGACCGCCACATTGTCGCTGTCGAATAATCAGCGCTCATCCTACGTCACCTTTTTCCGCTATTTCCGCACCGAGCGTTACTAATTCCTCAAATATCTCGTGCAGTCTATCATCGGGCAACGACATCGGAACATTGTTGATGTCAACCTCAAGATTTGCTGTGTGCATTGGCACCTGCAATTCCCGCAGGACATTCTCGTCAATTACAACCTCCGGACCACCCTGCATCCTCACACGAGCACGTACTATTTCTCGAGCCTGCCATTTAGCCAAGCGATTTATTTCAAGGTCTGCAATACCTAGATCAGACTTGATCCTGCGGTTAATCTGGTACAGGAAGCCTACCGAACCCTCGAGGTGCTCACCATCAAATGGCAGATACTCACCTAGATCCCTAAACGCCTCCCTCTGATCGTCCCACGCTTTCAGCAGATGCGCGCCAAAAGCCAATCTACTAACAGAAGGACCAATACCCAACTCAAGCCAGTCATTCACAAGTACAACGAATGTCTCCAATGCGCCACGAAACTCGCCAAGAGTAAGCACATCCTTCGGAGGAAGCTCAGAGATATCTGGCGTATGATATCGCCACTCGTATCTATCAGGCAGCACCACAAGCACCAACTTGCCGTCCCTGAATGGACCCTCAGCCTGACGGATGCCAGTACTTCGCTGAGCGGCAACAATTTCCGCCTGCTGCCCTACTAGCTGTCGCCACCACTCGCCATGGTCAATCTCCACATTTCCCAGCGGAAACGCAGTGAACCGTAGCGCGTCAGCTTGCCATCCAACAGTACTTGACCGGGTATCGTTTGTATTTGTCATCTAGACACTACACACTTCTAACGTTCGCAGCACCGGGTTCAACTCCTGAGTTCCCGTTCTACATATTATAGCCACCACCACATCATCAGCAACTTGTACGCCTCACCCACACAACACCTCGCATTGGCTGCTGAGAAGCAAGGTTCACACAAGAAACCCCTGCAATAGTGGGCAGAGGCTCGTATCTCTTGATATATCTGACCGCACGCCGCACTACCTGCTTAGTGCAAGGCCGCGGCGTGACATCTACCTGATGGTGTCCACTACACATTACCCAGGATATTGATTACTCTCTGTCCTCTTCGTTGGCCCAACGCTGCAGCTCGTACAGCTTCGTGATCGCGTCCAGCGGCGACATCTCCTCGATGTTCAGCCCCTTCAGCGCCTCCAGCAGCGGGTGCGGCCCCGTGTCGAACAGCGCCATCTGGCGGGCGTACGCCTCCCGCTCTTCGGGCGTGCCGGGCCGCCAGATGTTGTCCTGTGCCTCCAGTTCGCGCAGGATGTCGTCCGCCCGCTCCACCACGCTGGGCGGCATCCCCGCCAGCCGCGCCACGTGGATGCCGTACGAGCGGTCCGCCCCGCCGGGGGCAACCTGGTACAGGAACACGATGCTCTCGCCCTGTTCCGCCACCGACACGTTGTAATTCGCCACGCCCGGCAGGATGTTCGCCATCTCGGTCAGTTCGTGGTAGTGCGTCGCGAACAGCGTCTTCGGGCTCAGGCGCGGGTGGTTGTGCAGGTATTCGACCACCGCGCGGGCGATCGCCAGCCCGTCGTACGTGCTCGTCCCCCGCCCGATCTCGTCCAGGATCACCAGGCTGCGCCGCGTCGCGTGGTGCAGGATGTTGGCCGCCTCCAGCATCTCCACCATGAACGTCGATTGCCCGGCGTGAATCTCGTCCTGCGCCCCGATGCGCGTGAAAATGCGGTCCACCAGCCCGATCGTCGCCGCCTCGGCGGGCACGAAACTGCCGATCTGGGCCAGCAGCGCGATCAGCGCCACCTGCCGCAGCACCGTGCTCTTGCCGCTCATGTTCGGCCCGGTGATCACGTGGATGCGCTCCGTCTCGCTGAACTGCGTGTCGTTCGGCACGAAACGGTGCTCGGTCAGCAGCCGCTCCACCACCGGGTGCCGCCCCTGCCGGATGTCCAGCACGTCCTCGTCGGTCAGCGCCGGGCGCACGAAACCCTCGCGGGCGGCCACCTCGGCCAGCGAGGCGAACACGTCCAGCCAGGCCAGCGCCCGCGCCGTCGTCAGCAGCCCCTCGTGGTGGGCCGCAATCTCGCCGCAGACCTCCTTGAACAGCCGCGACTCCAGCGCGCTGATCTCCTCCTCGGCGTTCAGGATCAGCACCTCGTAGTCCTTCAGTTCGGGCGTGATGTACCGCTCGGCGTTCACCAGCGTTTGCTTGCGGATGTAGTCCTCCGGCACCCGTTCGGCGTTGGCCTTGGTCACCTCCAGGTAATAGCCGAACACCTTGTTGTAGCCCACCTTCAGGTTCTTGATCCCGGTCCGCTCCCGCTCGACAGGCTCCAGATTGGCGATCCAGTCGCGCGCGTGCTGGCTGGCCTCGATCACCTCGTCCAGTTCCGGCGAGAACCCCCGCCGGATCACCCCGGACGTGTTCAGCGTCGCCGGGGGGTCGTCGGCGATGGCCGCCGCGACCAGCGCCACGACCGGCTCCAGCGGGTCCAGCGTTTCCACCACCCGCTCCAGCCCGGCCCGGCCCTCCAGCAGCGCCAGCAGGTCGGGCACCCGTTCCAGCGTCGTTTGCAGGCTGACCAGCTCGCGCGGCCCGGCGTGCCCGGTCGCGATCCGGTTCGCCAGCCGCTCCAGGTCGCTCACCTCCCGCAGGTGCTCGACGGCGTGCGCGCGGGTCGTCGCGTCGTCGTACAGCGCCTGCACCGCGTCCAGCCGCCGCTCCAGCCGTTTTTTATCCAGCAGCGGTTGGCTCACCCAGCGCCGCAGCGTCCGCCCGCCCATCGCCGTCGTCGTCCGGTCCAGCACGCCCAACAGCGACCCGCGCACCGTCCGCCCCCGGATCGTTTCCGTCAGTTCCAGGTTCCGCCGCGTCGCCGCGTCCAGCATCATAAAGTCGCCCGTCGTGTACGTCGAGAGCGACGTCAGTTGGGCCAGCGACCCGCGCTGCGTCTCTTGCAGGTATTGCACAATCGCCCCCGCCGCCGAAATCGCCAGCGGCAGCCCCTCCAGGCCAAACGCCCCCAGGCTGGCCGCCTCGAAGTGGTCCAGCAGCGCCTGCGCCGCGTGGTCCGGGTCGAACCGCCAGTCCGCCAGAGGCGTCAGGTGCAGGTTGTTGGGCGCGTCCACCGGCAGCCCGCCCTCGGCCCAACTTTCCGCCAGCAGGCACTCGCGCGGCGTCAGCCGGGCCAGCTCCTGGCCCAGCTTCACGGCGGCATCCTGGCCTTCCAGTTGCGTCGCCGCGAACTCCCCGGTCGTGATGTCCGCGAAGGCCAGCCCGGCCTGCCCTTCGCCCAGGCTGACCGCCACCAGGTAATTGTTCCGTTTCTCGTCCAGCAGCGCCGGTTCCACCACCGTGCCCGGCGTGACCACCCGCACCACCTCGCGCTGCATCAACCCCCTGACCGGCTCGTCGCCCACCTGCTCGCAGATCGCCACGTGATAACCCTTGTCGATCAGCCGGGCGACGTAGCTCTCCACCGCGTGGTAAGGCACGCCCGCCATCGGCACGCGCTGGTTCTTCGCCACGTTGCGGCTGGTCAGCACGATATCCAGTTCGCGCGCCGCGGTTTCCGCGTCCTGGTCGAACGTCTCGTAGAAATCCCCCAGGCGGAAGAACACAATCGCTTCGGGAAACTGCTTCTTGATGTCGAGATACTGCTTGCGGACGGGCGTCACGCTGCTTTTAGCCATGAAAGGGGTAACCTGAACGGGTGTGCTAGTCTGCGGCCATTGTATTGCAAGACCGCACGGACTTCAACAACGCTATCTCATGAAGGTCGGTAGCGGGCTCACTATTGTCGTCAACACGCCCATTCTGACGTAGGGGCGCAGCGTGCTGCGCCCAAGGCGAACGGCGCTCGCTCGCCCACAAAATCAGTCTGTGTAATCTTGTGAAATCTGTGGACTCTCACCACCCTCGCTGAAAACAGAAAGGACGACACTTTCCGACAAAATCCTGTCACATCGCCGCCCAAAACCGGGCAGCGGACAACCAGACGACAACCACTTCCGGCCAGACGACAACCACAAACGCCCAGAAATGTGCCACTTTTTACGCATATCTGGGCGTAGACCCCCCCCGGAAATGGCCGCTTTTTGAACCACCCAAATTAACCTTACACCAACCTCCCCGGACCTCAACTTTTTGCAGGTCATTTCGGCATCTGCGGTGTTATACTCATCGCGTTCGCGTAGAATCCTTAGACCACACCACCCTGAACGCGGAGGGAAAATGGCCACGACCATTGGCGCGGATGTCGGCGGGACCCTGCTGCGCGCCGCCCGCTTTGACGACGACATGACCATGCTGGAACGGGTCGAGCGCGAGTCGCTGGCGGAGGAAGGGTCCGACGCCGTCATCGACCGCTTGATTGAGTTGCTTCAGCAGGTGCTGCCCGAGGACCCCGACGAACTGGCGGGCGTGGGGGTGGCCGTTCCGGGCCCGCTTGACTCAGTGAACGGCATTGTCCTCAAGACGCCCAACCTGCCCTGGCGAGACGTGCCGCTGGCCCAAATATTGGGGGATGCCCTCGGCTATACGGTGCGCCTGGGCAACGACGCCGACACCGCCGGGCTGGCCGAACACCGCCTGGGCGCGGGCAAGGGCACGAGGCACATGATATATATGACCATCAGCACCGGCATCGGCGGCGGCATCATCGACTCCGGGCGGCTCATCATCGGGGGCGGGCTGGGCGGCGAGGTGGGCCACATCACCGTAGACCCGAACGGGCCGCAGTGCGGCTGCGGGCAGTTCGGGCACCTCGAATCGCTGGCGTCTGGCACCGCCATCGCCAACATCGCCCGCCAGCGGCTGGCCGCCGGGGCCAAATCGAGCCTGCTCGACAGCGTGCACGGCGATCTGAAGAAGATTTCGGCCAAGACGGTGGGCGAGGCCGCCCTGGCTGGCGACGCCTTCTCCATCGAGTTGGTGCAGGAAGCCGGGCGCTACATCGGGATTGGCATCGCCTCGTTGATGCACCTCTTCAACCCGGAGCGGTTCGTGCTGGGCGGCGGCGTCACCCGCATCGGCGACCTGCTTTTCGACGCGATACGCCAGTCGGCGAAAGACCACGTCATGCACCCGCGCTACGCCGAGAACACGCCAATCGTGCCCGCCGAGCTGGGCAAGGACGTGGGCCTGATGGGCGCGGCGATTCTGGTCGAGGCGCACGAGCACGGTTGACCGTTGGTTGGGCGGCGTCAGGGCGCAATGGTATAATCCGCGCCCGTTGGAACGCTTTGTGAGGTGACGTGTGGCTGGCAAACCCGGCGATACAACCGCCAAATCGAATACGGCCAGTCTGATCGCCGTGATGGCCCTCGGCCTGACGCTGGTTTCTGGCGGCGTGCTCTTGCGCCGCCAGCAAGACCAGGTGCGCCTGGCGGCCATCGCCGCCACCCAGGGCGGCCCACCTGCAGAGACGGTGCCATTGGTCGACGCCGAGGTGGTCCTGATCCCCTCCGAAGACGAAACCGGGGCCGCACCGCCTACGGGCACGCCCCTCCCCGAATTGGCCGCCAACCCGCTGGCCGACGTGACCGCAGCGCCGACGGCGACCCCTATCCCGGCGCACACGCTGGCCGTCAAAGAGACCTACGCGCCCCCGTCCGAAGTTCCACCCACGGCCATTCCCACGGCAGCCGACCCCATCGAAGTGCCGGATGGCGTGGTCAATATCCTGCTGCTGGGCAGCGACCTGCGCCAGGACCCGAACGACCCCGGCTACCGCACCGACACCATCATCATCGTCTCCGTCAATCGCAAAGAGGGCACGGTCAGCCTGCTGTCGTTCCCGCGCGACCTGTACGTGTACATCCCCGGCTGGACGATGAACCGCATCAACACGGCTGACTCGCGCGGTTCGGCGGTCGGCTGGGAGGGTGGGGGGCCGGGCCTGCTGCGCGAAACGCTGCTGTACAACTTCGGCATCCAGACACACTACTATGCCCGCGTCGGCTTCGACGGCTTCAAAACTATCGTGGACACGCTGGGGGGCATCGACATCCCGGTGGACTGTCCGGTCACCAGCTACCGTCTGAAAGACCCCTCCGTTACGGCGGACGATTTCGCCACCTGGGACCAGTGGGCCGAGTATACGGGGAATGACGACAACTTCGAGCTATATACGCTGGACGTGGGCGTGCACCACCTCGACGGCTATATGGCGCTGTGGTACGCCCGCGCGCGCACCGGCTCCAGCGACTACGACCGCTCCCGCCGCCAGCAGCAGGTTTTGCGGGCCATCTGGAACAACTCGACCCAGTTAGGCTGGCTGGAGCCAGGGCCGGAGTCGGTGGCGCGGATCAGTTCGCTGTGGGTGACGGGCAACGAGATCGTTGAAACGGACATGGGCCTGGGCAACGTGCTGCAGCTGGCCCCCATCGCCGCCAACCTGGATACCAGCCGCATCCGCAGCTATTTCATCGGCCCCGACGAGACGCGAGGCTGGATCACGCCTGACGAGAAACAGGCGGTGCTGCTGCCGGTACCCAAAGAGGTGGAGCGGATAGCCACGCTTGCCCTCCAGCCTCCTGCCGCCAACTATGCCGCCGCCAACACCGCCACCGTGGAAGTTCGCAACGGCACCACGCTGGACCGTCTCGACGAGGTGGCTGCCGACCGGCTGGGTTGGGAGAACCTGATCGCCATTCCCACCGGCCCGGCGGACCGCGACGACTACGAGCAGACCCTCATTTTCGACTTCACCGGCACGTCGAAGGGCAGCCAGCTCTACACCCTCCAGCGATTGATGGCTGTGCCCCTGGACCGCGTGACGACCCAACCCGACCCGAACCGTAGCGTCGACTACCTCATCATCCTGGGCGAGGACTACACCAAACGCACCTGCTCGCCGTAGGGTGGTCTCCGTCCTCGACGTCGCGCTAATACCGGCTGTTATCCCACATTATCCCACAATCCAACATCGCCAACTGGCAACACCCCTCAACACCTCTATAGAGAGTCTTCGTTGACACCTCACCCCAAATGACGCTATGATGACCTGAGTTCTTGGGCAACCAACGGCATCCAACTCAGAGGTCACAAAAACATGACATCGCGTAGGCTGCGCTCATGAGCACCGCCAAGCACAAAGTCATCTTCCAACCCATGGGCGTGCGGGCCGAAGTGGAGGACGGCACCTCCCTGCGCAGCGCCGCGCGCGACGCCGGGGTAGCCATCGACAGCATCTGCGGCGAGCGCTCGACCTGCGGCAAGTGCAAGGTCGTCGTGCAGCGCGGGACTTTTGCCAAAGAGGGCATCACCTCGCGCCCTGAGCACCTCTCGGAGCCGGGCGGCGACGAGCGGGCTTACTGGGAGAAGCGCCGCAAAGGCATCGAGGCTCGGGGCGAAAATCCTGACGACTACCGGCTGTCGTGTCAGGCCCGCGTATGCGGTGACGTGGTGGTGATGGTGCCGGAGGGCAGCCGCGCCGTGCAGCAGGTGGTGCGCAAGTCGGCGCGGGAGCGCGAAATCCAGGTGCGCCCCATGCTGCGCAAGCTCTACCTGGAGCTGGAACCGGCGACGCTGGACAACCCGCGCGGCGACTGGGAGCGCGTCAAGGCCGCGCTGGCGGCAGCAGACCCGGTGACGCGTGGCCCCAACGATTTGGCTCTGGAGATCGACGCCCTGGCCATTGACCTGCCTGCCCTGCGAGCGCTGCAGCGCGTGGTGCGCGCTGGCGAGTGGCGGCTGACGGTCACGGTGCGCGGCGGGCGCGAGGTCGTGCGGGTCGAACCGGGCTTCGCCGAGCGGCTGGTGGGGCTGGCCGTCGACGTGGGCACGACGACCATCGTGGCCCACCTGTGCGATCTGCCGAGCGGGGCGCTGCTGGCTACCGAGGCCATGATGAATCCGCAGGTAGGCTACGGCGAAGACATCATGTCGCGCATGGCCTTCGTGGCGGAGGACGCAGACGGCCTCGAAACGCTGCACCGGTCGGTCCTGGACGGGCTGAACCAACTGGCTCGCCGCGTGGCCCGGCAGGCAGGCATGAAAGCCAGCGAGATCGTCGAGATCGTGGTCGTGGGCAACACCACCATGCACCATCTGTTCCTGGGCCTGGACACGCACGCGCTGGGCGTCGCTCCCTACGTACCCGCGCTGCATGACGCGCTCGACCTGCGGGCGCGTGACGTGGGCCTCACGGCGGTCAATGATGGCGCGACCGTGCACCTGCTGCCCATCACCGCCTCCTTTGTAGGGGCGGACAACATGGGCGTGCTGCTGGCCGAAGCGCCTCACGAGCAAGACGAGCACTGGCTGGTGGTGGACGTGGGCACCAACGCCGAATTGGTGTTGGGCAACCGGGAGCGGCTGGTGTGCACCTCCACGCCGACCGGACCGGCCTTCGAGGGCGCGCACGTCGAGTACGGCATGCGTGCCGCCGAGGGCGCGATCGAGCGCGTGCAGATCGACCCGGCGACGCTCAGGCCGCGCTTCAAGGTGATCGGCTCAGAAACCTGGTCCGATGGTGAGGGCGAGGAAGCGCCGCTGGCGCGGGGCATTTGCGGATCGGGCATCATCGACGCGGTGGCCGAGCTGTATCGTGTGGGCGTGGTCACGCCGAGCGGCAAATTCGCGCCCGACGCGCGGTCGCCCAACCTGCGGCAGGGCGAGAACGGCCCCGTATACGTGCTGGCCGAAGCCGAGCAGACCACCATCGGGCGGGAGATCCCCATCACGCAAGAGGACGTGCGCCAGATTCAGTTAGCCAAAGCGCCGCTTTACGTCGCCGCACATTACCTGCTGGACGCGTTTGGGCTGGAGCAGCCCGACCGGATATTGCTGGCCGGTGGGTTTGGCAGCCACATCGACACGGAAAAGGCGATGCTGCTGGGCATGATCCCCGACTGCCCCCTAGACAGGGTGCACGCCGTCGGCAACTCGGCGGGCGACGGGGCGCGCATCGCCCTGCTCAACCACGACCGGCGACGCGAAGCCGTCGACCTGCTGGAGCGCATTGAGCGCATCGAACTGCCCGTCCAGCCGGGGTTTCAGGACCAGTTCGTGCTGGCGCTGCACCTGCCGCACATGACCGACCCGTACCCGCACCTGGAGGGCCTGGGTCCCACCCGCGCGGCAAACCCGATGGCCGCGAAGCTGCTTGGCGGAGACACACCGGCCACCGACGAGGAGACAGATTAGCCAAGCGAACAGTTGCCAGAAGGAGGGAAGATACATGGCGAGCGAGGAAAAGCACCTGGAGGAAATCAAGCAGGCGGTTATCGACGGCGACAGCCACGCCTCGGCACAAGTGACCAGCGACGCGGTGACCGATGGCGTGGACCCCCTGATTATCCTCAACGATGGACTGATGGCCGGGGCAGACGTGGTCGGGCAAAGGTTTGAGGCGGGCGAGTATTTCTTGCCGGAGTTGATGCTGGCAGGACGGGCGCTCAAAGCCGCGATGGCGGTGGTGGAACCGTTGCTGCAAGCCAAGTATTCATCTGGCGAGGCCGACAAAGGTGACACCGGCGTGGTTGTGATGGCGACAGTACAGACCGACATTCATGACATCGGCAAGAACATCGTGGCATCGATGCTCACCGCGACGGGCTTTGAGGTGACCGATTTGGGCGTGGACGTGCCCCTTAAGAGCATCATTACCAAAGCGCAAGAAATAGACGCCAACATCATTGGCTGCTCGGCCCTGCTCACCACGTCGATGCCCTTCATGCGCGACCTGATCGACTTGCTGGACGCCATGGGCGAGCGCGAGCGCTTCAAGGTGATGGTGGGGGGCGCGTCAGTAACGCCCGAATTCGCGGAGAAGATTGGGGCGGACGGCACCGCACCGAATGCCGTCGATGCGGTGAAACTGGCGAAGCGTCTCATTCGCCAGCAGCGCGAGGCCAAAGGAGTAAGCTGATGCTGCTGAGCTACCAGGAGATCATGGACCGGGCCAACCGGGGCCCCTACATCACCGAAGAGGATTGGGACCTGGAAAAGGTGGCCATGACGACCCGCAGGATGGTCTCGAAATACAAGCTGGAATGGGACCCAGAGGAGATCGTGCCGGACGATCCCGCGCTGGTCGACGCGGTGTTCGAGGCGGGGTTGGAGTTGGCACGCGAGCTGGGCGCGTACTCGCGGACCACCGAGCGCATCATCGAATTTGAGCCGGGCGAACTGGAAGAAGGCATGAAACGCATGCCGCAAACCCTGGTGATGGGCGAGGGCAAGGACGCGCGGACGCTGTATGCGCGCAGGATCATGGACGAGCGGTTGCCCCTGGTGTGGGCAGGCAATCCAGGTGCGCCGACGCCAGAGCACCTTTTTCTGCCAAGTGTCATGAGCTGGATGCAGGAACCTATCGTGGACATGGTGACCTGCGGCACGCTCACCCACGTGGATGGGCGCGAGGTCCGCACCGGCGACCCGATAGAGATCATCTCGACCCGGCGCGAGTTGCTGTACATGCGCCAGGGCTTACAAAGGGTGGGCCGCCCCGGCATGGGCATGCTGGCTGCGCAAAGCAGCGTGTCAGAGTTAGGCGACCTGGCTGTCGCCCACCCGGATTACCTGCGGCCATGCGACTCTCACTTGGTGCCTATGCTCAACGAATTGAAGATGGATCATCGCAATGTGTCGCGGGCCGTCAATTCGTTAGAATACGGGATGCGCAATGCCTCGCTACCGTGCGTGATCGTGGGTGGCCTGGGCGGTGACGCCCCCGGTTCGGCGGTGGTGAACGTGGCCTCGTTCATCGTGTCCAACCTGACCTGCCTGTCGGACTACCATCTGTGTCACCCGATTCACATGCGGCACGTCGCCACCAGCACTCGCAGCGTGATGTGGGTCGAAGCCGTCGTGCAGATGGCCTTCGAGCGCAACGCACCCTGCATCATCGTGAGCGACATCTATCCCAAGAGCGGCGCACTGACACGGGAGTTGCTCTATGAGACGGCAGCCAACGCCATCGCCATCACCGTGGCGGGCGGGCACCTGGAGGGGTGCGGCTCTGCGGACGGCAATGCGCCCAACGGCACCGGCCTGGAAGCGCGTTTCATGGGTGAAGTGGGCCACGCAGTAGCGCGGCAGGGCATGACCATCAAAGAAGCCAATACGCTGATCTTGAAGCTGCTGGAGAAATACGAGCACGTATTCGACCAGCCAGAGGGGAACGCAGGCGTCGCTTTCGACCAGGCCTACGATCTGGCGACGCTGAGGCCGGTCCCCGAATGGCAGGCGATGTACGACGAAGTGAAAGCGGACGTGCGTGAGATGGGTTTAGAAGCCTTGGAATGAGTTCGGTGTTACTGAGACTTGCATGGAAAACCAAAACTCAGCAGATCGTATTTACACTGTCTTGGGCGGGTTATAATCTGGCAGCATGTGGAAGTCTCAGTATACCAGTGATGAGCAGCGGGGAGAGGAGGTGAGAGGCCATGGCGGTCTACGCTATCGTCAACATTGCCATCGTCGTCGTGCTGGGGCTTATCGCGCGGGCGATAGGTAACTAGAAGCGTTGGCAAAGCGCGCTTCTATTCTGACACTCGCTTTGTGTCGCTGAATTTCTGGGGAGAGAAAGCATTATGGCTAGTGAGACAAAAGGCGGCTGGAACTTCGACTACAGCATCCGCGACATCGTTATTATGGCAGTTCTGGCAGCTATTGGTGCGTTGGTGAACGCGCAAGGGACGGGCCAGATTTGGTTCCTGGCAAACTCGTCTCTGGGACCCCTTGGGGGCGCGCTGCTGCAAGGCGCCTTCATGTGGTTCTACATTCTGGCGATGTGGCTGGTACGCAAGCCGGGCGCGGCACTGTTGGTCGGCGCGGCCTCGTCGGCTATCGAGGTCATCGGCGGCAATCCGGTTGGCATCCCCACCATTGGCTGGGGCGTCAGCCAGGGCCTGGCCATCGAAATCGTGATGGCTATTAACAACTACAGCCAATACGGGCTGGTGACCGCCATTTTGGCTGCTGCGGCCTCGTCCCAGTTCGGTACCCTGTGGACCGCCATCCTGTTTGGCTGGGATCCATCTGCGGCCAGTGACGTGTGGCTGTCGGTGCCCATCAACCTGATTTCGGGCGCTATCCTCAGTGGCCTGGTCGGCTACCTGCTGGCACAAGCCATCGGACGAACAGGACTTGTCCGGGCGGCTGTTGACTGAGCGCGTTAAACGTGACCGGGCGGTGGACACTCGCCGCCCGGTCGGTTTGGGACACCAGAGATGACTCAATCGAATGAAGCCCCGCTCGTCGAGGTGCAGAACCTCACCTATACACATTGGAATCAGACCGAACCCACCCTACACGACGTTTCACTGCAAATCCGCCGGGGCACACTGAACGTGCTGGTCGGCCCAGGAGGGTCGGGTAAGTCCACGTTGTGTGACGTTTTCAACGGCGTGATCCCTCACCTGCATGGCGGCAAAATGGAAGGGGAGGTGTGGGTAGATGGGGTCAATACGCTTGAAGCGAAAGTGAAAGACCTGGCTCCGAAGGTAGGACGGGTCTTTCAAGACCCCGAAATCATGTTCGCCACACTGTACGTGGACGACGAAATCGCCTTCGGCCCAGAGAACCTTCGCTTTGAAGTGGAAACGATCCGCGCGACGGTGGAGGAACTGCTAACCACCACCGACCTGGCCGCGCACCGCCACAATCTGGTGTGGAACCTGTCCGGCGGGCAAGTGCAGAAACTGGGGCTGGCGACGGCGCTGGCGACACATCCGCAGATGATTGTGCTGGACGAGCCAACGGCCAACCTTGATCCGGCGGCCACGCGCAGCGTGCACGAACTGGTGCTCTCGCTGCGCGACGAGGGCATGACGACCCTGCTGGTCACTCGCGAACTGGACGAATTCCTGGCCGAGGCTGACCAGCTCATGGTGCTGGACGAAGGCCGCATGCTGGCTGCCGCGCCACCGCAAGATGTGCTGCGCGAACACGGCAAGTACATGGTCGATACACTCGGCGTGTGGCTGCCTGAGACGAGCGAAATAGGCATCGCGCTGCACAGCGCGGGTTTGCTGGGCGACAGGCCGGTGCCTATCACTATTGAAGAGACGCTTAATGCCCTCTTGCAAGCTAACTTGCTAAGTGGGAGATTGGCGGGCGAGAAGGTAGCTCAACACGTAGTGCCCAAAGGCGACGTGTTGATTTCGGCGCAGGATCTGCGCTTCACCTATCCAGGCGGCATTGAGGCGCTGAAGGGCGTCTCGCTCGACATCCGAGCGGGCGAATGGCTGGCGATTGTAGGCCGCAACGGAGCAGGTAAGAGCACCCTGGCCCGCTTGATGGTCGGCCTGTTAAAACCGCAGGACGGCGAGTTGACGCTCTTTGACAAGCCAGCCAAGCGCTGGAAGGTCCAACAACTGGCCAACAATATCGCCCTGGTATTCCAGAACCCGGAGCACCAATTCCTGACGGACACAGTGGCCGACGAGATTGGCTACAGTCTTACCGCGCAAGGCATCGTCGAGCCTGCCGAGCGAGAGCGCCACATCCGCGAGACGCTCGACCGGCTGGGTCTGGCGGATGCCGCCGAGACACACCCCTTCGCCCTCAGCGCCGGGCTGAAGCGGCGTCTGGGCGTGGCGACGATGCTGGTCGGCGAGCCGCAGATCCTACTGGTAGACGAGCCGACGTATGGGCAGGACAAAGAGATGACCCACACGTTGATGGCCCTTCTGAAGGACATCCGGTCCAAGGGCATCACTATCGTCATGATTACGCACGATATGCGCCTGGTGCAAGAGTACGCCGAACGCGTGCTTGTGATGAGCGATGGGCGAGTGCTCTACGACGATACCGCCTCTGCGTTGTTCGAGCGCAACGACATATTGGAGCAGGCCAATCTGAGGCGGACTATCCTTCACGAATTACTGGAGTCGATTAAGCAGCAGGGCGTGGAGGTGCCGGGCGTGGTGCGCCGGGCTGCCGATTTGGTGGACCTGCTGCCTGTTGAGAAAGCGTCAGGGTGAAACGTGGCTGAAGGCGACCATAGTCTGCAGTACATTGAGCGTGATTCCATCATGCACCGCGCCTACCCACTGACCAAGCTGGTCTGGGTGGTGATCGTAGCGCTGGCGCTGTTCTTCTTCAAGGAACCGCTCTCAGGATTTGTGATGCTGGTAGTGATGTTCATTATGGCCCTCGTGTTTTCGCGCGTGCCCCTGCGCGATGTCTACGGCAGCGCGAGGTTCATCTTCAGCCTGGGCATTCTGCTGATGTTCTTCCACTTCTTTGCCGACCCCGGCGAGCCTGTGCTCCGCGTCGGGCCGTTTACGGTCACTGACGGCGGGTTGTACGAGGGTCCCAGGTACTTCTTCCGCCTGTCAGTCATTGTGCTCGCCAGCTTCGTATTGATCTGGACCACAGACATCCGGGATCTGATGGTCTCGCTCACGAAGGCCGGGATGCCCTATCGCTTCGCCTTTGCCATTTTCTTGTCACTGCGTTTCTTGCCCATGATGCAGCGCGAGGTAGAGGCTGTTCAGGCAGCGCACGCGATCCGTGGCCGGGCCACACGCTCTGGGCTGGTGCACCGCTTCAAGCTGTGGCAGCGCTACATGTTCACGGTGCTCATCAACGGGCTGCGTAAAGCAGAAGCGTCGGCGACGGCCATCGAAGCGCGCGGTTTCGGCGCTTACCCAGACCGTACCTACGTCAAGACGGTGGAGTTCAAGCCTGCCGGCCTGATCCTGATTGTGGTTTTCGTGGCCCTGACTGCCGGGCTGATCTACGTCGAGCGAGCGTTCTAGGACACGCCACGCTGCCAGACTACGTTCTGGAAGGACATACCGGCTCTGGTCAAAGCCGAGAGGGAACATCAGTGGAGACAATTATCTCGTCAAAACACAAGACGGTGGTCATCAGCCCGGACCGCCCTTTCACCATCATCGGCGAGCGCATCAATCCCACCGGGCGCAAGAAACTGGCCGCCGAAATGGCCCAGGACAACTACGACCGCGTGGTGGCCGACGCCATCGCTCAAGTGGAGGCCGGGGCGCACGTGCTGGACGTGAATTCCGGCATCCCTATGGCCGACGAAGCGGCCATCATGGAAAAAGCCGTCAGGCTGGTGCAGGACGTGGTGGACGTGCCGCTGTCGATTGACTCGTCCGTGGTGGCCGCGCTGGCCTCTGGATTGGAGGCCTACCAGGGCAAGGCACTGGTCAACTCGGTGACGGGCGAGGAAGAGCGCCTCGAAAGCGTGTTGCCTCTGGTCAAGAAACACGACGCCGCAGTGATTGCCATCTCCAACGACGAGGGCGGTATCTCGCACGACCCCGACGAACGCTTTACAGTCGCCAAAAAGATCGTCGAGCGCGCGGAGGATTTCGGCATCCCGCGCGAAGACGTGCTGGTAGACCCGCTGGTGATGCCCGTCGGTGCCGTGCCGAATGCGGGGAGTTCGACGATCTACCTGCTCCGCCGCTTGCACGAAGAACTGGGCGTCAACACGGTCTGCGGTGCGAGCAACGTCAGCTTCGGCTTGCCGGACCGTGTGGGCCTCAACGCCGCCTTCGTGTCGATGCTCATCGGGGCCGGGATGCCGTGCGCCATCACCAACCCGCTGGAGCACGAACTCCGGCGGGCCATCCTGGCGGCGGATGCGCTGATGGGGCACGATGAATACTGCGCGGCCTGGATCAGCTACCACCGCCAGGCCAAAAGGGCCAACGGCAAGAGCCAGATGTGAGCGCCGCCTGTTGCAGTCTATGCAAACAGACTATCCGGTCTGAACCGCCCGGCGGGTGGCGAACCTGCGGTAGGAGAAGAGCAGCCACAGAGCCGGGCGCGAGAACAGCAACCGGCTGAGCAAGCCTCTCCAACCCGGATGATGCGCGTACTCGACGTGCTCGCTGATCCGCGTCACCCCGTCCTCCTCCGCCGTGAAGCGGTGCGTGTGCACCCAGTGCCGCATCGGCCCGGAGGCTTGCCGGTCCGTGAACCCCCCCTTGCCGACGTCGCTGTGCACCGCCACCCAGCGCACCGGAAGCGGTCCAAACCACAGCGTAAACTCCGAGCGGGAGCCTTCGCCCAGCGGCTCGACGTCGTGCATCTGCACGACAATGGGCGGAGGGGTCAGTTGTCTCAGCGCCCGCGTATCGTGGTGAAAGGCCGATACTCTCGACAGCGGCGCGCGCACGGTAAATGTGTAATCAAATTCCAGCATACATATCCTCTATTGCCAACCGGGACTCGCCGGGCGAAATCTACCACAAGGCAGGCGTGTTTGTCAAGATAATCTAGACAAAATATTGACAAGTGGCTTTGCCTGCGCTAACATACCTCCTCGGTAAAACCAATCGAGGTCAGGTCACGAGATGACAACCCTGTGGTGGGTACGCCGGGATTTGCGGCTGAAGGACAACCAGGCATTGAGCGCGGCACTCGCGCACGGCGAACGCGTCGTGCCCGTGTTCGTCCTCGATCCCGCCCTGTTGGCCTCGCCATACGTCGGCGCTAAGCGCCTGGCCTTCCTGTTTGCTGGCCTGCGGTACCTGGACGCCGATCTGCGCGCCCGTGGGAGCCGCCTGATCGTGCGAACCGGCAGGCCGGAGGAGCAGTTGGCGGCCCTGCAAAATGAGACCGGGGCCGACGCCATCTACGCCGAGGCGGACTATTCGCCCTACGCCCGGCAGCGCGACGCAAACGTGGCCGCCACGCTTCCCCTGCGCCTTGCCGGTGGACTGACCGTCCAACCTCCCGAAGCCATCCGTAAAAGCGACGGCACTCCCTACACCGTCTTCACCCCCTTCAGCCGCCAGTGGAAAGCGTTGCCGCCACCCCAGGCCGTGGACCTCCTCCCCGCGCCTGGCCGGATACGCACGCCCGCCGAATTAGCCAGCCAGCCCATTCCAGACCAGCCGGTCCTGCCGCCAGAGGTACCCTTCGAACCGGGCGAGGCCGAAGCCCTCCGCCGCCTTGAAGCGTTCGCGCAGGGCACCCGGCCACCCATTACTCGCTATGCGGACGATAGAAACCGCCTGGACGTCGCCGGAACGGCTGCCCTGTCACCCTATTTGCGCTTCGGCATGCTGTCCGCGCGTCAGGCCGTCGTGGCGGCCCAAAGCGCACATCGAGCGGCGGCGACCGGCGAAGCCCGCCAGGGCACTGAAACCTGGCTCAATGAGTTGATCTGGCGCGAATTCTACGTCGCCATCCTCCATCACTTCCCCCACGTTCGGCAGACCAGCTTCCGGCCCAATTTGAGGGACATCCCCTGGGAGGACGACGGCGACGCTTTCGCCGCCTGGTGTGCGGGCCGCACCGGCTATCCCGTGGTCGATGCCGCCATGCGCCAGCTATCGCAGACCGGCTGGATGCACAACCGGGCACGTATGATCGTCGCCTCCTTTCTGGTGAAGGACCTGCTCATCGACTGGCGTTGGGGCGAGCGGTGGTTCATGCAGCATCTCGTAGATGGCGATCCCGCCGCCAACAACGGCGGCTGGCAGTGGACGGCGGGTACCGGTACGGATGCCGCGCCCTACTTCCGGGTTTTCAACCCCGTGTTGCAGGGCCAGAAGTTCGACCCCGACGGGGCCTTCGTCCGGCAGTGGCTCCCCGAATTGGCCCGTGTGCCCGGCAGGTACGTCCACAAGCCGTGGGAGATGCCGGAAGCCGTGCAGCAGGATGCCCAATGCATCGTCGGGCAAGACTATCCAGCGCCGCTCGTGGACCACAAGTGGGCCAGAGAGCGGACCCTGGCCGCCTACGCCGAGGCGAAGGAGAAAACCACGTGACGAACGCAAAGCGCTTGTTGGTGACCGGTGCGACGGGCTACGTGGGCGGGCGGCTGGTGCCCCGGCTGCTCGCCGAAGGCCATCAGGTCCGTGTCCTGGTCCGAGACCCGGCCCGCTTGCAGGGTCGCCCCTGGCGCGAGCAGGTGGACGTGGTTCAGGGAGACGTGCTTGAACCCGGCACGCTGGAGGGCGCGATGACCGGCGTGGAGGGAGCCTACTACCTCATCCACAGCATGAGCGGCGCCGCCGACTTCCACCAGCGCGATTTGCTGGCCGCCCGCCAGTTCGGTCAGGCTGCCAGGGCCGCTGGCGTGCAGCGGATCATCTACCTGGGCGGTCTGGGCGACCCAGACGCTGACCTCTCCGAGCACCTCCATTCCCGCCAGCAGACCGGACAGGCGTTACAGGAAGCGGGCGTGCCCGTCACAGAACTCCGGGCCGCCATCATCGTCGGCGCGGGCAGCGCCTCATTCGAGATGATCCGCAATCTGACAGAGCGTATCCCGGTCATGATTTGCCCGCGCTGGGTCTACACGCGCGTGCAGCCCATCGCCATCGACGACGTGCTGGCCTACCTCGTCGCGGCGCTGGAAACGCCCCAGAGCAGCGGCCAGATCGTCGAGATTGGCGGCACGGACGTGCTGACCTATGGCGACATGATGATGGGCTACGCCGAAGTGCGCGGTCTGCGGCGGTTGATGCTCGCCGTGCCGGTCCTGACCCCCCGCCTGTCCTCCTACTGGGTGCACTGGATGACGCCCATCCCCGCCGCCATCGCCCGTCCCCTGATCGACGGCTTGCGCAACGAGGTGATCGTGCGCGACGACAAGGCGCGCCAGCTTTTTCCACACGTCCAGCCGGTCAGCTACCAGAGCGCCGTCGAACGAGCCTTGGAAAGCCTCCACGCCGGTCAGGTGGAAACCGCCTGGAGTGACGCCCTCGCCACCAGCCAGGGTGACGTCGCGCCCGTGGCCCTCACGCTGCAAGACGGCATGATTATCGAGCGGCGGCAGCTTCCGGTCAGCGCCCCGCCAGAGGTCGTGTACCGGATGATCTCCCGCGTTGGCGGCGACAGGGGATGGTACATGAATTGGTCGTGGCGCTTGCGCGGCGAACTGGACCGTCTGGTGGGGGGCGTCGGCTTCCGGCGAGGCCGCCGCGACCCGGACGACGTGCGGGTTGGCGACGCGCTCGATTTCTGGCGGGTCGAGGCGGTGGAACCGGGCCGCCTGCTGCGCCTGCGCGCCGAGATGAAATTACCCGGTTCAGCCTGGCTCCAATTGGAAACCGAGCCGCTGGACGAGGGCAACTCGCGGCTGGTGCAGACGGCGTTTTTCGCCCCGAAGGGCTTGCTGGGCCTGCTGTATTGGTACGCGCTCTATCCCATCCACGGACTGATCTTCTCCGGCCTGATTCGCCAGTTCGCCCGCCAGGCGGAAGAAGTCGTCGCCAGGGACAGCGCAGTCACCAGCGCAGGCCCTACCGGGCGTCCCACACGTCGGTAATCCCGACGTTGGGGTGCGTTTTGATAGCATCCACCAACGCCTCCGGCGAGGCGCCCTCAATCCGCATAGTCAGCTTCATACGGTCGTCGCTCTCCGCCAGAAGCGAGGCCACCGAGAGGATGTTGCCCCCCACAGACGCCACGCGTCTCGTCACCTGCGAGAACTCGCCCGGTTTGTTGTCCACCTCCACGCAGATCCGTATGGATGCGCTTCCCCCGCCCAAAACCTGAACCAACACGCGGAAGATGTCTGTGTCGGTGATGATCCCCACCAGTTGATCGCCCTCCACCACGGGCAGGAAGCCGATTCGATGCTCGATCATCAGGTCGGCAGCCTCCTCAAGCGGATAGTCCGCCGAAACCGTTATCACCTCGCGGGTCATCACGTCCCCAATACGCACCAGCACGCCATCGGCCTGAATGGCCTGCTTTCTAGGGTCATCTGGAATCTGGATATTCTGCAGGGTCGACGCCGAGACGATACCGACGAGCTGTCCGTTCTCATCCACCACCGGTAGCCGTCTCATCTTCCCCGCGCGCATGATGGCAATGGCCGCCAGGTAGTCGGTGTCGGGCCGCACGCTTATCGGACTCTCCGTCATAAAATGGCGTACAAACACCGCCTTTCCCCCCGGAAAACCTCAATGAACGCTGATCTACACCTACGATTATAGCCCCATGCGCCCAAACTCCCTATGCCCAGACAGAACAAGTGACGAATTTCACGAAGAGAGGTGACGAGTTGCAGCAATGCTTTCCTTAGCTTTGGGATACACTGAGACAAAGGCTCAATACTAGATTCGAAGAGGAGCAGAGCCACAAATGAGTTTTAAGGTCCTACCAAAATCCGAATTACAAGGCTGGGTGGAAGGGCTGATACGCGAGTATCGCGTCGTCGGGCCCAGGCCAGTTCGGGACCGGTTCATGTTTGACGACATCCAATCGTTCGGCGAACTGGCGCTCGACTACACGCAGACCATCCTGCCGCCCAAGAAAGCCATCCTTCCGCAGCATGACATGCTATTCACCTTTGACCTCGAAACAGGTGACGTGTCACCCACGCTGCCTGCTGACCCGACGGTGTTATTGGGCGTGCACACCTGCGACCTCCACGCCATCCAGCTTCTGGACACCGTCTACAGCAGCGATTACGCCGACCAGCACTACCTGGCCCGGCGGGAGAACACCATCATCGTCAGTTTAGAGTGCCTCAAACCCTGCACAGAATACTCATTCTGCAAGAGCATGGGCACCCTGAGTCCCACCGAGGGCTTCGACCTGCACCTGACCGATATGGGCGACGCCTACGCCGTAGACATCGGCTCCGAGAAAGGCGGAGCGCTGCTCAAAGGTGTCTCCGGCCTGCGCGATGCTGACGACGAAGATTACCGGGTACTCAACCAGGTCATCAGCGACAAGTGGCCGCGCTTCCCCTACCGCATCGAGAGCGATGTCACCGAGCTGGCAAACCTGCTCTCCATCAGCTACGACAGCGAGATATGGAACGAACTGGGCGAGCGCTGCCTGGCTTGCGGCTCTTGCACGGTCGTCTGCCCAACCTGCTACTGCTTCAACGTCAGTGACGAAGTCGACTTCACGCTCAACGCCGGAAAGCGCTATCGCGAGTGGGACCACTGCCCGCTGCTCGACTTTGCGGTGGTGGCTGGCGGCCACAACTTCCGCGAGAAGAACGCCGCCCGGCAGCGCCACCGCTTCTTCCGCAAAGGGAAGTACCAGATGGACGCCCACGGGCTGGTCGGCTGTGTGGGCTGCGGTCGTTGCGCACAAGCCTGCCTGGTACACATCAACCCCGTTGAGACGTTCAACGAGCTGGCCAGGCGTCGCGCACCCAGGGCTCGCGCGGAGGAAACCTCGTGACCACCTCACTAAAAGAAAAACTCGAAAGCACATCCATCTACCTGCCGACCCAGGCCGAGATCGTAACCGTCGAGACCCTTTCCCACTGGGAAAAACTCTTCACCCTGGCGCTGCCCGAAGGGGTCTCGCTGGGCCACTCGGCGGGACAATTCGTAGAACTCTCCGTGTTCGGCGTGGGCGAAGCGCCTATCAGCATCTCCTCGTCGCCCAGCCGCAGCAACGGCACCTTTGAACTTTGCGTCCGCCGGGCTGGCGACATGACCAGCGTGCTGCACACCATGGGGCCTGGCGATGTCGTAGGCGTGAGAGGACCGTTTGGCCGTCCCTTCCCCCTGAAGCGCTTTCAGGGCAAGGACGTGCTGTTCGCCGTCGGCGGCCTGGGATTAGCCCCGGCCCGCTCGGTCATCAATCAGGTGCTCGACGAACGCGGCAAATACGGCAAGGTCATCGTGCTGTACGGCGCCCGCACGCCGGACGATCTGCTATTCACGGACGAACTGGCCGAATGGGACCGGCGCGACGACGTCGAGCTGCACGTCACCGTCGACAAGGCGGCTCCCGGCTGGGACGGAAACGTCGGCGTCATCACCACCCTGTTTCCCCAGGTCCAGGTCTATGCCCGCAACACCGTCGCCATCACGCTCGGCCCGCCCGTCATGTACCGCTTTGTCCTGATGGAACTCCTGGGCAAGGGCATCACCGAAGGCAACATCTGGTTCAGCTTCGAGCGCCGGATGAAATGCGGCGTGGGCAAGTGCGGCCACTGCCAGATCAACCACCTCTACACCTGCAAGAACGGGCCATCGTTCTCGTTCTCCGAAATCAAACACCTCCAGGAGGCGCTCTGATGTCCTCAAACGGCACCGCCCCCAAACCCAAGGTCGCCTTCTTCGACTTCACCTGTTGCGAGGGCTGCCAGCTCACCGTCATCGACTCGCTGCAAACCAACCTGGAGCTGTTGGACGCCATCGAAATCGTCAACTTCAGGGAGGCCATCAGCGAGCGCGGCCAGGACTACCAGATCGCCTTTGTCGAAGGCTCGTGCTCGCGCCCCAGTGACGAGGACCGGCTGCGAAAAATCCGCGAGCAGGCCGACGTCGTCGTAGCGCTGGGCACGTGCGCGCACCTCGGAGGCATCAACACCATCCGCAACCAGCAGCCGCTCGACGACGTGCGCGCTTACGTCTACGGCGACAAAGCCGAGTGGTACGACACCTACCCCGCCCGGCCCATCGACCGCGTCATCGAGGTAGACGCCGTCGTCCCCGGCTGTCCCATTGACCGCGACGAGTTCATCCGCCTCGTCAAAATGATGCTGCAAGGACGCGCGCCCACCATTCCCGACACACCGCTTTGCACCGAATGCAAAATGAAAGAGAACGTGTGCGTCTACACCCTCGGCAAGGTCTGCCTGGGGCCCATCACCCTGGCCGGGTGCCAGGCCATCTGCCCGACCTATGGCGATGGCTGCGAAGGCTGCCGGGGCATGATCTCCGAACCCAACATGAAGGCCCTGTACGAGGTCATGGCGGAACATGGCCTGGCCAAAGCCGACATCGACGCCAAGCTATCCATGTTCCTCACCTATCAAGTGATGGAACTGGAAGAAGAAGGATAATCAGATGGCCGCGACAACCAAGCCCAACGTGTCAATCAACGTTCACCACGTCACCCGTGTCGAAGGACACGGCAACATCGTCGTCGATGTCAAAAAGGGCGTACTGGAGAAGTGCGACCTCGAAATCGTAGAGACCCCGCGCTTCTTCGAGGCCATGCTGCGCGGGCGGCCCTACGATCAATCATCGCACATCACCTCCCGCATCTGCGGCATCTGCGCGGTGGGGCACGCTACCGCCTCGCTCCGCGCCACCGAGACAGCGCTGGGCGTCGAACCCAGCGAGCAGACCAGACTCCTGCGCCAGCTCAACTTCTACGGCGAGATTCTCGACAGCCACATTCTGCACGCCTACATGCTGGTCGCCCCAGACTTCCTGGGCGTCGGCAGCGTCATCCCCCTCGCCAAGACCGCGCCCGATGTGGTGCTGCGCGCCCTGCGCATGAAGAAGCTATCCGGCGACCTGTGCAAGATCGTCAGCGGGCGGCACACGCACCCCATCGCCATGACCGTCGGCGGCTTCACGCATTTCCCCACCAGCGCCGAACTGCTCGACCTGCGCGAGCAGTTAGAGGCCGCTCGCGCCGACCTGGACGCCACCGTCGAGTTGTTCCAGACGCTCGACTTCCCCGCCTTCGAGCGCGAGACAGAGTACATTGCTCTACGACAAGACGATGAATACGCCTGGATCGACGGCGTGATCGCCAGCACCGATGGCGGCACCTGGCCGCTCGAACAGTACCGCGACGTCACCAACGAATACATGGTGCCCCACTCGACGGCCAAGCGCGCCAAGAACCAGCGCGAATCCTACATGGTCGGGGCGCTGGCCCGTTTCAACGTCAACTACGACCTGCTGCATCCCCAGGCCAAGAAAGCGGCAGCCGCGCTGAACCTCGCCCCGGTCTGCCACAAACCCTACATGGTGACGGCGGCCCAGGTCGTCGAGATCGTGCACGCGGTAGAGGACAGCATACGCCTCACCGACGAGCTGCTGGAGCGCGGGATCGAGTGGGAAGAGCCAGTCCCACCCAGCCGCCTGTCGGGCGAGGGCGTCGGTTCGTGCGAGGTGCCGCGCGGCATCCTGTTCCACAACTACAACATCGAGGACGGGATCGTCGTCGGCGCCAACTGCATCATCCCCACCAACCAGAACCTGCAAAACATCGAAGACGACATGCGGGCCTTGGTCCCGACCATCCTGGACCGCACCAAAGACGACATCACGCTGGCCCTGGAAATGCTGGTGCGCGCCTACGACCCCTGCATCTCGTGCTCGACGCACCTGCTGGACGTCAAATTCGTCTAAACGCCGGAGAAATGGGCGTGGATTCGCCCCCTGAGTTCACGCCCACCCCCGGCCACGAAAGATGAAGGCGACCATGCAACCCACTACACAACTGGTGTTGGGCCTGGGCAACACCTTGCGGGGTGACGACGGCGCAGGCGCGGCAGTCATCGAAGCGCTCGACAAACGCGCCGACGTTCCCGCCGACGTCAGGCTCGTCGACGGGGGAACGCCCGGCCTGGAAACCGTTCTCATTCTGCAAGGCTGCGCGCGCGTGATTATCGTCGACGCCGCCGCGATGGGACTGGCGCCGGGAGCCTGGGCGCGCTTCAATCGCGAAGACGCAAAACTACGCGGCACCTACGGCGGGCTTCGCGGCACGCTGCACGGCGCAGGCCTGGCCGAGGCGCTGGAACTTGGTGCTGCTCTGGGTATACTCCCAGGGGAAATTATCATCTACGGCATACAGCCACACGACGTAGACTGGTCCGTCGGGTTAAGCGAAGAGGTTCGGCGGGTGCTGCCAGATGTGTGCTCAGCAATCATCGACGATTTGAAAGGATGAGAGTGTCAATGTTCGTGGCGATAGCGGTTGTTACCACACTATCCATTGCTGCCAACACGCCTATTCTGGCGTAGGGGCGCAGCGTGCTGCGCCCTCATCTCCACTTCGTTAGGCACTCCTGAAAGGATAAAGCTAGACCGTGGCAAAGATACTCATCATTGACGACGACCCAGACATGGTGTTGGCGACGCGGCTGTGTCTGGAAGGAGCCGGACACAGCGTGATCGAAGCGGGCAGTGGCCCGGAGGGCCTGGAAAAAATCACGCAAGAAAACCCAGACCTGATTGTGCTGGACGTGATGATGGACACGACGACAGAAGGCTTTCAGTTGGCGCTCAAGCTGCGCAGCGAGGACCCCAACTCCGCCTATGCTGCCTATCGCAACATCCCCATCATCATGCTCACCGCCATCCACACCACGTCACCTGTGCGGCTGGGCCCAGACGAAGAGTACTTGCCGGTGGACGCATTCGTCGACAAACCCATCGACCCCGACGACCTCGTGCAACGCGTGGACGAATTGCTGAGTGCCGGCGAATCCCAGTCGTAAGCCGGGCCGGCAATGACTGATAAGTCCGAACGTTCGGACGGCAGAAACCAACTTCTCCAGACAGGGCAGATCACACAACTTGGAGACTACGCTGCCCGACTGATCGCCGTACGCTGGTTCGCCGGGGCGCTGGTCATCCTGGCGACGGCGATCAGCGTGTACCTGCTGCGCCTGCCCCTGTCTGCTTACGGGCTGTTTGGCGTTGGCAGCATCCTCATTCTATACAACGTCCTCCTCGCGGCCTACAACCGGCAGTTGCGCGGACAGGACCGCGCAGGCACCTACCGGGAGAACCAGCGGCTCGTGCAAGTCCAGATTGCGCTCGACTGGGTCCTGCTCGCCGTATTCCTTCACCTGACCGGCGGCGTGACCAGCCCGGCCATCCCCGTCTTGCTCGTCCACATGGTCATGGCCACCATGCTGCTGCCCGAACAGTCGCCCCACCTCTTCCTGGCAGTCAGCGTGCTGGTGCTGGCGGCCCTGGCGCTCTTAGAAGCGATGGGACTTCTGCCCCATTACGAAATCGTGCCCGGCATCTCGATAGAGTTGTACAGGCAGCCGGTGTTTATCGTCTCCCGGCTGGGATTCTTCACGCTCACCGCGCTCGTCGCCACCTATCTGGTGCGCCAGACCACCGAACAACTGCGGCGACGGGAACAGCAGGTCGACGGGTTGCTGCAAGCCGCGCAGGCCGTCTCTTCGACGCTGAATCTGTCCAACGTCCTGGATCGCCTGACCGCCAGCGCCGTGCAAATCCTCGCCAAACCCGGCGCGTCGATACGGCTGCTCAACCCAAGCGGCGACGAACTGGTCATGACCGCCTCCCATGGGCTGAGTCAGACCTACCTGGAAAAGGGTCCCGTCCGACCCGGAAGCCCTCTCGACCGTGAGGCGCTACTAGGCAGGCACATCATCGTGCAAGATACCAGGCTCGACCCGCGCATCCGCTATCGAGCAGAACTGCTGGAAGAGGGCATCCTCAGCATGATGGTGGTGCCCATACTGGGGCGCGAGAGACCGCTGGGTGTCCTGCGGGTCTACGAGGCGAACCCCAACGGATTCAGCGCGGACGACATCTCATTCACCACCGCCATTGCGCAGCAAGGAGCCGTCGCCATCGAGAACGCGCTCGCCCACGACGAGTTGCAGCAACTGGACACCGTCCGTGCCCAGTACGTTCGCATGGTAACGCACGAATTGCGTTCGCCTGTCGCCGGAGCGCAAAGCCTGCTCAGGACCTTGTTGCGTGGGCTGACCGGCCAGATCAACGAAAAGCAAGCCGACATCATGCAGCGCATTGAGCGCCGCCTGAACGTTCTCAGCGCCTTGATCGATGACATGCTGACGCTGGCGACCAGCAAGACCGCCGTGCTCCAGGAAGACCTGGAGCCGGTCATCGTGGAGTCTATCGCCTTGCAGGAGGTAGAACGCTATTCGGCGGAAGCTGCTGCCAAGGACATCGCGCTCACCAGCGACATCATGTGCACCACCACCCCCGTCATGGCGACGCCCGACGGGTTATCTCGTGTCCTCGGCAACCTGATCGAAAACGCGATCAAATACACACCCTCTGGGGGGCACGTACAGGTCAGCGTCGACTGCCTCGCCAAATACGCCAGCGTCGAAGTCCGCGACGATGGTCCTGGCATCCCCGAAGACGAACTGCCCCGCATCTGGGACGAGTTCTATCGCTCGCGCGCCGTGCGAAAGTCGCAGATTCCGGGGACCGGCCTGGGGCTGTCCATCGTCCGCCAATTGGTGACGCGCTTCAAGGGCATCATCAGCGTGGAGAGCAAAGAAGGGGCAGGAACCTCATTCCTGATCACGCTGCCCTTCGCCGATTCGAGCCTGGAAAAGCCCGTCGAGAACCTCGCCACCTCAGAGCGCGATTCCTGGAAAGATCAACCATGATCCCCACGCCAACCCTGTTCTTGGGTCTCCTCGGCCTCGTCGTTCTGATCTTCGCGGTCTGGCGGATATCTTCGCGCAGCCACGAGCTGCCCTGCCCATCCTGGCTGGGTTGGATGGTAGAGCTTGACAATCCTTTTACGAAGGCCAATCGTGCCGCGACGATCATCGGGTATCTGCAGCTTGCTCCTGCCATGAAAGTCCTGGACGCAGGTTGTGGCCCTGGCCGGCTGACGCTCCCGGCGGCGGAGGCAGTCGGCCCGCAGGGGGAAGTTCTGGCGCTGGACATCCAGGAGGGGATGCTGGCCCGCGTCCGCGAGAAGGCGCAGGCAGCGGGTTTGCAAAACGTGGCGTACTTGCAGGCCGGACTGGGAGAGAGCAGGCTGCCGCCTGAGTATTACGACCGGGCCGTGCTCGTCACTGTCCTCGGAGAAATCCCGGACCAGATCGCTGCCTTGAAAGAGATTTACGATGCCCTGAAGCCAGGGGGAGTCCTATCTGTAACCGAAGTCATCTTTGATCCGCACTTCCAGAGCCGCGCATCGGTGCTGCGGGCAGCAGATCAGGCTGGCTTCAGGGAGAAAGACTTCTTCGGCAGAAAACTGGCCTACTCGCTGCATCTCCAAAAGCCCGCCGACGATATCCACCCCTAGAATCCCACCCGCCCCGCGCCAACCCATGACTTGTCAAGGCCGAGGATACTGCTATCCTATTGGGTGACGATCGGCCAGAATCCCACAGAGTAGGAAAACCATGCAAGACGACCTCATCGGCGCGGTCCTCGACCAATACCAATTGATCTCACTGCTGGCTCAAGGGCCAGCCGCCAGACTCTATCGCGGACGCCAGACCTCCATCGAGCGTCTGGTCGTGGTCAAAATCTACCCGGACAGGCTGCTGCGCGGGCGGAGGGCCATGGACAATTTTCGCCAGGACGCCGCCGTCATCGCCCGCCTGGAGCACATCAACGTCGTGCCCGTCTACGCGTTTGGCGAGCACGAGGGACAGCCCTACCTGGTCCTGCGCTATTACGAAGGAGGCTCGCTGGCCGACCTGATCCATCTCCAGGGTCCGCTGCAACTGGGCAACGCCGCGCACGTCGCCGGGCAGATCGGCGGCGCGCTGAACTACGCCCACGGTCAGGGCGTGACGCACGGCAACGTCAAGGCCAGCAACATTCTGCTGGACGCAACCGGCACCGCCTATCTGAGCGATTTCACGATCGCCAGTATCAACCGTGCCCTGGGTGGGCGCGGCGGGCGGTACGTCGGCAACCCGGCGACGATGGCCCCCGAACAGGCAGCCAACGGGCCGCTCGCCCCGGCGATGGACGTTTACGCGCTGGGAGCCGTGATTTACGAGATGCTGACCGGCCAGCCCCCGTATCAGTCGGACGACCCGGAACAGCTCGCCGAACTGCACCGCTCCGCCCCCATCCCCGCGCTGATGGATGCCAACCCCGCCATCCCCCTGACGGTTAACGCCATCGTGGCACAGGCCTTGGCAAAGCAGCCCACAGAACGCTATCAGAGCGCGCTGGAGCTGGCAACAGCCTTCCAGCAGGCCGTGGACGAAGCAGGCACCGAAGACGAGGAAGCCTTCGACACGTTGGTCATGTCGACCATGATCGTGACCGATGACGAAGAAGACATTGTCGCCACAGTCAGCGCGGACGAAGCGCTGCCCGACCAGATGCCGGTCCCTGAAGTCACGATGCCCCACCCTGAGCCGACACCGGACTACGTCGAGCCAGCGCCCGCCTACGCCGAGGTCCCTGCCCGACCGTCCGCGCCGCCCAGAGCAGCGCCCCGCAGGCGCGGGCTGCCGTTGCTGGCAATAGGGGGCGTCGCGGCGGTGGTGCTGGTTATCGTGGGAATTGTGGGGGCGCTGCTGGTCGCGTCGCAGATGCCGGGCGGGCTGGGTTCGCTGGGGGGACCTCCCACCCTGACCCTGCCGCCGACGCCCAACCCCCTCACGCAGACGCCGCAGTTCGTCGCCACGGGTGTCCCTGAGCCAACCACCGCCCCAGCCCCAACATTGGAATCCATTGTCGGGGAGGTGGAGGCCACCGCCGAACCCCCAGCCGCTCCCGTGGGAGAATTGCCACCGGAAATCGACCAGTTCGGCGTGCCGATGGTGCTGGTGCCCGCCGGGACGTTCTCGATGGGCAACCCCGACCTGCCCGACCAGCGCCCGGTCCACGACGTTTTCGTCGATGCCTTCTACATCGACAAATACGAAGTGACCAACGCCGAGTTGGAAGCCTGCGTGCGAGACGATGTCTGCAAGCCCCACACCGAGACGACAGCCCCCGGCATTTTCGGCTACTTCGGCGTGGATTTCTACGACAACTTTCCCGCCATCTACGTCAGTTGGGAGGCCGCCGTCGAGTACTGCGAGTGGCGCGAGGCCAGGCTGCCCACCGAAGCCGAGTGGGAGAAGGCCGCCCGCTGGGACCCCGCCACCGGCCAGACCTACAAGTATCCCTGGGGCGACGCCTTCCCCAACCCCGATCTGGCGAACTACTACGATTCGGAGATTGGCCGGGCGATTGAGGTGGACAGCTATCCCGGAGGGGCCAGCCCGGTGGGCGCGCTCAACATGACGGGCAACGTGCTGGAGTGGGTCGCCGATTGGTACGACGCCGACTACTACGACGTCTCTCCTGCCGAGAACCCAACCGGGCCGGAGACCGGCCAACTCAAGGTGTTGCGGGGTGCCTCGTTCGACGTGACCAGCGGCGGCGTCATCCCTACCACCCGCTGGCAGCAGACGCCCAACTTCACGGCAGTAGATTACGGCTTCCGCTGCGCGCTCACGCCGGGGGGCTGAAGCCGGGCGCTTTATCTAGCAGAGCGGAGTACTCAAGTTCCCGGTACGGCGTCTGGCACGGGTTCCCGTCGGCCAGCCATAGCGTCTGGCTGTTCAGGTCCATGATCACCGAGGCCACCGAGGCATTGCGCTCCATTGGCTCCAGGCGCGTATCCGGGTGAGCGCAGATCGCGTTGGGATAGTTGAAGTGATCGCTCAAGATCGTTTGCAGCTCGTCGGGGCTGAGGCTGCCGTGCTGCTGCCCTAGCAATTCCCCCAAGCGATGCAGCCGGAAAGGGCTGGAAGGCATTCGCCACAGCGCCACGTCCTTGAGGTCAAAACCATCGCCGGTGAAGTGGTTGGTATGCGCGGCCAGGCCATCCTCCGGGAACGCCAGGTAAACACGGGCATAATCGCCGGGCGCGGCTTCGATGTCCACCGCTTCCCCATCGCGGTGGGCGACGAGATAGTTGGCGGCTGAGGCGCGCGGCCTGCGCGTGACCGCTCCCAGCGCGTCGGACAGGCTTTCACTGTCCAGGATGCCGCGCAAGACGACGTGATAAGGCACCCCTGGTTCGCCCCGGTCCTGGTCGGTGACCAGCGCGTTCGTCGCCAGACCGATGCCCGCCGAGTTGAAGCCCGCCTTCGCCAGCAGCCCGGCCTCGACCACCGTCACGAAATTCGGCCCCTCGTCCTGCTCCGCCTCCAACACGATCACCGTTTCGGACATCTCTGGTTTCCAATCCCAGTTCTGCCCGATAAGCGTGTGCCCGTCGGCGGTGGCTTCCGGCAAGGCCGCGAACGCCGTGCACTCGTTGGCGGCGGCCCGCGCCACCGCAGCGAACATGATCTCCGTGCGCACGTTGAGCGCCAGCACGTCGCCGGGGTCCAGGCCCGCCCCCGAGGCGATAGCGTCGATCTCCTCCAGGTAGCGCGGCTCGTAAGCGGCGATAGCCGGGCGGTACAGGGCAGCGTGCTCCACGACACGCGGCCAATCCCACCCGGCGTAGTACGCGAACACCTCGCGGTAGATGGCGACGCTCCGCGCGATCCGCTCGGCGGCGCGCTGCCCCAGTTGCCGCCCGCGTTGGGCTGCATCCCCGCTCACGCGGACGTGCGGAAACCGGCTCACCCGGCCATCCCCCCGGCGATTTCATCGATGGCCTGGAAAAGCGCCTCCATCCCGTCCAGCAGGTCATCTGGCACCGGCTCGCCGCCGCCCCAGAGGTCCACCAGGCGCTGCATCACGGCCATCTCGTCCAGTTGCAGACGCTCCCCCTCGAAGTAGGCTCTGACCGCACCGCTCAACGTCAACTGTTTGGTCGCCTGGATGGAGTCGGGTAACTCGATGCCGTGCACCGCTTCGACCCCTTCCAGATACAGGCCCGCCGGCAGCAGGCTCGCCAGGTCGAAGGGGGCCCCTGCGCCCAGCAGGTCGCCCTGGTAGTGCGCCTCGACAGAGGGAAACGTGAGGTAGCCCGCCTTTTCCAATGCCGCGTACGCGGCCTGTCCAGGCGGATTGCTATCCAGCAAAGCGATAGCGGTGACGCCTTGCGGAGCCAGCATCGCGACCAGCGGCTCGACGCTGCCGTCACCACCCGCAAAGGAAAGCGCCATGCCGTCTGGCAATCCAACGCGCCCTGCCGCTCTTAGATAATCGCTCAGATAGCGCAGCAGCCGGTAGTCGGCTTCGCTGGCGACGATCAACACGCGTTGCGCCAGGAACATCGACTGGGCCAGTTGGAAGCCCAGCCGGGCCTGGATCGGGAAGATAGCCTCGCTGTCGCTGCCTGCAACATCGCCGGTGAGTTGGACCAGCCCGTCTTCCATCTCCTCCACCAGCCGCACCCGCTCCAGGTGTCGGGTGTCGACCATGAACGGCGAGTGGGTCGTGTAGATCGTCTGGTTGTACTTCGCCAGATCGTCGAACAATCGCAGCAGCTCTTCCTGGGCCGGTGGATACAGGTGCAGGCCGGGTTCGTCCAGCAGCAGCACCGCGTTCTTGTGCTGGTAGCCCGTCTCGACGGTGAACACCAGGTAGAAGGTGAAAAACCAGCGGAACCCCCGGCTGCGCCCCTCAAACTCGATCAGCACCGGGTACTTGTCGTCGGCGACCCATATCTGAAAGGTCTCCCCGTCCACCCGGAAGTCGATCTGGTGCCGGTGTTGGTGCCACCACCTGGCGAACTCGTCGGTGATGGACCGCCCTGCCGCGCTGGCCATGATCGCTCTTTCCCGGATTTCGTCAAACAACTCCTGCAGAGCATCGTCCGTCACCGGCTGGTTGGGGTCGGGCCGGAACGACAGCCCGGCGACCTCCCGAATCGGAAACCCGGCTCGTTCGAACAAGGCCCACTGCGAGCGCACCTTGGGGTCCCTGGAGCCAGCCGCGATGCGTTGCAGCGCTTCAGGAATGTACACCTCGCTCTCGAGCAAGTAGTAATCGTCGAAGTAGATGAACACCGGGATGGCGTCCCAGGCCAGGTTGACCGCGCGCTGGAAGCGCTCGTCAAGCCCCGACCGGCTCAGGATCTCCTCGATCTCGCCCGTGACGTCGGCCCACAGCGCTTTTTGCCACTCCACGCGAGAGATCGCTCCCAGTTGGTCGTAGAACGCCCTCAGGACGTCGCTGGGTGGACTGCCGCCTTCCTCCCCGGTATCAAGCTGCCCCAGCGTGGTATCGACCAGGCTGCTGACGGCCTGCACGTATCTATCGACGGCTTCCTGCGCTTCCTCAGAATTGGCCTCCGGGGGCTTGGCCTTCTGGACCTGCTTTCCGATCCGCTTCACCACCTTTTGCACGTCGCCAGCCGAGACCCCAACCAGTTCGACCCCAGGGATGAACTCGATGATCGGGTCGTGGTCGTAGTAGCTCGTACACTCGACCTGCTTGCACGCCTCGAAAGCCGGGTCGATGGCGGCCAACTTCTCGTGCAGTTCGGGATCGATGTCGAAGATGGCCGTCACCACAGGCCACAGCCCGCCGCGCAGGTAGTCGGTCGTATACCGGTGGCGTGGGAACTCGTGCTGGGCATCCAGGGTGACGTTCTCCCGCCCCGGCTTGAGCTTCCACAGCGCCCGCAGGACCGACGTTTTGCCGGTCTCGTTACCCCCCACCAGAGCGGTGACATCGCCGATGTCGACCCAACCGCTGGACTCAATGCGCTTGTAGTTCTGGATACGGAACCTGACGAGCCGCATTTTTCACCTCACCGTTCTGTGCGAGTCGGCACCGCACACAGTTTATCAGAAACTCCGCAAATGTACCCAGAACCTGTTGGCGAATCCCGCGCCAGCCCTATAATTGTCACACTCGCCACTGACGCAGCATAGAGCATGCCGTTATACTTGGCTTCACCCGGAGCTTATCGGAGGCACAGCGCTTGACCTTATTGTATGACTCCATCGACGATTTGCAGCAGGCGCTGCACGAACGCCTGTACATCGCTGACCGTGGGTTGGTCACCGCCATCTACCTGGCCCTCAAGCTCAAAAGGCCCCTGTTTCTCGAAGGCGAAGCGGGGGTCGGCAAAACGGAGGTGGCGAAGGTGCTGGCCGACCTGCTGGACAGCGAACTGATCCGTCTCCAGTGCTACGAGGGTCTGGACGTACACCACGCGGTCTACGAGTGGAACTACAGCCGCCAGATGATGCACATCCGGCTGTTAGAAGCGCACGGCGAGCGCGCCGCAGAGGCGGAGCTGTTTGGCCCGCAATTCCTGCTGCGCCGCCCGCTCCTGCAAGCGGTTGAGGCTTCTGGAGACAGGCCGCCCGTGCTGTTGATTGACGAAGTCGACCGCAGCGATGAGGAATTCGAAGCCTTCCTGCTCGAAATCCTCTCCGACTTTCAGATCACCATCCCCGAGATCGGCACCATCAAGGCCGAGCGCCCTCCCGTGGTCGTCATCACCTCCAACCGGACGCGCGAGGTGCACGACGCGCTCAAGCGTCGCTGTCTGTACTTCTGGATCGACTACCCCTCGTTTGAAAAGGAATACGAGATCGTCACCGCCAGGGTGCCCGATGCGTCGGCGAGGCTTGCCGGGCAAGTGACCGCGTTTGTCCAGGAGTTGCGGCAGGCCGACCTGTACAAAGTGCCCGGCGTGGCGGAAACGCTCGACTGGATGGCGGCGCTGGTCGCTCTGGACCAGCAGGCGCTCGACCCCCAGGTAGTCGAGGACACGTTGGGGGTTATCCTGAAATATCAAGATGACATCCGGCGCGTTCAGGGAGAGCCGGTGCGCGGTATGGTGGAACGTGCCACGGAGGGACCGTAGTGCAGTAGGGGCACGGCGTGCCGTGCCCGGCAGTGAATCATCTCTGATCGGAGCTCAATATCTCAAGAATACTTCCCGGACGGAGCACTTAGCGGGGACCTCCCCACGCTGCTCCCTCTAGGTGTTTAGGATTGGCCCAGGGCCAGGACGAAGCCCGCCAGCGCGTCCGCGCCAGAGGTATGGCCGACGCTGAGGATGCCGTGGACGGCGCGATCAAGGACTCGGCTATCATCGGCGGCCAGCGCCCCGACCAGCGTGTGCCACGGCTGCCCGGCCTCACCGCGTGCGGCGGCTTTCAGCCAGGCGGCGGACAGGCGAGCGGTGCGGGGGATGGCACTGCCAGCAATAGCCTCTGCCAGCGCGGCAGCCTGCGCTGAAGGGCGCGTCGCCCACAGAGCGTAGAGCGCCCCCAGCAGGAAGTCATCTCCGGCGGGCGTCAGGCCGCCGCCCAGCCCGGCCAGCGCGCCCGCCGCCTCACGGCACGCCTCCACATCTCCGGCGGCGATACCACCACACAACGCCGCCGCAGGGCGTCGAGCCGCCTCCACAAACCTGCGTTGCAGCAGGAGCCTATCCGCAGGTGCCGACAAGAGGCTCAACCGCTTGGAAAGAGGCGTGCTCCCTCCCCCTTTGAGGGGGAGGGCTGGGGTGGGGGTGGGCCGGTGCAAACGCGGAGGGGTGGAAACGTCCAAACAACGCAACTCACGCCCGACATCTAAGCCCTCGCCGGAGTCGCTTTGGGCGTCCCGGTTCGCGATGAGCGCTGCCAAACTCTCGGCTGGCGCGTGGCTCACCAGCAGCCCCCGGAGGGTTGGCAGGTGGGCCTTCAGAGCATCAGGCCGACCCCGCAGACGCTCCCACTCAGGGCGAGGATTCCACAACATTGCTTGCCGCGTGTCTACTGCGAGCGGTCCGGCGTTCAGCTTCCCAGAACCGACAGTAACCATAGCGTCAGCGTCAACCCACTCCGAAAAATCCAACCTGCCCCCAGGCAGCGCGGAATCCGCTTCGACCACGACAGAAAACGGCCCCGCGCCCACCTCTTGGCCGACCAGCGCCAGGATTTCCCCGTCAGGGCTGGCGAGATTGCACGCTCTTTCAAAGACGTGCAGAACGCGCGCCGAGCGGGTCCGCTCCAGCCATGCCTGTGCGGCAGGGGCAAGCGACAAGGCCCGCAGGCGATGGGGTCGCCTGCGAGCCTCCCCGTGACGTGCTTCTGTCGGATTGAACCCGTCCGGCTGCTGGCCGGTCATCTGTCTGCGAATGCCCCTCGCTGCCTACTCCTCGACGAACGCCACCGCGCGGCAGAAGGCCGCCTCGCCCCCCTTGAACAGCCAGGGGAACGCGCCCAGGACGATGCGCCTGTTGTGCAGTTCGGGCAGCCCGATGTCCCCGCCCATATTCTCGACGTGCATGCAGTCATGCGGGAACAGCGCGTTGTGCGTCAGTTGGTAAGCCTCTTCAGGGAAAAGCTCGTCCACGTTTTCCGCGCCGTATTTCTCCTCGACCTGCGCCCGCACGCGCTGCCAGTGTTCCAGGCCGCCCTTGCCCAGGAAACGGCCAATCGGCAGGTTCATCGGGTGGTCGGTGGAGACCATATCCACGCCCCAGACGTGAATCTTCTTGTCCAGCAGCCAGGGCACGATGCTGTGATGCGGGCCGGGGTGGCGGTGGATGTACTTTTCCTCGTCCGGCTCCGAGCCAAACTGGGCGTGCTTGTGCCAGCCCGTGTGGATGAACAGGATGTCTCCCTCCTGAACGTCGGCCCGCGCCTCGATATCCTCTGGCCGGAAGATGTCCAGTTCGTCCAGCATGTCGCTGAGGTCCACGATCACGCCGGGGCCATAGCACCACTCAATCGGGATTTCGTCAATCGTTTTGCCGCCGGTCACGAAGTGGCGCGGCGCGTCGAAGTGGGTGCCCATGTGGTTGGAAGTCTGGATGTATTGGGCGTTGACGCCGTGCTCGGATTTGCGCTTGAAGTACTTCACCTCAAAGGGAGGATAGAAGGGCCAGAACGGCGCGTCCTGGTTCAGCGGTTGCGACAGGTCGTAGATTTTCATCACGCTCTCCTATCGATAGAGAAGTGGTGGCGGGCGCTGTAGCCCACACTATGTCAAATGGTATTGTTGTGCGTAGGCCAGCAATGCCTGCTCAAAGATTTCCTTCGGTGGGCGGACCAACCCCGCACCAACCTGCCCGATGCCCGGTTCCTTGTGGGCGATGCCGGTGTTCACGCGCGGCGTGACGCCCAGCTCCACCACCTTGCGGATGTCGATGCCGGTTGGCGTGCCGCGAAAGTCCAGCGGTGGAATCGTGAACTGCGTGTGCTCGGCGGCGGTGATCTCGTACATCTCCAGCGTGGCGTTGAGTGCATCCTGCGGCGTGCCGCTGACGAAGCTGACGATAGCCGGGGCCGCCGCCATCGCAAACCCGCCGATGCCCGCCGTCTCCGTGATCGTGCTGTCGCCGATGTCGGCGTTAGCATCCTCGCTCGTGAAACCGGGGAAGTACAGGCCGTCGGGAATCTGAGCCGGGGCGGTGAACCACGTATCGCCCAGGCCGCTAACCCGGATGCCGAAATCGGTGCCGTTGCGGGCCATCACCGTCACAATCGTGCTGCCCTCGACGCCGTGTGCCGCGTCCACCATCGCCTTGCAGGCCGCCATGACCGGGTTGAGGACACTCAACGCGTTGTCGCCCAGAAAAGCCAGCACTTCCGCTTCGACGGCGCTGTCCTTGGCGATCTTGGCGATCAGGGGCGAGAGCAGCTTCAAATACAGCAGCGACCCGGCTTTATTCCGGTTGTGGCCCTCGTCGCCCATGTGCAGCGCCTCGGCCAGCAGCGCGCGGATGTCCAGCCCTTCGCTCTCGGCCAGCGCCTCGGCCAGGAGCGGCCCCATCACGTCGTTCATCCAGCGCAGCTTGTCCAGCACCTCCTCGCTGTACGCGCCGTAACGCAGCACCTTGCCGTACCCCTCGTTGAGGTTCGAATAGGCGTTGTTGCCGTGCGTGACGTTCTCCAGCACGTACACAGCCATCGACGCCGAGGTGACCCCCGCCATCGGCCCGACGGTGGCGTGGTGGTGGCAGGGAGCAAACTCGACCTCGCCCGCTTCGGCCATGCCGATGGCCTGTTTCTCGTCTTTTGCCAGCCCCTCGAACAGCAGCGCGCCGATCACCGCCCCACGCAGCGGGCCGGACATACGCTCCCACTCGATAGGCGGCCCTGCGTGCAAGAGCAGGTTGTCCTTCATGTCGGGAATCACGTCCCGCGCGGTGGCGACCCCGGTGAGCATGGGCCGGGCCGACATCATGCGCTCGACGGCAGTTTGATTAGCTTGCTCGATATCCATGTTCACTTCCTCATTTTCTCCAGGATAGCCATCAGGTTTTCGTCGCCTCCGGCTGGCGGGCGCCAGTCCACCTGAACCACTTCCGCGCCCTGCGCCGTCAGGCTGTCGTAAAACGTCTCCACCCCGACGTTGATCGCCGCCAGCGGGCGGGTCAGGTGCTCCAGCGGGACCGGGGTGATCTCCGCCGCCGGGCCGGAGGCCAGTTGTTCGTTGACGAAGTTGACCGCCTCGACGGTATCCTCATAAACCCAGGCACCGGCCTCGGCCAGTTGCTCGCGCTGAGCGGCGATGTCCTGCGGGTCCTCGTCGGTGCCCACCAGGACGGCGACGACCTCGACGCCGTGTTTTTTGCGCACCTCGGCGATGGCCGGAGCCAGTTCGCTGGCCGGGTCGGGGTGAGCGCCTTCGCCCAGCACCACGTCCAGCAAAATGACCGCCACCTCCGGGTCGGCGGCCTCCTGGCGCAGCCGTCGCAGGCGCAGGTCGTTGTCCATCATCGGGTGCAGCCTGCCCACCGTGAACTCATCCTCTCCCAGGTCGAGCACCGTGTGAGCCTGGCTCGTCAGCGGGTCCGAGAGGCGTTGCGACTCGCGAATCGGCACGTTCGAGTAAAGCGGCGTCAGGCTGACCTCCAGCCCGCGCAGCGCTTCCAGCGCCAGCGTCCCCCCGGAGAACAGACCCCGCAGGTAGCGGCGTCCATTGGGCGCTGGCGGCGGCTTCGCGCCGGGTTCCGCCTTGCTCGATTCGCCCTTTTCCAGCAATTCGACCGCCAGCGCTGCCGCCTCGGTCAGGTTCGTCGCGAAGTGCAGGCCACCTAACTGCCGCGCCGGGGCCGGGTAGCCGATGAAATTGACCACCACCGGCTTGCCGCTGGCCTGCGCCTCCGCCAGCAGCCGCGTCGCCACCTCAGGCGCGGGCGGCTTCGACACCAGCACGATGACCCGTGTATCCGGGTCGCGGCCCAACAGGTCGAGTCCCTGCCGGGCCGTGAGCGCGTTCACCTCGGCCTTGAGGTCGCGCCCGCCGGTGCCGATGGCGTGAGACACGCCCGCCCCCAGCGTGTGAATATGCGCCGTTACCGCCTGGAGGCCGGTGCCGGATGCGCCCACCAGCCCGATACCCCCGCGCCGCACCCGGTTAGCGAACCCCAGGCCCACGCCGTTGACGATGGCTGTGCCGCAATCCGGCCCCATCACCAGCAGCCCTTTAGCCTGGGCAGCTTTTTTCAGGTCGATTTCGTCCTCCAGCGACACGTTGTCGCTGTAGAGGAAAACGTGCCGGTTCAAGTCCAGCGCCTCGCGGGCGACACCTGCTGCGTACCGGCCCGGCACCGAGATCAGCACCCAGTGGGCGTCGGGCAGGTTTTTCACCGCCGCTTCCAGGCTGCGCGGGCGAAAGGTCTGCGCGACGGCGGACCGGCGGCGGGTCAGCAGGTCGTCCACCTGGGCCAGCGCTTCCGTGGCGGCCTTCTCGTTTTCCGCCCGGACCACGATCAGCAGGTCGTCGGGACCGGCCTGGGCATCGCTGGGCAGCAGCTCGCTCTGCGCCAGCAGTTCGCGGTTGGCGGGCGTCGCCATCACCACCCCGGCATCGACGACGCCTGGCAATGCTGCCAGACCGCGCTGCAACTGCATCAGCACCACCGAGTCGTAATACGCGCCGGGTCGAATCTCGAAGGTTGTTTCGGTCATGCGCCGTATCCCTTACCGGGGAATTACCCCTCGCGCATCTTCTCCGCTGCCAGCCGGGCCGAATCCACGATGTGCTGGTACCCGGTGCAGCGGCACAGGTTCCCGGAGATCGCCTCTCGTATCTCGTCCTCCGAAGGATCGGCGTTCTCCTCCAGGAACGGCAGCAGCGTCAGCAGGAAGCCGGGCGTGCAAAAGCCGCACTGCAAGCCGTGAGTCTCCCAGAAAGCCTCCTGCAAGGGATGCAAATCGTCCATGTCTTCGGCCAGACCCTCGACGGTCATCACCTCGTGGCCGTTGGCCTGCACGGCAAACATCAGGCAAGAGCGAACCGGGTCGCCGTCGAACAGGATCGTGCAGGCCCCGCACACGCCGTGCTCGCAGCCGACGTGGGTGCCGGTCAAACCGAGTTCGTGGCGCAGGAAGTCGCTCAACAGCATGCGCGGCTCGACCTCGCGCTCGTACGTTTCGCCATTGACGGTCAGTGAAATGTTCATGGTTGCCCTATCCACCGTTCTTCAGTGAGGCCGCTGCCCGTTCAAAAGCCGTCTCCAACGCCTGCCGCGTCAGCACGCGGGCCAGATGGCGCTGGTACTCGACGGAAGCGTGCACGTTGCCAAACGGCTCGATCTCATCCTCGGCGGCCTTTACTGCCGCCGCCTCGACAGCCTCCGGGGTCTGCTTTTCACCCTGGAGCGCCTCAGCCGCCTGCGGAGCGGCCACCGGGCCATCCCCCGCGTTCAGGTAAACCAGACTGGCCTGCTGGCAAACGCCCTTCTCGTCCAGCGTCACCAGCGTGCCCACGCCCATCATTGCGTAGTCGCCGCGGCGGCGCGAGACCTCCTTGAAGGACCAGCCTGCGTTGGCGGGCATCGGCGGCAGGGCGACCTCCACCAGAATCTCCTCCGGTTGCAGGTCCGTGGTGAACATCCCCAGGAAGAAACTCTCGGCGGGCACCTCCCGCTCGCCGTCTGGTCCGCGAACCCGCATCGTCGCCCCTCTTGCCAGGGCCACCACGGGCAGTTCGGAAGCCGGGTCGGCGTGGACCAGGCTCCCGCCCAGCGTCCCCCGGTTGCGAATCTGGGGGTGCGCGATGTGAGGCATGGCCTCGTGCAGCAGCGGTGCCGACTCCGCCACCAGCTCGTCGAGTTCCAGCTGCCGCTGGCGCGTCATCGCCCCGATCAGCAGCCCGCCGTCGTCGGCTTGGCGGATATAGCTCAACTCAGCCAGCCCGTTCAGGTCCACCAGCAGGGTCGGCTGCGCCACCCGGAAGTTCATAGCCGGGATCAGGCTTTGGCCCCCGGCCAGCACTTTCGCCTCGTCGCCGTGCTCGGCCAGGATCGCCAGAGCGCCCTCTAGCGAGTCGGGGGCCTGATACTCAAATGGGGGAGGTTTCATCAATGCACCTCTCTGGGACAGCGGACGTTGGGTGTGAGAACGACTACCCAACAGCAGAATAGGTACTATGCAACTGGAGCGTGATAGGCGAGATGATCAGATTCGGCGCTACGTCCGTGTTTGCCTCTCCTGATGACAGGCTAATTATGTGGCATACTGCCCATCGACACAAATTCCGCGATTGGGCCTACGTTGGTTCACCCGTCTTGATTGTGGAAGGCTTCCCTCTTTTGGGCTTAAGACTCCTCGACGTGCTTCTTAACGCACTCGAAAAAGGCCCCCGTCAGCTTCTTGGTGACGCTGGGCATCAGGCGCGAAGCCAGGCTGGCGATAGAACCAGAGACCAACACGTCAGCTTTCCACGCCATATCAGTCGAGTCTTTCTCAGAGCCGTCGCTGAGCGTCATCTCGGCGGTGGCATCGATCGCGCTGCCGGGCGCGATGCCGTGCGCCTTGACCTTAGCCTGGTTCGGTGGGTCGAGGTCCAGCCATTCCACGTCGGTCGTAAACGTAACCTTGACCGTGCCAAAGCCCACTGACGCCACCACCTTGAACTTCTCGTCCGGCGTGATGATCTCCATCGAATCCAGGCCGGGCGCGCACTTGCTGACCCCCTCCGCGTCGGTGAGGAATTCCCAGACCTTCTCGCGCGGGGCCATAATCGTCACGCTGCCATCCAGATTCATCGCCTCGTCCTTTCGGTCGTGATCTACTGCGCGGCTTGCCCACCGGCCCAGTGAGCACAATGACTATAGTCACTTTGCACACTTCTGCAAAGCCCGGAAAGTTCGCCTCCTCGGGCAGACCAAACACACCCCCAATTTGAAGAGAAAAATCTGTGTCATCTGTGCAATCTGTGGACTCTCCCCCTTAACAACGCCAGAACACCTCAACCCCTCCGGGCAGACCAAACACACCCC
>Ga0180437_10000269_pt1 | contig 103372 bp, 81 predicted proteins | sample SS_ome_4_FD_132410 | JGI IMG/M metagenome (GOLD analysis project Ga0180437, IMG submission 132410) | Hypersaline lake sediment archaeal communities from the Salton Sea, California, USA - SS_3_D_1 metaG | ecosystem: Environmental > Aquatic > Non-marine Saline and Alkaline > Hypersaline >...
CTCCGCATCGGCATCTGCTATGAGAAGCTGGGGCAGGAAAAGTCAAAACTGGCCCAGGAGGCTTTCCGGAAGGTTGTCGATAATTATCCAAAGCAGGTCGAAGAGGTCAAAGTGGCCCGAGAAAAGCTGTCAGGCCTTTTGAGGGTTCAAACGCTAATGGAGAAAAACGTCGATGGATTAAGCCTGCGTCATCTATTGATGCCATCAGGAAGAGGGGAAGATTTTCCCCTCGGCGAATTCGTATCTCCCGACGGAAGATTTTTCGCTTATTTTGATTACAATCTCGGAGCCGTAGGCGTCTATGAGCTGGCCACAGGAAAAAAGCAGTTGTTAAAGAGCAAGATCGAAGAGGACGAGCCTTGGGGAGAAAGCTGGCAGATGGTTTGGTCGCCCGACAGCAAGGCGCTCCTCTGCAACTGGTGGCAAACGCCTGATTACCATTGGTCCGATCTGCGGATCATTCGGCTCGACGGGGCCGAACAGCGGACTGTCTTCCGCTCTGAAGAATATGACGAAGTCTATCCCATGGATTGGTCATCAGACGGAAACCAAGTTCTTGCAACCTTCTATGGGGATTTCCCAGAAGGGAAAAAAATAGGTCTCATCTCTGTTAAAACCGGCTCAGCGCGCATCCTGAAAACCAGCGATTACGGATGGTCACAAATAAAATTTTCCCCGGATGACCGGTACATCGCCTACGACATTTATCCTGAAGGGGAGCACTCCAACCGCGATATTACTATCCTGTCGGCAGATGGAAAGGAAGAAATCCCGCTGGTCACACATCCCGCGCATGATTCTATTGTGGGCTGGTCTCCCGACGGAAAGTATGTGCTTTTTACAAGCGACAGGACAGGGACAAATGACCTTTGGATGATCCCTGTCGAGGATGGAAAAGCTGCCGGGAATGCGCAATTGATCAAAGAAGGATTGGGGAAAATCAATGCGGGTGGAATAACTCAAAATGGATCTTTTTACTATATCTCCACGGGACAGATGGAAGATATTTATGTTGCCGAATTTAATGGGGCTTCCGGAAAAATCAATGCTCCTCCGGAAAAAATGAGCTTCTCACAAGAAGGGAGCAATTCTTGGCCTCAATACTCTCCGGATGGAAAGTCGATTGCCTGTGTCCAGGGAGGCGGGATCATGGCGGATAACAAAGCCACATCCCTGTGCGTCCGAACCTTGGAAAATGGCGCGGAAAGAAAATTCGCGCTGAAGATGCAGGCACGACATCCGCGATGGTCACCAGATGGCCGTTTCATTTATTTCACAGCGACAGACCATCCTCGTCACTGGGGGATCTATAGTGTCGATTTAAAAACCGGCCAGGTTTCGAAATCTTGGCCAGAAGAAGCTGAAGATATACCCACCAACAATATATTTGTGGGAATTTCACCTGACGGGAAGAAGTATTATTACATTCATGGTGAAGGACAAGACAGATTTGGCAGGTTTCTTGTCCGAGACCTGAAAACAGGAATCGAGAAAGAGCTTTTCCGCAATGACAGGCGGCTTATCATAGCTTCGTTGTCTCCGGATGGAAAATGGTTAGCAGCGGTCAACCGGGAGAGCGAAAGGGCTATCCTGATTGTGCCGTCAGAAGGAGGAGAGCCTCGAGAACTGTGTCGATTCACTTTGAAAGGTGGGCATCCCACTTGGCTCGATTGGACTCCTGACAGCCAATCCGTCATTTTCAGCAAGAGGATCGATGAGTCGAAGTCTGGAGTTTCGGGGTGGGGACTGTATCGAATCTCGCTTAACGGAGGAGATCCTCAGTTCTTGGGAATCAGCACGACATACATATCAGATATGGATGTCCACCCCGATGGGAAACACCTCGCTTTCGCCTCCTATGGTCCCGAACGGAAGGAAGCCAAGCTCTGGGTGATGGAGAATTTTCTTTCTGATAAAGGAAAAAAATAGAAAGAAATAAAAGCGTCCCTTCTAGGGAGAACCTGAGAAAGCGCTGAGTTCTTCGGCGGTTTCTGGGAAACTTCGAAGGATTTCCTTGTCGCCAGTCAAGAGTTTAATGTTGAGATGTTTGGCCAGAGCGACGTATTCGCAGTCATAAGCTGAGCATTTGCTGGCAGCTGCCAAATCCAAAACCAGATCGGAGGGGGGAAGAATTTCTCGATCTTCCATGGTTTTCAAGGCCGATTTTGTAACGAGTTTGGCATCTTCGAGTTTTAAAATGTGGCGGCGGATGTATCCGATCATCACGTTTCTGAACTCGCTCTGCCAAAGGGGAGGAGCCACCCAGTAAGGGTCTTTTTCCAAAGCTTGAACAGCCAGAGATGTCCTTTCGCTGTGGACGTGGATATGTATGATGATGTTCGTATCCACGACGATCATTTTCGGCCTTCATTCTTCCAGTGTTCGAGTTCTTCCTCTGCCAGACGATACTGGGCTGTCAACTCACGGATCTTCCGAGTGCGTTCCAGCGTGGAATCGACATCGATCGGAGGAGTTGCGAGCGCCCTTTCGATGACCGCGATGACTTCCTGATTGATGCTTCTGCGGTTGGCTTTGGCGCGGCGTTTCAGCCTCTCATAGATTTCCAGAGGAATATTTTTTATTGTCAATGTTGCCATAACGGAACCTTTATGGAATTAATATGGAATCATTATACATTCAAAATAGAACCATGTCAATCAAGAAATATTTGTTTTCATGATGATATTTTCTTTATTAGGGATCCCCTAATCAAACGCCGTAGCTAGGGAATTCTCTTCCGTTCCCTTCACCAAATCTTCACACAAACGTAGCACAAAATTCAAAGAGATATGATACACATCTGATAGACTATTTCCGCTTGGATAACTCAATATCGTCTTGTTTTTCATCCCGGAGTTATCTAAAATTTCAGAGGCGATTCCGGGTTATAAGCAATTTTTTTAAGTTTCGCCTATGAAACCTATAATGCCTAAAGGGAAAAAGATCCTCCTTCTGTTTTTGTTCGAGATCGTTTTGCCATGTATGCTTCTGGGATATCTGGCTTTTCGCGGTGTCCAGAACGACCGGGCCCTTCTGGAGAAAAACCGGCTGGAGGAACACCGGCGACTTGCCGGACAGGTCATACAGAAAGTCGATGAAAACCTCCTGGCCGCTGAACGGGCCTTTCAAAAATTTTATTGGGAAAAGGATCAAAACGATTTCTCTGGAATGATCCGTCAGCTTGAAGGCCTCAAGACTTCCCACCCGCTGATCGAGGAGGTTTTTGCCATAATAAGTGATCGGTCCATTCGCTTTGTCGGCGCTTTTTTTCTTTATCACCCGCAAGTGGGCACAAGCCTTGCTGCTGATACCCGCCCTGATCCATCGGTTGAGCGCCTGATCATGCAGGGGGAGCGGTATGAGTTTCAAAAGAAAGATCATGATGGTGCGTTGGGTGCCTACAAAAAAGCCTTGGAGAGTGCTTCTGATCCGAAAACCCGGGGCGACCTGTTGAGCAAAATGGCCCGGGTCCAGAAAAAATCGCGGCAGTTTCAAGAAGCTATTAAAACTTATGAAATGATCCTAAATAAATATGGTCATATCTTGATCATGAAAGGAATCCCTTTGGGATTGATTGCCCGCATGGAGATCGGAGCCCTGTACGGTGAAATGAAGAACCCTGCTAAGGCGCTGGACACATTCCTCGGTCTTTTTAGGGATTTGATCACAAGCGAGTGGGTCCTGGACAAAGAGTCTTACAACTTTTATTCCACGCGCATTCGGGATTCCATTCCCGGAATCCTTTCGCAAGTGTCGTCTTCTGAAAAGCAGCAGTCTCAAAAAGATGCATTTCTAGCGCTCATCGACGAGGAAAATTTGAAGAGAGAGGAAACGGAAAGACTCCTTTCCTTTCTGAGAGAAGCCCCCTCCGAAAGGGATTTGCTAGCCTATCGAAGCGGGGAGAATACGCTTAACAAAAAAAACGGTTCGTTTGGGAAATCGGAACGCACACATACTTCGTTTGTTTACCCGAGAACGAGCCGGCAGAAGATGAAACTAGGGGTTTTCTCGTCGATGAAGACTATCTTGCCGAAGACCTGCTGTCCGGGATTATGCAGACCACAGTCTCTGATGAGGGGATCGACTGGACCATCCACGGGAGGGATGGCAAAACGATTTTGGCCTCCACCGGCACTCCCTCCGGATCGCAGACGATCGATTCGGGCTTTATCGAAAATTTCCCCGACTGGACTGTCCAGTTTTACCAGGCCGACCCCCATCTTCTGGAAGCCTTTCTAACATCGCGCCGCGGGGTGTATTTCTATATGTTCATCCTGATCGCGGGGATCCTGATTTTCGGATTGATATTGACCATGAGGTCGTTCACAAGGGAAATGGAGCTTGCGCGGATGAAATCGGATTTTGTATCGACGGTCTCCCATGAGTTCAAAAGCCCCCTGACGTCTATCCGCCAGATCGCTGAAATGCTCCATGCGGGGCGTGTGCCCTCGGAGGACCGGCGCTAGAATTATTATGATGTCCTTCTCGAGCAGTCCGAAAGACTCTCCTTGCTCACAGAGAATGTCTTGAGTTTCGCAAAAATGGAAGAGGGGAAAAGGGAGTTCTTGTTCGAACAGACAGATGTGAAAGCTCTGCTTTCCAATATCGTTTCGACCATCCAGGACAGGGTGCAGCATGACGGTTTTGCGATCGAGACGCAGATCGATGCGTCCCTTGTGCCTGTCAAGGCCGATGCATCAGCGCTCACCCAGGCTATCAACAATCTGATCGACAATGCTGTAAAATATTCCGGGGCTTCGAAAAGGGTCGTTATCCGGGCTTTGAATGACGAGAAAAGCGTGGTGATCGAGGTGGAGGACTTCGGATTGGGCATAAAAAAGGAAGAGGTGAACAAGGTTTTTGACCGGTTTTACCGGGGCGGGGATGAACTGACCAGAACGGTCAAAGGGAGCGGTCTGGGCTTGACCCTGGTCAAGCAGATCGTCGAGGCGCATAAAGGTACCATCCAAGTGGAAAGTGAAACGGGAAAAGGCACTATTTTTACGCTGCGACTTCCTCTCTACCCGGATAAAGGATAAGGCAGATGGCAAAAATATTGATTGTCGAAGACGAAGAATCCATCCTGATGGCTTTGGAGGACAACCTGAAAATGGAAGGATATGAGGTCGAGAGCGCCGTGAACGGGGAAGAAGGCCTTTCCAAAGCGAAGGAAAGACAATTCGATCTCATTATCCTGGACATCATGCTTCCCCGCTTGGATGGATTCGAAGTGTGCAAACGGTTGCGTCAGGCAGGAAACATGACCCCGATATTGATGCTGACAGCTAAAAGTCAGGAGATCGACAAGGTCCTCGGATTGGAGCTGGGAGCCGATGATTATGTCACCAAACCCTTCAGCCCGCGGGAGCTTCTTGCCAGGGTGAAGGCCCTATTGAGGAGGTCGCAACAGGTTAGGGAGGGTAATAGTGAAGCGGCATTCGGCGATATCGAAGTGGATTTTAAAAGGTACGAGGTGAATAAAAGGGGGCGTCCGGTCTATCTGACGGCCCTCGAATTTTCTCTGCTTCATTTTCTCGTGCAAAACCAGGGACAGGTGTTGAGCCGGGATACCATCCTGGATGCGGTGTGGGGGAAGGATGTCTACATCCAGCCCCGGACCGTGGACAAACACATCGCGGAACTGAGGAAAAAGATCGAAGATGATTCCTCCTCTCCCAAGCACATCGTCGGAGTCAGGGGGGTGGGGTATAAATTTTCGGTATGACCGGCTTCACATAAACGTCATGATAGCGTTATGGAAACATCATTCATTCAGGCCGGTTTTGTTTTATATTTCCTCCGGATGAGAAAAAAATGGAGGAGGAAAATACCATGAAAACTAAACGGCATTTATGGGTATTCACGGCTTTAGCGCTGGCGCTCGTATCGTTCGGGTATCCGCAGCAAAGCGCCGAACAGCTTTATCAAGCAGGATTGTATGCAGAGGAAGTGGAAGGGGAGCTTCAGAAAGCCATCGGAATTTACACCCAGGTTGTCGAAAAATTTGCCGGAGAAAAGGAGATCGCGGCCGATGCACAGCTTCACATCGGGCTCTGTTATGAAAAACAGGGACGGGAAGAGGCGATCAAAGCCTATGAGCAGGTGTTGAAGAATTATGCCGGTCAAGACAGGCAGGTGGCTGAGGCTAGGGCCCGGCTTGCCAGGCTGCGCAAGGAACAGCCCCAAGGCCTGTCCATGACAAGAATCCTTCCGACTGGCGTCTTCCTGGAATGCCTTGACCTTTCCCCAGATGGAATGAAAGTCGCAGGAATCGATATGTCCATAGGACAGAACGTGGCTGTCTACGACCTGGCGTCCGAGAAAAAAACATTGATCACGAGCTTCGAATGGGGCATAAAGTCCGATGTAACCTACATCCCCGTTTGGTCGCCCACGGGCGAAGAGATCGCCTTTCAAGCCTTTACTCTGGGGCCGACGGGAAAGGAACCCGGCCTTGAGCTCAGGACCGCGACGCTATCAGGGAAATCCCGTGTCCTTTACAAGAATACTCAGGGAGACCTTGCTCCCTGTGACTGGCTGGATGACGGTACCGCCCTGGTGACCTTCCTGGGAAAAAAGGGGAATATCACCAGCCTTGGCTTGGTTTCCACCAAAGATGGAAGCTTTCAGGAGCTTTGCCTCATAAAGCGGAATTACAACTTCATGAACCTTAGCCAGAGGGAGGCTTCCGCCTCTGCGGACGCTTCTCCGGACGGCCGGTTCATCGTTTTTGCCGATGGCCCTACCGGGGAAAGCCGGGATATTTTTGTCATCCCTGTGGAGGGAGGATCTCCTGTGCCCATCACCGATCATGGCGCCGATGATAAAGAGCCCCGCTGGTCGCCCGATGGAAGGCACATCGTTTTCCTGAGCCTCCGTCATGGAAGCTGGGCCCTATGGGGAATCGCAGTCGAAGACGGAAAGCCGAGCGAACAGCCTTTCATGATATTGGAGGGGATGCAGAATGCACGGTTATCCGCATGGTCGAAAAATGGGCTGTTTTCTAGCACTGTAGCTGTCATTCATGATGTCTGGACCTTGGAAATCGATCCGGCAAGTCACGAAGTCCGAGGAAAACCGCAGATGGTGGAATTCAGCCATTATGGCTCGAATATAAATCCTGCCTGGTCGCCCGACGGCAAGAACCTGGCCTTTATTTCGAGTTTCGCTGATCAGCCAAACGATGCATCCGTCGTTGTCATGACGTCAGAAGGAGAAAATGTCCGCGAATTCAAGATCCCTACCGAAAGCTTCAAGATCAATTCTTTTCGTGACCTGAGATGGCTGCCCGACGGTTCCGGCCTCGGATTTTCCCATTGGGAAAACCAGCAGAAATATTCTCTATTCAGGCTGGACCTGAAAACCGAGGAGTGGAAGTTTTCACCGCTCCCTGTTAATTTTACCAGCATCGAGTGGGCCGGTGACGGGGAAGCCTTTTTCTATATCAAATTTGTGGGGGGCGTGGCCAGCTCGGGCATCGCCAAACGGGATCTGGAATCAGGGGAGGAAAGCTATCTCGTGCGATTTGAAAAGGGTGATCCTTTCTACTGGTCGACCCTCAGGGCCTCCCGTGACCATAAATGGCTCACTACAGCATTGCGCAATAGAATCGATGTCATCGATGTGGAGACAGGAGAAGCCGAATCTCTCAGCGGGGAAAAAGAAAATTTTGGAGGACCCAATTGGTCTCCCGATGGAGAACATCTTATTTGTTCCCGAAGACGCGATGAAAAGACAGGAACGCCGTCAGACCTTGTTATCGTCTTTCGTGAAGACGGCAGGCAGAAATTTCTCCAGATCGGCAGCTATCTTTATACCAATGCAAGAATCATGACGCCCGACTGGTCTCCCGATGGCCGGAAGATCGCCTTCGCCACAAGATTGTTCAAGACGGAAGCGAACCTGATCAAGAACGTGATCCCAGAAAAATAAAAAAAGAAAAAGAAAAAGGGGACGGTTCTATTTTTTTTAAGGAAAAAATAGAACCGCCCCTTATTCTCTCCTGGCTGTTTTCCCCGTTTCTTACTATAATTTGTAGCAAATGGCGGAAGACAATCCGGTCAAGATCCCCATCGATGGGGCATTGGATTTGCACACTTTCCATCCCAAGGATGCAAAAGACCTAGTTCCGGAATACCTCCGGGAGTGCCGCCGCGAAGGTATCTATCATGTCCGGATCATCCATGGAAAGGGGACCGGAACACTCAGGAAAATCGTTCACAGTATCCTTGAAAAAGATCCTCATGTTCTTCGTTTCCAGACAGCCTATTACGATGGCGGGAATTGGGGGGCCACCGAAGTCGAACTGAAAAAAAGATAGCGGAATAAAAAATAGAACCGTCCCCTTTTTGTTGAACCGTCCCCTTTTTGTTATATTGCATTTTTTTATGTGAATTGATATCCTTTTACCGATATAAAAAGGGTTTGGCTATCATACGACTAATATTAGTAGCGCGCATATTCATTCGTTTTGCCGAAGACAATGAAAAAAAAGCCTGAAAAAAAGAACGTTTCGAAAAAAAAGCCGGCTCCGAAAAAATCAGCACGAAAGAAACCCAAAAGCGAAAAACCTGTCGACGAAAAGGTTCACACAGCAAAATGTCCCGAGTGCGGCTATGAAAATCCTGTCAATGCGATCTACTGCGCCCAGTGCGCGAGTATGCTCATCCTGAGACGGTTCGATCAGGAGCCTCCTGAAGAATCCAGTCCTGAACCGCCCCCGCCGCTCGATGAAACTCTCGATGAAGAGCCCGAGGAGGAAGTCGCCGATCTCACCAAGACGATCGAATCACCGACCGACGAACTGGCGACAGGAACCTCTTTTGCGGGGAGGTACCAGATCATCGAAGAGCTGGGAAGGGGAGGGATGGGCCGTGTTTACAAAGCCCTCGATACGGAGATCGATGAGAAAATCGCTTTGAAGCTCATCCGGCCCGAGATCGCAGCCGATGAAAAAACGATCCGGCGATTCCGCAAAGAGCTCAAAACCGCCCGCCAGATCACGCACAAAAATGTCTGCCGGATGTATGATATCGGGGCCAAAAAAGGCGTCCGTTTCATCACGATGGAATATGTTTCGGGAGAGGATTTAAAGAGCTCCATGAAGCGAATGGGGCAGTTTACCGTCGGGAAAGCCGTGTTCACAGCCAAACAGATCTGCGAGGGCCTGGCCGAAGCGCACAAACTGGGGATCGTGCACAGGGACCTCAAGCCCCAGAATATCATGATCGATGAATTCGGAAACGTGCGGATCATGGATTTCGGGATTGCCCGTTCCCTCAAGTCCGAAGATATCACCAAACCGGGCGAGATCATCGGCACGCAGGTTTACATGTCACCGGAACAGGCCGAAGCCGGAGATATCGACCAGCGGTCGGATATTTTTTCCCTCGGTTTGATCCTGTACGAGATGTTGGCCAACAGGCTGCCCTTCGAAGAGGATATCCCGTTGAGCGTTGCGACGAAACACATGGCCGGCCCGCTCAAGGGTCCGAAAGAATACAACCCCCAAGTCTCGGAGGATCTTAACCGGCTGATCTGCAAATGCCTGGAAACGGACAGAGAAAAAAGATACCAGAGTGCAGAAGAACTGTTCGCGGATCTGGACAAGGTCGAATCAGGATTTCCCACCACAGATAGGATAGTTCCGGAAAGACCTCCCCCTACAACGAGAGAGATCACCGTCAAATTCGATCCGCAAAAATTTTTGATTCCAGGTCTTATCGGTGCTGCACTTATCGTGGCCGTCATTCTTGTCTGGCAGCTTTTTCTAAAGAGAGGCTTTTCCATCCCGGAGGGAAAACCGTCATTGGCCATTATGTACTTCAAGAACAACTCGGGAGATGCGGCCCTCGACCATTGGAGGGAGATGATCGCGGATTCCTTTGTGGCCGACCTCACTCAGTCAAAATTCATCGATGTGTTGAGCAGCGACCGGCTGTTCCAAATTTTAAAGGAGTTGAACCAGCAAAATGCCAAAGCCTACTCCTCGGACGTGTTGAAACAGGTAGCGGCGCGGGGCGGTGTCAACCATGTCCTTGTGGGGGATTTCGCCAAGGCCGGGGAGAATGTGCGTATCCATGTCAACCTGATCGATGTTCGACGTGATAGGACCATCGCGACGGAAAGGGAGGAAGGGGTCGGCGCAGAGAACATTTTTGCGATGGTCGACAGCCTGACGAAAAAGATCAAGAAACGCTTCGATCTCACGAAAGAACAACTAGCCGCTGATCTGGACCTGGAAGTCGCCCAGATCACGACAAGCTCGCCTGATGCTTTCAAGTATTATGTCGAGGGAAGAAGATTACATCTTGAAGAAGAATACCGTGAGAGCATCGGTGTGATGGAAAAAGCCATTGCCATCGACCCGGAATTCGCCATGGCCTATAGATCCTTGGCAATGAGTTACGGGAATCTGGGCCTTTCTCTTCAGCGGAGGGAATACATCGAGAAAGCCATGGATTTGAATGCCCGGCTTTCGCAGAAGGAACTCTACCAGATCCAGGGGGATTTTTACAGCGAGTCCGAAGAGACTTATGATCAGGCAGAGGAGGCTTTCATAAAATTGCTCGATCTTTATCCGGACGACACGACAGCCCGGCACAATCTCGGATTGATCTACTACAACATCGAAGAATTTGATAAAGCTCTGGAGCAATTCGAGCGGAGCGTGGAGGCAGGGACGGAGTTTGTCTGGACATATTTGTGTGTCGCCGAAATTTGCGCGTTGAAGGGAGACTATGAAAAGGCGGAAGAAATTTTGCGAAACTACCTGGAGAATATGTCCAATTATCCCTTGATCCATCAATATCTGGTCTTCGATTACATCTGTCGAAAGCAAATCCATATCGCCGAGGCCGAACTGGAGATCGCTGTTTCTTTAGCCCCGGCACACAGACGGAGTTTTTACCTGAAGGGTGTGCACGACACGTTGGCCGGATCCTTTGACGATGCCGAACAGGAATACCGGAATGCTTTGGGTGATAATGAGGAGCCTGAAGGGCCTTATTATGGGCATCATGGCCTGGCGAATGTGAGTCTGGTTCGAGGCCAGTTCAAGGATTCGTTGGCTCAGCTTCGCGACCTCATTTCATTTTCCCAAGATATCAACATCCCTTGGGCGGAATCCCAGGGCCGGGCGATATTGGGATATCGCTTGATGGAAGCGAGCCGGTACCAGGAGGCGTTGAGGGAATTGAACAAGGCTTGGGACATTGGGGCTCAGATTCAAAGACAGGATTTGCAGCGTTTGGCTTTGCATTACAAAGGCCTTGTTTATCTAAGAATGGGATCCCGGTCCCGAGCCCAGCGGACAGCCGATGAGCTCAAAACAGCTATCGAAGGCTGGGCTCACCAGAAGGAAATACGGCGCTACCACCATTTGATGGGGCTGATCGAGCTGGATCGCAAAAATTACCCGGTGGCGATCGAGCATCTCGAAACGGCGCTTGCTCTTCTGCCATTTGAATCTTCGGCATGGATAGAGGGGCACATAACCAACAACCAGGCCCTTTACTTGGATTCTCTAGCTCTTGCACACTATCGGTCCGGCAACCTGGAAAAGGCCGTCGAATTCTATGAAGAATTAACCACTTTGACCACCGGACGGCTCTATTTCGGTGAACTCTACGCCAGAAGTTTTTACACCCTCGGCCGGATTTATCAGCAAATGGGGAACAACGCCAAAGCCGAGGAAAATTACAATAAATTTTTAGCGCTCTGGTTCAACGCGGATTCGAATATTTCCGAAGTCGGCGATGCCCAGAAGCGGCTATCCGGATTGAACAGATAGTTTTTACATAATTTTTGGAGGTTTGGCCATGTTTGCGCGCGTGACATCGGCGGAGATTTTCAAGGAAAAAATAGACCAGTTCATCGAAATCTACACGGAATATGTGGTTCCTGCTGCAAAGCAACAAAAGGGCTTCAAGGGGATACACCTGCTGGTCGACCGGAAAACAGGGAATGGCATGGCTATCTCCTATTGGGAAACCGAAGGGGATGCCGTTGCTAACGAAAAAAGCCGCTACTACCAGGAACAAGTCGCTAGATTTATCACTTTTTATGCCAGGCAGCCTATCCGCGAGGGGTATGAGGTTGCCGTCCATAAATAATTCATGGGGAAATCGAAAAAAGGGAGGCATGAGTTATGTTCGCACGAACGACGACACTGCAGCTCAAAATCGCTTTTATCGATGATGCCCTGAAAATCTATAAAGGCAGTATCGTTCCTGCAGCCCAGGCACAAAAAGGGTTGATCGAACTGAATTTTTTTCTGGATCGCCAGTCGGGAAAGGCCATTGCGATCGCCATTTGGGAAACAGAAGAGGATGCCAAAGCCAATGAGGAAAGTCGCTATTATCAGGAGCAGCTGGTCAAACTGCTGAGTTTCTATGCCAGCGACCCGATCAAGGAAGGATTCGAAGTCGTCCTTAAAATCTAGCAGGGATTATAAACCTGGCCAGTTCATAAAAAATGCCGATCCTGTATCATTTGAATTTTTTCGGTAATCTTCAGTTCCCGGGCGATTCAAAATAGTTGGAGTGACTTGCCATTTGTTCGCTCTTGTGATATTTCCTATCTTTCCTTGCCTGATTAGGCTTTTACAATGCCCGCACATAGGATTGTTATCAGGATTCCCATGATTTCAAACGCAATGTATTCCCTTGTAGCGATTTGCTATCTGGAATTCTGGTTTTTTGGGAACCGGATGGAATAAATTGTCATAGGAGGTCTGGCATGAGGCGATTGATTCATTTTGCCGTGATATTTTCCTTCCTGTCATCTTTTCTTTGCGCAGAGCTTCCGGGCATCACTCAGAAGACGGCCGGAATGGAAAAATATCCCGGCTATTTTCCCTTTTACTGGGATGCGGAAGCGGGAAAGATATGGCTTGAGATCGATAAATTCGACACCGAGTTTTTGTATGTGAGTTCGTTGCCGGCAGGGCTGGGCTCCAACGATATCGGGCTCGACGGCCGCCAGATCGGGGAGAACCGAATCGTCAAGTTTCATCGTATCGGTCCCAAGATTTTGATGATTTGGTCCAATTATTCCTTTCGTGCTCTGAGCGGCGATCCGGACGAGGTGCGGGCTGTCGCAGAAGCGTTTGCCAAGTCCGTGATCTGGGGTTTCAATGCCGAGGCGGAAAGCGGAGGCAGGGTCTTGGTGGATGCGACTCCGTTTCTGATGCAGGATGCGCACTGGGTTTCCTGGAAGCTTCAAAGAGCCAACCAGGGAAATTTCAGAGTCGATATGACCCGTTCGGCCATTCATCTGCCCCGGACAAAAAACTTCCCCGAAAACACCGAGTTCGATACGATCCTGACATTCACCAGCCAGAATCCGGGAATGATGCTGCGGCAGGTCGTTCCCGATCCGGGCGCCATAACCGTCCGGCAACATCATTCTTTTATCAAACTGCCTGACGATGATTATTCGCCCCGTGTTTATGACCCTCGGTCCAATTTCGGAAGCGTGAGCTACATGGATTTTTCCGCACCGATCGACCAAGCCATCACGAAAAGGTTTATCCCCCGGTTCCGGCTGGAAAAAAAGGATCCGAATGCAAAGATGAGCGATCCGGTGAAGCCGATCGTTTATTATGTCGATCCCGGGGTTCCCGAGCCCATCCGGACTGCGTTGATCGAGGGAGCGAGCTGGTGGAACGAGGCTTTCGAAGCCATCGGGTACAGGAATGCTTTCCAGGTGAAAGTACTTCCGGAAGGAGCGGACCCGATGGATGTGCGGTATAACATGATCAACTGGGTGCACCGCTCAACCAGGGGATGGTCCTATGGCGGGGGAGTTGCTGATCCCCGAACCGGCGAGATGATCAAGGGGCACGTGGCCCTGGGATCCCAGCGCCTGCGGCAGGATTTTCTGATCGCCCAGGGACTGGTGGCCGATTACGAAGAGGGAAAGAACGCGACCGGAGAAATGGTGGAGATGGCATTGGCCCGCATCCGCCAGCTTTCCTGTCATGAGGTCGGCCACACCATCGGCTTGGGCCATAACTATGCTTCCAGTGTCAATGACAGGGCCTCTGTGATGGATTATCCCCATCCGCTGATCAAGATAAAAGAGAACGGGACGCTCGATCTATCCGACGCCTATGCCACCGGCATCGGCGAGTGGGACAAGGTCTCGATCGCCTACGGATACCAGGATTTCCCCGATGGGATCGACGAAGAAAAGGAGCTGAAAGCCATTCTCGATAGCGCTTTTTCCAGCGGCTTGTATTTTCTTGCCGGTCAGGATGCAGGAGCCTCGAGCGCCCATCCCCTGGCGGCCACATGGGACAACGGAAAACATCCGGTCGATGAGCTGGAACGGGTAATGAAGATTCGCGCCATCGCTCTCGAAGGATTTTCCGAAAAAAGGATCCCCGATTGGACCCCGATGGCCACGCTGGAGGAGGTTCTGGTCCCGGTGTATCTTTTCCACCGGTACCAGGTCGAAGCCGCCGCCAGTTGCCTGGGAGGCCTTTATTACAATCATACGCTTCGCGGGGATGTGCAAAAGAATCCCGAAATCGTCGAGCCGGAGGAACAGCAGAGGGCTTTAGAAGCGCTTCTCCAAACCATCACTCCGGCGAATTTAGCCATCGACGATAAGATACTGAACATCATTCCCCCGCGGCCTCCTGGCTACGGGGAAACCCGGGAACTCTTTCCCGGGCATACGGGATCTCCTTTCGATCCTCTGGGAGCGGCTGAGGTGGCAGCCGATCTGACCGTGAGGTTGATTCTCCACCCGGAAAGGGCCGCCCGGATGGTGGATTATCATTCCCGAAACAGGAGATATCCTGGATTCGGAGATGTTCTGGACCAGGTGGTCCTTTTCACCTGGATGTCTCCTTATAAATCGGGTAAGTTTGCGGAAATCCAGCGGGTGGTGAACAATGTGGTTCTTTACAATATGATGGGGCTTGTAGCCGGGGAGGAGAATGCACCCCAGGTGCGGGCCCTGGCCTTTCAAAAGCTCGATGAGCTCAAGAGGTGGCTGAAACAGGAGCTGAACACGGTAAAAGACAGCAAGTATGTGCTCACGGATTCCGATCAGAGGGCCCATTTTCTGTATGCTGTCGGGAAGATCGAACTGTTTCAAAGGGATCCTTCGAAAATCGCTATTCCGGCGCCGCAGTCCGCGCCGCCTGGTGCGCCCATCGGCATGTACGACTGAAAGGAGAGCTTATGCGAAAAAATGCATTATCCAGATTGTGTTTGTCATGGTGCGTTTTATTTTTGTGTTCCGGTCTTATCGGCCGAGGGCAGAATGTCTTCAACGAAGATTTTCTGAAATTTTTCGAATATCGGGCCTTGGGTCCTGCGGTGCAGGGCGCAAGGATCCTGGATATCGAAGTACCTGAAGGCAAGCCTTACACCTTTTATGCGGTCTATGCCACAAGCGGTCTTTGGAGGACCGTAAATAACGGCACGACGTTCCAATCCTTATTCGATGATGGGGGAACATCTGCGATCGGAGATTTTGCCATTGCGCCTTCAGATCCCGCCATTCTCTGGGTAGGCACAGGGACAGCCGCTTCTGGGCGCTTGACGATAAAAGGGGATGGGGTGTACAAGTCCACAGACGAGGGAAAGGCCTGGAAACATATGGGATTGCAGGAGACCCGTCACATCGGGCGCATCGCCATCCATCCCCGAGATCCGGACATCGTTTATGTGGCCGCGCTCGGGTATCATTTCAGCTTCAACAAGGAACGGGGCCTGTACAAGACGACAGATGGCGGAGCGACATGGGAAAACGTCCTTTTTATCAGTGAAAAGGTCGGTGTCGTCGATGTGGCCATAGATCCCGAAGATCCGGATACCGTTTATGCTGCCTCATATGACAAATGGCGTGAGCCCTGGCATTTCGAGGAATCCGGGCCCGAGACAGCGATCTTCAAATCCACGGATGCAGGGAAAACCTGGAAAAAACTGACAGATGGATTGCCTTCTGGGAAATTGGGGCGAATCGGCCTGGCTATCTATCCGAAAAACACGAAGATCCTTTATGCCCACATCGAAAACCGGAACCTGCGGCCGCCCACCGAAGAGGAGGCCGAAAGAGCGAAAAAGCGCGGGGTTGAGCCCCAAGATCAGATCATCGGGGGCCAGATCTATCGATCCGAAGACGGCGGCGAGACATGGAGGAAGATGAACAGGACGGAAGATAACCTCGGCGGAGGGAAATGGTACGGCGAAATCCGTGTCGATCCCAACGATGACCAGGTCGTCTACGCCATGGGCACGCTTCTCCTGAGGTCGCTTGACGGGGGGAAAACCTGGGGGAAAGAGGGCCCGGAAAACATCGCGGAAGATGTGCATGTGGACCATCATGTGGTGTGGATCGATCCGGCGAACTCCAACAGGATCATATTGGGAAATGACGGCGGTTTGGCACAGAGCTACGATTTTGGAAAAACCTGGGATGTGTACGAAAATATCCCCGGAGCCCAGTATTATGCCATCGGCGTGGATATGGACGAGCCTTATAACATCTACGGGGGAACCCAGGATACAGAGTCCATCAAGGTTCCGAGCAACAGTGTGTATGGAACTATCACCCGGAATGACTGGGCAGCGGTCGGGGGAGGAGATGGCATGTACAACCAGGTGGATCCCAATGACAGCCGATGGCTTTATAATGACTCCCAGATGGGGGCCATCCAGCGCTACGATCAAAAAATGGGCGTGGGCCGGTCCATCCGGCCGCGAAGAGAAGGCGATGCTTCCCCATACCGGTTCAACTGGACCGCTCCGATCCACATCTCCCCGCACAACAGCCAGATCATCTATCTGGGAGCCGAAGTTCTGCTGCGTTCCCTGAATCGAGGGGATGACTGGCAGGAGATAAGTCCCGACCTGACCACCAACGATCCGAAAAAGCTCGAGGGGAACATCGAATTCTGCAACATCACGACGATCTCGGAATCTCCCTTGGTACCGGGGATCATTTGGGTGGGGACGGATGATGGGAAAGTCCAGGTCACGAAAGACAGCGGGGGAACCTGGATCGACCGAACAGCCGTGCTAGCCGAAGCAGGAGTTCCGAAGGATTTTTATGTGAGCCGGGTAATCGCTTCCCATCACGATACAGGAACCGCCTATGTGGTCAAGACCGGATTCCAAAGAGATGATTTTCGGCCGTTTATCTACAAGACCACAGATTTCGGCCAAAGCTGGGTCTCTATTGCTGGGAATATGCCCGAAGGTGTCATCCATGTCATCGTCGAGGACAAGAAGAATCCGGATCTCCTGTTCGTGGGAAAAGAATTCGGCGTGTGGGTGACGATCACAGGCGGCAACGCGTGGGTGCGCATGAGCAACAACATACCGACCCAGGATATTTTCGACCTGTTGATACATCCCCGGGAGAGCGATCTGGTCGTAGGGACGTACGGCAGAGGGTTATATGTCACGGACATCACTCCCCTCCAAGAGATGAACAAGGATGTGTTGTCCAGGGATGTTCATCTTTTTGCCATCGAGCCTAAAGTCCAGTGGATATACAAACGGAGAGATGTCCCCTATGGGCACCGGCAGTTCCAGGTTCCCAACGAGACCTATGGGGTTGTTATCAACTACTACTTAAAGGATACGGCCGAAGATAAAGTCCGGGTCCTCATCAAGGATATCGGAGGAGATGAGCTGGCGGCCCTGGAAAGCAGCGGCGAAAAAGGCATGAACAGGGTGGTTTGGGACATGCGCCGTCAATTGACGAAAGACGAACTGGACCGGATGGGAGATCCCGCCCCTTGGCGAAGACGGCAGGGAGAGCTGGTCGCGCCGGGGGATTATGTGGTCGTTTTGCAGGTGGGAGACAAGACTCTTCAGGGTGTCGCAAAAATCCGGAAGATGCCGGGAACCGAATAGGCTGTGTTTGATGGAATTTGAACAGTAAACATGAACATGAGGGAGGAGAAGAGATGACCGTTTCGAGACGAGAGTTTTTCAGGATCGGGGGCTTGTCGATCGGGGCTATCGGATTTGCCAAAGGGCTTTTTTCCGGACAGCCCAGTTCGACAGGATCCAAGTTAGAGAATATGGTCAAAGGGGTCGAACCGCTGACTCCGAAGGATTATGAGATGCGCCTGGATAAAGCTAAGCGTTTGATGTCAGAAAATGGCATGCATGGGCTTCTGCTGACAGGCAGCACGAACCTGGTCTATTTCACCAATGTGCGCTGGGGACGAAGCGAAAGGACATTCGGTGCCGTGTTGAATCCGAAAAAGGACCCGGTTTGGATTTGTCCGGCTTTCGAGCTCGAAAGAGCGAAAGAGCGCATCCCCGAAGGACACGAAGTCCGGACCTGGGAAGAGCACCAGAGTCCCTACAAGCTGATCGGAGATATTATGGCTGACCTGGGTGCCCGAAGCGGGAAGCTGGGACTGGGACCGACCGTACGCAGTTTCGTAGCTTACGGATTGCGAAAAGACGCGCCGGCCTTGCAACTCGCTGACGGTTCCGTCGTGACGGAAGGGTGTCGGGGGATCAAAACAGAAAAAGAACTGGGCTATATGGATCTGGCGAACAAGATCACCAAGCTGGCATACAAAGAGGGCTTCGGCGGTCTCGAAGAAGGCATGAGCCGCGGCGATCTGGGCGGAATTATCCGGCAGGCTCACCAGCAGATGGGAGTCATGGGCGGCGGCGGGCCCCTATTCGGACCCAGCTCGGCTTTTCCCCATGGCACTCTGGCAGAAAGGACGCTAAGGCAAGGAGATGTGATCCTGGTGGATGGGGGATGCAGTATCGAGAATTACCGTGCGGATGTGACCCGGACTATCGTGTTCGGAAAACCGACAGACCGGCAGAAAAAGGTCTGGGAGATAGTCAGGAAAGCTCAGGTTGCCGCCCATAAAGCCGTGCGTCCGGGAGTCGCCTGCGAGGAAGTCGACCGGGCCGCCCGCAAGGTTGTCGAGGATGCCGGTTTCGGACCGGATTACAAAACCTTCACCCACCGTGTCGGGCATGGGATCGGAATGGAAGGGCACGAATATCCTTATCTTGTGAGGGGAAACAAATTGAAACTTCAGCCGGGCATGACATTCTCCAATGAACCGGGCATTTACCTCTACGGGGAATTCGGAGTGCGGATCGAGGATTGTTTTGCTGTGACCGAAGATGGCGCTCGTTTTCTCGGAGGCATGGAGAGCACGGCTTTAGACAAACCCTTCGGGGATTGACCGGGCAGCCGTTACAGCGTGAATTCCAGGCGGCTTTTCTGTCCCTTGCTGGTCCGATCGTAGTGGTCCGAGAAATTCATCAGGGAAAAAAGACTCGTCTTCGCGGCCATTTTTTCCAGAACCCTTTGCTCGGTTTTCTGGATAGCCTCGGCGGCATCCAGAACGAGTTCGACCTCCTTTTCATTCATGACCACGATCCCATCGTCATCCCCGAATAGGATATCACCCGGGGAAACGGAAACTCCCCCGCATTGAACCGTTATCTGGGTTTTAAAAATTTTAGAAGCCCCCCCTGCCATCGGGGATTGATATCGCGCATAGACAGGGAAGCGGATCTCCCGGATCTGCCTGACATCGCGGCAGCCTCCATCGATGACCATCCCCGCGAGATTTTTTCTCTGGGCTTCGGTGGCGAACATCTCTCCGGCAAAGGCGATCTTATCCCTTTCCGCATCTATGACCAGAACCTCATCCTCCTGAGCTTCTTGAAGAGCTTTGATGACCGACAAAAAGTCGCTGCGGCAGTGAACGGTGCGGGCCATTCCTATCATTTTTATTCCTTCGAAGACCGGCTTTATTCCGGGATCCATGACCCGGAACGTTTTGCTCGCATCGCAGATACATGCCGTATCCAGCCTGGTCAGCCGATTTTTCAGTGTTTTAAAATCCATGGTGCCTCCCCTCGTTGAATTTTCTTTACCTTTGCGTCTCAATAAGTTTATCATAAAGCTTGAAAATTTCATAAAAGACGCGTGGTTCCGTATGCATTTCCATCTTTGTGTTAAATGGGACTTTTCGGAATGGTTGAAGCGACATAGCGGGTTTCAAGGACAAGGAGCATTTCATCGAGGAGAGGTGACCATTGACGATCAATGAGAGGCGATACGATATCGACTGGCTGCGCATCCTCGCCATGTTTTCGGTATTCCTCTTTCACTGTGCGAGATATTTCGATCATGAAGGCTGGCATGTCAAAAATCTCCGGTTGAGTTTGGGCTTTTCGGTTTTTGTGGGCATCCTGGTTCAATGGATCATGCCCATATTTTTCGTTTTGTCAGGCCAGAGCTCACGATTTGCGCTGAATTTCAGGAGTGCCGGCCAGTTCTTGGGGGAAAGATTCAAACGCCTGGTCATTCCCCTTGTTTTCGGCATATTCATCCTCGTTCCCCCGCAGGTATATATCGAGCGGTTCACCGGCGGCCAGTTCAGTGGTTCGTTTTTTCGATTTTACCCACACTATTTCGATGGTTTCTACGGATTCGGCGGAAATTTCGCATGGATGGGACTCCACTTGTGGTTTCTCCTTATGCTTTTTTTGTTCTCCCTGTTGACTTTGCCCCTTTTACTCGCTTTGAAAAAGGAAGGCGTCAGCCGATGGTCCGGTAAGCTGGCATCTTTTTTCGAAAAGTCCGGCGCAATTCTGCTGTGGGCGATTCCGCTGGCGTTTATGGAATTCCTTTTCCATCCCGATGGGCTGGGACAGAGAAATTTCGGAGGGTGGAATATTTTTGTCTACCTCGTTTTTTTCCTATTCGGTTATCTCCTTGCATCGGATGAGCGGTACAAACTTTCCGTGGAAAGGCAGAGAACCATTTTTCTGGCTCTGGCTGCGATTACGACTCTTATAGGATATTATATCAGGCGATCCGGCTTTTATCCGCCTTTCGGGAGTTTCGAATATTTCTGGGTTTCCCTGCTGCGGACTTTCAACTCCTGGGTTTGGGTCCTTGCGATCCTGGGAATCGGGAGCAGGCATTTAGCCTTCCGGAATCGGTTATCGAAATATGCCAACGAGGCAGTTCTTCCCTTTTATATCCTGCACCAGACGGTCATCGTTATTATCGGATTTTTTATCCTGGACTGGAATGCGGCGGTCTTCGCCAAGTATCTCATCCTCGGCACGGTTTCTTTCATCGTTATCCTGACGATTTATGAATTCCTGGTGAAACGGCTCGGCTTCCTCCGTTTCCTTTTCGGGATGAAACAAAAGAAATGAGGATTTGCGAATGCCGGATTCTCGATATTTCCTTGCCAATAGCGTCGAGCGAAATGAGAAAAACCATTTGAGTAAAGAGAGGGGGAAATGCTTGACAAACGTTTGTTTAATTTTTATATTATGGAGGTGAACAAACGTTTGATTAATTCCTGTCCTGGAGGCCAGCGTGAAGAGTGAAAAGATGAAAATTGTCGTCCTGATATTGTTCTCCGTTTTTATGTTTGTCCCTTCTCTTTTTTCTCAAAGCCTATTCGCAAAGGCCACAGGCGAGGATGAGGAAAAACCCTACGAGTTGAACGGTTATTTGAGGGGCGCGCTTTTTGTCGGCAAGGCTCCTGATGAAAGGAATGCCGATATAAAAAGCGGATACGGCGAGGCAGCCCTGAAACTCAAATTGCGGAAACAGGGTTTAGGGGATGCCTATGCGGAAGTCCGGTTCCGCAAAGGGCACGAGTTCCAAAAGACTGTTGCGGAAATCGATCTCCGGGAAGCCTATGTGAATGCCTATGCTGGACCATTCGATTTCCGGATCGGGCATCAGGTCGTTGTTTGGGGGCGGGCGGATGGCTGGAATCCCACAGACAACATCACGCCCCGGAATATGATCATCCGGTCCGCAGATGAGGATGACCGCCGGTTGGCGAATTTTTTGATCCGTTCCTATTACAATCTCCATCCTTTAAGGTTAGAGGCGATCTGGATCCCTGTTTACAGCCCATCTTATATCCCTACGGACCTGGTCTCGTTTCCTCCTGGCATTGTTCTCGGTGAGTCCGATTATCCGGATACGAAGGTGAGAAACAGCGCATTCGCTTTGCGATTGAACCTGGAGCTGCCTTCGTTAGATGGATCGGTGTCTTATTTCAACGGGCATAATCCTATGCCAGGGATTTCAGCCGATTTTCCTGAAATCGTGGCTCCGAACCTGGCTCTGACCGTTTTCCACAAGTCTTACAGAATGCACATTTTCGGAGCGGATTTTTCGACGGTTTTTGGCGGTGCGTGGGGGCTCCGGGGGGAAATGGCTTATCGGCGATCCCACCAAGATTACACGATGTTCCTCCATATACCGCACCCGGACCTCCAGTATGTGATGGGTCTCGATAAAGAGGTGGCTAGAAATTTCTCGCTGATCCTCCAGTACATCGGGAGGTACGTGTTCGATTTCGAGGAACTGGAAATGCCCCAAAATCCTATGGATTTGCCCCTGTATGAGATCGCACGCAAAAACAGGCTGATCAGCTTCCAGCAGTATGAATGGAGTCATTCCCTGTCCTGTCGCGCGGCTTGGGAGCTGATGAATGAGCTTTTATCGATCGAAGCATTCGGCCTGGTGAATTTCACTTCCGGGGAAGCCTTGTTGCGGCCTAAATTGGTCTATGATATCGCCGATGCCTTGGTTGTCTCATTCGGTGCAGAGTTATATTCCGGGCCGGATGACACCCTGTTCGGACTGGTCGATTCCGCATTGAATTCCTTTTTTGTGGAATTGAGGGCATCTTTCTAAAAGGAGACTGAGATGAAGGAACGAAACGGTTCCGATCCCAAGAACAGAATACTCGACGCTGCGATATCACTTTTTGCACAAAAGGGATTTGCCGCTGTCGGTGTCCGGGAGATCGCAGCTGAAGCCGGCGTCAATATCGCCATGATCTCCTACTATTTCGAGGGAAAGGTCGGGATCCTCAAGGAAATCCTGGAGGAGTTTTTCTGCCGGTATTTCCTGGTTTTCGAAGGCGTGGATGATAAGAGCAAATCGCCTGAGGATTGTGTGAGGGGATTGATCCATAAAATGGTCCACTTCGTCAGAGAAAACACCGAACTGGCCATGGTTTCCTATAACGAGATCCCGCTGGATCTTCCGGAGATCACGGAACTCAAAGCGAACCGCATAACAGCCATGATCCAGAATATCAGCGGGCTTGTTCTGCGGATGGGCTTGGATCCGAAGGATTCATTTTTGATCGCGGTCGTCGGCCCGAGCCTCATTTCCACCATCTTCACGAATTTCAGGTTCCGTCCCGTCATGAAACAGGTTTTCCCGTTTGAATTCGACGATGCCTATTATGAACGTTATGCAGAAACCATCTCAACGTTATTTTTGCGCGGTATCGAGGGATTGGCACAAGAGCGCCGAGAGAAAAAAGGGGGAGCGAAATGAACAAAGCGGCGCAAAAAATCGTCCGTTTTCGATGGCCCATCATCATCGGATTTGTGGCAGCCGCCTTGTTTTTCGGTTCCCGCATTCCCCGCTCCGAGATCGAATCCGACATGAAAGCCATGCTTCCTTCGGACATGGAATCCCGGATCAACACGGACAGGATAGACGAATTGTTCGGCGGGACCGATATGCTGATGGTCATCCTGAAATCCGGTGATGTGCTCGAACCGGAGACCCTCGAGAGAACGCGGGAAATCTCCAGGCAGATGAAGCGCATCAAGGGTGTAGACAAGGTTTTGTCCCTTTTCGAGTTGAAAAATATCAAGGCGGAAGAGGGCGCGATGATCGTCGAGCCTGCGGTGCGTCGAATACCTGAAAACGAGGAACAGAAGGAGCTTCTGCGGAAGGATATCGCAGAAAACGACATCGTGTACGGCAGTGTCATTTCCAAGGATTTTACCCTCACCGCCGTTATCGCGCTTTTGAAAACCGAGGTCTCGGATATCGAGATCGTCAAGGAGGTGCAAGACCTTGTCTCGAAAATTCGAGGGTCAGAGGAGGTTTTTGTCGGAGGATTGCCGTTTACGAGAGTCCAGGTGACCAAGAGCATTCAGGGAGATTTCCGGCGGCTTTTGCCCCTGGGCATCTTGATCATGCTGGTATTTTTATTTTTTTGCTTCAAACAACTGCGCGGTGTCTTTCTGCCGTTTATCGTCGTCGTTATGTCCATTTTATTTGCGATGGGGCTGATTCCCCTTTTGGGCTGGAAGATCCATGTGATCACCGTTCTGGTGCCCATCATGCTGATTGCCATTGCCAATGATTACGGAATCCACCTTATCGCAAAATACCAGGAATACAATTTCGAGGGGAATCTGTTTACCAAAGAGGAGCTGGCTGGGAAAATCTTCAGCTCTCTTTCCAAGCCTGTCATCCTGACCGGGCTCACGACCACAGCCGGGATGCTCTGTCTTCTCGGCCACATCATCATCCCTTCCCGGCAGATCAGCATCCTGGCCTCATGCGGGATCTTGTTTGCTTTGGCAGCCAGCCTCCTTTTCATTCCTGCTGTTGTGTCCATGCTCCCTAAAGCGAAACCGGTCATCCTTGCCCGAAATGATAAAAAGCCTTTTCTGGAAAAAACGCTTGTTTTTTTCGGAAAAATTGTCACATCCAGGGCAAAAGCCATCATTGTATTTGCCGTGGTTTCCTCTCTCGCTGTTTCGGCCGGAATATTTTTCGTAGTCGTGGACACGGACCCCAACCACTATTATCCTGATGAACACCCGGTCGCTTATTCGGGGCGGCTGGTCAATGATAATCTTGGAGGAGCCCAGAATATTTCGGTGGTGTTTCAGGGGGATATCAAAGATCCGCGCATCATGACAAAGATCGATGTTCTGGAGCATGAACTCCAAGCCATGCCGGAAGTGGGAAATACGACTTCGATCGCCCGTGTGGTCCGGCAGATGAGCCGGGCCCTGAACGATCCGGCGGAAGAATGGTATGATAAAATCCCTGACGACAGGAATGCCGTTGCCCAGTACTTCGAGCTATATTCCATGAGCGGCGACCCCGATGATTTTGAAAAAATGGTGGATTTTCCCTATGAACATGCCCTTTTGACCGCCCGTTTGAATACGGCCAGCACGAAAAAGATGGACCATGTGATCGACCGTGTCGGGCAGAGGACGGACGGTGATCCCGATGTCGCTCTGATCGGCGGATTCGGGTCCATTCTTTCGGAACTGGCTCACAAGGTTGTAGACGGGCAACTGCTTTCTCTAGGCTTGGCCATCGTGGTCATCGGGATCCTTTTGATGATCCTATTCCGTTCCTTTGTGGCCGGCCTGATATCCGCTATCCCCCTGGCCATCTCCATTACGACATTGTTCGGATTGATGGGCATTTTTCGGATCGAGCTCAATGTCGCAACGGCCATGCTTTCTTCGATCATGATAGGTGTCGGGGTGGATTACACCATCCATTATCTCTGGAGGTTCCGGGAAGAAAGACAGAATGGCCTGAATCCGCAGGATGCGGCAAAAAAGACCTTGACGACGACAGGGAGGGGAATCGTTTTCAATGCATTATCAGTCATCGTGGGATTTATCGTGCTGTTCACGTCCAGTTTCATCCCTGTCAGGTTTTTCGGGTTCCTTGTCGTGGTGTCCATTTCGTCCTGCCTCATGGGGGCATTGATTCTGATCCCCGCTCTTTGCCTTGTCCTAAAACCCAAATTTCTCGAGCCCAAATCGCTATGAATCATTCATGAAGATTAGCCGATGATTTTATGCAAAGGAGGAGAAAATGAAAGTGGCTAAAATAGTCATCGCTGTTTTGAGCATATACCTTGTCGGGGCCCCGCTCGAGCCGCAGGAAAACCTCGATGCCAAACAGATCGTGGACAGGTCGTTCCAGTCCACTAAACTGGCCGGTTCGGAAATGCTGTCCACGATGACCATCATCGATGACCGGGGGAGAGAACGGGTGAGAAAAATTGCCACGGTCTCCAAACTTTATGACAGCGGAAAAACGGAAAAACGGCTGATCCGTTTTCTCTCTCCTGCCGATGTCAAGGGAACCGGATTGCTCACGTTTGATTACGAGAGCGAGGATGATGATATGTGGCTTTTTATGCCCGCGCTTCGAAAAACGCGCCGGATAGTCAGCACGGAAAAAGCGAAGAACTTCATGGGATCGGAATTTACCTATGCCGACATGACTCCCCCCATTCTGGATGATTTCACCTATGAGATCCTGGGGGAGGAGGAGATCGCCGGCACGTCGTGCTGGAGGATCGCCATGATCCCCGTCGACGATGAGGTTGCCGATGAAAACGGCTTTTCCCGAAGAATCGCCTTTATCGCCAAGGGAGATTTTGTGATACGCAGGGCGGTTTATTATGACCTGTATGGCGAGCTCCTCAAGGAATTGACAGTGGAAGAGATAAAGGAGATCGACCCGAAAAACCACAGATACAGGCCCATGCGCATGGTTATGGTGAATAAGCAGAACGATAGAAAATCCGTGTTGAATGTGGATGAGCTCCAGTTCAATCCGGATGTGAACGATGAATTTTTCACCACACGATACCTGGAGAGATACTGACCCATGGCCGACAAAACCTGTCCTGTCACGGCTGCCTCCCCCGGCCGTCCTCGCTCCACCCATCCCCCAGCGGGCACCCTTCAGCTGTGGGCGAGCGGGGGGCCCCTCCAGCCGCGCCACCCGTCTTTTTATCTTTATCTCCCACACAAAATGGAAGACAACCAAAAGAAGAAATGAAACGAAGAAAATTTATTCGGGTTGGGATAGGAATCGTGTTTTTGCTGTCCGTTCTCGTTGTCTCGGGGATCGCCCAGAATCGCGGGGTCCTCAGTTTCCACCTGGAAAATGACGTCTTTGCAGGCACGGACAGGTATTACACCCATGGCGCTAAGCTGACCTGGATTTTTCCGGATAAAATGGCGGACCTCTCGGATCCGCACTCCCGCCAGGCGGTCGCCCTGTCCCTCGGGCAAAATATCTACACGCCATATGATATCGAGAGGGAAGACCTTATCGAGGATGACCGCCCCTATGCCGGGATAACCTATTTTACGCTGGCTCTTCACAGGAAAAAAGCCCAGACTATGGATACGATTGAATTTCTGCTCGGCATCGTAGGGCCGAGTTCTCTTGCAGCCGAGATGCAAAGGTTCGTCCACAGCCTCTACCGGGGAACACAACCGATGGGTTGGCATCACCAGCTCGAGGATGAGATCGTTTTCAACATGGTCTTCGACAAGAAATGGCGGGTGTTCCGGTCAGGGGCCGGGAAAAAAATAGAGTTCGATTTGGTTGGTCATGCGGGCGCAAGCCTCGGAACCATGATGACCGCAGCCGCCACAGGCTGGCAATTCCGGTTCGGTTCGAATCTCCCTCAAGATTTTGGGACATTCCTCCTGCGCCCCGGTGGGGAAAGCGGTGCTATTTTCATCGAACAGGCCAATAACGGGACCGGTGGGAAGCGTAAGGGTATCCATGGTTTCGTTTACTTGGTCGGCCACGCCGTCTACAGGAATATCTTTCTTGACGGGAATACGTTCAAGGAAAGCCACCGTGTGGATAAATATCCCTTTGTGGGCGATATCGTTCTGGGTTTTGTGATAAGCCGAAACCATTTCAAATTCAGCTATGCCTATGTTTACCGCACCAGGCAGTTCAAAACTCAGGCCAGGTCCCAAATCTTCGGTGCAGTCAATATTTCCTATGTTTTTTGATAGAGCCAGGCATTGCTATCTTCGATGACTTTTCATATGATGGAGGTGTCTTATGCGGCACCATTTCAAACATCTTCAATCCCCACAGAGGAGGAATCATAATATGAAACATGTTTCGGATGCTCTTCAGGGTCTGCTGTCTTTGACTTCCAAACGTCTGGTCCGTTCCGAGATCCGGGAGCTTTTAAAATTGACAAGACAACCAGGGGTCATTTCCTTCGCAGGAGGACTCCCTTATTCAGGATTGTTTCCGATCGAAGAGCTGAAAGATATCGTCAACACCGTCTTAGACAAGGAAGGAGAGATCGCTCTCCAGTACGGGCCTACAGAAGGCGATGGCCGTTTGCTCGAATTTTTGGCGGAATGGATGAAGGAAACCGAAGGGCTTGACGTGTCCAAGGATAACATCCTGATCGTGTCCGGATCCCAGCAGGCCCTCGACCTGATCGGCAAGGTTTTTATCGATCCCGGAGATCCTATCGTCGTCGGGTTGCCCTCCTATTTGGGGGCAATTCAGGCCTTCCGGAGCTTCCGGGCGAACATGGAGGGCGCCAGGCTGGATAAGCAGGGGATCGATGTGAATATGGTGGAAGATGTTTTACGGATCTACACCGCCAAGGGCCATAAGGTGAAATTTATCTATGTGGTACCCGATTTTCAGAATCCTTCAGGCGTTACCCTATCGCTGGAGCGACGGGCGAGGCTTCTGGAATTGTGCTACGAGTACGAGACCGTTTGCGTGGAGGACAATCCCTACCGTGATCTGAGATTCGAGGGGAAGTCCATTCCGATGATGAGCAATCTGGATAAGAACGGCTATGCTTTTTCCCTGCACACATTCTCGAAACTTCTGTTCCCTGGAACTCGGCTGGGTTGGATCGTTGCCGACAAGTCCATAATCGAAAAGCTGGCCATGGCCAAACAGCCGACCGATCTCTGCACAGCACCGCTGAATCAGTCCATCGTGTACGAGTTTTGCCGCCGCGGCCTGCTCAAACCCCATATATCTAGAATCATCGACCTTTACAGGAAAAAGAGGAACATCATGATCGCTGCCCTGGAGAAATACATGCCAGAGGGCTCGGGTATCGATTGGACCCATCCCGAAGGAGGTCTTTTTCTATGGTTGACCTTGCCGGAAGGGATGGATGCCGGAAAGCTGTTCCCCAAGGCCATCGAAAAAAAAGTTGCCTATGTCGTCGGAACGGCCTTTCATTTCGACCGGAGCGGCAGCAACACCATGCGTCTGAATTTTTCCTACCCGAGCGAGGAACAGATCGATGAAGGGATAAAAAGGCTGGCTGATTTGATCAAACAGGAAGTTCGCCAAACATCGCTTTTTTGATCGGGATAATTCATGAATATTCACGGGCCTAAGTAAATCGGGTTCGGAAAAGTGATCAGGAGGCAACATGCAATCTCGGAAGAGAGGAGTCTGGATTTTTTGGTTGGTTATCCCATTATTGGCGGGATCGTTGGCCTTCGGCCAATCCATCCCCTCGCCGGAAGAATTCTTCGGTCACCGGATGGGCGCGGAAAAAAAACTGGCGCGATGGGACAAGATCGTCCAATACATGGAGCTGGTCGGCAAAGCCTCTGACCGGGTTGTTTTCGAAGAGGTCGGAAAAAGCACGAACGGCCATCCCTTTCTGTTGATGGTCATTTCATCTCCGCAGAACATCCGGAACATCCGGCGCTACAAGGATATCAACAGGAGGCTTTTCGATCCCCGGACGATCGGGTCGGAAACGGAGGCCGAAAGGCTGATCGATGATGCCAGGATTTTCGTATGCGTGACCTGCAGCATGCACGCCACGGAAGTCGGGGCCACCCAGATGTCGATCGAGATGGTCCACCGGATGGCCACCGAGAAATCTGCCTATATCCAGAATATCCTGGACAACGTCGTCTTCCTCCTTGTCCCCAGTTTGAATCCTGACGGGCAGATCATGGTGACGGACTGGTACAACGAAACCCTGGGGACTCCTTATGAGGGTTCCCGGATGCCCTGGCTGTATCATCCCTATGTCGGGCACGACAACAACCGGGATGCCTATATGTTCACGCAAAAGGAGAGCCAGATCATCGGGAAGATCATATTCCAGGATTGGCTGCCGGAAGTGTGGCTGGATGAACACCAGATGGGAAATTCGGGCGCACGGATTTTTGTGATGCCGGCCGCCGATCCGATAAACCCCAATGTCGATCCTCTGATATACCGCCACACAGGGCTTCTGGGTTTTGCCCAGGCGGCCGCCTTGGAGAAGGAGGGGAAAGAAGGGATCATTTACGGGAGGTCCTATACGTACTGGTGGCAGGGAGCCATGGGTTGGGCAGGCTGGTGGCACAACATGCTTGGCATGTTGACCGAGCTGGCATCCGTGAGGATTGCCACCTCGGTCGAGCAGGAGAAAGCGGATCCCAGCCGCCCCCTTCCAGCCGATTCCGGAGAAAGATCCCGGAGCCGGTCCGAACGATCGAGTGGAGGCCCGATTCCTGCGCCCCGGGATATCCAGTTCCGATCCCAGTATCCCCGGCCATGGCTGGGTGGTACGTGGACCCTTCGGGATATCGTGGACTACGAACTCATTGCCACTTTCGGTCTTTTGGAAGCGGCGGCGAATCTTCGCTCCCAGATTCTCGAAGGGCTGTACATTGTCGGAAAAAGGCAGATCGAAATGGGGAAGAAGGGAGATCCTTTTGCCATCGTGATTCCCCGGGAGCAGGCCGACCGCCCCTCGGTTGTCAAATTGCTCCAGACCATGGCGTTCGGAGGCGTGGAAGTCCATCAAGCCAGAAAGGCTTTTATGGCGGACGGCAATTCTTACCCGGGCGGGACCTACGTTATCCTGATGGCCCAGCCTTTCCGCCCTTATGCGAAAGATTTGTTGGAGGCTCAGGATTATCCCAAGATCTCCCCAGCCCCTGGAGTCCCTGCACAACCTCCCTATGATGCAGCGGGCTGGTCCCTGGGAATGCAGATGGGGATCGAAACGGTTTTTGTCAAGAACCCGTTTAATGCCGACCTTGTCAAACTCGAGCGCGTCGAACTGCCGGCAGGGAATGTTTCAGGCGAGGGATCACGATACATTTTGAGCCACGAACCGAACAACAGCCTTGTGGCTGTTAACCGCCTTCTCAAGAAAGGATATGAAATTGCGTGGTTGACAGACGAGGTGGAAATAAACGGCAAAATTTATGTTCCCGGGGCCATCGTCGTCATGGAGGCCGCAGGACTGGAACAGGTAATGAAAGAGTTATCCGAAAATCTGGGCGTCGATGCCGTGAGAACCGATGTTCCCCTGTCCAATTCCATGAGGATCCGGGCTCCCCGTGCGGCGCTGTACCAACCATGGGGAGGGAACATGGACGAGGGCTGGACGCGCTGGCTTATGGAACAGAATGAGTTCCCTTTTGTGACCATTCACCCGGAAGACCTCCGCGAGGGGGACCCGTCTTCAAAATTCGACGTTATCATCTTTCCAGATATGCGGAAAGAACAGATTTGCGATGGACTGACAAGTGAGAGCACACCGCCCGAGTACAGGGGGGGCATCGGAGAAACCGGAATCCAGGCCCTCCGAAGGTTTATCGAAGAAGGGGGGACCGTTATTTCGCTCGGCCAAAGCTCGCTGTTGATGACGGACGAATTCGCTGCTCCGTTCCGTGACAGCCTCCAGGGAGTGGGGCGTGAGGATTTCCTGTGTCCCGGATCGATCCTCCGCGTTCTTGTCGACAATACCCATCCGATCGCCTACGGCATGAAAAACCAGGCCGATGCGATGTTTTCCAATTCACTCGTCCTCGAACCTGTTCCGTCTTTTTCGACTATGGAGAGTTCCATCGTTGTCCGGTATCCGGCCGGCAACCTGCTCCGGAGCGGTTGGCTTCACGGGGAAACTTACCTGCATAATAAGGTGGGCCTGGCAGAAGTAAGATTGGGAAAAGGGCGAATGGTGCTCATCCCGATCAGGGTTCAACACCGGGCGCAGCCTTACGGCACATTCAAGCTGCTCTTCAATGCCATTTTGACCTCTGCCTCAGAATAGGGACACGGGATCCTTTCCGAATGCCCACTCAATCAGGAGACAAGCGTGTTGTCGTGCATTCATATTTCCGTAATCCAAAAGGCTTCATATGGGCTTTCAGGAATGGCTTTGCTTCCGTGAGGCTTCTTAACGCCATTCCTTTGCCGTCCTTCTCGGCGGTTCGGAACTGCGCATGATAACTCCAACCTTATCCCCCTATCCTCTGTTCCGGCGCCTGCCTGCTCCTTGAATCCTTCAGCAAAGTCGTGCTCAATACAGCCGCAACCGTCTTCCGTCTTTTTTTTCGTCAGATCCCCTCGAAGGTCGGAAGGACTGGCTAAATCCTCAAGGTCGCTTCACCATCCCAAAAAGCCCTGTTGTCACGGAAATAGAAATGCTTTAACGAAAAGAATGGGCTTTACTTTATGGAGCGTTTGATGTATTCAGGAATGTCCTGAAAATTAAGAGAGGAAAGGAGAAGGGAATGGATAGGCGTGTTCTTTTCGCATTGTTTGTTATGATTCTGCTTATGGGGTGTTTTTCTGTGGCCCAGATAACACCCTGGTTTTACTGGACCCTGCTCCCCGAAGAGCAGATGGATAATATCATCGGGGAGGCATCCGGAGAGGAAGCCTGGCACACCATCGTGGAAACTGCCGGATATGTGAGGGTGCGGCCGTCAGAAGAATACGCCACGACATTTCTTGAATCCCAGTATATCTACGACAAGTTGATAGAATACGGTCTCCCGGGTGCGGAAATCGTCCGCTTTCCCGGTGGGGAAACCTGGAATGGGATCAAGGGGGAGCTCTGGGAAATCAGCCCGAGACGCCAGAAGATCGCGTCCTTCAGGGATTCGGTCGCCATGCTGGCATCCGGGAGCACGGACACCGATGTGGAAGCCGAGCTTGTTTGGGTCGGAGGAGGATCGAAAGAAGAAATCGCGAGTGCCCAGGTGGAAGGCAAGATCGTTGTCACGGAAGGCAGTATGAGCAGCGTTCATCAGGAGGCCTGCACGAATCAGGGCGCTCTCGGTGTCATAGCCATAAGCACTGTCGGGGCCGATTGGGACCCTCTCCAGATGCCATTCCGGGGATTGAGGGGCTGGAGACAGTCGCAAGATCAGCCCCTGAAGTTCGGGTTTCATCTTCCGCGAAGGGAAGGAAAATTCCTCAAGGCCCGCCTTCTCGATGACGAAAAGATCACGGTCCATGCCGTGGTCGAAGCCAGGATGGAGCCCTACGATTTGCAGGATGTGGTCTGCCATATCCAGGGCACGGATCCCGATGCCGGAGAGATCATTTTTTCGGCCCACCTTTTCGAGGGCTATATCAAACAGGGAGCCAACGACAATAAATCCGGAAGTGCCGGGATCCTGGAGGTTGCCAGGGTGCTGCACACACTGATCGAAGACGGAAGGCTTCCCCGACCGAAAAGGACCATCCGTTTTCTGTGGGGGCCTGAGTTTTCCGGGACAGGCCCCTGGGTCAAGGCGAATAAGGACCTAATGGAAAAGACCTTGTGCAACATCAATATGGATATGGTAGGGGAGTGGTTGAGCAAACACCAGTCGTTTATGTGCCTGATGCGGACGACCTACGGGAATCCCCATTATATCAATGACGTGATGGAGAACTACTACCGCTATGTCGGAGAGGGGAACAGGGAACGCATTCAGAACCGCAGCGGCGATGAGACGGTGCCCCGCCGCATCGTGGCTCCATCCGGTGCGGACGAGCCGTTTTATTATTCCATCGAGACCCATTACGGAGCCTCGGACCATGAGGTTTTCAACGACTGGATGGTGGGCGTTCCTGGGGTGATGATGATCGCCTGGCCGGACAAGTGGTATCATCTTTCCGGCGACAATGCGGACAAAGCCGATCCGACCCAGATGAAACGGGTTGCGATCATCGGGGCGGCTGCGGCTTATACCATCGCCAATGCCGATGATGATATGGCTGTCAAGATCGCAGGAGAAACAGCCGGCAACGGCACACGCCGCCTCGGACACAAGCTTGTTGTCGCCATGGAAATCTTGAACCGGGCAGACGCCGAGTCCCTGCCCCGATCTTACGAACAGGCCCGCCTCCACATGGAATTGGCTTTGGACAATGAAAAAGCGACCCTGGGATCCGTTCTCGAGCTTGCAGAAAACAAAGCGGAAGTCGGTCAGTATATCGAAAAGATGAAAAAAACCATCGACGCTGTGGGAAAATCGCATCTAACGGCACTCCAGACTCATATGGCAGCCGCAGCCGGCAAGCTGGGCGTCAGACCAGTCCGGATCACATGGAGTGAGATGGAAAGGAGAGCGGCAAAGATCATTCCTAAGCGTACCCCCCTTGCCAGAGAGCTCGGATACGGGGAAGACGAGACCTATATCGATCAGGTGCCGGAGGAACAAAAAGACAGATATCCTTATGGAAGGGACGGAATAGCGAGCACGAGCGAACTGCAGTGCCTGATCGATGGAAAGCGGAGCGTGTTGGACATAAGAAACATGCTGGATGTTCAGTATGAGCGAAAATCCAACCTGGAAAGCATCATGAACTATATCCAGGTTCTGAAACTGGCGGGACTTATCTCTTTTTGACCCCTTTGACGGCTCCCTCGATCAGGCGGTATGCGGCCTGGAGAGAACGGCCCTCTTTGTCCCTTTCCCCGAAAGGCATCGAAGCGATGCCGATCGCTCCTGCCTTTTCATGCTGAAACATCACTTCCAATGCGGCGGCCAGTTCTTGGCTGGTCGGCCCTTCGGGGGCTGTGAGAGGATGCCCGCTGACCTCACCGGGATCGAGGACATCCATGTCGATGTGGACGTAGATGATCTCCGTTAGACGGCTCAGGCGCTTCATTTGAAGGTTTATGTTATCCGATAGATTCCTGATGTCATCGACAGAGAGAAATTCGCATTGGGACCTGTCCAGGAGCTCCTGTTCCAGGGGATCCACATCCCTTAACGCGGCCATGACGATGTACTTGGTCGGCAGGGCGGGATCCAGTCCCGATTTCAACCGGAGCCGGGTCAGGCACATGCCGGCAGCGATCGCAACCGGCATCCCTCCCAGCATGCCGCTGAGAGTGGTTTCGGGCGTGTTGAAATCGGCATGGGCATCGATCCAGACAAGACCCACACGGAGCGGTTTCCTGCCTGCTAGGCCTTTGGATTGCAGGCTGCGGAGATCTGCCTGTCCGGCTAGGCCGGGTTTCAGATGCTGGAGGCCGGCCAGCATGCCCAACAAATCCGTGCAGTTTTGCAACAGCCCGATGGTGAAATATTCTCCTGCTTTGTTTTCGGCGACAAGCCTTCCCAGGTGCCTGCTTTCCAGGGCGTCCTGGTTCCATTCGCCGTATTCTTTTTCTTCTTCGGGTGTCAGCTGTACGGTTGACACCTTCGCGACCTCACACCCCAGATCTGCCAACCGGTTGAAAAGACCGCTTTGCTCGATGACCGCCGGCCCTTCGCCCCGGTTCTTCACGATGAACACTTTCATATTGCCCCCTGTATCTCTGTCGTATTGGACTGCAGCCATTATTTGGATAAGCCCAAAGAAAGCTGTCAAAAAGATGAGAAGATTTTTCATTTTCTCCTCCCGGTATGAAAATTTGACGGAAGCGAGTTTCTCTGTCTACCGAACATCCATGTTAGCTAGGGGTTTATCACAGCCGCGACAGCGTGTCAATCAACTGTTTTGACAAGGCCTATGGCATGTGGTACAAGCATGGTAACAGCGTATCGAAGCTTCCTGAGGATCTTGAAGGATAAGTCGCGAATGGATACCGCACAGGCGAGAAATCATGCATTGGCTATTTTCCAGGCAGGGGTCAAGGCTGTCGACCCGGCCCGAGCGATAAAAAATCATCTCGAGCTCCGGGGAGATAGCCTGATTGCAGGCGGGAAGACCTACGATTGTCGCTGTTTCGATAGAATTTATGTCGTCGGTGCGGGAAAGGCTTCGGCAGCCATGGCGCGGGCAATGGAAGAAATTCTCGGCCGGAAATTGGATTCCGGATTGGTCATCACAAAGTACGGTCATGCCGTACCGTTAGAAAAGGTTCGAATTATCGAAGCAGGCCATCCTGTCCCCGATGAGACAGGTTTTGGCGGTGCCAGAAAGATCGTCCAGATCCTTGCAACGACAGATGAAAGAGACCTGATATTTTTTTTGATCTCGGGGGGAGGATCGGCGCTTTTGCCCTATCCTGCCGAAGGCCTTACTCTGGCGGACAAGCAGGAAGTGACGAAAATACTCCTTGAGGTAGGAGCAGGTATCCACGAGATCAATGCCCTGCGGAAACATCTTTCCCTGGTCAAGGGAGGACGGTTAGCCCGCATGGCCTATCCCTCGACCCTTGTTTCTCTCATTCTCTCCGATGTGATCGGGGATGACCTGGACAGCATCGCTTCTGGGCCGACCGTCCCCGACCGCAGCACCTTTGAAGATTGCCTGAATATCCTGCAAAAATATGACATCGCCGAGCGAATCCCTGTCGCTGCACGGCAAATAGTCGAAAAAGGTATCCGGGGAAAGATCGAAGAAACCCCAAAAGTCGGAGATCCGGCTTTCGAACGGACACAAAACCTGATCATCGGAAACAATATCATGGCCGTGGAAGCGGCGGAGAAAAAAGCGACGGAGTTGGGGTACAACACCCTCATCCTATCCTCCTCCATAGCGGGGGAGACAAGGGATGTGGCGGGGATGCATGCGGCGATCGCCAGGGAAATAGTCTATTCGGGAAATCCGATTAAGCCTCCCGCATGTGTCCTTTCTGGGGGAGAAACGACAGTCACGATCCGCGGCAAAGGAAAGGGAGGGCGAAACCAAGAGTTTTCCCTGGCCGCGGCAGCGGAAATCGACGGGTTGGGAAATGTCGTCCTGTTGAGCGCGGGAACGGACGGAACGGACGGTCCGACCGATGCCGCCGGGGCGATCACGGATGGGGCAACGGTTGCACGGGCCAGGTCGCTGGGAATGGATCCCCGCCGTTTTCTCTGCGCAAACGATTCCTACCGTTTTTTCGAGGCTCTGGATGATCTGATCGTTACCGGGCCGACGCACACCAACGTCATGGATTTGCGGATCATTCTGGTCATTTGACAGATCAGGGGGAGACCGCTGGTTTTATTCGGATCGCAGTTCATCCGCGGGTTTTCTCAGGGCGGCTTTTACCGATTGATAGCTGATCGTCAGAAAGGCCGCTGCTATGCTCCCGAAAAATGCGAACACAAAGGCCCACAGGCTGATGCTGCTCCGGTAGGCGAAATTTCCAAGCCACCTCTGGATCACGAAAAGGGCAACAGGGAAGGCGATAGCATTGGAAACAATGATCAGAACGATCGTCTCCCTCGAGAATAAGGAGAGGATTTGAGGCGCGGTCGCGCCGAGCACTTTTCTGATCCCGATCTCCTTGGATTTTTGCTGGGCAGAATAAGCCGAGAGGCTGAAAAGGCCGAGGAGAGCGATACAAACAGCCAGCAGGGAAAAATACTGGAAGATCTTTTCGAACCTTTCCTCGGATCTGTAGAGCCTGTCGAAGGCATCGTCCAGAAAAAAGTATTCGAAGGGGATCAAGGGGGAAAAATTCTTGAAGGCCTTTTCGATGGCGCCAAGAGTGCCCGGAATATCATCGGTTTTTATCTTTACCGACAGGAAACCGAATTCGTTCCCCCAAGGAGTGTTGGTGATGAGGAGAGGCGCGATCGTGTTGTGGAGGGTGGCGAACTGAAAGTCTTTGACAACGCCGATAACCATTCGATCTCCGTTTCTGCGGATTGTCTTGCCCAACGGATCATCCCATCCCAATTGCTTGGCGAGCGTCTCATTGATGAGATAAGCGTCTTTGTCTGTCGCGAATTCTCTGGAAAAACTCCTTCCTTTCACTAGATCGATCCCATACGTTTCCAGAAAATGCTCATCGGCATCGAGCGCATGGATCATGATGGAATGGGAGTAACCTTCGGGGATATAGCCGTTGCTGGTGAAACCGTTGTAGGGGACCTCCGATGAGGCTGCGGCTCCGGAAATTCCCGGCAAAGCGAGCAGGGCGGTCCGAATCTCTTCTGTTTTTGTTCTCAGATTGCGGTCGGCCAGGGGAAGGACCACCATGTTTTCCTTGCCGTACCCCAGTTCGACCGATTTGATGTAACGGAGTTGATTGCGGATGAGAAAGGTGCAGACGATCAAGGTTACGGATATAACGAACTGGAACACGACCAGCGCATTGCGGAATCTTTTTTTGCTTCTGGCGGAATCGAAAATCCCTTTGAGTGTTTTAACCGGCTGAAAAGAGGACATGTAGAAAGCCGGATGGATCCCGGAAGCTACGGCAACGACCAGGATGAGAAAAAAAAGCCCGAGAATGCTGATCGTATTGATCAATCCTGCTGGATTCAGTTCTTTATTCAAAAGCTGGTTATAGGTAGGAGTCAGGATAAAGGCGAATCCTATCCCGACGGCAAAAGCCAAGCCGGTCATGACAACGGATTCCCCGAGAAACTGACGGATCAGATTCCCACGATGGGCACCGATCACCTTCCTGATCCCGACTTCTTTTGCTCGTCGAGCCGCTCGAGCGGTGGTGAGGTTGATGAAGTTGATGCATGCGATAAGGAGGATGAAGACCGCAACCGCGGAGAAGGTGTAGAAATTCACCAGGGCCGTACGCGAACTTTCATCGTGGTAGAAATGGACCTTTTTCATGGGCTGCAGATAGGCTTCGTATTTCCACCCGTACGGGGCGATCTTTTCGTTGATGTTTTGCCACAGAAAATCCGGGAATTTTTTTTCGACAGAACTGGCGGAGGCGTTTTTTCTGAGCTGGATATAAGTGACGATCTGGTTGCCTCCATCCCAATCCATGCCCATGATGGGGCGTGCGTATAGCGTGGCGAACGAGATCAAGGCGTTGAATCGAATGCTGGAATTCGGGGGTGGATCTGCGAAGACTCCTGTAACCTTATACAGATCCTCATGGCCGATCCGGACCGTTTTTCCTATGGGATCCTCATGACCGAAAATCCCCTTCGCCGTCTGCTCTGAAAGAAGGAGAGAAAAAGGATCGGCAAGGGCTGATTGGGGACTGCCCGATAAGAGCTTGAAGTCGAAGACCTCGAATAAACCGGGGGATGCGTGACGGATTTGATCCACCCTGAAAGCCTCGTTATCGATAGCCAGATAAGCTGTGCGCGGGGTAGACATGCGCACGAAATCCTCGACCTCGGGGAAATCTTTTTTCATGTCCGGCCCGATGGGGGCCGTGAAAATGTGGCTTTCTGCCTCGAATCGTCCCTCCCGGAGATTTCGGATGCAGATGCGGTAGATGCTTTCCGCGTTTTTGTGAAAACGGTCATAGCTGATCTCGAACTGAAGATAAAGAAGGATGAGGATGGCAGCGCTCAGTCCGAGAGCCAGCCCGAAAATATTGATGAGCGTATAAGCCCTGTGTTTTTTGAGGTTTCGAAAAGCCATCAGGAAATAGTTCTTAAACATTGCCAAGCTCCCATAGATATTTTTTTTCAAAAGGGAAAGGACGGAGGACAGGAACTGAAACACGAGCCAAATCTTTGCCGATGTCCGGCCGTCCGAAGCCCGGGCCTCATAGCCCTCGAGCAAATCCCCGACAAACGCTTCCCTGTATTTCTCGGATAGAAATTTCTCCAGAAAAAATTCGAAAAATCGACTTCTTGTTTTTTTCTCTCGAGACATGGTCATTCGTTCCTGTCAGGGCTGAGCTTGGGATAATCCTTCCAGAGGATGGCGTTGATCCGGCAGATCTCATCTAATTCCTCGACGCCGGCCGGAGTTAGCTTGAAAAGCCGTTTCCTGCGTCCCCCTCTTTCCTGTGAAGGAGTGCTGTTGTGAGATATCAGAAGCCCCTTTTTTTCCAACCTCTCCAGAGGCACATATATGGCCCCGATCGACCAGTACTTCCCGGTCAACTCCTGGATGAAATTCCGGATGGTTATCCCGTAAGCGTTATCCTCCAATTTCCGTACGGCCAGCAGCACGATCTCTTCGGGTCGGGAGATGTATTTGTCTGTCATAGCGACTCCTTATTTGTTCTATGCCATAGAACATATCCATAATATAATACGCCCAAAAATAAAAAAGGTTGCCAAAAAAAGTATGTTAATGCCCATTATCGAGAAATTGCATTCTTTTCCGGAATATGAAAAAATGACCCCGGGTACAACATTTCGAAGCGAAAAAAGTGAACGGTCATCCCTTTTCCAAGAATTCTCTCAGGTGGCTGAGCAGGATAATTTTTTTTCTTGTTTACGTTCTTTTTTTTGGCCTTTTTTATTACACATATGTTCCCCTGGTATTACAATTCCAGATGATATTGGTTCCTGTTCTCCTGGCCGCGGCGCTATTGACTATCTTGGATGTCGGGAAAGGAATCCTGTTTTTCGTTTTTGCCTTTCCGTTGATCAATAACCTTCCCTATCTATCCGGAATAGAACCGGATATCCCTCATGCTCCGACGGCATTGGTCCTTTTTCTGGCCTTTTTACTGGGTTTTTTTTTGCGCGGGATTTTTTTACGGCCCCGGCTTGTTTTCGATAACCCGGTATTCCGGCCGCTTGTTTTGTTGGCTGTTTTAGTAACCCTATCCGGCCTGCTGACCTTTTGCCGCTATACAAATTATTTCCCATTTTTGACAGCTCACATTCGCGATCTGGTGGTCAACACCAACGGGGTTCGTGTGGGTGGTGCCCTGATGAGCAGCGTGTTCTCATCCTTGAATTATGCAACGGGATTTCTATTCTTCGGCATCGTCTATAATGCGGTAAGATCGAAAGAATTTCTCAAGAAGATTCTCTTTGTCCTATCGATGGGAGCTTCTCTGGCATTGTTTTTCGCTTTTGTCCAGAGATTTTATTCCCCTGCCTTGGGCAACACCCCCTTTTTCGAGAGCCTGGGGCAGCTCAACTCCACGTTCAAGGACCCCAACTCGTTCGGCCTTTTTGCCGCTGCTTTTTGCCCAGTTTTGCTGGGAATGTTTTTTTCTTTGAAAAAATTTCCGAGATATTTCTGTCTCATCCTGATCGCGATGTCTTTTATAGTCTTATTCTGGATCGGCTCGCGCTCCAGTATGCTCGGACTTCTTTCCGGAACGATCGTGTTCTTTTTTTTGATATCTATCCGGACGAGACCGAAATTTCAGATGAAGCATGTCATCGCCCTGTTGATGATCGTTATGGTTCTCGCTGCTGTTGTTTTTTTATCCCGCGAAACGATCCTTTTCGAGCGGACAATTGGCAAGATCGGCATTTTCACTTCCAGGGATTTTGCGAAACATCTCCTAGGTCCAAAAAAACTGGGGTGCTGGCAGACAGCCCTATTTATGCTCCGAAAACACCCTCTCACTGGGATTGGCGTGGGTTCTTATATCATCGAACTCCCGAACTTTGCCGGAAGGCTGGAGATTTCCTCTGTCCTGGACGGATACACGGATTCGGCGGAAAACTATTTTTTGCAGGTCGGATCGGAAATGGGCCTGATCGGACTCGGCGTTGCGTTGTGGCTATTCGTTGCGGTCTATCGGCTTATCTGCGGGAGTCTGCGCAATACGGGGGCAAACGACAGGGACCAGTTCCTATTGATCGGCCTGATCGCCGGATTGACCGTGGTTTTCGTTAGCATTTTTTTCCACAGCTACCTCGGTGCCTTCGATGCCAAATATTTTATTTGGCTTCTCGTCGGATCGATCTGCGTATTTTTTCCCCGGAAAGAGCGTCCGGTGGAACGAAAAAGCCAGTTCGTCCGGCCTTTTAAGTCGGCGGCTCTCGTTCTGTGTGCGATATTCGGGGTTTTGTTTTTATGGTATTCCCTAACGGACCTTTCTCTTAGCAGGTCCACAGCAGAAAACAATATCGATCAAAATTTCGGATTATACAAGGATGAGATAGATCCCGATGGCCGGGTTTTCCGCTGGGCAAAAAAGGAAGCAGGAATATCTGTGACAAACGCAGGGGAAGAACTGCATATTCCGATCAAGGCCTCGCATCCCGGCATGGAAAAGCATCCTGTTTCGGTGAATATCTATCTATCCGATGAGGTGTTTTCGACAAAAGTGCCGATCGGAAGTCTTCTTCTCAAAGGTCCGGAATGGCACGATTTCGCATACGCTTTGAAAGATATCTTGGCAAAAAAGGTATATCTCTTGTTCGAAACCGATCGCACCTGGCAGCCGAAAAAGCTTCTGGGAGAAAACGATCCTAGGTGGCTGGCTATCGCTCTGGGCGATCCCTGGTTCAGGCCTAAAAAAACAGAATGAGCTCGCGCTTGAAATCCGTGCTGAAAAAATTCCCATGGATCTATCTCCTGCTGAAAAAATGGAAAACGAAGAGGAAATTTCAAAACGAAATAAGATATCTGGATGGAAAATGCCATTCGAAAAGCTCTGGACAGAGCATAATATTTTTTTCCGCTTACCGCTCGGCATCGACTTTTATCGGGAAGGTCTTGGGAAAAATGGCCGCGGAATCCGGTTTGATCCCGATCGATCTGGATGCTTATTTTTTTCACCTGGGTAAGGGAGGGGAGTGGGAAGGAGGAGGCCGAAACTGCGTCGAAGTCACGTATCGATCAAAAGGTTTTTTTTACGGGCCGTTCCGGTCTTTTAATACCCAGATCCCCAACCTGGAGGGCTACAAAATACTCCTTGTCCTCAGAGATCCCAGGGATGCCATCGTGTCCAGCTATTATTCGATGTACAGCCATGCCCTCCCGCAGTCCTATAGCAAAAAAAAAACCCGGCAGGTTCTGGCCCGAAGAAAGCGGCGTCTCCAGCAGACCTTGGATGAGTATGTCATTCAAAAACTGACGCCTGGATCTGGCTTTTTGAGAAGGTATATCGTTTATCATGAAAAGTTGATGGGAAGGAAAAATGTGCTCTTCCTGAAATACGAAGATATCATAAACGATTTTGAAGATTCGCTGGATCGAATCGTCCAATTTTTCGAGTGGGATGTGAGTTCCGGATCGCTCGATACGATTAAGGCCGAGGCGAATTTTTCTGTTCCGGCAGAAAACATTTTCGCACACAAACGGCAAGTTACGCCAGACGATCACAAACGGAAATTGGCAAAGGAAACGATCGATTGCGTCAATCCGAAGATTTCGGATGTGTTGAAACTCTTCGACTATCCCGTATGATAAAATGCGTGCGGAGGACTGAGCCAGCATTGTGGAGACGCGGGAATTGCGGAAAAAGGAAGGCGATGGGGACAGCGGATGAAGGATGAAAAGAAACGTTTCAGGCAGGATTTAACACGGCGGGCTTGGCAGGATTGCTTTGGACTTAATAAGCGCCCCTTCCGAAAAAGATGATTGGGAGCGTGCCGAACAGAATTTCCATGTCGAGAAAGATCGATTGGTTCTCGATGTAGTATAAGTCAAGGAAAAGCATTTCTTCATACGAAAGATTCGACCGGCCCGATATCTGCCAGAGACCGGTCATTCCCGGCTTAACGCTCTCTCTGTGTTTCGGCCATTTGAAATTGATAGGGGTATCTTTATTATTTTCAAAATCTTCCACCGGCAATGGCCGGGGGCCGACCAGCGACATCTCGCCTTTTAAAACGTTGATAAACTGAGGAATTTCGTCCAGACTGAATTTCCGGAGTATTTTCCCGAAAGGAGTGATCCTGGGATCGTTCTTCATCTTGAAGAGAGCTCCGTTGCTTTCGTTCTTTTCCAAAAATCTATCCTTCAATTCCTCGGCATCGGCATACATCGAGCGGAATTTGTAACAGATAAAAGCATGACCGTCTTTATGCAACGCCCTCTTTTGTTTGAACAATACAGGCCCCTCGGAAGTGATTTTGATGATGACGGTGATCACCAGGCTCAAGAGCAAAATGACGGGGCTGATCAGAAACACGAACAGCAGATCGAAAAATCTTTTGAGCCGATAATTGAATCGCCAGTAGTGGATCCGCCAGCTTTCCAGCACCAGGGTCACGCCCAGCACATCCCTGATCCTTGAATACTTTAAAATACGGGTCACTTTGGATGAGACCACTTTGAGTTTTACTTTATACTTCCGGCAGATTTTGCAAATGTCGTGATAATTGTCTATGACCATCTTTTCGGAGTTGATCAAAACGATATCCGGATTGTGCTTGACGATCAGGTCTTCCAGTTGCCCAAAACCTCCCAGAACCGAGGGCGCGATTTCCTCATTCACATAGGAATCGTCCTCTCTCTCGTCGGGAATATAACCTATGATTGGATAGAATTCACCGAATACGTCTCTGATCTGACAGGAAAAAGACCATGCCAGGTCGTCCGTTCCGATCAGAATCATTTTGAATCCGATCCACCGTTTTTTTGCCAGGTAATCATGAAGGATCCTGAACAACCTGAAAGCGAGCTCGAAAAATAGATACATGATTAGAAAAGCGACGATCATGACCTGCCGGGAGTAACCTTGTCCCTTGATGACATACAGGAAAGCCATCGTCAGGACGGCCATGAAAAAGACCAGCCGCCGGTAATGGTAGCTCAAGGTTTTTGTCGAAAAATTATAACGGGAGCGATAGATCCCGAGACCCGCCCCTCCGAAAAGGAACAATCCGTTGACAAAGATCAGGGGGCCGATGTAGTCCACCAGGTTATCGCAATTCCCTGAATTCAGCAATAAACTGACGACAAAGGAAAGATTGAGCAAGGCCAGGTCGAAAAGAAGCGAGAGGAGAGAGTAGATCAGACCCCAGTTTCTTTTGAGAAACTCCTCTCTTCTATTTTCACGCATCCCGGCTCTTCCAGTCATGGTCTTTTTCCTGCTGTTCCATTTCTCCTCAACCATGCCTCGGAAATCTCTTCGAATATGGTCTTCAAGTCCTTGGTAACGGACCAAGATGGGAAATCTTTCTTGGCTTTGCTCAAATCAGAGATATAACAGATATGATCTCCTTCCCTGTTTTTAGGCGAGTAAGCGTGGCGCATCTTTTTGCCGGAGATGGATTCGATCAAATCGAAGGCTTCCAGGATGGAGATTGAGTTTTTTCTTCCTCCCCCTAAATTGTAAATTTCGGCGACCCTGGGATTCCTGAGAAATTGATCGATAAACAGGGCCACGTCCAAGGAATGGAGGTTGTCCCGAACCTGCTTGCCTTTATAGCCGTTAATCTTGTAAGTCCTGTCCTCCATGTGGCATTTGATCAAAAAACTCAAGAAACCATGCAATTCCACCCCGCTGTGTCCCGGGCCGGTGAGACATCCGCACCGCAAACAGCAGGAAGGCATGCCGAAAAACCTGCCGTATTCCTGGACCATGATGTCGGCCGCAAGCTTCGAAGCCCCGAATACGGAGTGTTTCGACCGGTCTATGCCGAAGTCTTCTTTTATGCCGTTATGGTATGTTTTATCCGCATAATCCCATCGGGTAGCAGATTCTTCGAGTTTAAGGTTGTTTATCGCATCGCCGTATACTTTGTTGCTTGACAAAAACACAAAGGGCACATCCGGATTTGTCAACCTGCTCGCTTCGAGAAGATTCAGAGTTCCCACCGCATTGATATCGAAATCGTCGAGGGGTTTTTTGGATGCCCAGTCATGGCTGGGCTGGGCAGCGGCGTGGACAATGGCATCGGGCTTTATCTTTCTGACGATCCCCGATATGTCTTCTCTGTCCCGGATGTCGAAATCAAAGTGATGGAAATGGGGATATTTTTCGATCAGTCTTTTCAGGTTCCAATCCGTGTTTCCTTCGGGACCGAAAAAAGCTTCCCGCATATTATTGTCGACCCCGAAGACCTTCCATTCCCTTTCTGCAAAAAAGGAAACCAATTCCGCGCCGATAAGCCCACTCGATCCGGTAATGAGCATTTTCCGCATTTTCAATCACCCTTGAAAAACAGTTTGTGCTTGAGTATCAGATAGATGAAATAACTGTTGGTGAACAGATACCTTTTCCACAACCTCCGGGGTTCTTTCGCGAGACGGTACAACCATTCCAGGCCGCGGTCTTGCATCCATGCGGGAGCTTGTTTCAAATTTCCCGCATGCATATCGAATGCCGCCCCCACGGCCATCATGACGGCCTTAACCTTCCCTAAATGTTCTGACACCCACACTTCCTGTCTGGGGCAGCCCCTTCCCACAAGAACGATGTGTGCTCGCGAGGCGTTGATCTTATTTATATCTGCCCGATCTTCCTCGGGAGTCGCCTCCCGGAAGCGATCCTTTTGCATGCCGACCACTTTCACATTTTTGTAACGGGAAGCGATGAACCGGGATAACTTTTCCAGCGTGGCCTTGGTGCTCCCAAAAAGAAAGACGTTGAGATTCTTCCGGTCCGCTTTTTCTAAGACGTGAAGGGTGAGTGTCGGCCCATAAACCCTGTCATCAAGGCCGATGTCGTAAAAACTGTTTAGCGCCCAGCGGATAGGCATGCCATCCGGAACCACCATTTCGATCTTTTTTACCGACTGTGCTATCTTCGGATCCCTGACCGACAGGACCAATCCATGGACCGCCAGAGCGGAAACCCCATAACTTCTGTTCTGTTCCGCTTTTTCGACGATAATATCGGAAGCGGAATCATAGTCAACAACGGCGAAATCCACTCCGAACAATTTTTGTTTTCTGATTTGATCCGGTTGACTAGCCATCTTCCAGGGATAAAAAAACTTTTTCCATTCTGTCGCGATATCGTTCCAAGCTGAACTCTTGGCAGTAAATCTCCCTGGCTCTTGCCCCCATGGTTTTTCTTAAATCGGGATTGCGTATCAATAAGTCCAACTTGTCGGCGAATGCCAGGCTGTCTTTAATACGAACGAGGAATCCATTGATACCCTCTTTGATCACGGATGGCACGCCCCGCCATTTCGTCGCTACGACAGGAAGAGAAAACTGCATCGCCTCCAAAAGGGAAAGCCCGAAGCTTTCCGGTCCGTAAAAAGTCGGGTAACAAAAAATGTCGGCCAAGCGGTATCGTCTGTATTTTTCTTTTCCTGTGAGCACCCCGGAAAACTCAACTTCTTCTGAAAGATCATATTCTTTCACCTTCCCGAAAATTTCATCCTGGAATTCGCGGCTGTCGAATTTGCCCACGATGAGTAACCGGAAATGCGCGCCTCTCTTTTTTAACAACCGGCATGTTTCGATGAGCACGGCAATCCCCTTGGATTCCCGGACGATGCCCACATACAAGAGCTGGCAGAAGGATTTTTTTGTCTCGATTTCCGGAAGAAAATCCTGAGCGTGATCTTTGATGCCGTTGGGGACGATGAATTCTTTTTTCGCCTCGAGAAACGAGCCATCGGGAGGATTGAGATCGGATAACCGGATGGCGATATCCGGGGAAAAATAGCTTCTTTTGTAAAGGCGTTTCAAAAAAGGGGACAGCTGTTCATAGATGGTCGATACCCCGGCAGCACGAAAATGGAATATGGTGCGTTTGAATAAAAACCGGGTGGAATTGAGAAAGATCAAATCCCTGTACACGGGAATTATGTCGGGGCCTGCAGGCGGGTAGTAGAGAACCTTGATATTGTGGCGAAACTTGTAATAAACGGCTTTTATGATGATCCCGAGCAGGTGAAAGATTTTTCGAAATCGGAATTTGCCGATATCATCGATTCGCTTAGAAAATCCCATGCGCACATGATACAACCGTATCCCCTCGTAGTTTGCCTTCAGGGTTTCTTCGATCATAATCGCCTGGCCGTGAAAAGGAGGAGGCGTCTGCCCTACAACCAAAACCTTGATCATTATGGTCCTAATTCAAGTTCGAGACGGCGGCGGATTCTTCCACCTGAAGGATGCTTTGCGGGCACAGAATTTTTTTCTGCTTTTTGCATCCTTATCGATATAAACGGAATATTCCAGCGGCATTTTTTGGAAATAAGCGCCGCTGAAAAATTTTTCCGTCAGCCTGGCTACAGCCAGAAGCCCGCTGAATTTCGGCGTCCAGGCCGGAGTTCGTCCGACGAGTGTTTTTCTCTCTTGCTGAACGTTGTTGTCATTGCTGAGATTTTGTCCTGTCATGGTATAAACGGATAAATATTGGTCGACATGTTTGACCTTGTACCCATTTTTCAAAATTCTCAAAACGAAGTCCCTGTCGCCGATGATCCGGTACCGGGAATCCGTAAAAAAGCCGTCATCGATAATGCGTTTTCTAAAAAACATGGCGCATGTCAAAAGATAGAGATGGGAAGATAAAATATAGGACCACCGGGGCCGGTAGCTTTTGCGAAAAGCGATAAGAGTGCCGTCCGGTCTTATCAACAGCGCATGGCCAAAAATCATATCCACATCGGTGTGTGTATCGAAGTATCTCTTTACCCAACGAAGCGCATCGGGCAAATATTGCTCATCGCAGTTCAGCCAGGCCAATATGCGGCCCCTGGCCATGTGGAGTCCCTTGTTGACCGCATCGTACATGCCACGATCCTTCTCGCTGATACTCCTTATGTGCTGGTTCCCTTTTAGCCACTCCGCTGTTCCATCCGTCGAAGCCCCATCAATAACAATATGTTCCATCTGTATCTGTTGTTGGTCTTGAATGGATAAAACGCACGTCTGCAAGTAATCGAGCATGTTCAAGCTGGGCGTGATGATCGAGAAGTCGATATCCTGTCTCAATTTCCCTTCATATCCGCACATCTTCCGATCTCGGCTTCAGCCGCCTCCACAGCTTTCTTATAAAATTCGTGCTCCTTTGTCCCGCATACTTGTACAGGAACGATTGCAAACGGCCCACCAGGGACGGGACCCTGTTCGTGAAGAGAAAGGAACAATAGGCCCTGCTGAAAAGTCCGAAATGCTTCCTCACGATAAGCCCGGTTTCCCTGACTGATTCTTTGAGGTTGATCGTGCTCTGTCCTCCCTTCCTTATCGTGACACCATGGACATCCGCTTTTATGAATTCCACATCGGCCTTGATCATTCTCAGAAAAAAATCGAAATCGGATGCCAATCCGTAACGAAGGTCGTATTGCCCGAGCTCCTCGTAAACATCTCTATGAACGAACATCGCCTGATGGGAGACAGGCATGCCGGCCCTACGGGAAAGATTGGAATACTTTTTGGTTCTGTAATGCGGATTAAACCTTTCATCATATTGATAATAATCGCAATAGATCACCTGGCGAGTCGAAGCAGGCGGGGTCCCGTTTAATTTATCCACCATTGCTTCGACAATATCGGCCTCATACCAGTCATCGGCATTCAACATCCCGATAAATTCTCCCGAAGCCTTTTCGATCCCTTTATTCATCGCATCGAAAATACCGCTGTCGGGTTCGCTGATCCAGAAATCGATCTTGTCCTGATATTTACGGATTATATCGAGAGTCCTGTCCGTGGACCTGCCGTCGATGACAAGGTACTCGCAGTTATCGTAGGTCTGGCCGATAACGCTTTTAACGGCCTGCTCGAGGTATTTTTCACCGTTCAATACCGCCGTGATTATGGAAACCAACGGCTGTTGGGCACTGCCAGCTTTTTTTCTCTTCATCGATCGGATAGCAGGGATCGGAAAAGGTCGTGATAGTTCGTAACCATGTCGGTCAGGGAAAAATGTTTCTCCGCCCATATCCGGGATGCGCGGGATAGATTTTCCAGGTTCGCCGTGTTTTCGAGCAGATCCAAAGTTTTGGCGGCAAAATCTTTGCTGTCGAAGGGCTTTATCAGAAATCCGCTCGTGTCGTTCCTGACCACTTCATCGCAGCCTCCGACATCGAAGGTGACACAGGGAGTTCCGCAGGCGATGGATTCTATCATTGCCAGGCTCAAGTTCTCGGCGCGGGTGGCGTTGATGAACAGATCGGATGCGGATAAGTACGCCGATATCAGATCCTCATTGGGGATATAGCCGACCTTGTGGATTCTCAGATTATTCCACTCCCCCTGTGTCATCAGCTCACCCTTTCCGAGCAGCAAAATATCGATGGGTTGAGCGGTCATGGCATTGATCGCGGTCAAGATTTCGATGAGCACCGGCCCGCCTTTCCACTGGCTCAGGGAGAGGTCACTGGCGCTGGAAAAAATGAGGATTCGGGCATCCTCTTCGAGGCCAAGGGTTCGGCGGCAGGAGATTTTATCCTTATGATGAAATTTCGCCAGATCGATGCCATGGAAAATATGGGAGATTTTTTTGTCTCGGAATACCGGGCTTTCCTTCGCAAGGCCGTAGAGCCAATTGGATGGAACGATCAGATGAATATCGGATTTTTCATAAATTCTTCTTTTCTGTTTCAACAAAAAGCGGCCGGTGTCGATACCGATTCTGGGATAGATATCCTTTTCCCCTTTTCCGCTCTTCATCCTCTTCCAGGAAGTATCCCCGAAAGTGTGGGAAGCATTGGCTGTAAAACTCCACATATCATGAAGCGTCCAGGCAATGGGGGCCATTTGCGAGAGTTTTTTCAAAAGAGACGTTTTGAAATAGCCTCCATGGGTATTGTGCAGACTGATGATATCGGGATTCAGGGCCTTGACCTTTTTCAGGATAAATCGGCTCGAAAAGGGAAGCCATCGATACTGCAATCCCAGTTTGTTGAAGGACTTATCGACCATATATTCAGCGGTGGTCTTGAACATGGCCATTGCTTGGCTCCTATGGCTGCGGGTGCCGAATACCGCCGGGTCTGTCGAATTCTTTTGCCCCACAATGGTGTAATTCTCGGTCCCGAAATACCGTTCCAGCCCCTTATTCAGCCTGAAGGCAGCGATGGCAGCTCCGCCAATGACATCACAGGTGTTTATGAAAACGATCCGCATCTCAGACTTTCGATAACCTCAGGGCGGAAAGGAAAATCTTGACGAAGAATTTGAGCGACCAGAGCCAGTTCACACGGACGATAAGACCTTCCTTCAAGAAGCAGGTCAAAGCCTGCCGCCAATGCCGGGTATTCATGGTGCAAACGACGAACAGCCGTTTCTTCAGGAACCGGTTCAATGCCTCCCCGTCGAAGACCCGATGGATTCGGTTGGCTTCGCGGAGAGCATCGAACCACTCCCCGACCTGCCTCAAGAATTCCATGTCCCGGTTTTCCGCCTTGTAGGTATCCAGAGAGACATCCCTGTGGATTTTCCGCAAGGGGTGATCGTCCAGTCCTAGCAAGGCCAGAGAGACGGAATCCAATTGTTCGGCTGCCTCGATCTGATAACGGGAGGTCCTGAACGTGACACTTTCCTCGTGGATCCGGTATCTGACCTGGTATTCCGGTATGTTGGCCAGGTCAAAATGGTTTGCGGCTCTCTGCCACAATTCCCAGTCATAAGAGTGTTTGAGTTGATCGTTATATCGCAGATTGTGACGATCCAACAACTCTCTGCGCATCATGACGGACGAGTGGACAAGACAATTCTCGAATAAAAGCTTGACCTTGATATCATGACTTCTGCAAGGATAAGAATAATAGAACCGCTTAATCCCTTCGAAGGCAATGGCATAGGTCCCGCATATGCCGGTATCAGGGTGATTTTCCATATACGCCACCTGATGCGCAAATCTTTGAGGCATGGAAATATCATCGGCATCCATCCGGGCGATCAATGGGGTCTCGATCATTTCAAGTCCCTTATTCATCGCAGCGATCTGACCGATGTTTTTCGATAGCCTGAGCAACCGGATGCGGGGATCCCGGAATGATGCGGCGATCTCCCCGCTCCCATCCGTGGAACCGTCGTCTATGATCAAAAATGTGAAGTCCCGGTAGGTCTGATTCAATATGCTTTTGACACATTCGGCAAGATAATCTCCGGCATTGTACACGGTCATCAGCACAGTCAAAGCAGGCATCATTTCCGACCTGTTGAAGAGCAAAGTTTCTCTTTGATTTGTTTGCGGACAAAACTTTTATGGAGGTTAGACAGAGCCCACAATTTTTTACGCAAAACCGCATGCCGGGAATTCCTTTGGTAAACGAACCGCAGCATACCGAAGGCCTGTCTGTAGTAGCGGAATATCGAGTAATCCCCGCAAAACTTATCGTATAATCTCTCCGCCGTCTTCTCCCTCCCTGCCCGGTATTCCAGCTCGATCCTGCCGATCAGGTCATCCATGAAGGTGTGAGGATTGACTTCTCCCTCAAATCCTTCCAGGTAGCGCACAGCTTTTTTCAATCGGGCGTTGTCCTTTTCATTCAGGAGCGTTCTGATGAGAAGCGCCTGCAGGTGCCAGCGATCGATCTTCGCAGGGAAATATTCCAAAAGACCGGCGAATTCCTCCGGTTGGATTATCTTTTCGTAAAGTTTTTTCAAAAGGACCGTACTGTTATGATGGGCTAGCCCATCGGCGATGTTCCTGGCGCTGGCGGTATAGCCCAAAAATGCGAAAAGAATGGATATGCGCAGTAGAACCTGTTCGCTATGCAGGGCATTCTCGTTCAAGGCCCTTAAGAAGAATTCTTCGATCCTGTTCAAGGACTGTTCCCGGTTCAAGGGCAGATGGATTTTCAGTATCCTATCGAAGTCGATTTGTCGTCGTTCTTCATAATTTTTCGCGATTCTTCGGAAGTCGAACGGGGTGCGGGCGATAATCTCGTCCAGATGACCGTGAAAAATGGTCTTTATTCCCGCGGGTACGATAATAAGGGGGATTTTATAAAGCATGGACAGCAGTCCGATCTGGGAATTTCCTCTGCTTACAACGAGATCGGATTGAGCTAACAACGGATCGATGGGGTATCCGGGAGCGACCAGGACAGCTTCCGGGTACTGTTTTTTTATCTCATCCAGGGAAGATCCCGATTCTGTGGGATGGGGCTTGACCAGCAGCCAGTAATCCTCAGTCAATCCGCCGGATACAAGCTCCAGCAACTGATAGCGAACCTTCCTGGTTTCGAGACTGACCATGTCATTCTCTTTTAACGACCCCAGGACCAGAAGGCAGATTTTTTTTCCCGGAGGGATTCCGTATTCTTCCCTTATACCCCGGACGGAAAAAGATCCTGGAACCGAAAGATCGTAAAAAGGCCATCCGGTCACGTCCACTCGGTGTTCCGGCAGCCCCAGTTCCAAAAATCCTCTCTTCTCGATTTCCGATGACACCCCAAAAAAATCCAGAGGCAAAAAATAATGGTTGATGATACCGGAATTCAGGGCTAGCTGATTTACCTCTTCGATGGCCACTACGGGGATATTCCGCCTCACGGCTTCATGGATCAACTGGAGGCGAAAATAATTAGGATAGGCCATGAACAAAAAAAGCAGATCCACGGATTCTTCCCAGACATCATCGGGCAGGCGGCCGTTTTTGGTCTCAATTCGGTCTTCTTTTCTAGTAGGGGCCAGCGCTTCCGGAGGATGCTTCTGGACCCACGGTTCTATGATAATGAGGAACCTGTAATCGGGCAGTTTTTCTTTCAAGACCCGCAGATTTTGGAAATGTATGATTCCGGTGGGATAAAAAAGAATGGTGACGCGTGAATCTGTCTTCATTCGATATGGATTTTTTCGCTCGCGGTCACTTGCATGTTCAGGCCTTTTTCCTTCCCCTGTTATGTGGTTTGGATATCCGGCGCAAAATATTCCTGAGTATTTTCTTGAATTTTTCTTTCGAGTGAATTTTCCCTTTTTCCCATTTTTTGTCGCTTACGATCTTTCGGAAGGGGTGTTCTGTTTCGCTATACGGATGTTCCTCCAAGATATTTTCGAGATTGTTCAAAGCATCTTTCATTCCGCTGACGAACTCCCGGAACGTGTGGATATTCATGACGAGCCTGAAATCGCGGTAATGGATGTGTATCGAATCGATAACGCTCTCCTCTTGCAGTTCTATTTGAAGGCGGTTGGGAAAATATTTGCTTTCATGGGGTTTCGGGCTGCAACGCAGAGGAGCCAATTGTCTTTCCGGTCCGCCCCCGATCAATATCCCATCGAAGACCTTCTGCTCTTCGTATCCAGGATTTTTTTTCAGATACTTTTTTATGTCTTGTGCTCCCTCGTTCAAGATCGAAAAAAATTCAAAAAATTCTTCCACGCTGAACATCAGCCTCAGTTCTCGGAAATGAATATGAATGTTTTCAGATAAATCCACGAACATCCTGGAGTTATGCCGCTCCCTATCGGGCAGATCTTTTTGGAAAAGGATGTTTTTTATTTTTCCCATTCGACTATTGCGATATCTTTTTAAGGATTCTCCTGAGGAATCGGAGAAAAAAATATCCTGCGGTCGGTCTGTACCGGTTGATAAAATCGTGATCTTCGGCTGCTGCTGCCCAGCGGTCCAGGTATCCACTGAATTGGTAGCGGTAGCCGGTTTTTCTGTCGTATTCCTTTAACAAAAGCTCGGCTTTGCGAAGATGTTCGGTTTCTGCAAATGTCCCTTCGATGACGAGACATTTTATTTTTTTCGCTCCCGTTTCGCGTAAAGCGTAGCACCGGTGGTGGCCGTTGACGATGATATAGTTTTCCTGTTCTTTGACCACGATCACAGGAGCGATGTATTCGCCTTTTTTTATCCTTTTTTGGATAAATTTGATGTAATCCCTGTCCGGTTTCCAATCGGAAAGCAGATCGTTATACCAGTTCGACTTTATTTTATTAGCATCGATGAATTGGATATGTTTCATATGGGAATTATGAGGGAAGACAACGGGCGACGAAGTCGAAGAATTTGTCGGCATGGCGCGTCTCATGGACATATTCCTTGAATAGGCCCGAATGATCGTTTCCTTTTCCGTGTTCCCTAAGGATCCACTGGATATTTGGAGACAGATTTTCTATTTCATCGACATAGTAGACAGGAAACATCTTTTTTGGGAGGGAATCGTCGACTCGAGGAGCATCGAGATGATTGTATCTTTTCCATCTGTCATACAGCAGAACAGGGATTTGGTTCATGAGCGATTCCAGGATGGTTGTGGAGGAAAAACTCAGCAGCAGATCCGCAACGGCCAGAGTATTTTCAAAAGACCCGCTGTCGCTGAAAGAAACATTAGCGGGCACTGAGAGCAGAGAAAAAATGGTATCCTTTGTGAGGGCGCCTCCCGGATGTATGCGAAAGATGAGATGGACATCTGGCATGCGAGCGATAATTTCGAACACATCCTTCATGGAATCCAAAAGCTCGTCGACGGTTTCCAGTATGTAGAATCTTCGGCTGCGTCTGGTTTTCATGGATGGGGCCCAAACGACGATTTTTTTCCGGAATCCGATTTCCGCAAAAAGCTCTTCCCGTTTTTCCTGTCTCGTTGTGCGATCGAGCTTTGAAAAGATCAGGTTCCCGGTTTCCAGCATCTTTCCTCTGTACCGGATCCACTCCAAATATCTGCTGACAAGCGGCGATTGGGATGCGGCGTTTTCGTAACTTTCAGTGACCTGAGCCTGGCCGATGTAGGACTCCTCGATTTTAGCGTACGGATCGGTAGGTGTCAGAAGCATTTTCTGCGGGATGATGAGAGCGGGAATATCGAAACTGCGGGAGGCTTCGGCCCAGTTTTGATATTCGCCGACACTTACGGCTGAGATGACCAGGTTCGGCCGCAGGTGTGTGAGAAAACTTTTCTGACCCGAGTCTGCATCCCACAATTCGACAAGAGACTTCAACAAGTCTCTCTTTATTTTTTCTGCGAATTCGTCCCAGAAATTGCAATCGGCATAAACGAATTTCCGGTGAAAATCCGCGCCAAATCTCTCGAAGGATTCTTCGAGTGTCTTTCGGTTCTTGTGCCTGCGATCCTTGTCCAATGTGTTGAATATTTCGACAGAGATCCGCATCAATCGTTTATCGGTCGACTTGCCGATGATAAGCTTAAATGATTCCTTAAGCCACCGTTTTAAATATCTAGCTGCGGATATTTTTTCATTCAAATTGGCCAGGGTAATAACGTCGGAGAACCTGGCCCCGACATCCCTGCATACGCGGTCCAAGTTGTAGGAACGGGCTGTAATGAACACGGTGTTTCGGCAGGCAAGTTTTTTAAGCTTTATCCGGTAGAGTCTTTGCAGAACCATGGTCCAGATATCGGAAGGTTTTTTTTCGTTTTTCCGATTTTCATTGCCGAAAGCAGCGCTTTCCGTTTCGACGATTTCCATTTTCAACCTGTGTTCCCTGCAATATTTTCCGATAAGCGAGCTCACAAATCGATCACGATTTGACAAAAAAGGATCTGCGCGAAAGGAACGTTCTATCCTTTCCTCATTCCTGTGAAGCTGCAGGATCTCGTGATTTTTATATTTAGCCTCTATCCCGGTCATGATTTCGATCAGCCACAGAAAGTGATTGATATAAAACCGGGAATAGTAAAGGAATGCATTCATGAGTACATTTTCCCTTACAGGTGCGGCATTAAAAGAGAGGTTGTCACGAATGAGAACCGTCAATTCATGGGACTTCATCAGGACTCGCCGGTGTGAGTTGTTATCGAAAAAGGGGAGAGTGTCGACATGATCCAGTCCCTTTTTTCGGCAAACGACTCTCACTTCGGGCTGAAGCGCAACGACCATTATCTCCGAAGGATCGATCCCTGTTTTCTGGCAGCAGGCCAAAATTTCCTCTACCTCATCGGCAAATTCAGCAGGGAAAATTTTTTTAAGATCCAATCACGTTTTCCTTTCCCCATTTCATGGCATAATCCTCATTGGCATTGTTGAGGATGTCATCGCGGCTCATGCCGAGGTCGAATCCTTCAAGACATTTTATTAAATATTCTCCGACACGTTGGGATGCCAATCCATCCTGAAAGGGGTCGATTTTTGGGCGAATATCACGGCAGTCTCCGATTTTCCTGTCTTCTTGGTATGCGAATTTTTTTATGGCTGTGATCATCGTTTCCGCATCTTCGAATATCCTTCGATCAAGTCCTCCATTGGTGTAAAAAATGCTCGAACCCGAACGCATGGGATTGTAAACGGCGGTGGGGACTCCGCTCGCAACGCTTTCGAAGGCGGCTGTGGAAGGCAGGGTCACTGTCAGATCGGAAAGGGCGAATGCCTCGGTGACTCGCTTTTTCCAGTCCAGCATGACACATTTTCCTTCCGATGCCAGGTGATCCAGCTTATCTTTTACCTCCTGGATCTTTTCGAACACACGCATTTTCTTTGTTTTTATTATCAGGAAAAAATCACTGTCCTCTGAAACGAGATCGAAGATCGCTTCGTACATTTCTTTGACTGCATCCCCGAAAAACACATCGCTCGGGACCTCGTCCAATACGGCTAAGACAGCCCGCCACTTTTTTCTCAGCGGCCTTTTTTCCTTCGGATGTTCCCTTCCGGGTATCACATTGAGTGCTCCGCATTGGAGGGTATGCCTGCTGAAGGATGGTTCTTCCATTTGGGAGATGCTGTAAGGTCCCGATACGAATCGGATATGGCAGGGGGAGTTGTTCAGATATGTCCCAGAATCGAAAGTGATCGAGGTCTCCACATCGACCGAGATCCCTCCAATCTCCGAGAGCGCAAGATTGACGATAAAATTATTGGCTGAAGGAGTCGAATGGATCACGATCCCCACTCCGTTCGATAGGAAAAAATCCTGCCAGAACACCATCTTCGTCCCCATTTTCCAGAGTTTGATAAGGAGTTCCCTGGAATGTTTTTTTCGGGAATAAAGGAGCCGGAAACAGGCTTTCGAATACTTCCTGGAAAAATGGACGGCTCTTCTTTTGAGGATCTCGGTTCCCTGCCATTTGGCGACTCCTGGAATGTCGCAGGAAATTTTTGGATCGGAAAAAAAGCTGATCCCGTTTTCCTCGAACCACTGGATTTCCGACCGCGAGGGCAGATAATTCCTGTATCTGAAATAAAATACAAGACGGGACATGTTAAAATCGATCGCGTGGATATGTGGGATATCGTTTCGCGCTTCTTTGTCGATCCCCAGCGTGTAATTGATCATTATCTTAAGTTTGTCTTTGCCCCGATCATCGAGGCTGGTTCTCCTGCCATTCCTTCCTCTCCCTACCGAGGAAATCAGGGATTGCATAAAATATTTCCCGGCAAGGAGCAGGGATTTCAGATCCCCCGAAAAATCTTTCTCGATCACGATCCGATCCATCAGGTTTTTGCTGCGGATGCTCTCTAAAAGGACCTCGCTCCAGCTCGATTCCGGCATGACCAGGATATTCGAGTTCCTTTTGGGCTTGGCGCTGTCAAAATATTTCCAGCGGCCGTAGTGTGCCAGATAAACGACGGGATTTATCCCATCGGCGATTTTCAACCCCAGCCATGCGTGAACCATATCCGTCGATGTGAGGCCGAGCGAGGCGATTGTCCCTTCGTGCAGGCTCATGAGGCCCTCGGAAATCTTTTTTCGGATTTCGCATATATGGCGGAAAATTTCCATGGTTATGACTTCTCCATTGTCATTGCGAACATCCGAGAGATGGAGCACCGGGCCTGCTGCTCCTGGTCTCGGTTCAATCTTATGGAGAGCGAAGTTCAATCTCTTGGCTTTTCGGAACAGCCCTATCATGTATTCCACCGCTTTTCCGGAGTTCAGGTACGTGAGCCTTTCTATGCCTCCCTTTCTAGCTTTCGCCAAGATATTGACTAGAGTGAGCACCTTGAGCCTCAAAACCCAATAATGGATATTCATGGTTCGATGATCACCTCATCCAGTTTGCGCACGCCCACGCCTATGTTCTTTGGCGAGGAGTAAGTGACCTGTTTTCCCTCCCGGATATCCAGGGACCATTTCACATCTTCGAACCCAAAGAGGTGCCTGAAATAAACGGTGCTGGAAAACCGCGGGTTGATCTCGAAGGGGATGCAGCCTTTGGGAGTCGACCGGAATTGAACATTTAAGGAGCCCTGAAAATCGAGAGAGTCGGCGATTTTCTTCGGCAAAGCCGTGATCTCTTCGGTTTCCACGAGCTCGACCGATTGGCTGAATCCGCCTGGGGCCAGAGTCCTTTTAAAAGTGATGGTGTGCTTGTTGATGCCGTCGCTGAACAGGCCGGCTGTATATTCCTTTTCTTCTCCGGGCAAATATTCCTGAACGATCAGGTCGGAATATCGCTTCAGATAAAAATCCAGTTCTTCGCGATCTCGAACGCAGACGAATCCCCTGCCGCCGCTGCCCCTCCGTCTTTTGAGCACGACAGGAAAATCGAGTTGATTTTTGTAGTCGCCTGGAAGCCAGGTTCGGGGAAATGGGATCCCATTAGCCTGAAAAAATTTGACCGTAAGGTACTTATCGGAAAAGGTGTCGATCAGAAAGGAGTTATTAACGACAAACACAGCGGGCGATTTTTCGAAATATTTGCGGTGCTCGCTAAAAAATGCGATCTCGACATCTGAGAGCAGAAAGACGTAATTCACGTTTTCTCTGTCGGTCAGCTCCAGCAAGAACTCCCTGTATTTTTTGGTCTCTTTTACCGGGGGGGCCAGGTGAAAATCTTCGACATCCGTGCGGCCTGCCGCCAGGGGATTGGCGTCACACCCCAGAATATAGGTGCTGTAACCCGATTTGCGGAGGCATTTGATCACGCTCTGGCCGAGGTCTCCGCCTACGGCCGAGACCAGGATCTTTATGGTTCTCATGCTCGGATACGCCGAAAGATATCTATGAGATAGGGGTTGTTTTCCTTTTTGGCTCGGATGTCATTTATCAATGCCTCCAAAGGGAAACGAACTCTCTTGATCGACAGACTTTTCTTTTTGTCATCATAAACCGCATAAGAAGGCCATCCGCCATCCCGGGGTTGGCCCGCAGAGCCCGGATTGATAATCCTGATTTTTTCTCTGCGGATATCCATCGGGTAATGGGTATGCCCGAGAAAAACGAGCGAGAACGGCAGCCGGTCGAACCTCTCCCAATCGGAATCGGGATAAATATACTCATCCATCGGATCCCAGGGGCTGCCGTGATAAGCCGCGAATCCGTTTTCTTCATCGACGTATTTTTTCGGCAGGTTTTTTAAAAATCGGAGGCTTCGAGCGGTAATGCTTTCTTTTAGAAAATCGAAGGATCTGCCGTATCTGGCGCAATATTTTTGTGATGCTTCCTCATCATGCAGGGCGTCTAGAAACAGGGCATCATGATTCCCTAAAAGCGCTGTCAGATTCGGGATGTCGTTCAGGATGGAAATGATGGCATTCTGATCGTAATAATACCCGCATATATCCCCCAGAGAAAAGATTAGGTCACAATTTTCTTTTCTTAAAGAGGCATAGATGCGTTCAAAAGCGATCCCGTTTCCGTGGATATCGGCTAAAATCCCGATTTTCATACTATTTGAGGATTCTGACGGCCTTGAATGCTTCGGCATATTTTACGCCGCATTTCATGCCCCAGTTCATGGCGTTGATTTCGATCCCTTTCAGGGATCTGGGATGAGGAAAATCCCGCAGTTCCTTTTCGTATCGCTTGATGGCGTCCATCTTCAATTTCAAGGTGTTTTCGATATCAAAGAAAACATCGGGATCGAAACGCGAAGGAAAGTTCCATTCGGTGGAAGAGAGTGTTTCGAAGGAATAGATCTCTTTAACGGTCGTTCCACCTATCGGGCGGGTGGCTGTCAGTACTGCCTGATAGGTTAGGCGATGGTCGCAGTTCAAGTCGTTCCCGAAATGCGTAAAGATAATTTTCGGCTCGATTTTAAACACCAATTTCTCCACCGCTTTAACGATCTCGAGAAGAGGGACGGTATCGAAGCGGTTATCGGGAAAATCATGGATGAAAAGATCGCTCACGCCTATTATCTTATTCGCTCTTCGTATTTGTTCTTTGAGTCGAGCGAGCTCCGCTTGATCCTTTTCCCTATCCCTCGTTTCCCGGCGGGAAGTTATCCCTTCTCCAAGAATAGCTGTGTAGACCTTTTTATTCTCCATCACATATCGGGCAGCCGTGCCCCCGCAGCCGAGGATCTCATCATCCGGATGCGCAGCGATGATCAAAACTTTTTCTTTCAATGTCGCTCCTTCAATCTTGAATCTTTAAAGGATCCCTTTCTTTTTCAAGACCTGCGTGAGATCACCCAGGTCATTCACTGCGAACATATCTTCTATCCCCAATTCGATACCGAATTCTTTTCCGATCTCCAGGATGAGAAGCAGATGCCCGGTCGAATCCCATGCGGGGATATCTTCGGATGTCCATCTTTCATCGATTTTGTCGGCGTCGATGGCAAATACCTCGCGTATTATCTTTTCCAGCCGTTTATTCAATTCGGCTCTCTTTGCTCTAGGGGCTCGTACGTATCCGGCTAACCGAAATTCCGGTGTTTGGCGATCAACACAGCATAATGGATCGCATCGAGCAGGCTTTTTTCATCGGCACGGCCTTTTCCCGCCTTGCCGTAGGCTGTTCCATGATCGACGGATGTTCTGATTATCGGAAGGCCGAACGTGATATTCACCCCTCTCACATCGGACCAGGCATTGTTTTCCCACTTGAATCCCTTCAGCTTCACCGGTATATGTCCCTGGTCATGATACAAAGCGACGATGATATCGAAAACGCCGGCCTCGCCCTTCGGAAAAAGGGTGTCGGCAGGAATAGGGCCAGCCACATCGAGCCCCTCGGCCACGGCTTTTTCCACAGCAGGTTTAATCTCGTGGATTTCTTCATCTCCCATGAGGCCGTTTTCTCCGCAGTGGGGATTCAATCCTGCCACCGCTATTTTAGGCCGGTCGATACCCAGCTGGCGGCAGGCCTCATGCGCGACACGTATCGTTTTCAGGATGTTTCCTGTCGTGATCAAATCCAGGGCCTTTCTCATGGATACATGCGCTGTGACGTGAATGACGCGCAGCCTGCCATGAACGAGCACCATGGAAACATTCTCGGAGCCCGTGAGCGAGGCCAGCATCTCCGTGTGGCCTGTGTATTTTTTCCCGTAGCCGCCAAGGTAAAAAGATTCCTTGTTTATCGGAGCCGTGACGATGGCGCTGATCTCTTTGCGCATAGCCAGGTCGATCGCCCTCTCTATGTACTCTCCCGATGCCCTGCCGCAATCCGCATTGACCGTGCCGTAAATGATCTTTTGCGAACCGATATTTTTGAGATCGATGACATTGATGGCCCCACGGTAATAGGATGCGGTTCGGATGTCCCTGATCGCTTTGACCTCAAGGTTCAATCCTGCCATGTGAACCGCTTCCTCCAAAATCCTCTTTTCACCGATCACCACAGGATGGCATTCCGCATATACGGCCGGTTCATTCGCAGCTTTTGCGATGATCTCGGGTCCGATCCCCGCAGGATCGCCCATAGTAATTCCGACAAATGGTTTCATTTGGCTTTCCTTTGAAATATTTCCAGCAATTCGTCATGAATTTTGCCGTTGGAGGCAATGATCTGCCGAGAATCCAAATCACAGGTTTTCCCTTGGTAATCGGTGATCTGTCCGCCAGCCTCCGTGATGATCACCAAACCTGCAGCGATGTCGCAGATCTTTGCATTGAGCCAGATCCTCCCTTCGATCTTACCGGAGGAAACAAGACAGGAATCCATGGTCGCCGTTCCGAATATCCTAACCGTAAAGGCTTTTTGCGCCAAAACTTCGAAGTATTCGAAGGAGTTTTGGGACAGATGGAACTGGTTGTCGAAATTCACGATGGAATTCGCCAGTTTCGTTACGCCGGATACGGATATGGGCCTGTCGTTCAGGAATGCTCCCTTCCCCTTGACAGCATAATAAAGCTGATCCTCCATCGGGAAATAGATGACGCCCAACAAAAAATCATCTTTTTCGGCCAGACCGATGGAGATACCGCTGAAAGGCAGCCCCGCCACATAATTGTGCGTCCCATCCAGAGGATCTATGATCCAGTTTCTTTTTTTTTCGATGTCTGCGTTTGTCCTCTCTTCGGTGATCAGGCCATAACGGGTATTGCCTTCCTTGAGAACCTCGATAATCGCATTCTGAGCCATCAGATCGATATCGGAAACGAGTTCTTTAGGGGATTTCCGTACGGCCCGGTGTTTTTTGCCAAAATTTTCCAGGAGGACCTTTCCCGCTTGTTTGGCGGCTTTTATGGCAATGGCCAGGTCATTATTGTCTCGTATCATCGGGTTTGCCGGGTTGAACGCTTTCTCATTTTTTTTCTCAATAGTTTACCGGAATGTGTTTTAGGGAGTGCATCGACAACGATGACCTCTCTGGGGATCTTGATTTTTGGAAGATGTTCCCGGCAGTGTGCGAGAATTGCCGATGAGGGAGCGGACATGCCGTCTTTCAATACGACAAAACTTCGGATCTCTTCTCCAAAAACCGCATCAGGGATCCCGATCGTCAACCCCTCCCTTACTGCCGGATGCTGCATGAGAATCTCGTCTATTTCTCCCGGGATGATGTTGATTCCCCCTTTGATAATGATGTCCTTTTTCCTGTCGATGAAATAATAAATCCCCTGTTTATCCTTGCATCCCAAATCCCCCGTATAAAAATAACCGTCTCTGACGACATCCCGGTATAGCTTGTCATTTTTGAAATATCCCACAAAGACATTATCCCCTTTCAAGACAATTTCTCCGGTTTGGCCAGGCTGAAGCTCTTCACCTCTTTCTCCCATTATGAAGGCTTCATTCACGTCCAAAGGCACACCGATGGAGCCTGGATTCCATCCGGGATCAAGGGGATAATCGATATGCGTAGGCCCGGTTTCTGACAATCCGTAGAGATTGGCGACTTTAAGGCCGAATTTATTTTCGAATTCCAATTGGATGCTTTTTTGCAGCGGAGCCGAACCACACCCCACAAAGCGTAAAGAAGAGAGATCTTGATCGATCTTATGCTTGTAGATATTTAAAAGGGAATACAAAACAGTCGGGACCGTTTCCATGTAGGTCACCCTATGGTCTTCTATCAGGTCCCATATTTTGTTCCTGATATCCCAGAAATTTTCAGCCAAAAGGATCTTTCCTCCCAAAAAAGCACACGGCAAAAAGGAATAATTGATCGATGCGGTATGTCCTAGCGGCAAGAAAACGAGGTGAATTTCATTTTCCCTGCTGAACCGGAATCCTCTGCATACGGAAGCGATATTGGCGATCATATTTTTGTGGGAAAACAGGACACCCTTGGGATCGCTCGTCGTTCCGGAAGAATAATACAAGCAAGCGGGGCGATCGGTATCGACTTCAATCCCTGGAACGATCGTATCAGGCATTCCAGCGATCCTTTTTTCGAATTGTCTGTCGCTATCGACAGGAATAAAAATAGGCCCGTGTTTCCATTCCGCGAATTCCTTTTCTCTGCGTTGGTCGATCAAAACGAGGGCGGGTTCCACAAGGTCGATATTTTTTTCGATCTCTTTCCTGTGGGAAATATAAGGCATGGGATTGAAAATGGCCCCGATTCGCAGGGAAGCGAAATAGAAAAAACAATACTCCGGAGAATTTTCGATAATCGCCGTGACGCGCTCTCCTTTCCGGACCCCTTTGGAAAGCAAAAAACCGGCAGTCTTTTCCACGACCAGATCGAATTCCCTGTACGAATAGCTTCTATTCGTCTTCAAATCCAAGAGGAAGATCCTCTCGGGATTGACCCGGCTCTGAAAGCGGATCACCTCGGAAAAATTCCGGCAGTCTTCCGCAGTCCTCCTATCAGTCATCCTCGTGTTCCACCAGCTCGATCAATTCTTTAGACGGTGTGAAGACCCAGGCTGTCATTTTATCGCCATGGCCTTTGCCCGGAACAGGCTTGCCCAGGATCAGTGATCCTTTGTTTTTAAACTCTGCGATCGTTTTCTGGATATCATCCACTGCGAAACAAAGGTGATGAAAGCCTCCTCCCTTTTCCAGAAATTTATGGACAGGTGACTTTTCGTCGAGCGGACGGATCAGTTCGATGGTAACATCCTTTCCAAGCCCGGCTTCGATAAAGACCACTTCCACAGATTGAAGGGGATCGATGACAGGCTCCGAGAGGGCTTTCAGACCGAAAATTTCTTCATAATATTTTTGGGCAACGGCCAAGTCTTTTACGACCCTTCCGATATGGTGCAGTTTCATCAAAAAATCTCGGTAGAATCTCCCATCGTGAAATACCAGTGGGAATTATCTCTTATCTGATCCTGGCAGGGATGTTTTCCGTTGATCCGTAAAAGCAAGGGGATATCGGCCGGTATTTTAACGAAGGCTTTCTCTGCCAAAAGGTTTTCGATAAGGGAATTTCCCCATATCCACACGGTTGCCTCATCCACGTCCTGTTCGGAAAAAAAGTCCAAACTCCCCGCAACCAGTAGATTCAGGCTGTCCCGGTCTTCGCGGTGCGAAAAAATGTCCACGATATGGCCTCTTTTTATCCGGTCCTGCCTGTAAATTTTCAAGACCACATAGCCCTTCAGCGCTTTTTTTTCATAAAGACCGAAGGGAAAGTATTGCCAGTCCGGCCTCTGGAGATATCGCCAGTTCAGGTAGGTTCTGTTTCTGACGACAGCGATGTCATAGTCTCCGGAACACTCCTCCCATAATCTGTCGAAATCGGCATCGAATACATCGATAGCGCGCCAGGCAGGATTGGACTTGGCTGTTCCTATATCCGATTTTTCGATCTTCCACACATCGAAGTTGATCAGATCCTCGTAACCGAGAATCGCTTTGTGGAAGCGGGAGGCCCGCTCGTTGGGGAATCCCCAAGTGAAGAAAATACCTCGCTCTGCCAATCCTTTCCAAATTTTATCGCCCAACAATTTCAACAATCCCCTGTTCTGATATTCCTCATCGACAAGGGCTCCGATGGAGTGGGATGCCTCGACCTCCTCATCGAATATTTTCAACCGGTAAGGGACAGCGGCAAAATGAGCGATGATCCTGCTTTCAAATTCTGCGATCCAGATTATGGAATGCCCCGAGGGATTTTTTTCGGTAAATTTCCAGTGCCAGTTGTCCATGGTCCGACGGTTCCAGACAGAGGGGAGTACACGGGCGTCCAGCGCCAGGATGGCTTCTTCATCGCCGGGATTGTAAGGCCTGATTTGCATCGTTCCTGTCTGTCGCTTAACTTAACTCACCATTTCCCATCGGATCAGATCTTCCTTTTCGATATCGATCCTGGCTTTTCGTCCCAATAGGCTTTCCAGGTGTTTGGGGTGCAAGCCGCATCCGGGCCTCGATAGTTTCAGATTTTCTTTTGTAAACACGGCACCTTTGGCAATGGAAGCTTTCGCCACGATGCTTCTCCTCGCCAGATTTCTGGCCGCCAGCTCTGCTTCGGATAAGACCCGGCGGGTTATCCCCAAGCCCTTTTCGGCCGTGCGTATTCCGTTCACCAGGTCTACCATACCGTCAGGGTCAAGAGCGAAGGCATGATCAGGGCCTGAAAAACTGCGGTCGAGTGTGACATGTTTTTCGATGATACAGGCTCCCAGCGCGACTGAAGCGATGGCGGCATAATTGTCCGCACTGTGATCGGAAAATCCCACCGGCAGGTCGAAGGTCCTTTGCAGCATCGGGATATTTTTGAGGTTCAAATTCTCCGGAACCGGGGGGTAGTTGGATACGCAGTGGAGGAGAACGAGTCGATCGTTTCCGGCTGCAATAATCGCTTCGACTGCTTTCTCGATCTCTCCCAGATAGTGCATCCCTGTGGAGAGCAGAATGGGTTTATGAAATGCTGCCAGAGCTTTCAGGAAATCGAGATTGCTGACGTCCAGAGATGCGACCTTGAATATCGGGGGGTCGAAGGATTCCAAGAATTCCGCGTCATCTGCGGAGTGGGCTGTCGAAAAGACAACCAGTCCTTTTTCGCGGGCATGGGCGAACATTTCGCCGAACCAGTCGCGGGGAAGCAGGATATGGTCTCTGGCAACGTCCCACCAGGGTTTGAAACCGTACATCTTCTCATAATCGACGTCCCTTGTGGTAATTTTCCCGGAAAAAACCTGTTCCGGATCATAGGTCTGAAATTTAACGGCATCGAAGCCTGACGCCGCAACCGTGTTTATCAGCTTTTTGACGACCTCCTTGCTGCGGCAATGATTGGACCCGATCTCGGCAACGATGAATACCGGATGCCCTTGGCCGATCGATCTTCCTTTTATGCTGATTTCTTTCATAGGGACGATCTCCACGACGACATGGAATTCGATAAATTCATGAAATCGTATTATACGGTGTTCGAGGACTGCGGTTTAGCTGTTCAATTTTTCTACCAGGAATTGCACGATTTTTCGCGCCCCGTTCCCTGTTACGATGCGTCTCCCCGCATCCCTGCTTTGATGCCGTTTGGCATGATCCAGGAACAGGCGAAATTTCATCGATATGTTTTCGACCAAGTCTTTTTCGTCCCAATACCCGGCGAATTCGATGAATCTATTTTTTTCCCAGGCTTCGATGTTTTTTCTTTGATTGTCCGCCACAGCTACGACGACGGCGGGAAGCCCCACACGGGCCAGCTCTAAAAGAGTCTGGCCTCCGCTTGTGATGGCCAGATCGGAGGTCAGCATGACGCGCTTCATTTCTTCGGCGTCAGGGGCCTCGATCAGGGTTGTGTAATTATCCGCCATGTTCTCGATGTCCTTGGTTTTTTCGAAGGCCCGGCCGATGATGACATTTTTGGTCATCTTCGGGTACTGGCGGGTCAGAAACCGCAGAACTTGCGGTGTCATGCGTTTAGAATCATCGCCGCCGAAGGAGACCAGGACACGTTCGACCTTTTTCCGGATCTTCTTTTCCCCAATCTCCCAAAATGGCTTTCTGAGGGAAATGTATTCAGGGCCTAAAAGATATGTGATACCGCTTTTTTTGGGATATCTCAGATTAGCGGCATACAGGTTTCCGTTGATCAGAACTCCCTGTGAGATTTCGAGCCTGCCGCTGTCATCCAGGTAGACAGGAATGCGTGCCCTTTTGGATACCTTATCATAAAGTGCCTCATCGATCCGGTATGAATCCGCGATGACGATGTCTGCATCTGCCATTTTTTGAAAGAGAGCCTCCTCTTCCTCGAACCAGGGGCACAGATCGAGGTTTCGGGTGCCCAAAACGTTTTTTGCCGTCATATCCCCGGCGATGACGAATCCAGACGATACCCCTCTTTCTTCGAATGCCTGGCTCAGGGCAAAACAGCGGGCCAGATGCCCGAAGCCGATGCTGGCTCCTCCTTCCGTAGCGAACAGGACTCGGGTCATATCACTCTGTACAGATAGATTTTCCAGGGCGATTTATCGTTCTCGAAAATTCCTTCGAGCCGGAGGCTGTTCTCTTCATGATTGACGATCTCGACTCCGGAAAAAATGTACTCCCCTCCCATCTCTTTGAGTGCCGCTGTATTCAAATCGAGGTTCCTGATTTTCAGGTATTGTTCGTTCTTCGTTATTCCCCTGGCATTGGCCATGCCCCTGATTATTTTATCTCCATGCAGTTCCGCCGACAGCAAATAACATCTCTTTGCGTTGTGGTCGAACACCTCTACGAGCTCCGGGCTTTTTTCGATTTCCCTCTCTATGATTTGCCGAAACCGGTGTTTGTATGAAACCGGATATACGGTCGCGTAGATATCCAACGTATAGAACTCATTGTATTGAGCAATTCCTGGATGAATTCCGAGGCTTAAAATGCGATAATTTGCCTGCGGCCTGCCGATATGCCTTTGGATCTGCCTGAACAGGTCCTTCGAATAGAATTGTCCGAATGTCAGGGAGCTGTGGACACGGTTCCTAAGGCCAATCCAGCTACGGTACTCCAAATTGTAAGAACAAAAAAGAAATAACAATTGACCTGTAATCAATGTGAGTGCAAGTGTTTTTCCATATTTTTTGTTAGAGATTATTGTCAGGGATAAAGCGAAGATGATATACCACAGCACCGGGTTGAGCCAAAAGGATCGGGCAAAATTGTAGGCATTTAAAAATTGACAACTCTCTCGGATTGGGTCAAGGCCCGTCCAGTATTTGAATCCCCAAATAATAGAATTGAGGGACACCAGAATGGTAAAAAACATCAACCGATTGACTTTTTCATTAGGCTTGAAAAAAGATAGGGCCAATGCTCCTGCCAGCGTAAGCATGATGAACAACTGCTGACCCGAAACACTGTTGGTCCTGTCAAATATGAAATTGTGAATTGTGTTCTTAAGACATTCGATAGTCTGATTGGACTGAACTCTGATTTCTTCCCTGAATGAAACAAAATCCGGATCGAACAGCGAATAAAATAAATGAAAATGGGAAAATATATATCCCGCCGATAGAAGGCTCAAGGCGAGCATGTAATTTCGGTTGAATTTGCGGGTTTTGTATAAATCGGCGGTGAAGATAACAACCAGCGTTATGAGGATGAAAAAACCTGCGTGATGAAACAGCGAATGAAACGGAAAGATCAAAACATAGATGAAATGCCAAATCTTCGTCTGCCTGTTTTTGATCTTAAGAAAACAATACAATAGCAAGGGAAATCCAGCGATCGAAATACCAGCAGGAGGATAGAAGGTCAATAAGGAGAAGCATAGAGATGTTCCGATTACGATCGTTTCGTGCTTCCGGTCTTTTATGATGAAATGTTTCAATAAAAGAGCCATCCCCCAGAACCCGGCCAGAGACATCATCAACAAATTCAGGGCATAAGCGGTAAATGGTTTGAAAATCATGAGCAGCCCGTTGAACACACTGTATCCGCTGTTGAATCCGCTCAAGTTCAGCCCGTTTATCACAGAATCGATTTTGACTTGGGGATTCAGGCTTAACGATTTGCCGCTCTGAGCCAGAATTTTAGCCAACGGCAACCAAGCATCCGCCACATCGAAAATTTTAACCAGAGAATTTTCGCCTTTTAGAAGATAGGGGGCAAAATAAAGGAAAATGATAAGGGCAGAAAAGACCAGAAGAGCTGCAGGGAGGCGATCTTGTCTCGAACCCGGAACTCCGCGTAAAATCTCCTGTCGGTCGAATGTCGATGGGAATGATTTCCCGTGACGGACTTTGTCAAACAGCCTTTTCAAGACGGAAAGGCAAAAGGCCGAAATGGCGAGAAAGGCTACAACATAGGCGATAGGAATGAGATAAGTCATATCGAATAATTAAACGGCAGAGGCAAAAAAGGTTTTCACAGTCGTTGAAAAATCAGTCGTAGATTTTTTCGATGACGTAATGATCTCGGCGACGCACCTGTTCCAGTGTTCGCCACACATACTCCCCGATCACCCCAAGCATAAGCATCTGAAAACCCGATAAAATCAAGACAACAATCATGATAGGGGCCCAACCCTTTATCGGGATCCCCCCGAAAATTTTTGTAAAGAATATCACGCAGGCATATAAAAAACCCAGGCCAGAGATTATCATCCCAAGGACTGTCATGAACCGCAAGGGAACGTAGGAATAGGCCATTACTCCGTCGATCAGGTATTTTATCTTCATGCCAAAAGTCCATTTGGATGATCCCGTCTCTCTTTTTTTCCTCTGGTAAGGAATGAACTTGACCGGATATCCGGTCCACAATATCTGCCCTTGTAGAAAAGGATTCATCTCCTTTGATTTGATCAACGCCTCTTTCACCTTTGATCCGATCAAGAAAAAATCGAATCCTCCTTCCGGCATATTCGGGAAGCTCAGTTTATTCATGATTTTATAGAACAATTTCGATGTTTTTCTTCTGAAAAATGACTCTTCTCGCGAATCACGTTTGCAGACAACGATCTCGACTCCATCTTTGAAGTGATATTCCAGCATATTATTGATCAGGTCCGGCGGATCCTGCAAATCCGCGGATATGTTCACGACGCATCTGCCACGAGAATGCTCCACACCAGCTCGAATAGCGGATACTTGTCCAAAATTCCGTGTAAATTTTATAATTTTGACATTTTGGGGATTGAGTTTTTTTAACTCCATCATGTTTTCGAACGAGGAATCAACGGAACCGTCGTCAATAAAAATGATTTCATATGATCTTGAAGGATTGTATTCTACGACCATTGTCATAATGGCCTGATAGGTTTTCCTAAGCTCTTCCTGGTTGCAATAGACGGGAATGATTATGGAATAATCTATCTTTCCCTGCTTTTTATGTTTAAAATCATCCATGTTGCGTTTATTTCAGATAGGCGTTCATAAAGGTTCTTTTTTTGATGATTTTTGCCGGATTTCCCCTGGCTAGAACATTCGGCTCGATGTCTTTGACCACCACACTCCCTGCGCCGATAAGGACGTTTTCTCCGATGGAGATCTTTTCGATAATTGTCGCACCCGCACCGATAACTGCACCGAAGCCTATCTTTACGCCACCGCAGATAACGGAGCCGGGTGCAATATTCACAAAATCCCCGATTTCAGTATCATGATCTATAATAGCACCTGTATCCACAAGGCTACAGAAACCGATTTTCGCCTTATTCAGGATCACTGCACCGTGAGTGATCGCTGTTCCTATTCCGATAGGGACACCTGGACTGATCTGTGAGGAACAGGAAATCAGCGTGACCATATTGTCCGCATTGCTGCCGATTGCCTCATAAATCCTGTATCTGACAGAATTGTCTCCGATGGCGATATGATAATATTTTTTCTTTAGGCTCTCGGAGTTATTGTACTCGTCGATACTGCCAAGAACAGGATAATCATTGATGACGGTCCCCTTTTTCTCGGTGGAGATATATCCGACGATGTTGAATTCTTTTTTTTGGCGGACGATCTCGATTATTTTCGATGCATGACCTCCTGCGCCGAAAAAAATGATGTTTCTTTTTTCCATCAGCAATCAGTCAACATCGTTCATCGCCCGGTTCAAAATTATATCACATATTCTCTCGACCTCATGGTCACTCAATTCTCCATAAATGGGCAGGCACAAAATTTCGCGTGCAGCCTTTTCAGCTACCGGCAGGTTCTCTGGCGTTGAGGAAGGGAGATCTCGATAAGCAGGGCAGTGGCTTATCAGAGGATAGTAATACCTCCGGGCATAAATCTGAAAAGACCTTAATGCATGATAGATTTCGTCTCTCGATTGCCCGAATTTCTCTTGATCGATCATGACAGGAAAGTAGGAATAGTTGGGCTTGATTCCGGAGGGATATCGAAGGCATCTGATTCCTTTTGAACCGGATAGTTTTTCATGATACAATTCAGCGATTTTTTTTCTTTTGTAAATTTCTTCTTCGATCCCTTCCAACTGAAGCAGTCCGAATGCGGCTTGCAATTCATTCATTTTTCCGTTGATTCCTGTGGCGGTCACGGTTATCTCATCGGCTATGCCAAAATTTTTTAAAGAATCGACATGTTTTTTCATGTTTTCATCTCCAGTTATTACCGCACCTCCTTCGACTGAGTTAAACACCTTGGTGGCATGAAAACTCAAGATGGAAAGATCTCCTTTGTCCAGAATGGAAGTTCCGTTCATCGTCACGCCAAAGGCGCAGGCTGCATCATAAATCACTTTCAACCGGTGGGATTTCGCGATTTTTTCGATCTTTTCTATGTTGCAGGGTGTGCCGAAGACGTGCACGGGAAGGATTGCCGTCGTTTTGGGCGTGATCATGGATTCGATTCTGTCTGCATCGATATTTAATGTCTCTTCCTCAATATCGCAGAAAACCGGAATAAGACCACTCCAGCCAAGGGAGTGGGTCGTAGCCACGAAGCTAAAAGGAGTCGTTATCACCTCCCCGGAAATAGACAACACCTTTAATGCCAAGAGCAATGCCTGGGTTCCGTTGACGACCAGGCTGCAATATTTTATACCAAGATATTCACAGAGAGCCTTCTCGAAGAGTTGGTGGTATTTCGAGTTGTTGGTTAGCCATCTGCTTTTCCAGATATCTTCCAGATACGTCATGTATTTATCCAAAGGGGGAACTGCAGGGCGTGTTACAAAAATTTTTTTTCCGGTGTTAATTTTCCTAATTTTTGTCTCCATTTTTTATCCGGGTTTTTTCTTTCAGCAGGGTTATAAGTTTTTTATCGGTTTTATACACGAGTGTTTTGTGCGCATTTATTCTTGGGATGTCCGGATTTTCTTCAAGCGTGCGAAAAACATTCAGGAGGGTCGCCTCACGACCCGTCTCCTCAAGTTTTTTGAACAGCGCATCGAACATTTCCAAGTCCTCCCGGTAATCCAGGGTCAGGCGGTAGTCTTTTATCCACTCATCGGGGAGGTCGACGATATTCACTTTGAAGACATCGGGATTATTGGTCATATAGAAAGTCATGTGTTCGGAATACTCCGCTCTGCCCATAATTCGAAGGACCTTTTCGAGAGCATCCACATTGTAGACCTGGCTGTTCGTGCCAACCGCGAAACGGCGGGGCTCGGTAAAATCGGCGCCTGAAGACAGGTGAGATTCAATCAGGAAATCTGCAATTTTCGGCGATACTACCGGACAATCTCCGGTGACGCGGACGATGAGGTCGATCCCGAAATGATCGCAGGCCCCTAGATAGCGCGAAATAAGGTCGACCGGGTCTCCCTGCCAGAATTTCACTCTTCCCTCCAGTGTATGATCGGCAAGGATAGAGTCTTCACTGAGTGTCGAGGTCGCCAGAATGACATGATCGATGTGGGGAAATTTCAGGCAGTTTTCCAGGCATCGTTCGATAGAGGGCTTACCGTTTATCGGCAGTATCGCCTTTCCCGGAAGCCGGGTAGAATTCATCCGGGCAGAAACGATGGCAGCGATTCTGTTTTTCCTGGAATCGCCGAGAGAAGGCTTATTCATCTGTGTAAATGTTTCTTTCTTGAATCAGGGAGCAAGGCGCAGCACGGCCCGGATGACTCTTCCCACCTCTTCGTCAGTCATTTTGGGAAAGAGGGGAATGCTCAAGCATTGGGCATAATATCGCTCGGCCTGGGGATAATCGCCGGGTTTGAATCTGAAATTTTTTTGATAATAGGGCTGCAGATGAACCGGGATATAATGGACTTGTGTGTTGATTCCCTCTTCCTTAAGTCTCGATACGACCTCAGAGCGGGTACTTCCGATTTTTTCGAAATCGATTTTTATGGGATACAAATGATATGACGAAAAAACACCTGGTCTCACGTGGGGAATGGTTAGCCAGTCGAGAATTCCGAAGGAATTGTCGTAATCGTTGGCGATCTTTCTTCTTCTCCGGACAAAACCGTCGCACTTTATCAGCTGGCTGATTCCTAATGCAGCCTGGAGGTCTGTCATTCTGTAGTTGAATCCCAAATCTTGCATTTCATAATACCAGGGCTCGTTTTCTTTACTATCCCTGTTATGGAATTTTTCCCGGTCCTTGGTGATACCGTGATTTCTGAGCATCGACAGTCTTTCGTACAGCTCTTTTTGATTGGTCGTTATCACGCCGCCTTCGCCTGTCGTAATGGTTTTTATCGGGTGAAAGGAAAAAACGGTCATCTGGGAAAAATAGCAGGAACCTACGGAAGCTCCATTTTCGTATTTGCTTCCCATGGCATGCGTGGCATCTTCAATGACATATATGTTATTCCGCGACGCGATATCGTGTATCCTTTCCATATGTGCCGGCTGCCCGCCGAAATGGACCGGGATGATGACTCTTGTCCTGGCATCGATTCGCTTTTTAACCTCCTCAGGAGAAATACAGTAGGTCTTTTCATCGATATCGGCAAAAGACGGTTCGAGGTCGCTGTACAGGAAACAATTCGCACTGGCCACGAACGTATTAGGGGATGTCATTCCTGTTTTACCTCTCTCAATTTTAAGCACCCTCACAGCAAGATGGAGGGCTGCCGTTCCGCTGGAGACAGCAACGGCATATTTCGCTCCGACATACTCGCAAATGGCGTTTTCCAACACTTGTACCCGAGGCCCTTGGGTGATGAAATCGGATTTTAAAACTTGAACGACTCCGCGGATGTCCTCATCATCGATCCACTGCCTCCCATAATTGAGGATCTTGGTTTTTTTCAACTCCTCCTCGTTCGTTCAAACCGTGGCATCAATTTTTTTAAGTTGTTTTTTAATCTCATCGATACTGAGCCATTTTCCGTTGCTGTTGGAAGAATACACGAAATCCTCCCCGACCTTTACCCCTCCAGGAGTAAAATAGCGGTTTTTATCCCACCAGTAGGTCGAAGGATAGATGATGTAGTAATCGTCGAAATCAAATGTGTTTCGAGAGTCTTCTTGAGTGATCATCCATTCATGAAGCTTTTCGCCTTCCCTGATCCCCACTTCTTCCAACGCGACTTGGGAATTTATCGCTCTGGCAAGATCGGGGATTTTGAACGAAGGACTTTTCGATACGAAGATTTCGCTTCCCCGGGCGACATCGATGGCTCTGCATACCATGTCCACTCCTTCATCGAGATTCACCCAAAATCTTGTCATGTTGAAATCGGTGATCGGCAGCTTATTTCCTCCCTTTTTCAGTAGAGACCGGAAATACGGGATCACAGATCCCCTGCTCCCTGCGACATTTCCATACCGCACGACACTGAATCTTACATCCTTAGAACCTGTGTAGGCATTGGCGTTCACGAAGAGTTTGTCCGAAACCATTTTTGTGGCCCCGTACAAGTTTACCGGGTACACGGCTTTATCGGTAGATAAGGCGATGACCTTCTTGACATTTCGCTCGAGCGCCGCATTGATAACATTTTCCGCTCCGTAGATATTGGTTTTTACCGCTTCGATCGGATTGTACTCCATGACCTGGACTTGCTTTAGGGCTGCAGCATGTATGACGACATCCACACCTTCCAGAGCCATCATGAGCCTATCCTTGTCCCTGACGTCCCCAATAAAAAATCGCAAGTGTTTTTGGTGAAGCCTAAAACGCTCCCGCATCAATAGCTGCTTATGCTCATCGCGGGAATAGATAATGATTTTTCGGGCCTCATAATCTCTGAAAATCGTTTCGATAAATTTATGCCCGAATGAACCTGTCCCACCGGTGATCAATATGACTTTGTCATTCAGCACGATATCCTCCTTGGAATCTGAGTCTAGATTGTGATCTCCTGCGCCCTGCAGTATTCATTGAATTCCCTGGTCGCGGGGAAATCCCAGCTCAAATATTTGATGAACGTTTCATAGGGCTCTTTTTCGCCAAGATTCTTCACCGCTTCCCGGAATTGGATTTCGCAGGATTTTACATTTTCTTTCTTCTTATGAATATAGCCTGCAACGATATGGGCAATGACATGGCCGGGAATCCGCAAAATGAGATTTTCCATGTAATCCAGAAATTGATCCTGCCATTCCGGGTCTTCGAGAGAGGGGTTGTCGAGGAAATTCAATTCGATATTGGCATCGTAGATCATCTCTTCCAACTGGGCATAAGTCCATTCATCGGACTTCAAGAAACGGAAACGCCTCGGTTCGAAGTCATCGAGATTGAATTCGTCCACGCGGAAAAGGTTTTCCTCTTTTGCCTCATCATACATGGTGGTACCCGGATATGGCACGACCACCAGGAACTGGTTCGAATGAGCTTTCAGTTCGCGCGCCATCTGCAAGGTCTGATCGATCTGAGTTATGGTTTCATTGGGGAATCCGAACATGTAATTGATATGAACCCGCAATCCCTTCGATTTGATCAGCTTCACAACTTCTCTCACTTTGTCCAAATTCAGATTTTTTTTACAACGCCTTTGCATTGCGGGCGATCCGGTCTCTACACCGATCCCGACGGTTTTTATCCCTCCCGTTTTTAGCAGTTCAATCATTTCCGTGTCCAGATGATTGACATGAAAACTGGCTGGTGTCGGATCCAGGGGAATCTTTGCGGCGATCGCTTTTGTAAGAAAATCGATCATCCAGGATCTGTTTGCAGAACGATTGTCATCGATAAAATGGAGAATGGCCTCATATTTGCCGCCCAATCGAATCATTTCGTCGATCAAAACATCCACTCTTTTGTAACGCAGTTTATACCCCCAGGTGAGTTGTGTGTTGCAAAAGGTGCAGCGGTAGGAGCAGCCTCTCACTCCTTCGATAGCGAGGATCCTGTCTCCGCTGTTCTTGAAATACTTATCGACATTCAGATAATCCCATGCAGGAGGGGGGATGTCGTCCATATCGAGATAGTTTCTTTTGGGCACGATCTTTATCTCCCCCGAGGCCGTTTTCATTCCATATCCGTCGAAAGGAAATTTATTTTCAAACGACGGATCATGGAAGCCGTTGTAATGGTTCAAGACATGCACGAGGGTCGATTCCCCTTCGCCGATGACCACATGGTCGACATCGTATTGCTGCAAACATTCTTTCGGGAAAATTGTCGGATACCCTCCCCCGACCACGATCCTCGCGTGAGGATGATAGTGATGCGATAAAGACACTACCGATTCCAGCCACCTGATATTGAACACGAACATGACCGAGATGGCCAGGACATCATATTGGTTATTTTTTATACATTTTTCGATTAGAGGCGGGTAATCGTTTATATCAATCGGCACTCCAGGTTTTTTGTGTGCCTCGATATTGATATCCATGGCTTTGATCTCGTATCCGAAAGAATTGTGTTTCTCGAGAAAGGAACAGAGTGCGGCCAGAGCAAAGGATGGAATTGGCCTGAAGGTGTGCTTCAACCGGAAACTGTCATTTTCGGGCACGGCATCCGGATGAATGCAATGGGGAACCTTGAATAACAATACGGACTTGAATTTTTTGTCCAAAGAACGATCCAAATAGGGAATGGGACTCAGAGCGGGTACCCGTATCTTTCGAGCGGCAGTCCACACTCCTCGACAAGCTTCCTGTTCCCTTCTTTATAGAAATGGCCCAATCGGTCCAGCCAAGGGCCTGGTATTTCCACTTCGGCAATCCTGTCCTTTTTCGTGCGCTTCATGCCTAAGTAAAAAGACTGTGCCAGTCTGTCGAAGATCGGAATTCTCGTAACCGGGGAAATCCGGGTTTTGAAACGCTCGAAATCCAACCGGCTTTGACTGATTTCCTTGTGTTCGTGTTTATCCCCTATATTTTTAAGAGCCTCTTCGCTGCCGATTCCCAGGAAATCCGTCAAATTATTAACAAAGGCTTCCTTGTTTCGAACGAGATCTTCAAATAGAAGCACAGAAATGTTTTCCTTTCCGAATGTTTTTGCATAGTATGCGACGGTCTTGTAGTAGTCCACGTGACCGATATAGCTCCGGGCGCTATTTTTGTAGGAGAATGATAGCCATTCCTCAAGCGTCACGAAACGTCCCGAAAATTTATCCGGAACGTTCAGTAACCTTCTTCCCCTGCTGAGGTACGCTGACTTTAGGATATCGAATTGATTCCTGATGGTTATCAAGATTTTGTCGGGCTGAAGATAGCTTTTGATCCGTTCCGCCACGATCCCTCTATCCCGGATTTTCGAATAGGAGACAAACCTTTCGTCGGAAAGGAGCATTGTCCTTATCGATGAGTTCTTTTTTCCGGAGAGGGTCGAAGCCATAATCCCTTCGAGTTGGGCTGGACAATAAACAAGGGTTTCGTGCATAAGGAGATTTTCTATTTCTTGTTTAAAGGATTCAGACGGATAGGGCTTTCCTAGATAATGCAGCTGGGAATGCTTCGCGAACAGGTGCTTTTGCAGGGTCGTTGTCCCTGTTCTTGAAAAACCGATATGAACGATAAAATTCACGGGAATAGCTTCAGCGGCTTTTTAATTCCAGCCGGTAAATGGAATAAGGCCGGATTTTTCCTTCGGTATAAGATGCGGTGGACTCGATATAAAAACTGCCGGCAATTTCCAGATCGAGGTCGGAGAATAACGAGATTATTTCATTCTTATTATGGTATGTGCTCTTGACCCCCTTCGTGTGAGCTGCGGGTTTTTTTCCCCCGAGTCTATGCTTTGCGGCTTCATGCCTTATTTTGCCGATGGCCTTTTTCCAGAAAGTTCTCAGCAAGCGTTTCCAGCGCCTCAGGTGATGAGGGGTGGGGATCAGATCGAAAAGGAGAAACCGGATAAATTCCGTCATGCGGATGTTTCTTTGCGATCGGAAACCGACTATGATGCCTTTTCTAACGACACGATGGAACTCTCGGATTATATCCTTGGCTGCTGGAGTTGCGACCCAATTGAGCAAACGGATACAGACTACATAGTCCACAGATTTTGAGATCATAGGAATATATCGCGCGTCACCGATGATTACCGGGACGATTCCGATCACCTTCATTTTTTTTTGTGCCTGCCGGAGCATATCCAGGGATATGTCAAGACCGATCGTTCGGATTCCTTTCTTATTGTATATCGGCAGAAAACGCCCTGTTCCGAGCGGCACATCGAGAATGACGGTTCCCGGATCCAATCCGGAAATGATCTTTTGGATGACCGCAGTCTCCTTTTTCCATTTTCTATTCCGCTGCCGCAGTTTGTCATAATCGGCTGCTGTCTCTCCTTTATAGACGATTTCCATGGAATGACTGACTAACGGCTAATGGGAAAAAATTCGCATTTTGTTTCCAGGGCCACATAGCCCTGGGATGACCCCGATGCGGCGATGGTTTCCTTATCGGCAAAAATTTGAAAAGATGTGACTTTGTGCGACTTGAACAAGGCCCCCCCCTCGTAATCGGCAACATAAAAACCGACAGAATAATTGCCTTCTCTAAATCTGTTATTCATGATCCGGCAATCGATCCGGTGCGATCCCTGGCTGAAATCTTTTCCGACCACAATTTTTCTTGAAGCGATCATAACATCGTCGAATTGGTCACGAATGCTTATCGCAAAGGAAACGTTCCTGATCTTTTCCCGGAATTCGACCTCGAACTGAACCCGAATGTCCTCAAATAACCGGAAATGTCTCGTCTCGGTAAGCGATGGGGCCAACATCCTCACATTCTCCAGGTTGAAATCCGGCGTCGTGTGATAAGCATAGGCCATAAAATCGTCCTTCCCGGCGAATTCTTCGTTATCTGATGGCTGAATCGATTCGCTCAGGTAAAGTGTCGTAATTTCTTCCGATGGGCCGATCGCTTCCATTTTCCCCTGTTTGAGATATATGCACCGGGAAGTTAGGGATGCGATCAACGACATATTGTGAGAGACGAAGAGAACCGAAATTCCGGAATGCAGGAGTTCCATCATTTTGCTCCGGGCCTTCCTCCTGAATGCGGCATCTCCGACGGCAAGTATTTCGTCGACGATGAGAATATCAGGCCGCAAATTGACGGCAATGGCGAATCCCAGCCTCACCAGCATCCCCGAACTGTAACTTTGAACCGGCATATCCAAAAATTCATGCATTTCGGAAAAATCCACGATCTCTTTCAGGAGTCCATCCACTTCCTTCTTTTTGAAGCCGAGGATGGCGCCATTGACATAGATGTTCTCTCTTCCCGTTAGAACAGGATTGAATCCTGCTCCAAGGGCGATCAATGCCTGGATCCGACCTCGGATGATGATTTCCCCTTCGTCCGGTTTTATCAAACCCGACAATAATTTCAACAGAGTCGTTTTTCCAGCGCCGTTGGGTCCGATCAAACCCATCAACTCTCCCCGTTTTATTTCGAATCCGATATTTTTCAAAGCCCAGAATTCGTCTTTCCGCAATGTGTCTCTAGCTTTTTTGCGCCCGGCAATTTCCGAGCCGATATCTTTGACCCCGTACCAGAGCGATTTTTTCAGATCCCGGCAAAACTTTTTACTCAGGTTGTTTACTTCGACAAGATTTTCCGACATCATGTTCCGATTTTCTCTACGATGATCGGGAGTGCGAGACGATAGATGATCCAGCCGATAAACAAGAATACCAGAGTGGCAGCCAATACCAGGAAAAAGGGAGCCAAACTTTCCGGGATTCCTCTGAAAATAATGTCTCTCGTGCTTCCGAGAAGGGGAGTGACCGGATTATGCGTCATGATCGTTCCCACAATGCCTCCCATCGACGGCGGGTAGGCAACCGGAGTCACGAAAACAAGTCCTGATGTGGCAATCAGGAGCGCCGGCTGAACATCCTTATAAAGAAGTCCGACCGGCATGACTAGAATCCCGAACATGATTCCGAGCAAAAGGAGGGCGGCGATCGATAAAGGAAGGAAAACGACCGTCCATTTCACCGGGATACCGAAAAAGAGCAAAACGCCGGCCAGCATCAACAATTTGATCCCTAAACTGAAAAGGAGCTGCCCTGCTCCCGAAATGATCAGGGATTCCTTGGGTATATTGATTTTCGTCAGGATCGATTTTGATTCTGAAACCGCCTTCAACGGAGCATTGAGAGCATCCACGAATACCTGCCAAAAAACAGTGCCCACAAAGACGTAAACCGTATAGGGAACATCCAAATCCGTCACATTCACAATTTTGGATGCATTGAGCAGGATAAAAACCGCACTGGTGACCACCGGAGGAAAAATCGCCCAGAAATATCCCAAAAATGTCTGCCTGTACTGGGCGGAAATATCCCTTAAAATGAGCCTCCATGCCAGATTTCTGGAAGCCTTTAGATCGCTCCACATTTCTTTGAACAGTCGCATGGGGTGACGGATTTTCGATTCCGGCGTATACCTGGTCAAGACATGCGAGCGGTTTTTTTTGTCGGATTTCATCTGGAACTGCTCACCCATTTCGGTTTTGAGGATAATCGGCAAAATCCGGATTCCAAGCTACCGCCTATGGCTTTTTTCGGCGCTCGTTGCCCAAAAAAAAAGGAAAGGATAGTTACAAATCGAAAGTTCCTTTTTTTAAGTGAGATTTTAATCCAATAACCCGGCGTTTTCAAGGTGAAGCTGAGATTGATGGTGATTTGTACGCTCTTTGTTCTGAAGGGAAAAATGAAGGTCACTCCTGGAGGAGAATATAAGGGAGAGGAACTGATCCCGGGTCATTCATGCTTAAGGCTTTTGGCCGGATTGGCCATGGCGGCCTTCAGGGTCTGAATGCTGACCGTGACCAGGGTGACAGCCAGGCCGATCATGGCAGCCAGCATGAAAATTTCTATAGTGATATTCGTTCTGTAGGCGAACTTTTGGATCCACCGCCGCATCACGAAATAGGCTAAAGGCCATGCGATGAGATTGGCGGCTGCTGTCCACCTCAGGAATTCGCGGTTGAGCAAGGTAATGATGCCGATCGTGGACGAGCCAAGGACCTTCCGGATTCCGATTTCTTTGGTCCTTTGTTCGGCGATAAACGCGGCAAGGCTGAACAGCCCGAGGCAGGCAATGAAAACGGCCAGTCCTGCGAACGATTGAAAAATGCTCCCCAGTCTGGCTTCTGCCTTATACAGATCGCTAAAGTCCTCGTCGAGAAACCGGTACTCGAATGGATATCCCAGGTTCATCTGGTTCCATGATTTTTCCAGCGAGCGAAGCGTAGAGGATATATTCCCGGACCGAATTTTCACATACATGCGTCTGAGCCAGGGACGAAATATTTTAAACACCAGTGGCTCGATCTTGTGCTGGAGGGATTGAAAATGCGCGTCCTTCATAACGCCGATGATCTGGCCGTCGATATCCCAGAATCCGAACCTCTTTCCGACTACGGGTTTCTGCAATCCCATTCTCCTGACGGCTTCTTCGTTGACAATGAAAGCGGTTTCCTCGTCTGTTGCATAAGACCGCGAAAAGCTCCGGCCTTCCACAAGGGGAATGCCGAAGGTCTCGATATAATCATAATCCACGAAATCCGCCTTGATTTCCATCTTTGTATCGGGGCTTTTCCCCTCCCACTCAGGGGTCCCCGGGCTGCTCTGAATATTGGTCGGAAGGGCCATGGAAGCCGTAACATGGAGGACTTCCGGGTTTTGGAGGAAGCGATCGCGGATAGCATCGTATTTTTCGAGAAGTTCACCATGAATGCTCAAATGGATCGTGTGATCTCTATCGAAACCCAGATCGATATTTCTCATGTAGGACAGTTGGCGGGAAATGACGATCGTTCCGATGATGAGAAACAGAGACAGCGAAAATTGAAAGATGACCAGTGTTTTTCTGAAAAGGGAATTGGCTCCTGCGGAGCGCATATTTCCCTTGAGAATCTGAATGGGCCGGAAGGAAGATAAGAACAGAGCGGGATAACTCCCGGATACGATCCCCGCCATAACGGCCATCCCCAAAAATCCGCAAAGGATGAGGGGATTATTCTGCCATGGCGAGGAGAGGTGTTTCCCCGAGATGGCGTTGAAAAAGGGGATCAGAATCTCCAGGAGGAACAGGGCGGCAATAAAGGCGAAAAGCGCCATCAGGACCGATTCGCCGAAAAACTGCCGGATGAGCTGTGACCGATCCGCCCCAACGACTTTACGGAGCCCGACCTCCTTGGCCCTGTTGGCTGAACGGGCCGTTGTGAGATTCATAAAATTGACGCCGGCGATGAGCAAAACGAATATGGCCAGGATGCTGAAAATCCATACGTATTTGATATCGCCTCGGTTTCGGAGATCATGCCCGAGGTTCGAAAAAAGATGGATATCGGTCAAGGGCTGGAGAGCCAATTCGTCGGGATCTTCTGACCCGAACTTCTGGAGGTAGCCCTTGAGCTTCTGATTGAAATCATCGCCGGAAGAGTTTTGGGGCAGCATCACATAGGTGGAAAAGGAATTGAATCCCCAGTTGTCTCGGTTGTCTTCCCCGATGTATTCCTTGAGAAGAAGATCGAAGGGAGACAGCAGGTCGAACTCCAGCGTGGAGTTCGACGGTACATCCTCAGCGATCCCGGTAACCACGACGTCGAAAGTGTTGTTGACGGTAAGCACTTTGCCCATCGGATCTTCCTCACCGAAATATTTGGCCGCCGTTGTTTCTGTCAGGACGACGGAGTAGGGATCGGTGAGGAGAGTTTCCGGGTCTCCTTTGACCAGGGGGAAGGAAAACATGGTGAAAAAGTCAGGATCGGCATGCCTGTATCCAGGTTCATTAAAGCTCTTTTCCCTGAAGGCTACCAGAGGTATTTGCCAGTAGCCGAATCGTGATGACCTGATGATCTCAGAGAAATCCGACTTGAGCGCTGCGGCCATAGGGGGTGGCGTCAGCGCGCTCGTGGCATCGATATTTGTGGCCGATTCATCGCGATAGACCCGGTTGATCTGGCGGGCATTCGCGTGAAAACGGTCGAAGCTCCACTCGTCGGCCACCCATAGGACGATCAGCATGCAGACGGTGAGGCCGATGGCCAGGCCGGTGATATTGATAAAAGAGTGGATTTTTTGGCGCCGGATCACCCGCAGGGCCGTTTTTATGTAGTTCCAGACAAGGGCGGGCATGAACCGGCCGGGGCGTAGGGGAGAACGACGGTTGAGCTTGACAATCCGATTTTTATCGAATTCAGAGGCGATGCGATCGGCTTTTCCTACCTGGGTCACTGCCATGCGGAAAGCGGCTTCCTCCTCCAGTCCTGCTTTTCTCTGGGCATCATAGGCATCCCTCAGGTGGACCTCGATATCGGCGATCAAACCGTCCTCGAACACCTCGTGTTTTTGCAGATCTCTCTTCCATTCTCTGATCGCTTTTTCCAGATCGAACATGATTCCTCCTTTATCTATTGTTCTTCAGCCGGGACCGGTGTCATGAACCGGTTCAAGGCTTGCCAGACATTTCGCCAGCCTGTCAATTCGGAGGCAAGTTCCTTGCGGCCTTTCTCGGTTATGGTGTAATACCGGCGGGGACGGTTTTCTCCAGACAGTTTCCATTGGGATGTGATCAGGTTATCCATTTCCATTCTCTGGAGGACCGGATAGATCATCCCGTCCGTCCACTCGAGGTTTCCTCCGGTAACGTCTTTGACTTTCTGGATGATGTTATAGCCGTAATTTTCTCCTCTGGAGAGAATTGCCAGAATGATCGGCCTGGTCGATGCGGCCATCAGTGTTTTGGATATCATTTTATGCCTCACACTCGAAGATACCTTCGTTCTCTATGTATGCATGTTTTATGCCAACCGAAGTTTCCGGGGTAGGCTTGAATTTAGGTGTTTCTTTTTTTGGGAGTTTTGTCTAAATTTGTTACACCGATTGTCCGATAATGAACAGGGGATCTTTAGAAATCATGATTGCTATGAAAAGAGATGTGGTGGTGGAGTATCATTTCTCTCAGTTTTTGGCACCGCCCCATGCGTCTTGTGGGGCAGTACGTGAGATTATCCTCGTGATTCAAGGCATATGCTCTCGTAGAGCGCTTGGGCTTTTTCAGCGAGAGCTTTGGAATAATCCATAGGAAATTTGTCTGCCTGAATGGATCTTTCATGGCTGGGCCTTGAAACATGCGTCTCTTTTCCATCAAATAATTCCAGATTGATCCGTTCGATTTCTCGGAATACGCGGTCGACATTCGCAGTCGTAGGGTCAAAGATGTCAAAATCAGTTAGAAATTTATGGTTTACCCGCTCGATAATCGTGCCAAAATCTTCCACCACATCCTCGAACTTTGCAACTACGATGTGTTTTAAGACTCTTCTTGTGATGGAATAGAATCGGATATATCGCCGGAATGCCTCTTCAACTGCCAGTTCCGGTTGACGGATTTTGAGCGATCGGATTGCAGCCAGTGGTTCTCGGATTAAAACGATTGCGGGCAAAGAGCGTTTCACTCCTTCCAGTATCTGCGCTTCAGCATGCAAATGGTGGGCGATTTTTATTTGCCTTTTTTGAGCCTGCTGGAATGCAGCCACGGCGAAAGTATTTCCCGAACGCGGAAAACCTTCGATAACGATTTCTGTATCCGGTGCTATTAAGAGAGAACCGGTTCTTGGCGGTGCGAAAAGCCTGCAGGCAGGGATGAAAACATGAGGATAAGCGGCCGATTTATATCTGAGTGTCGTTTTGATCCTTTGGAATAAATCCACTTATGGCTCCATCGAGGTCTTTTTCATCAAGGAATTTTTCATGAGGATGATGAGGCTCTTCAGAAAGTCGATCGCTAGCACCGCAGCTATTATAGCGATGAAAATGTTCGCGATGATCTGGAGATCGATATAGACGAATTCGGAAAAAGGATCGTCCATCGGTCTGTTGAAAAGAATGCCGAGAATGACCAGTTGGCCGGCACTTCTCAGGAGATCCACCCACTCTGAAGCGGTGAAAAATCTGACCACATAGGCGGCTACACCGATACCGAGCAATGCCAGAAGACCCAGGGAATACCATTGGGAAGCCAGCGGTGTGAGCAGAGATCGGGGATCTTGAAGATCGATGGTCTTGAAGAAAAGGGTGCCGGAACGCCAATAGATCCAAACGAGGGCCGTATAACCCATGAGCATAAGAATAAGGGGAATGACCTTGGATTTAGTCTGCTTACCTTCCATGATTTTTTGCCAATTCACCTTGAGTTTTGGCCATGGCAGGTTGATTTCTTTGCGGCTCTGGGTCACAAAATAGAGGATGATCCCCACCAGCCCCAGATCGAAAACAAAGGCCATGGGCAGGTAAAAAAAGGCTTGAAAGCTGTCCATCTTGGGGATGTAGAAAAAAGGGATCACGACCATACTGACTCTGAAAATGGCAGAAAGGAGGATGAGAACGAAATGGAAGGCAAAAAGTATCATCGTATACCGGAGAAGATACCCCTTGAATGCCGGGGCGATAATCTGGGAATCGTCCATATATTTTTCGGCCACCCGCCGCGGATTCCCGTAGGTATCGATAATACGCTCGACGGCGTCGTCGGTAATATCTCCGAATTCTTGCTCTGCCTTTTCCAGAATGTGACTCTTTATTTCCGTGAGGATTTCTTGTTTTTCTCTGCTGATTCCGAGGTAATGGCCGATTTCTTCGAGATAATTTTTCAATCTTTCAGACATTTCGATTCTCCTTTATTAGATGGTTCAGGATCTCGTTTTGCCGCCGCCAGATTTTGAGAAGTTCCGAGCGAAGTTCCCGTCCCTCCTTTGTGATGATGTAAAACTTGCGGGGCCGATCTTGACTGACATCCCACTTGCCTTTGATAAGGCTCTTTTTTTCCAGTCTTCTGAGCAGGGGATAGAGGGTGTTTTCTTCCAGCGAGTATTTCTTTTCTCCCAGTTTTTTTACTATGGAATATCCATACATTTCCCTTTCAAGGATGGCTAGAACAAGCACCTGAAGGAAGCCTCGATTCATTTCTGTTTCGAAAGAGCTGATGTCGGCAGCCATTGGGAAGACCTCCTTTTCCAGCGTACGCTAAAGCTGTGTCATGCATATATACTGTACGTAATACGAATACTATATATGAAACAGTATGTCAAGTCTTTTTTTATATTGACATTTTTCAGGACTGGGAGTATTTTGATGCCAATTAGCCGACGGAATTTTAATCGGAGAAAACATGGCAAAAGAGTCGCCACAGAAACCAGTCATGGAGTTGGCCCGTGACATGGGCCTGATGCATGTCACGATGATCGGAGTAGGGGCCATGATCGGGGCTGGTATTTTCGTGCTGACCGGGTTGGCAGCCGGCGTTTCCGGCCCGGCATTGATCCTCGTTTTCGCATTCAACGGACTGGTTACCGGACTCACCGCTATGAGTTATGCCGAGTTGGGCTCATGCTTTCCTGAGGCCGGCGGCGGCTACCTGTGGGTCAAAGAAGCCCTTCCCCAACCCAACGGATTCCTTTCCGGATGGATCAGTTGGTTCGCCCATGCGGTGGCATGCAGCCTGTACGCGGTCGCTTTCGGCACCTTCAGCGTGGATCTCCTCCACATGGCCGGAATCGATTTCAACAGGCTATTGTCATTCACTTCCTCTTCCGAACCTTATATCCTGGCGGCCAAGCTTATCTCTGTGTTCGCCACCCTTTTGTTCGTCTATATCAATTTTCGTGGCGCCAAAGAGACCGGTCAGGCCGAGAGCCTGGTCACCATCCTCAAGATCATCGTGATTGCCATGTTCATAGGGTTCGGCCTTTATGCGATGTTCGCCGGCAAGACACCCGAGCCCTGGCCCGACCATTTCAGAGGATTTTTTCAAAAAGGTCCGCTGGGCATCATCATGGCGATGGGCCTGACCTTTATCGCTTTCGAGGGATATGAGATCATTGCCCAATGTGGGGAAGAAGTCAAAAATCCGAAAAAAAATATCCCCCTTTCGATTTTTCTTTCCCTCCTGATCGTCGTGCCCATTTACCTTCTGGTCGCCTTTGTGGCGCTGGGGGCATCGACGCCTGAGGGAGATGTGCCGACCTGGCAGTATCTGGGCCAGAAGGGAGAGATGGCCATGATCGAGGCGGCCGAGCACTTTATGCTGGGCAAACTGGGACGGATCATCTTTTTGATCGGCGGCCTTTTCTCCACTATGTCCGCTTTGAACGCCACGGTCTACTCCTCCTCCCGGGTCAGCTTTGCCATGGGGCGCGATCATAATTTGCCCGGTATTTTCGGTAAGATCCATCCGAAAAAACGAACGCCTCACATGGCGGTCTTCATTTCCGGTCTGATGATCGTTCTGATGGCCGTCCTCCTCCCGATCGAAGATATCGCCAGCGCGACAGATGCCATGTTCCTTTTGCTTTTCATTTTCGTGAACCTGGCAGTCATCAATCTGCGAAAAAACCGCCCGGATCTGGACCGGGGATTCAAAGTCCCTTTATTCCCGTTCATTCCTATCCTTGCGACCGTTTTGAACTTCATCCTGGCGGTGTTTTTGTTTTTCTACAGGCCTTTGGGCGTATGGGTTTGTCTGGGTTATCTGGTATTCGGAATCGGCTTTTTTTATCTGTACTCGCGCAGAAAAGAGTTCGCGGCAAAGGCAGCCCCGGCCGTCCACGCGGAACACCCCATTTTCCTGTCTTCTCCCCGGAATTTCCATATTCTCGTTCCTGTCGCCAACGAACAGACAGTCATTAAGCTCCAGCGTTTTGCGGTCAGGATGGCGAAAGCCTACACAGCCGACATCACGGCGCTGAACGTCATCCAGGTTCCTGCCCAACTTCCTCCGAGCGAGGGGCGGAAATACGTGGATTGTGCCCGGTCTTTGTTGGGGAAAGCGATCGAGGTAGCCGAAAAAGACAATATCCCCGTCTATTCCCTGGTGAAATTGACTCACAATATCCCTAAAGCCATCATCGAGACCTGTGATGAACGGAAGATCGACCTGATGGTTATCGGGTGGGAAGGAGAAAGGTCCGCTCATAACAGGGTTTTCGGGACCATCATAGACGAGATCATACTCAACACGGTGTGCGATATTGCCATGGTATGCCGCTCTCCCGCCGACAAGGAAATCCAAAGGATCATGATCCCTGTGGCAAGCATTAGATATGCGGTGCTATCGCTCAAGATCGCAGAGGCCATCTTGATGCAGAATGAAACACCCATACTGCTTTTTCATGCGACACATCAAGATGATTCGGCCCCGATAGAACGGAAATTTCAGGAAGACCTTCAAAAGCTGAAAAACGAGGTCGATCCCTCTCGGTATAAAATAGTGGTCAGTAAAACGGACAATTTTGCCAATGCCATTCTTTCCGAGATACGGAAGAACGATTTGGTTATCATGGGAGCGCCCGAAGAAGGATTGGTTAGGCGGGCGTTTTTCGGCGATCTGCCTCTCTATATCCTTAGAGAGACGGATGTTCCGATTATCCTGACCAAAAGGTACACCGGCCATGTCAAATCCTGGTTTCAGAAATTCTTCGGAGCCCGCAAAACCGTGCTGGACTAAAATTAAAACGAAGTCCTTGCAAGCATGAAAAAAAAGAACGGATCCAACACCGGGAAAGGAGCGACTTCTTACCAGGCCACCTCGGTTCAACTCGCTCGTCACCTCGGGCTGTTCGAAGCTACGATGATCGGGGTGGGGGCCATGATCGGCGCCGGCATCTTCGTTTTGACCGGGATTGCCGTCGGTAACGCCGGGCCTGCCGCTGTCATTGCCTTTGCCCTGAACGGAGTCGTCACGCTTTTCACGGCATTGAGCTATGCCGAGCTTGCGAGCGCCATTCCCGAGGCCGGAGGAGGGTATTCCTATATCAAAAAGGTGATGCCCAATTCTATCGCCTTCATGTCCGGGTGGATGCTGTGGTTCGCCTATATCGTTGCCTGCAGCCTTTATGCCAAAGGATTCGGCAGTTATTTTCTGGAATTTTTCGAGCGGTATATCCCTTCGTTCACTCACAACGTCGTCTCTGTTTTGGGAGAGGGCCCTGCAGTTGCCGTATTGACCGTCCTCATCGGTCTTCTTTTTTTGGCGGTGAATATCATCGGGACTCATGCTACCGGGAAAACGGAAAACATCATCACCATGGCCAAGATCGTGATCCTCTCTGTTTTTATCTTCTTCGGCGTGAAACAAGTATTGGGGGCCCCCGAGATAACCGGCGAGAATTTTTCCCCTCTTTTTCCCCTGGGCTTTTCCGGCGTGCTGGCGGCTATGGGATTGACCTTCATCGCTTTCGAGGGGTATGACCTGATCGCCACGGTCAGCGAGGAGGTCAAAGAACCCCGCAAGACTATCCCCAAAGCCATATTGTTATCCCTGTCCATCACCATTGTCATTTACCTGCTGGTGGTTTTTTCCTGTATCGGGGCGGTCCCCTCGGCGGAAGGTTTGCCCACATGGCAGTTGATCGGGAAATACAAAGAAATCGGGATCATCCGGGCCGCTCAAGGGTTTATGCCAAAGTTCGGAGTCATCCTGATCCTAGGGGGTGGCCTTTTTGCCACACTGAGTGCCCTGAATGCAACCATCATGGCCTCCTCCCGTGTGGCCTTTTCCATGGGGAGGGATTGGATGCTGCCCAACCTCCTGAGCCGCGTTCATTCCATAAGACGAACCCCTTTCCTGGCCATCAGCCTGAGCGGATTTTTGTTCTTGCTTGTAGCTGTTGCCTTGCCTCTCGAGATTATCGGTATTTCCAGCAGCTTGCTGTTTTTGATGACCTTCGCTCTGGTCAATATCGCCCTTCTGATGTACCGCCGCCGGAGCACGTCCCCCCGACCATCTTTTCGGGTTCCGTTTTTTCCGTTGACTCCTATATTGGGAGCCCTTACCAGTGCGGGATTGGCCGTCTATCAACTGATCAATAATCCGCTGGCCCTTGTTTTAGCTGCTGCCTGGGTTCTTGTCGGATTGGCCATTTTCGGTGTGTTGTTCGCCAAACGGGTGTCCATCGCGGATGTTCCCAAAACCATCGTCACTCCCGAGCTCCTCGATCTGAGAAAAGCCAAACGATATAAAACGCTCGTCCCGCTTGCCAACCCGGAACGAGTGCGGCCGCTGGTGGAGTTAGCCGGAAAAATTGCCAGGACATGCCGGGGTGAGGTTTTGGCTTTATCCGTCGTGGATTTGCCGGATGTCACCGCGTATGCCGATGCTCATCCCTTCGTGGATGAGGCGCGTATGGTTTTGAGACTATCCCAGGAAGTCGCGTTAGAACAAAAGATGCCTTTCACTTCCCTGCTGAAAATAGGGAGATCTGCAGCGACAGAGATCGTTCAGGTCGCTCGAGAAAACCACTGTCATCTCATATTGCTCGGATATAAAAAGGATGAAGATCCTCTGGACAACAGTGTGATCCATTATGTGATCTCGCATCAGCCCTGCGATGTGGCGATCCTTAAGAGCGGGAATGTGCCGGTGGAAACCTTCAACCGGATCTTGATTCCGCTGGCGGGGAAAGAAGTCCATGATAAAATCAAAGTGCGCATCGTCCATTGCCTGTACCAGATGGAGAAAAGCCGGGTTACCTTGATGACCGTCATACCTCCCGGGTCGAGCTCCGCGCGCCGCAGCAGGGCATACGAAATGCTGACCAGGGCTGCAAGAGTGTATCAGGTTCCCCAGGCCGACTTGGTGGTCGATGAGAACGATCAAGCGGCACAGGCCATCATCGACCGGGCTGCCGGATTCGACCTGCTCGTGCTCGGGATGAAAGATGAACCCTGGCTCAAAGCATTCTTTTTCGGGACATTGGCCCAGCAGGTGGCCGGGCAGGTTCGGTGTTCGACGATTCTGACCAAGGCTTTTATTCCCCAAAGGAAAAAGATGAAACGGCTGATCGGGAAAGGTCCCACCTTGACTCTGGACAAAAAAGTTCCTAAAATCGAAGAAAGTCCGGATTAAGCCATTCCTTTTTTCACCCGGATAAAAAGTATGAAACGGCGCCATTTCTTGAAAAAAACAGGATTTGCGCTGGCGGGTGCGTGGGTTTCGCAATCCGCCGTTTCTGGAAAATATTTCCTTTCGCGCATTCAAAATGGAGAGATCGATTTCGGTTATGGACCGCTTATCGAAGACCCTGACAAAGTCATGGACCTCCCGGAAGGTTTTAGGTACCAAATAATCGGCCGTTCGGGCGAGAGGATGACGGATGGGTTTTATTTGCCCGGGCTCCCCGATGGCATGGGAGCTTTCGAGGGGCCGGATGGATCCACGATCATCCTGCGCAATCATGAGGTATTCCCTGAATATCTGCCGGAAAACGGGCCCTTCGGTTCTACGAACGAGCTCCAGCGAAGGATAAGCAGGGGATTGATCTACGACAGGGGAAGGGAAGGGAGTCCAGCTCTCGGGGCCGTGACAACCTTCGTGTATGATACCCGCAAACAAGAGCTCATAAGCCAGTTCCTGAGCCTCGCAGGGACATTGACGAACTGCTCGGGAGGCGTGACTCCCTGGAATTCCTGGATTTCCTGTGAAGAGATTTTTCTGAACCCCTCCTTCAAATGGGCCAAAAAACATGGGTACGCGTTCGAAGTCCCGGTTTCGGCAGATCAAAAGGTTGTCAAACCGGCGCCTCTCGTAGCCATGGGCCGTTTTGTCCATGAATCCGTAGCCGTGGATCCCCGCACGAATATCGTCTACCAAACCGAGGATCAACTGGACGGACTCATTTATCGCTTTCTCCCGGATCGTCCCGGCCGATTGGAAGAAGGGGGGCGCCTCCAATGCCTGGGTATCAATTCCGAACCGAAAACGGATACGCGAAATTGGGACGAACAAAAGGTGAAGCCCGGTGGGATTTTGCTGGTGAAATGGATCGATCTGGAGGATGTGGATCCCAAAAAGGATACCCTCCGAATCCAGGGATTCGAGAAGGGTGCTGCCCTTTTTGCCAGCGGGGAAGGAATGGATTATTTTGCCGGGGCGATTTATTTCGACTGCACCAACGGAGGGCGCATCAAAGCCGGCCAGATATGGCGGTTTTTCCCCAGCCAGTTCGAAGGCACGGAAAGGGAGGGGGAATCGCCAGGGAGGTTGGAGCTGTTTGTGGAGATTCCCGATAGGGATATCTGCGAAAATCCCGATCAGATGAAGGGAACTCCCTGGGGGGATCTATTTGTCTGCGAGGATGGTTTTGGCGTGCAGCATTTGTTCGGTATCACGCCCAGGGGTGAAATTTACCGTTTTGCCCGCAACGCCCTAGATGAATCGGAATTTTCCGGGATTTGCTTTTCCCCGGATGGAAGCACGGCGTTTGTCAACTATTTGCGTGCAGGGATGACTTTCGCCATCACAGGTCCCTGGAAAGTTCGTAAGAGGGGATGAGGGGGAACCAGGAGCTCATCTGGCTCCCCCAGGATTAGCGATCACCTATCCTTCTTTTTTCATCTCAGGGCCTTACTTGACTTTTTTGTTCGCCTTCTCTTTTTCAGCCAGTTTTTCCAGTTTCGCCAGTTTCTGCTTGATCAGTTTCTTTTTTTCGGGGTCTTTTTCATCTTCGAGCTTTTCTTTGAGAATCGATGCTTCCTTTGCGTAGTCGACGGCGGCGGGCTTGACCCAGCCCCTTGTCTTCATTTCCTGGAGATTGTGCAGTTTTGCTTTCAATATTTCTTGTTTTTTCGGATCATCCGTGTTTTCGAGCAAGGTTTTGATTTTTTTCGTCTCATCAGCGTATTCTTCTTCACTTATGATTCTCGGCTCTCTCTCGACCCACCCTCCATTCTCTTTTGCCTTTTGAATCTCAGCAAGCTTTCCTTTGATCATTTTTTTCTTTTCCGGATCTTCGGTTTTTGCATACAACTCTTTCAGTTCTTTTTCCTTCAACATGAGGTCTGTGAGCTTTTGTTGTTTTTCTTTCTGCTTCGCTTCGTCCGAAGAATCCTGGTCAGCAGCTGCTGTTGGCACGAAAGCATGGTCAGCAGAGTCGACAGGTTTGGGATTGGCAAAAGCCAGGACGAGGAGACAGATCACAGGGATCGTCAGAAAAAATTTGGACTTGGCCCAGGACTTTGATTTGCCTTTTGTCATCATGGTTATCCTCCTTTTGATGAGTGAGTGGTTGAAGTTGTTCACAAATTCGAACAAATTCATTCCCACATGCTGCTCGAAAATGAGCAGTTGATACTTGGCTCGGCTGCAGCCCTGAGCGATAACCTGGTTGTCGGCCAAGTATTCATGGGTTTCTTTCAGAGATTTTTTGTACGGCCGCACAAAAGGATTGAACCATTGGACAATGGTCAGCAATTCGATGACGATAAGGTCTATAGAGTGTCGTTGATTTATATGAACCAGCTCATGATCGATGATCCTGAGGAGATCATGCTGGGATATGTTGGATTTGTTCAGAAAAAAATAATTGAAAAAGGAGAAGGGAGCGGTATCCTCTTCGAGATACACGAGCTTGAGTCTTCCGCATCTTTGATACCCGTACTTTTTGAGCAATATCCAAATCTGGGCGAGTTTATGTCCGAAGCGAACGAGGAAAAATAAAACTCCTAGTAGATACCCGATCCAAACCAGATCCCCTATGCCGATGGACCGGGGGATCGCCCCGCCGCTTTGCAGCGAGAAAATCCGGCCCCCCGTGTCTTTGGCGGATAGGAATGGGGAAGGGATATTGATGAGGGGTATGATAAAAGAGAGGGGAATGGCAAACAGCAGGTAGAGCCGGTTGGTCCTGAAAAACGTCTCCCCGCTGAGAAATATCCTGTAGATGAGATAAAACAAACCCAGACAAATTCCTGACTCGACCAAATAAAGAAGGATGCTAGTCATTTTTATCTCTCTTTTGTTTTTGGATTTCCTGGTTTATCAATTTTCGGATTTCTTCCAGCTCCTCGATGCTCATATCCGTGTCTCTGGTGAAAAAGGATACCATCTCTTTGAAAGAATTACTGAAATAGTCCTTGATAATGCTGTTCAGATAAGCTTCGGTATATTCCTCTTTTGCGATTGTCGGGTAGTATTCATGGGAATTCCCGAAGGCATTATGGGAGATGAAACCCTTTTTTTCCAGGATCCGGACGATGGTGGACACCGTGTTGTAGGCAGGTTTGGGATCCGGAAGGTGTTCGATGATATCCTTCACGAAGCCCTTCTCTATGTCCCATAAAATTTGCATGATTTGTTCTTCGGCCTTTGTTAGTCTTTTCATTGCATCCATAATATACAACTAAGGAATTAGTTTGTCAACTAAAGAATTAGTTTTTTTCATCCAAATCGGCCTCTACAAGTTTATACGGGTGGGAAAAAATTCCGTTTCGGATTCAGCGCGATCGCCGCCGGATGTCAGGCCGGTTTAATCTTCTTCCTCTGGTTTTTTCCTTTTATGCCATGGCAATCGTGCATAAACGCCTTTTCGAAAGGTCTTGAAAGTCGCTTCTAAAAAATTCATGCCGATAAGGATAGCAACGGTTATGATACTCAAGAGGACGGATGCCGTGTATTTCCCGAAACCGATAAGGAGGCCGATCCCCGCCAGGACCCAGATCACGGATGCCGAGGTTACGCCGACAACGATACCCTGGCGAGTGAGGATCACGCCTGCTCCGATAAAGCCGATCCCTGTGATGACCTGTCCCACGATTCTCCCGGGATCCACGTTGGGCCCTTGGATCAGATGGCTTACTGCCACAAAAATATAGGTGCCGAGGCAAATGAGACTGCTGGTGCGGATCCCTGTGGGTTTGCCTGAAAGCTGGCGCTCCAATCCCACGATCAATCCGCATAATATGGCGATGGCGATTCCTTCCAGTCTTATCGGTGAAAGCAGAGATTGAATATCCACGTTTCACTCCTTTGTGTTGTCTCCATTATTTTACAGCATGAGCCCAGCTTTTTAACAGAGGCTTTTGAAGCAGGCTTGATGGGAATAGGTGAAATAAAAACGTCGGACCGGATGTCTAAAGGAGAATGGAAGGGAATTGAAAAAAAAGCGTCTAAAAATTGTATGAACGAAAAATCATTCAGGAGGACCAGATGAAAAAAGTTTATTGTATCATTGCGGTGATGGCCTTGATGTTATTTCCTGTCGTGTCGAGCGGTCAAGACATCGATGTAACCGGTGACTGGGAGTTGACTTCGGAAACCCCACGTGGCGAGAGAACGCAGACCATTCATATCGAGCAGGATGGGGAAAAACTGACCGTCATCATGCAGGGCGGTTATAGAGGAGGTCAAGAGGCAGCGGAAATCACGGCCGAGGGAACGATCCAGGGAAACAAAGTCGAATGGTCCTTTACCCGAAGCACTCCGAGAGGTGATTTCTCCACCAAATACACGGGAACGGTCGACGGCGATACCATGAGTGGCGAGGTGGACAGGGGAGAACGCGGGAAAAGCCCATGGTCAGCCAAGCGGAAATAGAGTGTTAGATGGATTTTCTTGTCATTTGATGGGGTAGACAGGAAAATCTTCCATTAGTCATTTGAGAGCGGAAAACCTTAGCGGCGCTTTGCGGTGTTTCGTGGCCTGTTCATAGGCATAGGCTATTCTGATGATGACAGCTTCTTCGAAGAGTTTCCCTGCTATCTGGATTCCTGTTGGAAGACCTTCGGAGGTGAAGCCCATCGGGACTGTGATTGCCGGAAAACCGGTATGGGGAGGGATGAGCTGGCTGTTGTCACCGGCCGGACTCTGGTTGTCATCGATTTTCCTGGGCGGATTGCTCCATGTTGGATAAATGATGGCATCAAGATGTTGCTCCTCCATGGCCTTTAGGATGATCCCGCGGAATTCGATGTTTTTCGGTTCGGAGTAGACATCTAAGCATGCGACCTCTTTTTCCTGGGGAACCTCGAGAGCACGTTTCAGCCGTCTCTCAATATAGGGAGAGTAGTGCCCGGTGTTCACGATTTCAAAGAGATTTTTATAGGGAGCATACCCATCCAGAGAAGCCAGATAATGATTGAGGTCGTGCCGGAACATATCGCACCAGATGTTTTTCGTCAGTGCTTCGAAATCCGGGATGACGAAGGAATCCACGATCTCTGCCCCCTGGGCCCTCATGTCCTCCACCGCTCTATCGAAGAGGCCTTTGATCTGGGAATCTGCGGTGTCTTTTTCTGTGTAATACCGGAAAACACCGATTCGCGCTCCTTTGAGTCCGTCTTTTCTTAGGAAAGATGTGTAAAGGAAAGGCCCGAGATCTTTGCTCTTTTCCGTGATCGGGTCAGAGGGATCATAGCCCGCGATAACTTCCAGTATTTTTACGGCATCTTCTACAGTCCGGGCCATGGGGCCTCCGATGTCGTTGCGGAGGTATAGGGGGACGATGCCGTCCCGGCTGGTCAGTCCCATGGTGGAGCGGATCCCAACCAGGCAGCAGTGGGAAGAGGGGCCGCGGATGGAATTGCCTGTGTCCGTTCCCAATCCGACTGTCCCGAAATTTGCCGCAACTGCGGCTGCAGTCCCTCCGCTCGATCCGGCCGGGACCCTTTCCAGATCGTAAGGATTTCTCGTGATGCCGGCGATGGAGCTTTCCGTTCGGAGCGGGCTGAATGCCCATTCTGCCATGTTGGATTTGGCGAGGATGATGGCTCCTGCCTCCCGAAGCTTCCGGACCTGGTAGGCATCCTCCGGCGGAATGAATCCCTTGAGGGCAAGGGATCCGGCTGTCGTCTGCATATCCTTGGTTTCGTAGTTGTCTTTGACGATCACCGGGATCCCATGGAGAGGGCGGAGAATTTTTGTCCGGGAATACAGCTCGTCCAGTTCATCGGCTTTTTTGCGGGCGTCGGGATTGACCACCACGATGGCATTCAAACCAGAGGACTTATCATATTTTTCGATCTTTTCCAGATAATAATCGACCAGCTGACGGCAAGTGAGATGGCCATCCTTGAAGGCTTTGTGAATATCGGCGATCGTCGCTTCCTCGATGGCGAAATCTGATCTGGTTTTATTGCAGGAAGTGAAGGCTGAAAGGACGATGAGAAAGAAAGAAAAAGCGAGAAACCAGGAAAATGCTTTAATCATGGGCAGGACTCCTTTGTTCCTTATTTGATAAATATCACAACAGCCTTTTCTGGTCAATTCGGGCTAAAGTCGGATTTGCATCACAATTTCCATGATAAATGGGATTTTTTGGGATGGTTGAAGCGACCTTGGCACCCCCCAACCAAACTTTCCCAACCAGTTCTGCCGTTCTTCGAGAGAATCTGACGTAGTCAGACGGGGGTGTTGTATGGAGCACGACTTTGCTTAAACAAAAGAGATTAAAGCAAACACGGGAACATAGGGTAAAGGAGATGAGATGAGGGTTGAGGTGCGGAGTTCACAGCCGCCTAGAAGAACGGCAAAGGGATGGCGTTAAAAAGGATAAGAATTTCGTTTTTGCGCTTGCGCCAAATGGCTTGCGAATTCACCCAATTCCCACCCATTAGCATGCTGAGCTATGGGTATTACATCCAAAACGCCAAGGTCAAAGAATCAAAAAGCAGCACAAATCACCGAAAGCATCAAAATCCATAGGTTCAAGATGGACTCGGCCCTCGAACAGATAAGAAAAGCGGCGACAGAGGCCCTAAAAATATACCCCACGCTCCTCGGCTGCCATCAGGATTTCCTGCTGGACATGATGGGGAGGCGGTGGGCATTCGGCCTTGAAAGTCAGTTCGAGATGGCGGAAGATCCTGTCGATGGTCTTCGGTTCTTCGATAGAAGAGATGATTCTCATCTGGTCTCCACAAGAAGGACATACCAATGGATACACCTCGTAGACATTACGGATCATCTCGGCCCATCCTTTTGAAGGCATATAAACCGGCTCATCTTCAATGATGGGGGGATGAGAAGGTCGAAATAGGCTGTACACTTCCTCCACCTCGAAATACTCAACAGGCACTTATGCTGACAGCCGAGGGAAGAAGAGCAGGAAGGTGAACCAAATGTTTGACTTTTTCGTCAATAACAGAGAAACTTAGGATGGATAATGGGAATTAGCTCCATATAGGGGGACAACGATGTTGATAAATTACATCAAAACAACCTTAAGAAATCTTTTCAAGCACAAAGGTTATTCCTTGATCAATATCTTGGGTCTTGCTATTGGTATGGCGACCTGTCTTCTGATCACCCTTTATGTGAACCACGAACTGAGCTACGACAGTTTCAATGAGAATGCGGACAGGATTTACAGGATCTGCTTTTCCGGAAACATGGGAGGCAGAGACTTCAACCTCTGCATGGCTCCCGCTCCCATGGCAGATGTCGTCCTCGACACCTATCCCGAAGTCGAAGCGGCAGTCCGGTTCTCCTCTCAAGGCAGTTTTATCGTGCAGTATGGAGATAATTCCTTCAAGGAAGACCGGATCATATTTGCAGATGCCTCTTTTTTCGATATTTTCTCTATCCCGCTGCTTCAGGGCGATCCTCAGACAGCACTCAAAGAAGTGCAGACACTGGTTTTAAGCCGGAAGACGGCTGAAAAATATTTTAGAGACGAAAATCCCCTCGGCAAAACCCTCAAGCTGGATGACCGGACGGATTTCATGGTCACGGGTGTATTCGAAGAGATTCCGAACAATTCCCATTTCCATTTTGACATCCTCCTTTCAATGGAATCTCACAAGGACAGTAAAAATCAGATCTGGCTCAGCATGAACTATCCCACCTACATTCGTCTTCACGAAGGCGCAGATCATAAAACCTTAGATGCCAAGCTTGACGAGCTCATCCAGAAATATGCAATCCCCCAGATGTCAGCGTTTATGGGTACATCCAAGGAAAAGCTGGCTGAGGATGAAAGGATAGTGGCCGAATACTTTCTCCAGCCGCTAAGAAGCATTCACTTGCATTCAGACCTCTTGGGAGAGCTGGAACCGACCAGCGATGCCAAATACGTGTATATTTTTTCGGCCATCGCATTGTTTATCATGATTATCGCCGCCATCAATTTTATGAATCTTTCCACAGCCCGCTCGGCAGGGCGGGCCAAGGAAGTGGGGATCCGGAAAGTCTTGGGCTCTATCAGAAAACAGTTGATCGGTCAGTTTCTCACGGAATCGATGGTGTTGAGCATAATCTCGATGATCGGGGCTCTTATCTTGGTCAGTTTGACTTTACCTTTCTTCAATAGGCTATCGGATAAAGCTTTGGGAATGGAGGACATGGGCCAAAGCTCCATGATTTATATCGTTTTGGCAATCACTGTCATCACAGGATTCCTGGCAGGGGGATACCCGGCCTTTTTCATCTCCGGGTTTCGACCGGGCCATGTCCTTAAAGGCCGAATCAGGACAGGGATAAAGGCAGGCTGGTTCAGAAGCGGACTCGTCGTCTTTCAGTTCACAGCCTCGACAATCCTCATCATCGGTACTTTTATCGTCTACAACCAGCTCTATTTCATCCAGAATAAAAAACTGGGATTCGATAAGGAACAGGTGCTCATCCTCAACGACACCTATCTGCTGGGGAAACAGGCGGGAACCTTTAGAAACTCGGTGCTCGCTTATCCCGAGATTCTCAGCGGCACGGTTACGAGCTACCTTCCCATAACCCCGTCCGAAAGGAACGACACAGGCGTTTTCCCGGACGGAGATAGGGAAAGCAGAAGAGCCTCACCGATGCAGAACTGGATTGTCGATCACGATTATATCCAAACAATGGGAATGAATATCGTTGACGGGAGAGATTTTTCCAGAGAACACCCCACAGATGTGGATGCGGCTATCATCAACGAGGCTATGGCCAAACACTTTGGCTGGGAAAGGCCGCTGGAGCACACGGTGGGCCGGGGGACAAGCATTCAAGGAGGGTTTGAGATCTACCAGGTGATCGGCGTTGTGGAGGACTTCCATTATGATTCCCTTAGAGAGAATATCGGCCCGCTCATGATGTTTCTGGGCCGAAGCACAGGAAGCATTTCTTTCCGCATCAAAACGGACGATATTGCCAAAACGATCGGCTTATTGGAGAAAAAGTGGAGGGAGTTCCTGCCGAGCGCTCCTTTCAGCTACACATTCCTGGATGAACGATTCGCAGCCATGTACCGATCAGAGCAAAGAGTGGGAAAGATTTTCGGGATGTTTGCGATGCTGGCTGTGTTCATCGGTTGTCTGGGATTGTTCGGGCTGGCAGCGTTTACAGCTGAGCAGAGGACAAAGGAGATCGGAATAAGAAAGGTCTTGGGAGCGACCGCTCCTGGAATTGTCAGGCTGCTCATGAGAGAGTTCATGATCCTGATCGCTGTCGCGAATGTGATCGCATGGCCAGTGGCCTACTTCATGATGAACGGGTGGCTGAGGGATTTTGCCTACAGGATTTCCATCGGGGCGTGGATCTTTGTTGGGGCTGGTGTTTTAACTATGTGTATCGCCATGTTGACTGTGATCTTCCAGGCCGCCAAAGCAGCGCTCAAGAATCCAATCGATTCACTGAGATATGAATAATCATCCTCTTTGTTATTTGCTTTCCAAAAGACGGGCCGGGGTTGGGTTTGATCGGACGGATCCGCAAAGCCTGTGCTTATGAACAAACAGGCCACTCAACATCGCTGGGCCTTTCCGCAATCCCATAGCTAGCAGAAGATATTTAAAAAGAAAAAAAGGGGACAAAAGAAAAAAAGGGGACGGTTCTATTTTTTTCCCTAGTTCTCAGCACGTTGATTTTCATTTCCTAACAAAAAATAGAACCGTCCCCTTTTTTCCGGTATACTACATTGAACGGGATAATATGGAGGGAGGAAATGTGCAAGATTAGAGGGCGAAGATTTTCACCTTGTCTGTTGTTAATAATATCAGAACTGTTTTTTTTGTCGCTGTATTCGGTCATTTTTTCATATCAGGAAGCAGGAGGCCGCCCATCCCCGCAGATTTACCACTCCATGGTTTATCACGCAAAAGCGAAGCGCATCCTGCTATTCGGCGGGCAATCTAAGAGCGGTTGGGTTGCCGACCTCCGGGAAATATGGGCTTATGATGCTACGAACGGAACATGGGAAAAAGTAGGAGTATACGATGCATGCCCTGTGAAAGGATCAGCGCAAGCTCCTGCTTACGACAGCGAATCCGACCGCATCATCGTGCTCAATACCGAAGGCGAAACTTGGGCATACCATTATGACGAGCGCCGATGGGAGAAAAAGAACCCGATGCAAACACCCAAAACCCGGGCAGGACATAGGATGGCCTATGACGCCGAATCGGACCGGATGATTCTCTTCGGCGGCTTCGAAGCCAAAAATGTCAACAGTCCAGTGTATGAGGAGACTTGGGCTTATGACTATAACTCGGATACCTGGACGTTGATGGCCCCGGAAATGAGCCCTCCGAAGCGCATGTATCACGCCATGGCCTATGATTCAAAATCCGACAGGGTTATCGTTTGGGGAGGGAGATTGCTGGAAAGACTGAATGACAACGCTGTCTGGGCATACGATTTCAATTCCAACACTTGGAGCCGGCACGAATCTCCGGCAGCCCCTCAGCCTGAGTTGACCTATCCCGGGATGATCTGCAGGTCTGCATCGAATCGAATGGTCATTTTCGGAGGCGCTGAGATTATCACTCCTTTTGATTGCGAGGTGACCCGTCAGACCTGGACCTATGAGCTTAACACCAATACTTGGAGACGTTTGGCACCAGGGGCCACGCCTCCTTCAATGGGAAAACATGCCATGGCTTATAGTCCCCAGGTCGATAAGATTGTTGTTTTTGGTGGAGAAGTGGACAGACTTTATTCCGATCATATCATCGATGAGATTTGGATCTATGATCCGAAAAATAACACTTGGGAGAAAAAAGAATAAATGGAATCCATCAAAGCAAAACGTATCCCCTATTCGCAGATCAGGGTTGTTTTCGACAGGGCAAGGGAACTGGAAAAGCAGGGAAAACACATCATCCATCTGGAGATCGGGAGGCCTGATTTTGACACCCCCGATCATATCGTGGAGGCAGCCATCAAGGCTCTTAAGGATGGGAAACATCATTACTGTCCCAACGCCGGGGTTCCCGAGCTTCGTCAGGCTATCGTAGAAAAAATCGCAGAAGAGTATAAGCTGGAATACAGTGCGGATTCTGAAGTCATCGTGACCAACGGCGTGGCGGAGGCAGTGTATTTGGCCATCAATGCGCTGCTCGATCCGGGCGACCAGATCCTTATCCCGGATCCGGCTTGGTTGAACTACCAGCAGGTGACGCTGTCCAACTATGTGGAGCCGTTGCCTTATGAATTGTTCGGGGAGAAGGATTTTCAGCCTAATCCAGAAGATATCGAACAGCGAATAACACCCAGGACAAAAGCGATCCTCCTTCTGAGTCCGTCCAACCCTACAGGTTCGGTGCTCCATCCTGTCACAGTGGAGAAGATCACCGCCATTGCGGAAAAACATGATTTATTGATTCTAAGCGATGAGATCTACAGGAAGATCATCTTCCCTCCGGCTGAGCATATCAGCAGCGCCACTCTTCCCGGAATGCGGGAACGAACCCTCATCCTGGATGGGTTTTCCAAATTCTACTCGATGACGGGCTGGCGGATGGGTTATGTGTTGGGTCCCGAAAAGCTCGTCAATCCGATGCTGCGGTACCATCAATACATGATCACCTCGGTCAACACCTTTGCCCAGTGGGGTGCGATCGAGGCTTTAAAGGGGGATCAGAGTCCTTCGAAAAGTATGGTTGAGGAATTCAAAAAACGCCGCAATTACATCCATGAAGCGGTGAATCAGATACCGGGATTCCTCTGTGTGAAGCCGGATGGGGCGTTTTACATCTTTCCGAACATCCAAAAGACAGGCATGGATGGATTCCAGATGTCCCATATGCTCTTGGAAAAAGCGGGTGTGGCCACAGTGGCCGGGGAATGTTTCGGGAAGTGCGGTGCCGGCCATATCCGCATTTCCTATTCCAACTCGATGGACAACCTGCAGAAGGCTGTGGCCAGGATCGAAGAGACTATGACAACGTGAC
>Ga0180437_10000271_pt1 | contig 103199 bp, 94 predicted proteins | sample SS_ome_4_FD_132410 | JGI IMG/M metagenome (GOLD analysis project Ga0180437, IMG submission 132410) | Hypersaline lake sediment archaeal communities from the Salton Sea, California, USA - SS_3_D_1 metaG | ecosystem: Environmental > Aquatic > Non-marine Saline and Alkaline > Hypersaline >...
CTTGACAAAATGTAAAGTGTGCTTTACACTCAAATTAAAATATGGATTCAAGACTCAAAAATTTAAGAGAAATGCTTGATTATACCCAGGCGGAACTAGCTGATATGCTTGGTGTTTCTCGCCAATCGTTGATCTCTTTAGAGCGCGGTAAATGCAAACCCTCAATTGATTTGGCTCATGAGATAGCGGAATTTTTTGATATGCCAATTGAATTGATATTTCCCCGAATAGAAAATATAAAAAATAATCAAGGAGGTAATATGACTAATAAAGAAAAAAGAGAATTAATGCCTTGGTCAAGTTTTTCGCCTTTTCAAGAACTTTCACGTATGCATGATGAAATTGACCGAATGTTTCAAGATTCATTTTTTCAAGATAGGGCCTTGCATTCTATAATACCTGCTGTAAATGTGGTTAATAAAAAAGATAAAATATTAGTGGAAGCTGATTTGCCGGGTGTTGATGAAAGAGACATTGATATTGAAGTATCAGAGAATTATGTAAAAATTTCAGGCGAGAAAAAAGAATCAAGGGAAGTCAAAAAAGACGACTACTACCAAAGAGAATCAAGTTGCGGCTCTTTTTCCAGAGCGGTATCATTGCCGGAAAAAGTAAAATCTGATAAAGCTGAAGCCTTAATGGAAAAGGGCAAGTTGACAATTCAGCTTCCCAAGATGAAAATTAAAGGCGTTAAAGTAAAAAAAATAAAACCAAGAAAAAAATAAAATTCAGGATTTAAACCCCAAATGGCTTTGTGTCAGCTAGTAATGTATAATTAAAATGGAAAGGAGAAATAATGGTTTGTGATAAATGCCACCTAAATGAAGCCACAGTAGTTGTTAATCATGTTGTCAATGGCAAAGCAACAGTAATGCATTTTTGTGAGAAATGTGCCCAATCTCAAGGTCTTTTGGGTGGGAAAATGATATTTAAGATTCCTATGCCAAACTTTGGTCTGGTTGTCCCTTCTAGGTTTATGAATCAGAGTCCAATCAGAAGATCAAATTCTCTTGACAAGGAGTTTGAGCAAGAAATTTTAAAACCACTTTTAGAAAAATCAACTGATGGAGAGACAATTTTAGAAAAAAAGATTAGTGAACTAAAAAAGGAAAAAAATATTGCAGTAAGAAATGAGGACTATACCTCAGCAGCACAAATAAGGGACAGAATAAAAGAATTAGAAAAGAAACTCTCTGAATAAAAATGATTGCCATTAATCATACCTTGGCAGGCGCGGCTATTGGAAGCTTGACCGATAATATTCCTTTTGTGGTTGTTGCAAGTATAGCCAGTCATTTTGTCTTAGACTTTTTGCCTCATATTGATCAAGGAGCAGATAAAGATGGAAGAGAGAGATTTAGGCCTTTGATTAAATATAGCCTGGCAGCTTTTGATGTTTTTGTTTCCTTCGTCATTGTTATTCTTTTAATCTATTTTAAATCAAGTTTGAATGGGTGGAATGTTTTTATTGGCGCTTTTTCAGCTCTTTTAATTGACTTAGTTTTTAATGTTCCTTTTTGGGAAGATAAGGTTGCAAGTGTTTGGCCCTTAAACAAAATATACAATTTTCATAACAAATTACACGATCCCTTTAAAAAATATGAATGGTGGGGTGTGCCAATTCAGATTGCGCTTGTTATAATGTGTTTGTGGATAATTTTGCGATGATTCTATGGTATTAGTAAAAATTATTATTTTCATTGTCTTTTTCGCACTTGGGATATTCTTTATGGTGAGAACAGAAAACATTGTTCGAACCATTGGTCATAATAGTCTTGCTGAAAAATATTTGGGTCCTGGTGGTAGCTATTTAATGTGGCGCATTATTGGCACTATTGTGATACTAATGGGTTTTTTATTTTTAGTCGGCAGATTGGATAGATTTTTAGGAATAGATTAAAAATAATTAACATAATTAGACTTAGACCGGCTTATCCGGTCTATTTAAATAAAAAATCCGCGCACACATCCGTCTAATGGTAAATCGCGGTGAGTCATCTCACCAAAGAGACAAGGGCTCGAATGAGGTTGATGAGGAGGGAGTTGAGGAGGAGACAGGCACAGACTGGAGCGAGGAGGTGACAGCAGACCTCATACACCCAGAGAGGCTGTTTATCGAAGTATCTGCTGCCAACGATAATTGATACAGCCCCAACAACAAAGGTGATGAGCGAAGTGAGGGTGAGTACCCAGATATTGAGTGGAGGAATGAGTACTCGCGCACAGACCGGAACAGTGACGACAACACTCAAAATGATACTCGTAACGGTGGCGGTTTTTCCACAGAAGCACATCGTCTCGTATTTTTGAATCAGAGACGAAGTCCACTGTTGGGCGCACCATCCGCAGAGAGTGAAAAGAACGGCAAGGCCTGTGACTGACCAACTGACAGCGATGACGACAGGATCCCCAAAAGACATAGTAACCCTCACACCTTTCTTTGACGACGCAGATAAATTACCACCATTACTTCTTTTAGTCAACCCAAGGCAGTATGACATATAAAAAAACCGCGATCGGGACAAAGAGGAGGGGGGGAGAGATCGCGGGTTGGGGGCTAAGCCATTGCATGGGCAAAGGCGAAGAGGAGAGCATTGGCGAAGAAAGGGAGCGTGGCGGCTATCGAAAGCAAGGCAAGGTCGGCTGAACTGATGAGCAGGTCTAGATTTTCATTACGGCGCTTGACGATACCGACAAGGATAGCCGTAGCAGCGCTTATTCCCAAGGCCATAAATGCCCACCACCAGGCACTGAATAGAAGCCTTGAAAGATTGGCTTCACCGGCGCCGAGCTTCAGCCAAACAAGAACACCAGATAAAAGTGCACAGGGGCAGGCAATAAACCGCGCTAACAGCCGGATATGCTTGTCCTGCGCAGTGAACCACCAGACTGAACGGCGCCTTGTAATGCCTTCGCTATCCGTGTACCACCCCCCGAGATAGTGAGATCTCAGGTATCGGTAGGTTTCGTAAAGACATACCAACAGCACGATGGCTGGGATGTTGGCATAATCAGGCATCTTACGGCACCTCCGTTTAAGGTTCGGTTTGGGGTCGGTTGTGGTCCTTCAGATCATCAAGAGAATGGACTCGGGATGCGAAAAGGACTCCCTGGATGAAACCAAACCAGCGGAACACTTTGTCCATTCTCTCTTGCCCGACAAATTCGACCATTTTGTCGAGCATGCCATGACAGTGCTCAAGACCGTGGACTTCTGTGTCAAGCAACTGATCGTGGGGATAGTCGATCACGCCGATACCTTGAGAAACGAAATATCGGCGGTACTTCTCGATGACTTCGAGCACCTTTTCCGGTGTCATCTTTACCTCCGACACGACAGGAATGCGAGCATAGTGATATTAGCATAAATGTTTGAAATTGAAAAATCCCCAAAAGGGGCAAAAATTCTGGACCGTGGGAGGATTGAACTCCCGTCTCCGCAATGCGAATGCGGTGCACTACCACTATGCTAACGGCCCTTGCATAGATTATGTGGTATTTTTATCAAATCTCAAAAATAAAATGGACTCGGGGAGATTTGAACTCCCGACTTTCCCGCCAGAGGTAGGACGCCCCGCCTGCGATCACCTTGGACCTGGAGAGAATCGAACTCTCAACCTCTACATTGCAAATGTAGCGTTCTACCATTGAACTACAGGCCCGGGGCCATGGCAGGCAGGCACCAGCTAAGCTACGGGCCCAGGTTGTTTGAATTATACTTCAATTAAGACAATTCGTAAAGGTGGGGGATTTATTATCTTAACCAGTTTTTCCCCTTGACATAAAAATCAAAAATTAGGTAAGATATAATAAATATAATAATTTAATTATTAGAAAGGAGGAACATGTTTGAAGCATGGAAAGATGCTCTCTCAGATTCAACTAATAATGTTTTTGATCGTATCGCCAATTTCTTTCCAAATCTTTTGGGCGCGGTGATTGTTTTAGTTTTAGGTTGGCTTATTGCTGTTCTTTTGCAGAAATTAGTGGACAGAGTTTTCCGTCTAATTGGTTTGCAAAAAGTTTTTGAAATGGCAAGAATTGAAAAGGTCGTAGAAAAAGGCAAATTCAAGACAGATACAACCGGCGTTATTGCAGCACTCGTAAAGTGGATTGTCCTCATTATTGTCTTTTTGACAGCCGCTGATGTCTTGAATCTCCCTCAAGTTGTTGACTTTTTTGGAGTAATTCTTGGCTATGTTCCTAATGTTGTTGCTGCTGTAGCCATTATTCTTATAGGCGCGGTTTTGGCCAATTTTCTTTCAGATGTCGTCCGTGGTAGTTCTGAAGCGGGGGGGCTGGCCTACTCACGAGTTCTTTCAGCTGTTACTCTTTGGGCGGTTTGGGTTTTTGCCGTTCTTGCAGCAATGTTGCAGCTTGGAATTGCCTCAGATCTAATACGGACTCTATTTACTGGATTTGTCGCCTTAGTAGCGATCGCTGGAGGCTTGGCTTTTGGTCTTGGCGGCCAAGATTCAGCAAAAAGGCTTTTAGCTAAAATTGAAAAAGACCTAAAATCAAAAAAAGATGAAGAATCAAGCAAGGAAGAAGAAGTAGATGTTGAACAAGAAGAATTTGAGATTTAATTTTTGGAAAAAAGAAAACCCCCGTTCAAACGGGGGTTTTGGTTAAAAAAAATTACTGTTAAATTATATTTTGGTGTTTGAAATTGTTAAACCGAATATATATAATAAAGCAAATGGATGAAAACTATATCACAGTAAGATCTGGTAAAGGATCTAAAAAGAATCCCAAAAAAAGCAAAAACAGTGAAATTACCAAAGAGGGGATGTCTTTAAGAACCAAATTAGTGGTGGTGCTCTTGGTGGTGCTCTTTATTGCTCTAAATGGAATTGGTTATTATTTATATATGGGAGGTTATTTTGGCATAGGGGCTGATATTAGTTCTCAAACGATTCCTTCACAGAAATCCATTAAAGACAATAAAAGAGATGCGATATTTATGATTCCTGAAGCACCGTGAGACACCCTCTTGACATGGAGAATGTATCTATGATAATATGAATATTGCCTAATTCGTTTTTTATATGGTTAATTACCAAAAATTTGAAAAGGGGGCGACCTAGATTGAAAGAATTTTTAGATATTTTTAGAGGTCGCCCCAAAAAGGCGACTTTTTAAATCAAAGAAATCCACAAATATCGAATAGGCAGAACCTTAACAATTAGACGCAAGTTATAACTAGTGATCACTGGTCATAACTCTACTTAGAACCCATCTTAAAGATATTTTTCGAAGCGAAATCCGCTACTTCTCGAGCGAGAAGACTGAAGCGTTTGGAGATGTATAGAGAAATACATTGACGGACGATGAGGTCTTCGTAGCCGAGAATAGTGGATTGCAGCCGAAAAGGTATTTTTGAGATGGGTTCTAGAAAATAAGTTAAGTAATGCATTTGGTGGATGCCTTGGTGCAAAAAGCCGATGAAGGACGTGGCGGACTGCGATATGCCTCGGGTAGGTGTCGAGCAACCTCTGATCCGGGGATTTCCGAATGGAGCAATCCAGCGTTGCAAACCAACGTTGCCGTGCTTTGCACGGACTTAATAACGAAAGAACGTAAGAACCAAAGAACAAGTAATTAGAGAAATGTTCATAAGTTCATAAGTTGTTAGTTCCGCGCAGGGCGCGGAGGGAACCGTCCGAATTGAAACATCTTAGTAGGACGAGGAAAAGAAAAGGTGATTGACATATTTTTTTCTCTTCAAGCTCGCAATTCTTATCTATGTTTTTTAGAGAGAATTGCGATTGTTGAAGAAATAAGATCACTGTCGATTATATTCCCTTAGTAGTGGCGAGCGAACGGGGAAAAGCCCAAACTTTGCTTTTAGCAAAGGGTTGTGGGACCTGTATAAAGAAAATGAAACAATAAGAGAATGAGCCTGGAAAGGACGACCATAGAGGGTGATAGTCCCGTATCTGAAATTTTAGTAATTTTCCGTCAGGTATCCCGAGTACCATGGGACACGTGAAATCCTGTGGGAATCTAGCCTGAACTATGGCTAAGGCTAAATACTTTTTGCGCCGATAGCGAACTAGTACCGTGAGGGAAAGGTGAAAAGTCCCCCTGTGCGGGGAGTGAAATAGTACCTGAAACCAAATGCAGACAAAGATACAGAGCCAGTGCTGCGCACTGGAAATCCGAAATCCAAAATCCGAAATTCTAAACAAATATAAAATTCAAAATCATAAATTCAAAACAATAACTCGAAGGCGTTTTTTGGACATTTGAAATTTGGTCATTTGAATTTATTTCGGATTTAGAATTTAGATATTCGAATTTCCAGCGCGCCGCGCTGGTGATGTAGTGCTTTTTGTAGAACGAGCCAACGAGTTAGTATCTATGGCAAGATTAACCCCTTTTTACGGGGGAGTCGTAGGGAAACCGAGTCTTAAAAGGCAGAATAAGTCGTAGATACTAGACCCGAAACCAGGTGAGCTATCCATGGTCAGGGTGAACCCTAAGTAAAATTAGGGGGAGGCCCGAACCCAACTCGGCTGCAAACGGGTGGGATGAACTGTGGATAGAGGTAAAATGCCAAACGAACCTGGCGATAGCTGGTTCTCCCCGAAATATATTTAGGTATAGCCCCCGTCGTCAATCTCAGGGGTAGGGCACTGAATCGGTTACTGATCCTTATGGGTCAGGATCGTATCAAACCACGAATACTGAGTTTCTTGGACGGGGAGTCAGTGCATGAGGGCTAAGCTTCATGCTCAAAAGGGAAACAGCCCAGATTGTCATCTAAGGTCCCTAAGTCGGACTTAAGTGGAAAAGGAAGTGGTTTCTCTTAGACAGGTAGGAGGTTAGCTTAGAAGTAGCAAACCTTTAAAGAGTGTGTAACAACTCACTACTCTATCGAGAGGCTGCGCCGAAGATTTAACGGGGCTTAAAGTCCGCACCGAAGATACAAAGCCATTGCAGCGCAATGGAAGCACGAAATCAGAAATCCGAAATCAGAAACAAATTCAAAATCATAAATTCAAAATGTTTAAAACAACATTTATTAGTTCAAGTTCTGAAATTAAAATTTTAGTCATTTGATATTGTTTCAGATTTAGAAATTTGAATTTCGAATTTCCACTGCGCGGCAGTGGCTGGTAGGGGAGCGTTCTATACGCGTTGAAGTTCAAATGTGAGTTTGGATGGAGCATATAGAAGTGAGAATGTTGGCATGAGTAACGAATTATCCCGGTGAGAAACCGGGACACCAAAAGGCTAAGGTTTCCTGGACAACGTTAATCGTTCCAGGGTTAGTCGGTCCTAAGCTCAACCCTTAAGGGATAGGCAATGGACATCAGGTTTATATTCCTGAACTTCCAAGATTTTGAGCAGGATGACGTATTGTGAATGTCTGTAGTTTCGCATGATTGTTTCTACAGGTTGAAGCAGTGCCTAGAAAAATCCTGTATCATAAGCTTTAAGCTTTTGAATCTTGGAATCCGTACCGCAAACCGACTCAGGTAGCCAGGTAGAGTATACTAAGGTGATCGGAAGAACCCTCGTTAAGGAACTCGGCAAATAAGCGATCGTAACTTCGGGATAAGGTCTCCCCGACGTAACGTCGGGGCGCAGCGAAAGAGTCCAGGCGACTGTTTATCAAAAACACAGGTCCCTGCGAAGCCGAAAGGCAATGTATAGGGACTGACGCCTGCCCAGTGCTAGAAGGTCAAAATTGGTGTTGATCCTCACTTTTGTGGGGTGAGGGACCGATTTAAGCCCTAGTAAACGGCGGCCCTAACTATAAGGGTCCTATGGTAGCGAAATTCCTTGTCGGGTAAGTTCCGACCCGCACGAATGGCGTAACGGTCTGGACGCTGTCTCAACGAGGGGTCCGGTGAAATTGCAATGCCGGTAAAGATGCCGGCTACTTGCGGCAGGACGGAAAGACCCCATGAAGCTTTACTATAGCTTGATGTTGGTCTATCAGTTCTTTTGTGCAGAATAGGTGGGAGACTTTGAAACTCCGTCGTTAGGTGGAGTGGAGTCGCCAGTGAAATACCACCCCCAAGGACTGGTAGCTCTAACCCTGTCCGGATAATTAAGGGTTGTATTGAAAGCTGAACTTTTTGATCCTAAGCTCAAAAGAGAGTCACATCTCAATTCTCTTTTGGGTTTTGAGAGTCAGTGTCAAAAAGCAGTGAGTATTTACTGCCCTTAATTCTCCGGATAGGGGACAGCGTTTAGTGGGTAGTTTAACTGGGGCGGTTTTCTCCTAAATCGTAACGGAGAAGTTCAAAGGTTGGCTTTCTGCGGATGGAAACCGCGGATTAAGGGCAAAGCTATAAGCCAGCTTGACTGCGACTCGTACATGAGGAGCAGGTGCGAAAGCAGGACTTAGTGACCCGACGGTTCGGATAGTTTCCGGCCGAAGCTCAACGGATAAAAGCTACTCTGGGGATAACAGGCTTATCGTCTCCAATAGTCCACATTGACGAGACGGTTTGGCACCTCGATGTCGGCTCATCCTATCCTGGGGCTGAAGCAGGTCCCAAGGGTTTGGCTGTTCGCCAATTAAAAGGGTACGCGAGCTGGGTTCAGAACGTCGTAAGACAGTTCGGTCCTAATCCGCCGCAAGCGTTGAAACTTGAGGAGATCTCTCTCTAGTACGAGAGGACCGAGAGGGACGAACCTCTGGTGTACCAGTTGTTCCATCAGGAGCATCGCTGGGTAGCTATGTTCGGCAGGGATAAGTGCTGAAAGCATATAAGCGCGAAGCCCCCTCCAAGATTAGGTTTCGTTATAGATTCCCGAGAGAAGATCGGGTTGATAGGCTGTAGGTGTAAGTCTCGTAAGAGATTCAGCCGAGCAGTACTAAAATATCGATAACTTATTTTAAAACGAAATTCAAAATACAAAATCCTAAATTCTAAACAATAAAAAAATCCAAAATACAAAGAGTTTGGAAATTGGAATTTTGAAATTTAAATTTGTTTGGGATTTAGAGATTTGAGATTTGGATTTCCCCCGCCAATGGCGGGGGGCGTTATGACCATTGGTTACTAGTTATTCAATTTCACAGTCTGAGCGCTGGTGTTTATAGCGAGATGGCCACACCTGTTCCCATACCGAACACAGAAGTTAAGCATCTCTGCGTCGATGGTACTTGCCCCTCACGGGGTCGGAAGAGTAGAACAACGCCAGCGTTTAGACTATGAAGTTTAAGAAAAAAAATAAAAAAATCACAATTTTAGAATTATTTTATTGGGCTTTTTGGCCCAATTTTTATTTATTATGAGAAAAATTTTGGATTTGCATATTCACTCAAAATTTTCTCGTGCTGTAAGTCAAGAAATGGAACCAGCGACTTTAGCATATTGGGCAGCTAAAAAAGGAATTGATATTCTTGGCACTGGTGATTTCACTCATCCTGAATGGTTGAAAGAACTTCAAGAGAAACTTGAGGAAAATGAAGATGGGCTTTTTGTACTAAAAAAACAATTTGAAAGTAACAATAAAAAAAGAAAAACAAGATTTATTCTTCAGGCGGAAATTTCCTGCATTTACTCAAAAAATAATAAAACCAGAAGAATTCATATAATTGTTTTGGCCCCTAATTTTAAAGCAGTAGAAAAAATTAATGCTGTTTTGGGATGGAGTTCTAATTTGACCTCTGACGGCAGACCAATAATTGGAATGGATGCTAAAGAGCTAACAAGAATAGTTCTTGACTCAGATCCCAGTTGCATAGTTATTCCTGCTCATATTTGGACTCCCTGGTTTTCTCTTTATGGCTCTATGTCTGGGTTTGATTCAATTGAGGAATGCTTTGAGGAATTAACAGAGAAAATTAAGGCTGTTGAGACTGGTTTGTCATCTGATCCAGAGATGAATTGGAGATTGTCAGAACTTGATAATCGAGCGATTATTTCAAATTCAGATGCTCATTCACCAGCAAAATTAGGCAGGGAAGCCAATATTTTTGAATTTGAAAAAAATAATTTAAGTTACAAGGCCGTTGCTGATATTCTTGCGAAAAATGATAAATCTAAATTTAAAGGAACAATCGAATTTTATCCTGAAGAAGGGAAATATCATTTTGATGGACACCGCAAATGCCAAGTTTCCTTATCTCCAGAAGAATCAAAAAAACTCAACTACATTTGTCCCGTTTGTCATAGACCTTTAACCGTTGGAGTATTAAATAGAGTCCAAGTGCTTGCAGACAAAAAAGAATCAAATGATAAACGTAGAGTGCCTTTCAAAAGTCTCATTCCACTTTCAGAAATTATTGCCGATGTTTATGGTATTGGGGAGAAAAGTAAAAAAGTAGAAGAGGAATATGAAAAATTGACAAGAGAGTATAGTGAATTTGATATACTAATAAATATTTCTTCTGCTGTTCTGGAAAAGATGACAGAAAAGGAAATTGCCGAAGGGATAATAAAAGCAAGGAAAGGAAAAGTGACAAGAATTCCAGGCTATGACGGAGTTTTTGGAACCATTTCTGTCACTGGTAGAAGCAAAGAAAAAAAAAGAACAAAGAAAAAAGAAAAAACTGGGCAACAAATAGGTCTTTTTTGATTTTATATTTATGTCGAGTTGGTTGCATAAGTACTATTATTGAATTTTTTTAAATTTCGTTATATCGTAAATAATGTATGTATTTCACTAAAAGGCAGGCTTTAATCTTAATTATTTTTGTTTTGTTATGCGGAGCTATTTTATTTGTCTTTTTAAATACATCAAAGCCCACGAAAGCAGCTAGCGGGGTAGTAGTTTATGATTTGAACAGTGCTGATAGTAGTGCCTGGTACCATACTCATGCCGGAGCTGTACTATCGGATCCCGACAGTGCAGACTGGGTGATTTATACGGATGATTATTTCAGCAAAGCTCGCCATCAAGATGAGCAACGTAATAATTGGTCTGGAGGTATTGATAATACATATGCCCATCTTCTTTATCGTTTTAAGATTGAGGAAAATATCAACCATATAAATCAAATAGATTTTGGTTGGGTGGGTTATGATACATTGTCATCTGGCGATTGTTTTTATAGATATATCTGGAATGTTAATACCTCCGTTTGGGAGTTGCTAGGGTCAGATTGTAATGTACAGAGTGCTGATCAGGTTTATGTTGATATTATTAATTCTAATTTTACAAACTACATTGATAATTCAGATTATATTTATTTTGGAATCGCTGGTGGATGGCAAGCATCATGCCCATTTATTTATTCTTTTGATGGTCAAGATTATTATTTGGAAGACGAAGGATACTCGTTCGCTATTTTCAGACCTTGGCAATATGAAAGTTTTAGTCTCTTAGAAAAATTAAAACCAATAAATGGAAAGTATCGGCTTAAGTTTACTGAGGAGCTGCCCGAGGTCTCCTGGACTAATCATCTTAGGCTTTGGGTAGTTGACCACCCCCAGGATACAGAAATTCTACCAGATTTTGCGGGTAACCTTTATACAATTTCCAAGCCAATTCCTCCAAATGAGGCAGTTGATTTTAAAGGAAAAGATCAGAGCCAAAAAATTAATCAAAAAGATGACCAATTTTGGGAAAGTCATATTGAAGAGCAGGATTTAAGCAAAGTGTCTGATCTTTACAGTGGCCTGGTTTTAACTTTTCCGGTTGAAGGCAAGCCAGAAAATGCCAAGTTTATTCTTAAAGCAATGGAAAGTGAATTTTTAAGCGCATCATGGAGTAAGTTTCTTTCTTTAATTGGCTTTAACAATCTTCAATTTTTAGAGAAACTTGAGAATGATCCAGAATGGCTGAAGAGACTTCAAAATTGGGTAATGACCGAAGGACCATTACAGATGAGTATCTGGGATGGTCAAGAATGGCAAATGGTGGATAGTTTACTTGTCGGCAATACTGAAGTGATGCAGGATCTTTTGGTCAAAATTGATCCCGCCTTGATTCACGGCGATGAAATAAAAATCAAACTTTCAGGGATAGTCACTGCTTATCAAATCGATTATGCGGCTATGGATTTTTCAGAGCAAGTTCCTTTTGAGAAAAAGGAAATATCTCTTTTATCTGCCCAGAAAACAAGCCAAGGGAAGGTTAATAATGTCTTAAATCCGTTAACAGAAAATGATGACCAGGAAGTTGCTATGCAAATGGGGGATACTATTGACTTAGAATTTAAAGAAGAGCCATATAATTGGCAATTTTTAGGCAGGCTTATCTCGGAGGGGTATGCACCTTTGGCAAAAAGAAGCTATTTTCTTGGTGCCCATGGTTGGTATTTACCAGAAATTGATAAAGAGGCTGATTTAGAGAAGAATTTACCAATAATTGAACGGCTTTTTTCTTTAGAAGAAGGATTTACTGCTCGTTATATGCTGGGTTTAGAGGAAGGAGAAACAACGCACCACACAATGTATGAAAATTATCTTAAGACAGATATAGCATACCAGGAGCCAGAGCCCTCACCATTGCTTCCGAGAACAGGATTTTTGGCTTTTTTATCTTTGGATTCATCATTTCAGTCATCATCGGGTTTTTGGCAAAAAACTATTGAATTTTTCAAAACATCCACAATAGTAAGATTATTTTTCTCTCCGTTCTCTTTGTTATTTTAATTTTAAGTTTTTTAAGGAGACTCTTGTTCAAAATTAATTAAAAATTATACCTTTTATTATGTTATAATATTATTGATGTTTGTGAAAAACAAATAAATTTTATATATGGCTCAAAAAGGAGCAGGTTTTAGTATTAGAAAACGACACAATTATCCCTTTTTAAAAATAAATAAAGAGTCTTTATCTTCATTTATATTCTCTAGGGGCAGGGTTGCGGTCATTTTGTTTATAATTATTGTTATTGCTCTTGCCGGTTTCTGGGCTAACTATTCTCAATATAGAAATCCAAGAGTTTTGGGTGTTAATTCGACCTGGACAGTTGATCCTGAAGATGAGGTAGATACAGCTACCATCAATCAGATCCAATCTAATGGGGTTGATGGGGTGGAGCTGGAAAGATATTTTGATAAAACCCTAAGCGATACCCGAATTCCATATGACAGGTCAAATCAAAGACAAATGCACCCAAGAGTTGCCCTAACTACTGATGGATATATGTATGTAGTGTTTCATGAGCTTGACAATGATAAGGTTTGGCTGCAAAAATTTAATTCCAATGGCATCAGGCAGTGGGAAGCAGATAAAGAAGCATTTGTTTCCACTTGTACCAAGGCAGTTAATTCAACTAATATTACTGCCATTGCTGAATATGGAACAGATGTAATTGTGATAGCCGCTTGTAGAACTGGAGGAACAAATGATTATATTTATGCTCAAAGATTGAATTCAGATGGCGAAACACAATGGGCTTCTGATATGAGAGTAAATGACAACACCACCAATAATAAAAGAAACCCTGAGGTTGTTACTGTTGGTAGTAATATTTATGTTGCTTGGGGAGATGACCGAAGTGTCCTTTCGACTTATCAAATCTATGGTCAGACTTTGGATTCAAGTGGAAATAGGACAATTGTAAATGATACTGTTCTTGTGAATCCTGGAGTTGATCTTGCAGGACCCCATTTACATAAAACAAGTTCCAATAAAATACTTTTATCACACGCAAGAACAGATAATAGAAATATTTATAGCCGCCAATATGATACGAGCTGGAATGTAGAATGGGGTCCAAATCAGGTTGGAGTAATTCAGGGAGCTGTTTCAATTGTTAAGACACAATTTAACTTCACTGTTATTGGTAATACGAGTTATTATTTTTTCAGTGCTAATTATGCGGTAAATTTTCGCGTTTGGGGTCAGGCCTTAGATTCAAGCGGCAATAAATTATGGAATGGGGGATTAGACCTAAGAGTGGGTTATAGAGTTGTTCCCGGATTTATTTCTGCCTGGAACGATGGCACTAATCCTTATTTTGGAGCGACTGGATTTAGTGGAGCTAATTATCCCTGTGGTAAAAAAGTAGATGCTGCCACCGGTGCGGTTCTGTGGGGGGACATTAATAGTAATGAGCCTCCTTTAATTCAGGGAACGATTACTGCCCCACACCAGACAACTATGAGCTTAGTTTATAATAATGGCTATAATTATATTTTTTATAGTAATCTTAACGGTATTTATTGGGAGGATATTTTTTATAATCGTTTTGATACAAATGGAAACATTGATTATGCCTCAGACAGGGTAGCAAATCAAGATTTTGAGATAGCTAATCAGCAGGAAGTTTATTTGACGAAAGATGGAGGGGGTAATATTTTTGCTGTTTGGGTTGACAATAGGGTTGCTCCCTTAAGTGACAATATTTATGCTCAGCTCTTTGACTCAAATGGTAATCGTCTTTGGTCAAGTGATACACTTGTCAATACGAGTGCTGCCTCTCCAAGCTACAGCCATCCCAAAGCAGCTGTTGCCGGTACTGATTATTATGTTTCCTGGGAAATAAATGGTCGAATTTATATGAATAAACTTAATTCGGCTGGTGTTCGGCAGTGGGCGGATTTAGAAGTACCACAAGGTAGCACTGTGGCTTATAATCCATCCATTGCCTATGACGGCACTAATCTTGTTGTTGTTTGGGATGATAATAGAGATTTAACAGGTAATAATGATATTTATTTTAATGCCGTTAGTACAGCAGGTGTTGTTCAGTTGGGTGCAGATCAGAGAGTTAATCTGGGCATAGCAAACTGGCAAATTGAACCAGAAATTAGAAGTGACGGCGCAAATACTTATGTCGTTTGGGAAGACAACCGTGATTCAAGCCCTGATATTTATATGCAAGGAGTTAATGGTTCAGGTGTGCCTCAATATCCTGCAGATATAAAAATTAATAACAACACCTCAGCTTTTCGTTATAAGCCTGATTTTGTTATGAGTGGGGGTAATCTTTATATTGTTTGGGAAGATAGCCGTAATAAGGCCTCGCCTGCGGCTGATATTTATCTTGCAGGATATAGCGGAGATACAAGAATTTTCGATGATACTCAAGTTAATCAAACTGACCCAGAACGCAAAGTCAAGCCCAAAATTGGTGTAAGTGGAGGGCATTTGTATATTGTTTGGGAGGATTACAGAAATTCTGTTACTGACCACGACATATATGCTGCTTCTTTCACCATAACCGGCATAAAGAGATATTTAAATGATACAAGAATAACCACAGAAAATGGTGTTATTGCTGAAAATCCCGCTATAACCTTAAATGATGTTTATATTGGCTGGGATAGTAATTTAGAGGGTTCTACTAACTATAACACCTATTTCACAAGCGGCGGTGATGTTTTCATGACCACAGGGACAATGAGTGGAAGTGGTTTAATTTTTGATGCAGGAGCGGCTGAAGTCAGATATGGTAATATTTCCTGGACAGCAACAACTCCTGTAAATACCACAGCGAGATTTAGAACACGTTCTGCAGAAACATTAGCCGATCTTTCTACCGCCACCTGGAGTAGTTATTATACGGTAAGCGGCAGTGCGGTTGAATCAGATGATTTGCAATACCTAGAGGTTGAAATTGACTTAGCCACGACTGATATAACTGTATCACCAACAGTAGATAATTTTTCAATATCTTATCAGTCAAATCAAGCCCCTCAGGTAAACAACATCACTATTGATTCGATTGATAAAGGAGAAGTAACATTTAGCTACTATCTATATGATGCAGATGATCCTACTGTTTCTCTGTCTTTTGAATATTGGGACGGTAGCACTTGGAAAAGTTCAACAAACGTTACGGGAATGGGCACCAAAGCAACAGGCAATCAATATACAAGTATTTGGACTGCTAAAACTGATTTGCCAGATACGGTTATTGAAAGCCAAATAAAACTTACAGCAGATGATTTGTTTGCTTTTAACAATATTGGTATTGGTTATTCGCCGAAATTTAATCTTGACACCGGAGATGTAGAATTTGAACACATCTATGTAGAAATTGAGCCTGATAGCATTGTGCTTGAGCCATATGAGTCAACAAATTATTATGCCACAGTTGTTAATGAGTTAGGGGATGATGTAACTGACGACTGCGAATATGAATGGGAGGTCCTTGATGCAACAGCCGGTTCAGTTATTGGCACTTCAGGAAATAGAATGTCTTTTCGCGCAGGAAGCACTGAAGGTGATTATGAAGATGCAATAAAAGTAACCGCAACTTTGAGTGATTTAGAGGATTATGATACAGCCAGTCTTGGTGTTCTTGTTTTAGATGAAAATGTAGATTGGATACTTAGACCTAATTTTATTCGCATTAATACAGATATGGATAAAGCTCTTCGGGCGCGTTTTTTCACTTATGTCATAATGCCGGGCACCGGCAATCATAGACAGAGAAGTGATACCAGTATAGATATAACTCTTACAGAAAAGAAAGCAGGAACTTTGGTTACTTATTTAACGCCCAGACAAGCAAGGTATTTTGTTCCCAAAAAAGTCGGATGCTATCCAAATTTAATTAAGGGCGAATTTAATTGGTATGGAAAAAATTATATCGCCTACTCAAGCGTTAATGTTGGCTCAGAAGAAATTGGTTATCTGCCTAATATTTCTGACGTTAGGATAATGCGCCAGCATTTACACCGAGGCGGAAATTATAAATTTTATGGTTATGTTTATGATGATTTAGATAATAGGACGGGCAGTGGTTCTGTTTATCAAAATTATACAAAGCTTCGTGCCGGTTCTTATTCCTTCGAAAGCATAAGCATGCCCCGGACTTTTACCTTACTGGATTCCAGCATAGGACATATTTCGCCCAGAGGGGATATGCGAGTTAATGAGGATGCAGCTTATGGCTATTATCCAAATTCCTTGAGGATTAATGTTACTTTTGCTGGACAATCAATTTCAAAAAAGATAGATTTGTGGGTTGAGTCAAAAGGTGAGCGTGTTATCTATCTTCCACCAGAAACTCCCAAGACGATTTATATGCCCCCCTTATATATTTTTCATTTTTGGTCTTATCCCCTAGGTAGATATGTGGATCAGTATAATGATAGAGTTGCTGGCTATTATAATATTGAGGTCAACGAAGAAGCACTACGAAAACTTCAACCCAATGAGCCGTACTTCAAAACAACAGATAATCAAGGAAATTACAATAATGCTTTTACCTTAATTAATACCAAACCAAATCGGGGAGATGAAAGCCAGTCTGTAGGAATGGTGATTGATGATAAATACAAAATCGATCCCTGCACTGGAGGAACAGAAGAAGAGGAGGACGAAGATGAGGAGAAAAAAGAAGACGAGGACGAGGAAGGCCTGTTTAGGTTTTTTGATATGCCGAATTGGTTGAGGTTTTTGATAGGTCTTTTGCTTTCTATACCCCTTCTTCTTAATCTTATCAATCTTATTTGGTCTGTGACTGGTTTGAGAAAATCAGCTCGTGGTATTGTTTATGATTTTGCCAGTAAAAAACCTCTTTCTTTGGCAATGGTCCAAGTATTTAAGGCAAAAAATAATCGCCAAGTGCAGAGAGTGTTTACCAACAAGCAGGGAGAATTTAATTTTCTTTTACCCCCAGGCGAGTATTATCTTAATGTTAGAAAAAATGGATACAAACCACATGAATTTATATCTTTTGAATATCACAGAATGACTGATTCAGGAAGAGATGACGGTTATTATGATTCTCTTTATTTCCCAGAAGAAATAGTAATTTCGGAAGGCAATTCTGCAGAAGAAAATTCAAAACTTTCAATTCCCATGGATAACATTGAAGAGGGTTTCAGTCTTAGGAGGCTTTTGGGATCAATTTATTCATTTTTTAGAAAATATGCATTGGCTTTTTTGATAGCCGGCACTGTTTTCTCTGTCTTGTTTATTTTGGCAAAACCAAAAGATGCCATAAATATTGCACTTTGCATTTATTACGTTATTCTTTGGATAATTCAGATATATTTCTTTGTTGCCTTTAAGAGCGGCGTTGGAAAAGTTGTTGATAGCAGAGGAAAACCAGTGGCATTGGCACTTGCAAGATTATCTAATGGAGGCGGTAGTTTGGTTGAAGCAGTTGTTTCTGATAAAATGGGCCAAATTGCCTTTAATGTTCCCAAGGGAGTTTATAAGCTCAGTGTTAGAAAACCAGGCTATAAGGAAAATAAAATCACCCTAGATTTAAGCAGAGGAATATCTAAGAAATTTGAAGTTAAATTAGAAGAATCTTTAAATTTAGATACAAAAGAAAAGCCAAAGGGAGATAAAAAATAAAATATGAAAAAAAGACAAGAAATCATCAATCAAATTATTTTTGTACTACTCTTGATTTTTATTATCCTTTTACTGTGGGGTTATGGCGCTGGTTGGCTGGGGGCAAGCGCTGATGTTTCAACCAATGGAAGAGAGCAGAACTTTATGACAGATGTCGTTAATGGGATAAGAAAGTTGCGCAATCTTCCAATATTTATTGAAGAGCGAGAATTGCCTTATGTAATCTAGTGAGAAAAAGATGTTCATCAACTTAAAAGAAGTTTATAAGATCTATAAAGGCGAAGGCACACAAGTTAAAGCCCTAAGAGGTGTTGATTTAAATATTGAAAAAAGTGAGTTCTTGATTATTAAAGGTCCTTCAGGTTCAGGTAAATCAACTCTTATGCATATTTTGGGTATGCTTGATACACCGAGCAGTGGAAGATATTTTTTTGAAAATGAAGATGTTTCCAAACTTGGCTCCAAAAAACTTTCTGAAATAAGAAATAAAGAAATTGGTTTCGTTTTTCAGTCTTTTAATTTACTGCCCAGAACGAGAGTTCTTGACAACGTCATGCTGCCTTTGCTTTATGGTAAAAAAGATAAGAATTGGAACATCAAGAAAAGAGCGACCGAGGTTTTAAAAGGGGTTGGTTTAGAGCACAGAATTAAGCACCTTTCCAATCAGCTTTCGGGAGGAGAGACACAAAGAGTTGCCATTGCTCGGTCACTTGTTAATGAGCCAAGTCTGATTTTAGCTGATGAGCCAACTGGAAATTTAGATTCAAAATCAGCAAATTCGATCATGGGTTTGATCCGCGGACTGAATGAAGAGAAAAGAGTAACAGTGGTCGTAGTCACCCATGAAGAAAAAGTTGCCTCATATGGCGATAGAGTTATAGAAATAATGGACGGAAGGATTATCAAGAAATAAATATGCTGTTTCAAAATATTAGGTTAGCGCTAAGATCTTTAAGGCACAATTTGGGTCGCACTTTTTTAACGATGCTTGGTGTTATGATTGGCGTTTCTTCAGTTGTTACTTTAGTTGGTTCAGGAGTAGGTGTCAAAGAAAATATTGCCAAAGAAATTTATGCTTTAGGGACTGATATTTTGGTAATTTTGCCGGGCAAACTTGAAACTAGTCAAAATTTTAATCCGTCTAATCTTTTTGGTTCAAATGTTTTGAAGGATGCGGATATAGAAGCAATTAGAGAAGTTGATGGAGTTGAATCAGTTGCTGATATCTCAATTATTTCAGGAATAATTTCAAGAGGCGAAAAATCATCTCCTAATTCAATGATTGTTGCCGCTCCCTCGCAAGCAGAGAGTGTAGTTGATTTTGAGATAGAATATGGCAATTTTTATTCAACAGATGAAGATAAAAATGTTGCTGTAATTGGCACAAATACTGTTGCCGATCTCTTTGGGAGTGAAGATCCTATCGGCAAGGAGATAAATATCAATAGAGATAAATTTAAAGTTATCGGCAAAATAAAGAGAATTAGTGGCGAAAAAGCAAGCATAGAATTTGGTCCAACTTGGGATGATATGGTGGCAATACCTAATAATACTGCCAAAAAATTGTATGGCGATGTGGCAATTTCAAGAATTGTTGCCAAAGTGAAACCCGATTATGACATTAATGTAGTTGCAAATAATATTAAAAATAAATTATTGGAATTACACGGCACAGAGGATTTTTCTGTTCTGACACAAAAAGATTTATTAAGTTTTCTGGATACAGTTTTAGCGCTTCTTACCGCTTTAATTACCTTGATTGCAGGTATTAGTCTTGTTGTTGGCGGCATTGGCGTGATGAATATAATGCTTGTCACAGTTGCAGAGAGAACCCGAGAGATTGGTCTGCGTAAAGCTGTTGGTGCTAAAAACAGGTCAATTCTTTGGCAATTTTTAACGGAGGCAGTTATTATTTCGCTTATTGGAGGAGCAGTTGGTATTTTGATTTCTTATCTTTTATCAATTATTGTTAGTCAATATTCAAGTATTAGCCCAATGGTTACTTGGCCGGCAGTAATTTTAGCTCTTGGGGTATCGGCTGGTGTTGGTCTTATTTTTGGAGTAGTTCCTGCAATGCGTGCTTCAAGAAAGAATCCCATTGATGCTTTGCGCTATGAATAGTATATACTAATTATATTCTTATTATATACTAAGTATATACTATTGAAAAAGAAAGAGCCGCTTCTCGCAAGAACTACCCCACAAGGGGTGGTTTTTTTGAGTTGCGGCAGGGTGAGATTTGGCTCTAGACGAGGCTGAATTCATCTCCGGGGTCTTCGGAGTTGAATCGCATCAGTAGGAGGAGTGGCGGGATCACGTGATTCACGCCAATTCCCATCGATGAGATGCTCAATGACAACGGGGGCGCCATCAACTGGCTTGCCTGATCGTTGTATGATGTAGGCATTTGCACGCTGGTCCCATTTGATGACAACCGCAGAGTCATCATCAAACTCAATGGCGATCTGGGGTGGATCACCTCGGGCGATACAGACTGCTTTGATGTTTCTGGCTTTTCCGGTGAAACCACTGATTACGATTGTTGCGATGTCCGTGAGATCGGCGTCGATGCCTGAGTTCGAATAGCGCACAGTACCGGTGTCTGACTTGACGACTGCATTCATCCGGTTGGCCCCCCGTGGTTTGGTGATAGGATGCTCGTTTGTATTCTATTTAAAGAGGACTCAAAAATCAAGTAATGATGGTTTTTCCATCATAAAAAACATCAATTCTTTTGTCCTTGTTTTTAAGATATTTGACTAATTCCTGATGAGTTCTTTTGGCAGTGTTTCTGCCAATATTAGTAAAAAATATTTTTTTTGCCTTGATATTTGGGAGCCATTTAAGCTTAGTTTTGATTGAAGAGTGAACATTTAAATCTCGGTCCATAATTGCACCGTCAAGAACTAAAACTGTTGCTTTATTCATAAATTCTTTGGCTTTTTTGGTGAGATTTCTTTGTTCGGGGATGTAAACTAATCCATCAATTTTATAGCCATAATTTGTGACTAAATCGGAATGGTCCACCTTAAAAGGAATTATAGTTAATCCTGCGATATTAATTTTTTTATCAATTATTTTTTTATTAAGACAGTTTGCGGTGATTTTTTTTGGCATTTCATTCCAAGTTTTTCTGGAAGCATAAACAGGAATATTAAATTTTTTCTCTTTTAATGCCGCAATATGGTCAATGTGAGCATGTGTTAAAAATATTGCATCAGGAATAATTCGCTCTCTTTTGATCTGGCGGAAAAAATCAGGACTTGCATCAATGACAATTATTTTATCCTTATTTTGGATGGCGATTGAAGCGCGAGTGCGCCTATCTTTGCCCCTGCGATGAAAAAACCCTTTGTCAGCGCTTGAGCCGAGAACAATAATTTTCATGTTTTCATCTTAAAAAATAGCCAAGCTTTTTTACCAAAACGAGATCCTTTGGGTTTAATTAAAGCATATTTACCTTTTAGTTTTTTGCCTTTTAAGTCAACGATTATTTCATTTCCTTTTTTCTCCAAAAGGGAATATTTTCCTCTGTCCCAGATTTTAACAGTTCCTGCACCGTATTGACCTTTGGGGATTTCTCCTTTGAAATTTATATATTCAATTGGATGGTCTTCTGTTGCCATAGCTAATCGTTTTACGCTTGTAGATTTGGGTGGAGTTTTTGGAATTGCCCAGGATTTTAAAACGCCTTCCATTTCCAAGCGGAAATCATAATGCAGGTTTCTGGCGTGATGTTCTTGGACAACAAAACGGTTTAAGTCTTTTTTTGAGATTTTTCCTTTTGGTTCAGGGGTTTTGCCAAATTTTCTCTTTTTGTGATATTTTTCTAAAGACATATTTGTTTTAATCACATATATATCATATAATTGCCTTGAAAAATTAACAAGAAATCATATGCCTGAATTACCTGAAATTGAGACAATTGTTGAGGGCGCCAATGCCAAGCTTGTTGGCAAAACTATTAAAGATATTGAAGTCCGTGTACCTAAAATGGTTAGTTTTAAAGTGCCAAAATTCAAAAAAGATACTATCGGAGCAAAAATAATTAAAGCAAGAAGAAAAGGAAAAATTATAATTTTAGATCTTTCTAATAAAAATTCAATAATTATTCATCTGAAATTAACAGGACAACTTGTTTATGTGGGAAAAGGAGAAAAGGGGGAGATAGAAAAAAGTGTAGGTGGCCATCCTTCAAAAGTGTATGAAGAGCCTCTCCCTCATAATCATACCCATGTAATATTCACTTTTTCTGGTGGAAGTCATTTATATTTTAATGACATCCGAAAATTTGGCTATCTAAAAACAATGAAGACCGAAGAAGTAGAAGAAAAACCAGAAATAAAAAATTTAGGACCAGAACCATTAGATGGTTGGACCTATCAAGAATTTTCAAACAAATTAAACCGGCGTCAACGCTCAAAAATAAAACAAGTTTTAATGGATCAGAAATTTGTTTCCGGTATCGGTAATATTTATGCCAATGAAATTTTATTTTATGCGCGGATTCGTCCCGATAGGACTGTTAATACTCTTTCTGAAGAAGAAAAAAAGAAAATATTTAAGGGAATCAGATTTATTTTAAAAAAGGGGATTGAAATGGGTGGCTCATCAGAAAATACCTATGTTGATCTTGAAGGCAAAAAAGGCCATTTTATGAATTATGCCAAGGTGTATCAGCAGAAAACCTGTAAATCCTGCGAAGGTCCTTTGAAAAAAATTACAATAGGGGGCAGAGGAACTTTCTTTTGTCCTAGTTGCCAAAGGTAAACATTTAAATTAAAATATTTATAATATGAATTATTTGTCCGTCATTTTGATGACAAATACTGCTCTCATTCTTTTGGGACTACTTTTGATTTACCCGCGGCGGGCAATTGTTAACTTAAGAACGTAAAAACGGAAGAAGCTAAAAATAAAAAATGTTTGCCCGCCAATAGGCGGGATTTTTGTTTGCAGCCATTTCTTATCCATTCAAGGTGGATGGGAAATATCCTGTACAACAAGGAGAACACCAATGGGCCAATACAGTCTTAGCCGTGGACAAAGAAAACGCAAGGGCAATGATGGGCGGCAGGTCGAATTGGGAAGCCAGTATGATTCCAAACACTGCCCCGAATGTGGAAGAGCTTTTACCAAAAATCGCCCTCGTAATACTCCTCGGACTTGTAGCGCTTGCGGTCTCCCCGGCTGTCGATTCTGCACAATCGCAGAAATCACGACCAGAGGAGGTGAGCGGCGCCTGACCGGCAGGTCTTGGCACAATACTGCCGACAAGCCGTGTTTGCCTGCCGGAGTAGTTGTTGAGGAAAGAGTTCTTGTAGCTGACTAAACGTGTTCATACCAATCATAGGGGCGGATCTTTTTAAAAGCTTTTAAGCTTTTGATGGTCGGCCCCTTTTTATTTCCCAAATGGGAAAAAATTTTGTAGAATATATTAATATGAAAAAACCAATTAGAGCAGTGATTTTGGCTGCAGGCAAGGGCAAAAGAATGCCTGATTATGATTTGCCTAAGGCTCTTTATCCTATTGGCGGTAAGCCAATGATTAAATATTTGTTGAAAACTTTTGAAGAATTTGGTATTAAGAGGCCCATTATTGTAGTGGGATTTAAAAAAGAAATGGTGATGAAAGAATTAGGCAAGAATTATGAATATGCTATTCAGGAAGAACAATTAGGCACAGCTCACGCTGTTCTGGCAGCATATGATGCTTTGGCAACTCACTCTGGTTTGACTTTTGTTGCTTATGGCGATATGCCTTTTTGGTCAGTTGATACTTTTCAAGAAATGCTTAAAACTAAAAAAGAAACAGGAGTGGCGCTTGTTATTGCCACGGTAAAATTAAGTAAAAAATATCCTTATGGCAGAATCATCCGAGATAAAAATCAAAGAGTGTTGCGAGTCACAGAAGAAAAAGACTGCACAGAAAAAGAATTAGAAATTAAGGAGACAAATGCTGGTTTATATTTGGCAGATAACACCTGGCTTTTTAAAGCACTTGCAAAAGTTGGCAAAGAAAACAAAAAAGGAGAATATTATCTGACTGATTTAGTGGAAATTGCTGCTAAAGGGCAGGTTGGTGTTGAAACCTATAAAGTCAAAGACAGAAAAGAAGCCATTGGTGTTAATGATGAAAAGAACATCAAAGACGCAGAAGTTGCTCTTGCTGAATTTGGGCTTGAGCCAGACATTAAATAAGATTATACTTGACACAAAATATAAATAATATAATATATATCTGATGCAAAAAACTGATAAAGCAAAATTTGGTTATTGGTTTCATTATTTTACTGACCCGGAGATCAGTTTTTTAAGGTGTTAAAAATTTGCTGAAGTAAGAACATAAAAAAAGAAAACTGATCTTCGCAAGAGGTCAGTTTTTTGTTTTTGGCTAGCCATGAGCTTTGTTGAATCAAGCAAGGCTCTATCTGCCCAAAAACCAAAAAGGGGGATGCAGCTTGAATAGCATAGCTACTGCTTCGTTAGTGTCTCGTATTGATCTGGAAGAGGAACTTTGCACTGCTTACAGGTATTCGTGGCTTACTGCTACGAAGAAGGATGAGCTAAGGGGACGACGAAAGGAACTTCGTGCCCTGGAGAGGGCAGGAGGAGATGCAGAAGATTTGGTGGCCCTCCTGCATCTGAGGAGGGTACTTCGGCCCATGGATCGGACCACGGTCGTAGCTCATATCGCTCCGATGCTTGTAAGAGCAAGAGAGGAACCGTTCAAGGTTGTGACCTTCCTTTGTCCCATACCTAATCCAAACAGGACCGACATAGCTGAGACAGGCAAGCTGGACCAGAACAGGATCAATGAGCTGGTAGAGGTTATGCGCTCAATGTCCGTGAGTCTTGACGGACGCATTGAGCGCTGGATCTTCTACGTCTATGATTCACAGGTTCTAGGTACTGATGTAGAGACCATGATTTTCCCCAAGATCCGCAGCCGTCCAGATGCGGCAACGCGCCTGGATCACAACTTTACCATGTCTAAGGAGCAAGTCATCGATCGTCTGGCGGAGGCGCTTCCGTTCCCGGTTGAAGCAAGACCCATGATTGAGGCGATCGGTGATGCATCGGAAACGACCAGAAAGCTGCAGGAACAGGGCTTGTTGGATGCGCCAGCAAGAAAGATACTGGCTAGTCCACCTGCCTCCTACTCCCTTCTTGATCCTCAACAGCGAGAAGCCCTGGCAAGGACTGACGTTGGCGTCTACCTGCACACCACTCTCAAGTATGGCAACGGAGAGTGGTTCTGCTTGGGGCTGGAGGTGCACGATGGCTACTGGAAAGCTGACAAGCTGTGGCAGCACGGGAAGAGCTTTTTCCCGGTGCTCTTTGCCCCAGATCGCCTGCGTGGGCACTGGACTTCGTGGTTTACTCAAGAAATCGAAGAACGCCGGCGCGGCAGAGATCCTTATTCTTTCAGATGATGGAAGAATTGGCCCATGGGGCTGTCAAACGTCAATTGGCAGCCCCGCAAATTAAATTAATTTAGGTTAAAATATAAAATTAGGAGAGAAAAAATTATGAGAATCGTTGATGCGCACATTGATGCTATTGTGCACTCAAAGAAATTTCCAGAAGATTTTTTAAAGGGTTGGAAGAAAAGCCAAGTTGATTATGTAAAAATGAAAGAAGCAGATATTGATCTTGCCTTTTTTTCTATCTTTATTCCAGAACAAAAACAAAGAACAAGAAAAAATTATATTACTAAAATAAAAAAAATCCGAAAATTTTTTGAAAACGATAAAAGATTCAATTTAATTCTCAACAAAGAAGACCTTAAGAAACGAGATCGCCTGGGGATAATTCTGCATATTGAAGGAGGCGACTGTATTTCAGATTTAAAGGATCTACTTGATCTATATAATTTTGGTGTGCGTTCAATGGGTATTGCTTTTGATATTGATAATTCGCTGGTCGGCTCTTTAAATAGTAGTAGGGGGCTTAGTAGATTGGGAAAAAAAATAATTAATAAAATGAATAAACTGGGAATTATAATTGATGTTTCACACATGAACGAAAAAAGTTTTTGGGAAGTGTTTAAGATATCAAAAAATCCATTTGTAGCTACACACTCGAATGTTTTCAAAATCTCCAAAAATAAAAGAAATTTAAACAATCGGCAGATCAAAGCTTTGACAGAAAAGGGAGGGATGATGGGTATATTTTTTTCATCTCCTTTTTTAAATGATTCAAAAAAGGCTAATCTTTCTGATATAATCAGTCATATTGATTATGTTATAAAATTAGTTGGTATAGATTATATTGGTGTTGGCAGTGATTTCGGGGGGATCTTAAGTGGAACGCCAAAAGGCATGGGGGACATTTCAAAACTTCCTAAGATTATGGATGGACTTGAAAAGAAAGGATATCTTAAAAAGGATATTGAAAAAATCATGGGCAATAATTGGATACAAGTGATTAAAAAAATATTATGAGAAGTTACAAAACTAAAGGGATAATTATAAAAAGGATAAATGTGGGTGAGGCAGATATTATCTTTTTAGTTTTCTCTAAAGATTTTGGCAAAATCTCTTTAAAGGCAAGAGGCGTCAGGAAGATACTTGCCAAACTAAAGGGACATTTGGAAATGTTTTCTTATTCACACCTTGAAATTCACAAAAGCAGAAGCTCAATTGATGTCATTACTGGCGCAGAGACTATCCGATTTTTCAAAAATATCAGAAACAATCTTTCAGCAACGTCCCGCGTTTATTTTTTATCAGAATTTTTGGGTCGTGTTCTTCCGGAAGGTGAAAAGCAGGAAAAGATTTTTGATTGGTTTTTATATACTCTTAAGGAAATTAATAAGACAAAAAAAAGAGAGAGAAGGGCAGTGCTTTCTATCCATTTTTGCTTACAGACATTAAAAGAATTAGGTTATTATCCTCATTTTAGAGAATGTATAAGATGTGGCAATGCACTTGAGATGGGTGGGAATTATTTTGATCTTAACGGCGCTGGCACAGTTTGCCCCAAATGCAATGTCAAAAAGGATTATTTTAGCATAATGCCAATTTCAGATAGGGCAGTCGTTGGTTTGCGTCTTTTGATAGAAAACAACAAGAGCAAATTAGATAAAATCAAAATGCCTCTTGAAATCTTAGAGGAGATTTATAGCATTGTTGAAAGATACGTTGAGATTGTCGCCGATGATGAAATAAAGAGCGAAAAGTTTGTCAAAAAAGTTGATTAATTATCTTTATTGCCAGATTGTTAAATAATTATTTGTTGTGTAAAATATTATTAAGGCGATAACAAGAAGATAACATTTTAAGTCTGAATTTATGGTAAAAAATGAAAAAATGAAAAAAATTGTAGCTTGGGCTAAAAGAAGGGCGCTCGTTTATCAAGGTGCTGAAATTTATGGCGGCACCGGAGGAATTTATGATTTTGGCCCCTATGGTGCTGAACTAAAAAGAAATTTGAGAGATTATTTCTGGCAAAGATACATTGAAAAGCGTTCTGATATTATTCCTCTTGAATCAGGCATTGTAATGAAAAGCGAGGTCTGGGAAGCCTCGGGTCATACAGGCAGTGGGTTTGCTGACCCATTAAGTGAGTGTAAAAAATGCCATCATCGTTTTCGAGCAGATAATTTAAAGCAGGAAACCAAAGCCAAAGATAATAAATTTGTTTGCCCTGATTGCGGAGGAGAATTGACTGAGCCTCGGATGTTTAACATTTTGGTCAAAACATATCTTGGCCCGGCGGAAGATTCTTCAACCATTGCCTATTTGCGCGGAGAAACAGCGCAAGGAATGTTTGTCAATTTTAAAAATGTGATAGAGACAACAAGAATCAAGCCGCCGTTTGGCATGGCACAAATCGGCAAAGCTTTTCGCAATGAGATAACTCCGGGCAATTTTCTTTTCCGCACCCGGGAATTTGAGCAAGCAGAAATAGAATGGTTTTGTGAGCCGGAGGAAATTGCCAAAAAGAAAAAGAGCAAAAAAACTCCGGATTTCTTTTTTGAGCATTGGGTGAATGACTGGATGCAAATGTTTTTGGATTTAGGAATTTCAAAGAGAAATTTAAAATTTCGCCCACATGAAAAGACAGAGCTTGCTCATTATTCAGTTGCCACAACTGATGTAGAGTATAACTTTCCTTGGGGTTTTTCTGAACTTGCAGGTATTGCCAATCGTACTGATTTTGATCTCAAAAATCATGAAAAACACTCAGGTCGGGATATGAAATATTATGATGAAGAAGTTAAAGAAAAATATTATCCCTTTGTGATAGAGCCGACCATGGGAATTGACCGCACAGTCTTGGCTTTGCTTTGTGATGGATATTATGAGGAAAAAGTAAAAGGAGAAACAAGGGTTGTGTTTAAATTAAATCCCAAGCTTTCTCCAGTCAAAGCGGCGATTATGCCTTTGGTGAAAAAAGATAAATTACCCCAAATTGCAGAAAAATTATATAAAGAAATTATTGGTGAAGGAATCAGCGCTGAATTTGACGAATCAGGCTCAATTGGCAGACGCTACCGAAGACAGGATGAAATTGGCACACCATATTGTGTCACGATTGATTTTGATTCGCTTTCTGATAAAAAAGCGACGATTCGTGATAGAGATACATTGAAACAAGAAAGAGTTGAAATCTCCAAGATAAAGGACTGGTTAATTAATAAATTAAAATAAGCACTCAAATCTAAAATCCAATATTTTTATAAATTTTTGCACTCTTTAATTTTGTGTTATAATGGAGTTACACGGAGACGTTAAGCTTGCGCGGGATGAGGGCAACGGACTTACTCGGGTTGTATTTGCCTGAACGATTTAGCTATGCTGTGTTCCTTTAAGCGCTTTACTGCCTTCCCCCAGGCGGTGGGCGTTTTAAAGGAAACGAAAATCCCCCTCCCGTATCCTGTTCAAGACGCGTCTGTCTTCTCGGGTTGTGCATACCCCAAGAAGACCACGAACTTCATGTTATTGTCTGGCGAAAGCCAAGGAGGATGATGAGAAGATGAGACGAGCACAGGCCGAGCAGCAGTTCTGGCGCGACACCGTTGAGGCGACCCAGGTTGGGCAGTTCGACATCACCGGCGACCCGAAGATCGCAGACACCGTGGAGTGCACCGCCCTCGCATAGGTCAAGAAGACGGCCGCATGGGCGGTACCCGTGCGATAGCACACTGACACATCCCGGTAAAGGGAGATGATTGAGGAGTTGGAAGAGATTCCAACGTTACTACTCTTTTGTCTTCCTTGCCGGGCTTTTTTTATTATGAATAAATAATTTTTGGTCATAAAATTTATAAATCAATTTAACCCATTTTGTGGATAATTGTGGATAAAAGTGGGGATAACAGGTAAATTTTTGTGGGTATTTACAAAAAATTTAGTTGTTTTACAATGTTATTGCGATGAATGATAGGGAAAAAACAAAACAAGAAACAAAAGGAGGAGGCACTCAAATCCATAAGCGACTTGGCAATGGCTGGGTTTCAAGTGAAGGAAAAGGAAAAGAACGTCGGATTTTTTTGGGCGAGTACAAACACAAAGTTGACAACAAAGGCAGAGTTGCCTTGCCAATAAAATTCAGAAATGAGCTAAAAGAAGGAGTGGTTATTACTCGGGGGCTGGATAATTGTTTGTTTGTTTATGTAAAAAGTGATTGGCAGGAATTGGCAGGAAAAATCTCTAAACTCCCTCTGACTCAAGCCAATGCCAGAGCTTTTGCACGACTTATGCTTGCAGGTGCTAAAGATGTAGAAATTGACAATCAAGGAAGGATAAATTTGCCGCAATATTTAATGGATTATGCCCGAGTAAAAAACAAGATAATTATTACTGGGGTATATAATCGTCTTGAAATTTGGTCCAGAGGAAGGTGGGGAAGATATAAAAAGAATGCAGAAGAAAACTCTTCGGAAATCGCTGAAAAATTATCAGATTTAGGAATATAATTGTTCGAATGCAAAGAGGAGGGTATTCGAACTAAAGGAGCAAAATACTTATGGGCAGATTTTTTACCCTGACGAATTCTAATAAATACAATTCTTATCATCGAAACAGGACAGTTAATGAAAAAAAGGGCATTGGGCCTGTTTCTCTAAAATTTATTACTATTGCGGTTTTGACCTTATTATCACTTTTATATCTCGCCCAAGCTAACCGCTCAGCGACCAAAGGTTATAATTTGAAAGAACTCGAGGAAAAGAAAAGCCAGATTGAAGCACAGAATGAAAGATTGGAGGTGGAGGCAGCAAGACAAAAATCCTTACGGGAGATAGAAAATAAAACTGAAAGTTTGGGGATGATTCCTGTTGATAATGTTGAGTATGAATAAAAAATGAGCTACATATCAGATGAAAACGGCTATGAGTCAGGTGGGCGAAGAATAACTTCGCTCTTATTTATATTATTGATTCTTGCGATAATTATTTTGGTGCGACTTTTTCAAAAATCTGTTTTAGAAAATGAATCTTATCTCGCTCAGGCGCAGTCCCAACACAGAATAATTGAGGAGGTTCCTGCCCATCGAGGCGAGATTTTGGCGGGAAGTTATGGCTCAGATGAATTATATGTTTTGTCGACCAATCTTTCTATGTATGCCGTGTCTGTTGTACCAAAACATATTCAGGATACTGATGATGTGGCAAATAAACTTTCTCTCAAGCTTGGAATTGACAGAAACGAACTCTTTGAAAAAATCAAAGGAGATGAGGCTTATCTTCCACCAATCGCTCACAAAGTGAGCATGGAAAAAGCAAATGAAATTGCTGGTTTAGATTTAGATGGAGTTTATATTTTGCCTGAAGAATGGAGATATTATCCCGAAGGTAATTTAGCTTCACACATAATTGGTTATGTGGACAGCGAGGGCAAGGGAAATTACGGCATTGAGGGCTATTATGATGAGGAGTTAAGAGGAGACTCGGGAGCTTTTTTTGCTGAAAAGGATGTAAAGGGTCGTTATATCCAAGTTTCAGGAAAATCAGAACCCCATAATGGCAAAAGCTTAGTTTTGACCATAGATCGTTCAATACAGAATTATATTGAAAAGCTGATTCGGGAATCAGTTAAAAAATACGGTGCTCAAAGAGGTGAAATAATTATCATGGACCCTGAAAACGGCGGAATTATTGCCATGGCAGCAAGTGAAGATTTTGACCCAAACAATTATTCAAAAGAGGCCGAAGCCAAATCAGTTAATATCTTCACCAATCCCTGTATTGCCGAAGCTTATGAACCAGGATCAGTTTTGAAAGTTGTTACTATGGCAGCAGGGATTGATTCAGGTTCTGTGACTCCACTAACTGAGGAAAATTTCCCAGCTTATGTCGAGGTTCAAGGATATAAAATTTATACTTGGAATAAAAAATCCCATGGTAGGCAGAATATGACACAAGTTTTAGAAACTTCAAATAACGTCGGTTTGGTATTTGTTCAACAGCGTATGGGGAAAGAAACATTTTATAATTATCTTAAAGACAAATTTGGCTATGGCTCAAAAATGGGAATAGATCTAGATACTGAATCTGGCGGAAGCATGGAATCAAGACAGACATTCAGAGATATAAATGCCGCCAATGTTTCTTTTGGTCAGGGAATTGCTTTGACTTCATTACAATTGGTAACAAGTTTTTCTGCTATAGCAAATCAAGGCAAATTAATGCAGCCCCAAGTTGTAAAAGAAATTATTGAAACCAATGAATATGAAGATAAAGTAAATAAGGTAGAGCCAAAATTTGTGCGCAATGTAATTTCAAAGGAATCAGCATTCATAATCACTTCTATGCTTGTATCAGTTGTTGAAAATGGGTATGACCAGAGTGTTAAGATTCCTGGCTATAAAATTGCAGGCAAAACCGGTACTGCCCAGATTCCTGGTCCTGGCGGTTATTTGCAGGATACCTCTATTCATACCTTTGCTGGTTTTGCACCAGCTGATGACCCTAAATTTGTTGCTGTAATTAAGTTAGACAGACCCAGCTCAAGCCCCTGGTCCTCAGATACGACGACCTATGTCTTTAAGGAGCTTGCTTCATATCTCTTTAAACATTATCAAATCAAGCCTAGTTAATATTGACTATAATCATATTTTCTGATATAAACTTTTTACTATGAAAAAGTTAGGATTAAAGATATTGGAGTTGAAATTAAAATATTTGGCCATATTATTTTTAAAAAGATACAGGCCTAAAATAATTGCAGTAACCGGAAGTGTGGGAAAATCTTCTACCAAAGAGGCAATATTTACAGTTCTCTCGGCTCATTTCAAAACTAGGCGGAGTATGGGCTCTTATAATAATGAAATTGGCGTCCCTTTGACAATTATGGGGGAAGAGACAGCTGGGCGGAATATACTTAGATGGCTTTTTATATTCTGTCGTGCCTTAATAAAGTTAATCAAGCAAAAGGATTATCCAGAGATTTTAATACTTGAGCTGGGAGTAGATAAGCCAGGTGATTTGGATTATCTTTTGGGCTTTATCAAGCCAGAGATATCAGTAATTACTTCTATTGGCGCAGTTCATTTAGAGGCGCTTAAAACGGAAAAGGAGGTTTTTATAGAAAAATCGAAATTAGCCAAAAGAATGAAAAAAAGAGGCATAGCTGTTTTGAATTTTGATGACCAAAGACTTAGACAATTAGGCCTAAAACTGAAAAGAAAAGTAGTTTTTTATGGTCTAGATGCGCAAGCTAATTTAAGTGCTTCTGATATTAGATACACAGAAGTTGGTATGAATTTTAATTTTAATTGGGAGGGCAGCAAGATTCCTGCTCGCCTCAATCTTTTTGGGTCGTCTGCAGTTTATAGTGCCTTGGCAGCAAGTGCTTGTGCAATCTCCATGGGGCTTGATTTAGTAAATATAGTTAAAGATCTAGACGGCATTAGACCCTTAAAAGGTAGAATGAACTTATTAAAGGGGATTAATCACTCCATACTTATTGATGATACTTATAATTCAAATCCAATGTCAGCTGAGGCAAATATTAAAGCAGCTTCAGAAATGAAAAAACAATTGAACTCACAAAGACTTGTTGTTGTCCTGGGAGACATGCTTGAATTGGGTAAAGTCTCAAGACGAGCTCACATAAATATCGGCAGAATAGCAGGCAGATTAGCCGATATGATTATTGCTGTTGGGGACGAGGCAAAAGCAATAAAAGAAGGCGCACTTGAATCAAACAAAAATACCCGCTGGTTTAAGGACTCAGGAAAAGCTTCACAGAAAATAAAAGAGTTAATAAAAAAAGGCGACCTTGTTTTGATAAAGGGTTCCCAGGGTGTTAGAATGGAGAGAATTAGTCAAGTAATGCTTGCGAACAAAAAAGATATTAAAAAACTACCCCGAATGACGGGAGTTTGGAAAAACAGATAACATGGAGACTATTCAACTTGGAGTTGACCAGCTGATTACTTTATTTCTTTTTGTCTTTTTTGCTTTTTTGCTTGCTATGGCTTTTACGCCAATTCTGACTCACTTTCTTTATAGGTGGAAAGCTTGGAAACAGATAAAGCAAAAAGCGGTCACTGGCGAAAAATTAAAATATTTCAATAAAATTCACAAAAAGAAAAAAAATACCCCGACAATGGCAGGGATTTTAATTTGGGTTACCGTCTTGGTGATGACTTTATTATTCAATTTGTCACGCTCCCAAACCTATTTGCCCTTATTCACTCTTGTTGCAGTTGCTGTTATTGGTTTGATTGATGATTATATAAATATACGAGGAATGGGAGGCATAAAAGGAATGAGTTGGAAGAAAAAAATGATTTGGCTTTTAATCTTTGCCGCTATTGGTGCCTGGTGGTTTTTTGTAAAACTTGAATGGAATTCAATTCATATTCCCGGAGTAGGTGAGTATATTATCGGTTGGTGGTATATCCCAATTTTTATGCTTATTTTCATATCTTCAGCTAATGCGGTAAATATCACCGATGGGCTTGATGGTTTAGCGGGCGGATTACTTGCACTTGCTTTCGGTGCATTTTCAATTATTGCGCTTGTTCAAGGAAATTACGGCATTGCTTATTTCTGCGGCACAATTATTGGTGCGGTTTTAGCTTATACCTGGTTTAATATATACCCAGCTCGCTTTTTTATGGGGGATACGGGCTCTTTGGCGCTGGGAGCAACTTTAGGTGTGGTTGCTATGCTAACAAATTCTGTTATTGTCCTTATAATAATTGGTCTTGTTTTTTATCTTGAGCTTTCTTCATCTGCCCTGCAGATAGTATCAAAGAAATTTTTTAAGCGCAAAATATTTTTATCAGCCCCCCTGCATCATCACTTGGAAGCAATGGGCTGGCCAGAAACCAAAGTGACGATGAGATTTTGGATTATTGGCGCTGTTTTGGCGGTAATTGGGCTTGTTATTGCTTTATTAGGCAGAGGGTAAATCAAAACTCAAAATAATTAAAAATGTCCCCATTGGGGTATTTTTTGTTAACAAAATAATTTAATTATTGTAAGATATTATTAAAGCGATAAATTAAGAAAGGAGTAATTATGGCTGAACGAGGTTCATTTATTGATCCCAAGGTTTTAATTGAGGGTGATTTTTTCAAAGAAGCGAGCTTAGAAAACCTGCCTGAAGAAGAAAAGAAAAAATTAATGACCAAAATGATTGATGGTGTCAAAAACAGAGTATTGATTAGAATAGACGATATGATTGCAGAAGCTGATAAGGCACAATTTCAGGAACTTTTAGACAAGGGAGACGATGAGGCAATTAACAAATTTCTAAAAGAAAAGAAAATCAGTGTTCCGCAATTAGTAGTTGAAGAGAGCTTACTTCAGAAACAGCAACTCATACAAGCCCTGGCTAAACTTAAGAGCCAAGAAGGGAGGTAAAATGTTTCTATATGACGAAGGAGAAGGAGGTTCTGGTGCAAGATAGAGAAGGTGTAGGTGAACCAGAAGTTGGAGATAATGAAAATGGACCTGAGAGTATTTCAATTTTTTATCACCACTGCAAAGTTCAGCTGCTTATCAAAGTCTTTCATCATTTTTTCCTTAAAACATAAGATTATCCACAAACAAAGATTACTATATGGAGTAAAATTCAAGTTAAGAAAAATTAAATATTAAAGGAGATTTATGGAAAAATTTAATTTTGTAAATCCAAAGGATTTTTGGGACAAAGACATTTTTAAACTAATGGGGTTAAAAAATGTACCCGAAGACAAAAAGAAAGAAATGATGGATTCAATGATGAGGACTGTCCAGAACAGAGTTTTAGCAAGAATTCTTGATTCAATGGAAGAAGTTGATGTTAAAGAATTTGAAAAACTGATCAAAGACGGAGACAATGAGAAGACCAATGCTTTTTTAGAAAGCAAAAACATTAACTTAACCCAGATTTCAGCAGAAGAAGCTATGCTTTATAAGACTGAACTCATTAATATGGTTGCTGCTGGCCCACAAGCAACAAAGAAATAGGAGGATTTATGCCCGAAAACGAAGGAAGACAAGATGCCCCCGAAGGCGAGGAAAGGGGGATAGAAAGAAATGAGGGAGAACGGGAGATAGATCGATCAGAAGAGACTGATACCTCAATTAGTCCTCTCGATGAGGGGGCAACCGAAGAAACCCCAGCTCCAGAGGAGGCGCCGGCAGAAGAAACTCCAACTGAAGAAGAACCGGTCGAAGAAACGTCAGAAATGACTGAAGAAGAAAGAACTGACTGGGTGACTTCAATGCTTGCAAGAACTGAAGAAAGAGAGAGAAATCTTATTGAAGAGAAATATGGTAGAGGCTGGCTTGGCAAAGCCAGACATTGGCTTAATGAAACTGATGCTGGCAAGGCAGTTAAAATTGGAGGAAAAGTCGTTCTTGGTGCGAGTGCTGGCTTAATTGCCGGTACTTTGTCTGGTGGTGCTGGTTTAATTCTTGCTCCTGCTTTATATACCCTGGGTCTTAAAACTTATATTGATGGTGGTATTGAAGCTGTGCAGTACCTTGGTTGGGGAAGAGGCAGGCGTCTTGCTTTAGAAGGAGCAAAAATGGATTATCGCAAAGGAATTGAAGAAAGTGTTAGAGACATGCAAAGCAAAAGAGATTCTGGAGAAATGACGGAAGAAGAGTTTTTAGACCAACTTTCCGGAGTAGTGACTGAGATGGCTGATGCCGAAGAGGCGATAGTCAGACAGGAAAATGACAATATCACCTGGGAAAGAAAACAAGGGATGTATCGAGGAATAGCCAGCTCAGTGGCTGCTGTTGGCGTTGGTCTGCTTGCGGGTATTCCTCTGGGTGTACAGAATTTTGATAAAGATGGTGTGTCACATTCAGTTAGATATACTTTTCGCGGTTTTGAATATATTTATAACAACTCCTCTGAAGTTGCTAATGCCATTACTTATGCTAGGGCCGGAGGACTGCCTTTGACTATTACTAATTCAATAATGGGTGTTCCTGGCCATGCCTTAGGTAGTTTTGGTTCTGCGGCAGCTGCAGCCAAAGCCTATGTTGGTATTGGTACAGCCTTCACTGGTTTGTGCGCCCAAACTGTTTATGAAATAGCTCAAGGCAAGAAAAAAGGGGAATTTACGACGGATAACCCCAGAGAATTGATAGAGCTAGTTGAGGAAGAAAAGAAAAGACGCAGTCCCACGCCAGAAGGGTCGTTGTCTGATTCCACAGCCAGTGAATCAAGAGAAGGCGGGGAAGAAACAACTCCACCTGGAACTGAAGAGGAAGCAGAAGCTGCGTCTGTAGAGAAACCGAAAGAAGGCGAAGAACCAACAGAAGAAATTGAGAAGGAAGGAGAGCCAGAAGAAGAACTTACAGCCGAAGAATTAAGCCGTTTTCTTGAGGGGATTACTGGGAGAGAATCATACACGGAAACTGGTGAAATTGATGACCGCCTTTCAGAATTATTGAAAATCCAAATAAGAATAGATGACTCTGTGGCTATAGAAGCTGCTGACAAAGAAGAGGCAAAGAAAAAAATTCAAAAAGAGCTCAAAAGGCTTAGAGGGATGAGAGAAAAACTTTAAAGAAGAGATATTAAGAGTTCTAAAATAGAAAGAGCCTGGGTCCTTGCTTCCACCTTGGGGGTGTAAGCTGGGACAGAACCCAGGCTCTTTGGGGTTTGTACCACGGGGGTCTCAGGCTTCGTCGCCCTCTTCAGCAGCAGGTGCCACTGGTTCTGCAGGCTCTTCAGCTGGAGCTTCTCCTGCTTCGTCAGCAGGTTCTTCAACTCCCTCTTCGGCCTCTTCTGGTTCAACCTCGGCCGGCTGGGCTGGTGCGGCTTGACGCCGGAGCAACCCTAGCAAGCCCAGAAGTCCGAGCAAACCGAAGAGGCCAATCCACCAGCGCTTAGCCAAGGGCTCGATCTTGTCGATCCGCTGGTGAGCCAGGTCGGCGTCGACAATGGCCTGATCGGCCAAGGTCTTTGCCTCCTCAGCCCGTGCTGCTGCGCGGTCAGCCGCGGCCTGAGCCGTCGAGATGGCAGACCATTGCACCTTCTGGTGCTTGGTCTGGCCATTACGGTATCGCTCCATATCACGATACCATGATTCAGGCCGGTCGCTCACACGCTTTACCACCGTTCGCGTGCGAGGTTGGGGCCGTCGAGCGTTACCGTGCTCGTCTACCTGGAGTCTGACGCCATTGATGGTGGCAGTGCGCACGTTGACATTGTCAACGTTGACTGTCTCCACCTGAGCGTCAGCCACCTTGACGGGCGGCAACGACTCGAAGGGCGGTTGGACCATCACGTCCTGGGTGGTCGTCTCGACCACCTCAGGCTCGGCGGGCTGCCCCATGGTTTCGGCCACCGAGATAGGGGCGGCCTCCTCTTCCTGCGCCACACAAGCGCAGGTGAGGGCCAGGACGACAGCAGCGACAACAGCATTGATCCTATGCAACATTTCGACTATGCCTCCCGTTGGCCCCTGTAGGGCCATAGATTAGCCCTAAAGGGCCTTGTACAGGTACTTGTGCCTGTAACAGCACTTTATAGGTTAAATTGTCTTTAGCCCAGAAAGCGCTTTTACAGGTTGGCAGGCTAGGGTTATAAGGTACAAACCTTAACTCTTTTTATTTTCAGTTGCATTATAGCATACTTTAATTAATTTGTCAAGAATATGGCTTTTTAGTAAGGTTCTTCTGAATCCGGATTTTTTAATTTGACTGGTCGTATTATATCACCCTTGACAAAAAAAGTCAATAGTGATATAATACCCACGGTTTGATTGACTCAAATATTGGGTCAGAATCATTATAAAAAAAATCCAGAAATAAACAATATGGCAAATGAAGATCAAAGACAATTAGAAGTGACAGAAATCCGAGAAGGCACTCAAATTACTCCTCAAGAGATGGAGCAGGTTTCTGGTTCAGAAGAGGAAAGAAATTACGAAGCTGAAGCAGTGGAGCTAATTAATAATATTGTTGATGATCAAGAACAAAGAGCACAAGAAAGATATGGTCGGGGGATATTCGGCAAAGTCCAAGTTTCTATATTTCGTGAAAGTAGCTGGATCAAAAGTGATGATTTGGAAGAAACTGGAGAATTTGTTGATTTAACCAAACGCGCTAAAGCCTATAAATGGGGAGCAATTGGTTTAAAAGCGGCTGGTGGTTTTGGAGCTGCTGTCGCTATGACATTCACTGGAGGATTAGGCGCTATACTTACTCCTTCTATCTGGTCAGTTGGTTTACGCAAAGGAATTGATGCTGTTCTGGAAGCAGGGGAAGAGCTTGTTTGGGGAAGAAAACGAACCCAAAAAGAATTAGAATTTCAATTACAATTATCAGAAGAAATCACTGCTCTAAAAAGATATTTACTAGAAAGAAGAGAAAATGGAGTTGTCAGCCAGGAAGAATTTGCCCAGATGATAGAAAGGATTATAGATAAGGATTCCGAGGTGGCTCGAACTCAAAATGAAAATATGACCTCTGAAAGAAAATGGGCAATCGGCAGGGCTATTGCTTCATCTGTCTTTACTATTGGTGCCGCCCTTTTTGGCGGTATGCCACTTGGTACTCATGATTATGACAAAGCGACCGAATACACTTATTGGGGAAAAGACCTTAGTGGCTCAGATGTGAAAATTCCTTATACTCTTGATGCTAAACATAAAGTTCTGTGGAATCTAAAAAATAGTGGTCAGTTTTTATATAATCAGACAGAATTAGAAACGGTTCATAAATTACAGCAATTGAGAGGCTTAAATCAAGTTTTCACTGATTTTGCTGGTCGTGCCGGTCATACTTTGGGAGGTAGTTTGCCTTGGCAAGAAAAAAGTGCACTCGTTGGCTCTTTTCTTTATCTTTTTGGTACTCCTCTTTATCAAACTATAAAAAAGAAAAAAGATATAAGTGAGATGACGCAAAGAACCGAAATTGAAAGAAGAAGAGAAGGCGAGGGGGGAGCACTTTATGGTGAAATTGAAAGAAGAAGGAGACGAAGAGAAGATGAAATTCCTGTTGTTTCAAAAGAAGAAACTTTTGACAACACCGACCCCAAATTTAAGTTTACAAGAAAAGCAGCTCAAATAACTTTAGCTTTTATTGATAGCTACGAAAAACTTAATGCCGAGAACGTTGAAGAAGGAGAAGAAAAATTTAGATCAGAAACAAGAAAAATTTTTAAAGACAAAATAGTTGTCCATGGTTTAGGAAGCAAAAAACGAGGTAACTTCAGAGAAAGCTCGGATACAGATGGCAATACTGCTCTTGAGCTTTTTCGTCTTGCTGGAGTTGAATTAGACACGGTTGAATTTGTAGAACAGGGGGAAAGAAGAATTGGTAAAGTTAATGTTGATACTGGTAATCGCCATGGAATTGTTATTGAAGGAACAAACCCAGAAAATCCTTATGGTATAACTTTCTTTATAGACCATCATGGTGATGAATCAGGTGAAGATTTATCAGCTACTGAAATTGTTTATCAATATTTGACCTCAATGGGTCTTTTACAAAGAACAAAAAATTTAGACCGATTAATTGCTTTTGTGACTCATCTTGATAATTTAACTGGTCCTTATAGGAATCCTATTAATTTTAGGAAATCCCACCGAAGCGTTCAGGGACTTCATTCCTTTATAGAAACGACAAAATTAGTTGAATTCTTTGATAGAGGTGATGATCCAACAAGGGAACTTACAAATGATGAAATAAAAGAGTTAGGCGGAGAGAAGGGCGAAGAGCTGTTAAAAAGGAGTGCTAAATTTGCCAAAGACAATATGGAGCAAGAAAGAAAAATTGATAGATTAAAGAAAAATGGCTTTGTAGTTAATAGTCCTTATGGCGAAGTATTGATTGATATTGGTGGCAAAATTGATAAATATGCTTTTGCTGCCAGTCCTTATAGAGCCCATATAACTTGGCGACCAAGAGAACAAAGATTCTTTATTTCTGGTATGCCCCGTGAGATGAGTTTGAAACAAGGCAAGAGAATTAGAGGAATGTGGTTGAAACCTTTTGAGGACAGAGGTCCTTTAAGAATAACTCTTTCTGAAGTTCTGCAAGAATTTGGAGTTAATCCTGGGTCCCTATCTTGGAAATTAAAGAGATATCTTTCACGAGAAGGCAGAAGAAGACCAGAAAGAGGAAGACCTCGAGTACAAAGAAGAACAAGACCTGCTTTTCAAGGGGCTTAATTAGCTTTTGAAAAAGTTAAAAATAAAGTTTAAGCTTTCTTTTTTGATTATTTCCGTAGTTTTACTTTAGTCTCTTTTTCTGGTATATTTAGGCCACAATCTCAAAATCCTAAATCCTAAATTCTAAATAAATCCAAATAATGAAATCTAAAATTAAAAACAGAATAACTTACGACCTTGAAGACAGAACATATAATTTTGCTGTGGATTGTCGGGAGTTTGTCAAATTGTTGCCTCAATCAATGCCAAATTTTGAATACTCAAAACAATTAATTAGAGCCTCAGGATCACAAGCAGCAAATTATATTGAAGCAAATGAATCTTTGGGCAAAAAAGATTTTTTAATGAGAATAAGAATCTGTCGAAAGGAAGCCAAAGAAAGTAAACTCTGGCTAAAATTGAGTGACATTCAAAAAGAAGAGAACTTAAACAAAAGAAAAAAGATTTTAATTCAAGAATCAATAGAATTAACTAGAATATTTGGTTCAATTCTAGAAAAATGCAAGTAGTTTTGAATTTAAAATTTTTAATTTTGTATTTGTTTAGTATTTAGAAATTTGAAATTGAAATCTTATGACGAATTTTCTTGAGGAGCTAAAAAATAAGAAGAATATTCATGTGGTGGGAGTGGCAGGAATTGAATGTTCGGCCATTGCCTTATTTTTACATAAAATCGGACTTGAGCTGGTTACTTTGCATGATTTTTCAGACAAGGGAAAGTTTGAAGAAGTTTTTAAAGCCTCCCGTGATTATCTGCGTCCAAAAGAAGCAGAAAAAGCGTATCAGAATTTAATTGATACCGGCTATAAAATCAACTTTAGGGACGAGTATTTGGAAGGAATTGAAAAGGCAGATTTAATTTTTATCTCTCAGGGCTGGTTTCGCTATGATTCAAATCAAAAATTAAAAGAGCTTGAGGGTAAAATTCCATTCTCTTCCGCGACCGAGTTATATCTTCGTCTTTCATCTTGCCCCATTATTGGTGTAACAGGCACAGTAGGAAAATCAACTACCGCACGGCTGATTTATAAAATGCTAAAGACAGCAGGTAAAAGTGTTATTCTTTCTGGCAATGACCGTGATAACCCTCCGGTATTAGAGAAAATTTTAGATTTAAATAAAAATTCTTATTTAATTTTGGAGATTTCCAACCGCCAGTTAATTAACTTAAATTATTCTCCACACATCGCTGTTGTCACAAATATTTACCCCAACCATTTAGATGATCATGGAACTTATGAAAATTATATTGCTGCTAAGCGAAATATTGTGGCCCATCAAAAGAAAAATGATTTTGCTGTTTTGAATTTTGATAATAAAGTGACAAGAAGCTTTAAAAAAGACACAGAAGCAAAAACAATTTACTATTCTTATAAAGAAGCGCTCGAAGAGGGAATATCAAAAAAAGAATCAAAAATTGTGGTTGATGGCTTGAAGGAGGTTTTAGAAATCGAGAAGCTTAAGCTTTTGGGAGGTCACAATATTTTAAATATAATGGCCGCTTTAGCAGTAGGTACGATTTTAAAGGTTGATATTTATGACATCCAGAAAGCGTTTTATTCTTTCTGCGGTTTGAAACACAGAATGGAAAAGGTCAAAGAAATTAAGGGGGTTAGCTATATAGAAGATTCACAAAGCACCAATCCTAATTCAACAGTCGCAGCTATTGAGGCACTAAAAAATAAAAAAGTTATTTTAATAGCAGGTGGATTTCGGCCCAAATTTGATATTTCTGAATTTAGCGGAATGGTAAAATCATTTTCAAGCCCAAATATTAAAAAAGTTTTTCTTATTGGCAAAATCGCCCCTGTTCTTTATAAAGAATATCTACGACAAGGAGGAAAAGAAAAACAAGTGAGTGTTTGCCAAAATCTACAAATAGCGGTAAAAAAAGCTAAAGACCTAGCCAAAAGAGGTGATTTAGTTCTACTTTCTCCGGGGGTAGAGAGCTTCGGCGAATTTAAGGATTATCGCGAAAGAGGAGAAAAGTTTAAGAAATTGATAACAGAATCTATTAAATAACTTTATGGAAATAATATCTAAGCTCAAAATCCTAAATTCTAAACAAATCCAAAATCCTAAATTCAAATATCAAAATGTTTTGAATTTTTTATTTTAATATTTGATATTGTTTAGAATTTAGAGTTTTTGATTTTGAATTTTATGCAAAATTATATCGTTAAATCACAAAAACCCGGTCGAATGGACTTTACTCTAGCAATAATTGTTTTTGCTTTAGTTGTTGTTGGCCTGATTATGATTTCTTCTGCTTCAGTTGTTATTTCTTATGAACTTACGGGCGGAAATTATCATTTTTTGAAAAGACAGTTAATTTTTGGCGTAATTGGACTTGTGGCAATGTTGGGTATGTCAATGATTGATTACCGGCTTTGGCGAAAATACGCTCTTCATATAATGATTATTGCCTTGGTTTTATTGGCGATTGTTCTTTTACCATTTTTTTCAGATCCAGTAAAAGGTGCTCACCGCTGGATTTGGATTGGAGATTTTGGTTTTCAGCCCAGTGAATTTGCCAAGCTTGCAATTCTTATTTATCTTTCCGGCTGGCTTGCCCGTCGCAAAGATGATATTAAATCTTTTAGCAGAGGTTTTCTGCCTTTTATCCTGATTTTGGCTATTGTTGTCTTTTTAGTCATGATGGAACCTGATTTGGGGACTATGGCTATTATTGCCGGTTCTGCTGCGGTTGTTTTTTTTGTTGCTGGTGCAAGTACCTTGCACGTTGTTTTGGGTCTCACTTCAGGCATTGTTTTGCTTGCCACCTTAATTTTAAGTGCACCGTATCGCCTGAATCGCCTTACGGCTTTTTTGAACCCATCAAGTGATCCTCAAGGAATTGGTTATCAGATTAAAAACGCCATGATTGCTATTGGCTCTGGTGGTTTATGGGGTCTTGGTTTTGGTAATTCGCGTCAAAAATATCTCTATCTTCCTGAAGCGCATACTGATGCTATATATGCTGTTATTGTTGAAGAAATGGGATTTTTGCGCTCATCAGTTATTATTATTCTCTTTATATTGCTTGCTTTGCGGGGGTATAAAATTGCAAAAGAGGCAGTGGATGATTTCGGAAGATTTCTTGCTGTGGGTATTACTACTTGGTTTATTTTTCAGGCTTTCATAAATCTTTCAGCAATTTTAGGTCTTATACCTTTAACAGGTGTTCCTTTGCCTTTTATTTCTTATGGTGGGTCATCATTAATAATTAATTTAGCCGCAGTGGGTATACTTTTAAACATATCTAAATATAGATTAACCCAATTAAAACATGAAAGAGAATAAAGTAATTATCTTGGTTGGTGGAGGAACAGGGGGGCATGTAACACCCCTTCTTTCTGTTGCTGAATCGCTTTTAGAAAAGGGGGTAAATTCTAATTCAATTTATTTAATAACTGACAAAGTCTCTGCCAAACAAGATTATGTTCTTGGACATCGAATAAATATTAAAATTATTCCTGGAGGCAAATTCAACCGTTTTTTCACTCTGCGCAATCTTGCTACGCCGTTTTTAGTTTTAGCTGGTTTTTTTGCTTCTTATTTTTTCTTGAGAAAAGTTAGGCCGGACGTTGTTTTAGCTAAAGGAGCATACTTGAGTCTGCCTGTGGTATATGCTGCCAAGGTGCTTGGTATCCCTGTTTATTTGCATGAGTCAGATTCGGTGATGGGTGTAACTAATAGACGCTTGGCGCCAAAAGCAGAAAAAATCTTTGTGTCATTTCCGACTGATTTTTATAGTGATGATTTAAGAAGCAAGCTTGAATTTAGCGGATTGCCGATTAGGAAATTATTTTTTCAAAAGATGCCAGAAGAATCTCTAGGTAAAAGAATTGTGATTTGGGGAGGAAGTCAGGGGGCTGAAGGTATTAATGAATTGATTATTAAAAATCTTGAAGAATATTTAATTAGTTTCAATCTTTTTCATATTTGCGGAGAAAAACATTTTGAAAAATATGATGAAATTAGAAAAAATCTGCCAGATGAATTAAAAAAGCGATATTATCTTTACGGAATTATCGGCAAGGAAATATTTAAAATAATTTCTCAAGCCGCCTTAGTTATTTCCCGTGCCGGAGCAACAAGTTTATTTGAACTTGCAGCCCTAGCTAGGCCTGCCATTATTATCCCGTATCCTGCGGCAGCCGCAGATCATCAGACAAAGAATGCTGATTATTTTACACAAAATGACGCGATAATTTTAATTAAAGAGGATGAACTTGATGCAGATGCATTAAAAAAAGCAATTTTTGAGACAATGGAAGACAGAGATAAGAGAGAAAAATTATCAAAAAACATTGAAAATCTAGCACAGAGGGAGGCAAGTGAAAGAATTTCAAAGCAATTATTAATTTAAAATTTCAAATTTGCTCTGTAGATTTTAATTTCAAAATTTAAAATGAAGTTATACTTTATCGGTATTGGCGGTATTTCCATGAGCGCTTTAGCGCAATTTTTACATGACTTAGGTAATGATGTTTCAGGCTCGGATGTTGTGGAAAATGACCAGGTTAAAATTCTGAAAAGCAAAGGTATTAAAGTTTTTGTGCCACAGAAAAAGGAAAACATTGATAAGAAAATTAATGAGGTTGTCTATACTTCAGCCATTACTCCCGGCTCGCCAGGTGATACTGAGCTTCAAGAAGCGAAACGGCTAGAAATAAAAACAAAAAAACGTGCGCAAAAAATTGGTGAAATCACCAAAAAGATGAAAACAATTGCAATTTCCGGAACTCATGGCAAAAGTACAACCACATCAATGATGTTGCAAGTAATGCTTGAAAATAAAAAAGATCCTTCGACGCTTCTAGGTTCTGGTTTTGATTTAATTGGAGGAAATTATCGGATTGGCAAAGATAAAAATCTGGTTTTAGAAGCTGATGAATTCGACCGCTCCTTCTTGAGTTTCTATGTTGACTACGGGGCTCTTTTAAACATTGAGCCTGACCACCTGGATTATTTTAAAGGAGGAATACAAGAAATTAGAGAAGTTTTTGTTGAATATTTAGAAAATAATCTTAAGAAAAGCGCAGTTTTAGTCTATAACAATGAGGATGCAAACATCAAAAAAGTTATTGGCAGGCTAAAAAGAAAAGATTTAGAGCTTATTAGTTTTGGGAAGGGTGGTGATTTTACCCTCAAAGATTTGAAGACCGAAATGAAGGTTCCGGGTTTTCATAATCGCATGAATGCTTTAGCTGTCTTTGCGCTTGCTTCCAAGCTTATTCTTGATGAGGATAAAACTTTGAAGGCGCTGGGGGATTTTAAGGGTGCAGAGCGTCGCTTTGATTATAAAGGGAAGAAAAATGGTGTAATAGTATATGACGATTATGCCCATCACCCCACAGAAGTAAAGGCGACCCTTCAAGCGGCAAGAGAAAACTTTACACGCAAAAGGGTAATAGCTGTTTTTCAACCACATCAATATAGCCGTACAAAATTTTTTGCCAATGATTTTGTAGCTTCTTTTAAAGACGCGGATATCGTTATTATTCCTCCTATTTATCAGGTTATGGGGAGAGATGAGAAAAAGGAGATTGATAATTTCAAACTCGCTAAGATGATAAAAAAGAATGGAAAGATTTGTTTTGCCACAGAAAACTTTGACAAAACTGTAGTAAAATTAAAAGAGATTACTAAATCCGGAGATTTATTAATTGTAATGGGTGCTGGTCCAGTTAATGAGGTTGCCGATAAGTTTTTAAATACTTAATTATTTATAATTTGAATTTATGATTGACCCAATAAGGAGAGGCAAAAAAATCGTACCTTATAAAAGAAAAGAAGGTGAGAAGCCGAGTAAGGAAATTCATATTAACGCAAATTCCAAGAAGCTGAAGTCAAAAAACCAGAGACCAGCTTGGCAGGTAGTTATTATAATTTTAATAACTGCTATTATTATGACAGTTTTAGTTTTTGGTGGATGGTTCATATATGGTTTGACTCAAGCCAAGAATCAAGTAATTACAGAAAACTTCTCCGGTGGAGCTCCAGTGTTAAAAAAAAACCAACCACCTGAAGCAGAAGTAATAAATGAGCGTATCAATATTTTGCTTTTAGGAAATGGGGGCGCTGGTCATTCTGGTGGAGGGTTAGTTGATGTTATCCAGGTTCTTTCAATAAATCCGAAAACAAAAAAAGCTTTGATGGTTTCTATTCCTCGGGATTTATGGATTAATGTTGGCAGATTTGGTGAACATAAAATTAATACAATGTATGTTTTTGGCGAAAGAAGCGGCGAGGGAATGGGTGGTGCACTTTCTAAACAAGTAGTTGGTGAAGTTGTTGGTTTTCCTATTCATTATTATTTTAAGGTTGATTTTCAAGGATTTAGAGAAGTTGTTGATCTTTTGGGTGGGATTGATGTCTATGTTGACAAGGGTATTTATGATCCAGTCTGGGGTTATAGTATTAAATCAGGTATGCATCATTTCAATGGCAAGCAAGCCCTAGATTATGTTAGAAGTAGGAAATCAACCAGTGATTTTGACCGCTCAAAAAGACAGCAGGCTGCTCTTTTGGCAATGAGAGATAAAGCAGAAAGCACTGAATTGTTGAAGAATCCAAACAATATCACTAAAATTATTGACGTTTTGGGGAGAAATCTCCGAACAGATATAACCCCGGAAGAGATCTACCAGATACTAAATATTGCTAAATATATTCCAAGAGAGAGTCTTGATAGCTATGTGTTGGATAACCGCAAAGATAATTTGTTGTATTCCACTATGTCTGGAGGGGGAGCCTATATTATATTGCCTGTTGGTGGGAATTATGAAAAAATTCATGACTTTATTCAATCAAAACTACCTTAAATGGATAGTATTATTGAGGAATTTAAAAAAAGAACAACTCTTTCAGTTAATGAAGATGAGCCCCTAAAGAATCATACCTCGATCAGAATAGGCGGAGAAGCAGACTATTTTGTTGTTGTCAAAAACATCAATCAATTGATGGATGCAGTCCGAACCTGCATGGAACTAAAGATCCCTTATTTTGTTTTAGGCGGAGGAAGCAACATTGTTGTTTCAGACAAGGGTTTTAGGGGTTTAGTTATCAAGAACGAATCAGGGGAAATGACAATTGAGGGAACAGAGCTTGTGGTTGATTCTGGAATTATGGTTCCTGTTCTTATTAGGAAAATGGCAGAGTTAGATTTAGGGGGATTGGAATTTCTTTCTGGAATTCCCGGGACACTGGGTGGAGCGGTGGTGAATAATGCCGGCGCTTTCGGTGATTCAATCGGAAATCATATTAAATCGGTGATTGTTTTGGACCCCCAAGGCGAGGTCAGGGTTATGCTAAATGAATATTTGGGTTTTGAATATCGAAATAGTATTTTTAAAAAAGAAAAGGACTTCAATCTTAAGGGAGTAATTTTAAGAGTCAGACTTATTACAAGAAAAGGAATGAGAGAGGAAATCATACGCAAAATTGAAAATTATCTTCGCCTGCGCAAAAAGCAACCAAAGGGCTATAGTTGTGGTTCCTATTTTAAAAATCCAAAAGTGTCAGGCAAAAAAATTGAAAAAGATTGGGAGGGTGTTATTAAAGAAGGAAGGGCACCTGCAGGTTATCTTTTAGAAAGGGTCGGAGCAAAGGAAATTAGAGAAGGTGGGGCATGTGTTTCTAAGGAACATGCTAATTGGATAATAAACCCAAAAGGTAGGGCGAAAGCAACTGAAATAAAGAATATCGCTAATAATCTAAAAAAGAAAATTTCAGACAAATATGGAATAGAATTAGAGGAAGAAATAGAATATATTGGATTTGATAAATAATTTTCAATTAACAATTAGCAATTTACAATAAATTATCAATAAGATAATTAGTGTAGCGATTTGTTAAATTGTAAATTCATTGAAGATTGAAAAATGAAAATTGATAATTGTGAATATGGTAGAAAAAATTCCTAAAATTATAGTTCCGAGCAAAGGAGAAAAGAAAAATAGCATAAAGCTTTCTAAAAAAAGCTGTGGTTTAATTTTATTTTTTCTTATAATTATTCTTGTTCTATATCTTCTTTTTTTTAGTTCAGTCTTTAAGGTCAAAAATGTCGAGATTAAGGGCGATAATTTAATTGAAGGTGAAAAGGTTAAAAAATTGGTTGAATTTGCCCTGGGAAACGAGAATAATATTCTTCTTTTTGATGATTCAAGTCTTGAGGATACCATTAAGGAAAATTTTTCCTTAATTCAATCTCTTACTATTCAAAAAGGTTTGCCTGATACATTACGCATTTTGATTATTGAAAAAAATCCGGTAGTTTTTTGGGAAGCATCAGGAAAAAGATATTATGTAGACAGCTCAGGCTTTGCCTATATGGAAGCTAGAGCTGATGCTAAGGATGCAATAATTACTGTTTATGACCAACAAAATTTACCCGTAGAGCCGGGACAAAGAGTGGTTAGTAAAAATTTTATTTCATTTCTTGAACAAGTTAAGACTAATTTTAAAAAAATAACTGGGCTCAACTATGATCGATTTGAAGTTTATGAAACCACTTTTGATTTAGTTGTTTTAACTAAAAATGGTTTTAAAGTATTTTTTGATACGAATAGAAGCCCAGAAGAGGGCTTAGATGATTTGCGCCGGGTCATCTTGCATTTACAAGGGAAAAAACCGAAAGAATATATCGATCTAAGAGTTGAGGGCTGGGCGTACTATAAATAGTTAAGAGTTAAGAATGAAGAATTTAGACTCGTCTAGGAGACTCTTTAATTTTCTCATTGCCATGCTGGGAACCAAATTCTATTTATAAACTCGTTTTCGGTTATTGGCAAACCGTAACTTAAAGGAGCTAGATAAATGAAGGTGGCAAGAGCAATAATTATAAGAGCCGCAATAATTGTTTTTTTTATTTTATTATTTTTTATCCGGTCAATAAGATACACAAGCGCTAATATTCCAAAGATTAATGCCGCAAGATAATGATATAAAAACATCGGTCTTTTAATAAATATAAAAGGTAGTAAATTTATCAGATAGCCTAAAATCAAAAAAATAACAATTTTTTCTTTTTTTGTCCTCCATTCCTTTCTAAGAAAGGAATTAATAATTGTTACCATAATGGCAAAAAAAGCTGCCCAATAGATAAACGGGTTGCCTAAAAGGTAAATTCTTCCGATTTCGCCTTCATCTTGGCTATTCCAATAATAAATGGGCCTTGCCATGATCGGCCAAGTATACCACTTGCTTTGGTAGGGGTGTTCTGTATTTATTCTTTGGTTTGAATCAAACATTTCAATATTAAGCTCTGTAAATTTTGAAAAAATATTTGATGCTTTTATATCAGAATTATCTTGGTAAGAGCTTCCCTCTAGTGTTTTTTGAAAGGATTTTGACATATACCCGTTTCCAGGACCAGATTTTTTTAGAACAGTGAAATGAACAGCAAAAGTTGCAAAATAAACCACAAAGAAAGTAACTAAAATAACAGAAAGCTTGATCGCCAAAAGACTGGGTTTCACCTTTTTCTTTTTAATTAAACGATAGACATAAATTAAAATTTCCCATACAACAATCAAAGCAATAAATGATAGTCCTGTCCATTTAATACTTGCGCAGGCGCCAAGTGATATTCCTGAAGCTATAAAAAAAAGATAACTTTTGTTCTCTTTTGCTGTAAAGTATAAAAAAAGACCCAAAAAACCAAAAAATAAAAGCATTGAATCCAAAAGTATAAAGCGTGATTGAACTAAAAGCGAGTTTTCCAAAATCACCAAAGTTGCCGCTACAAATGACAGAATTTCAGAAATTTTCAATTTGCGAGCTAAAAAATAAATTATTAAAGGCAATAAAGTGCCAGCAATAATTGGAACAAGTCTCAGCCATACATAACTTGAATCTGGATATTTATCGCCGATATTTTCAAAATTAAAGTTGTTGCTATATCCACCCAAATTGCCTGTTGCTGTAATTAAAAGCTTGCCTAATGGCGGATGAATATCAAAAAAATATTCTTGAGTTAAATAACCACTGGCGAATTTACCAAAATGCACCTCATCAAAAACGGTTTCAGAAGGATAGCCCCAAAAAATAAAATGAGTTATTAGACTCAATATCAAAATAGTTATTATAAAAATTGGGTTTTTATTTTTCCGCAAAAAAGCCATGTTATTATTACTACAATATTGTAAAATATAGATACTATCAAGATAAATATGAAAAATTGGGTCGTTAAAAAAAGAAAATCAAGCGATATTATCACTCAATTACTTCTTAATAGAAGGATAAAACCAAAGGAGAGTGGTGATTTTTTTAATCCTAATTTTGACAAAGACCTAAAAGACCCTTTTAAACTTGCTGGAATTAAAAAGGTTGTTAATTTAATTAAGAAATTACGCAGAAGCAAAGAAAAGATTGCTATTTGGGGGGATTATGATGTTGATGGTGTTACTTCTTCGGCTTTGCTTTCTGAGACTCTAACAAAATTAAATATTAAAAGTTATGTTTACATCCCAACGCGGAAAGAAGGTTACGGTCTGAATATGGCAGGTATTGAGAGAATCAGCCAAAAGGGAATTTCTACAATTTTTTCAGTTGATTGTGGTATCACAAGTATTGATGAAATTGAATATGCTAAAACACTTGGAATGAAATTTATTATTTTTGACCATCATATCCCCGAAAAAGACTTACCTAAAGCCTATGCGATTATTAATCCAAAGCTTCCTAAGTGTCGTTATCCCTTTAAAGACTTGTCTGCTTGTGGTGTGGTTTATAAGCTTGTTTCTGCGCTTCACAAAACATATCCTAAAAAAATTAGTGAAGGTTTTGTAAAATGGTCACTTGATCTTGTGGGAATTTCAATTACCTCAGATGTCGTTCCTTTGATTGAAGAAAATAGAGTTTTATTAAAATATGCCATGGTTGTTATCCCAAAAACCAGAAAAATTGGTTTGTCTGAACTTTTAGATAGGGCAGGGGTAAATCGGGAAAATATCTCAACTTATACTTTAGGTTATCAAATTGGCCCCCGTCTCAATGCTCCTGGAAGAATCAATGATGCCACAATTTCATATAAACTTTTGACTACAAAGGATAAAAAAAGGGCAGTTGAATTGGCAAAAACTTTAGATAGAGAAAACAGAGAACGCCAAAAAATACTTGAAAAGGCTCTTGAACAAGCAGAAAGAAAAATCAAAAAAAAAGAACTAGAAAAAAACAAACTAATATTTATAGGTGACAAACGCTGGCATTCGGGTATCGTGGGTTTAATTGCTGGTAAGCTACAAGAAAGATACCATCGGCCTGCTTTGGTTTTTCAGGAATTAGATAAAATCTCCAAGGGTTCAGCTCGTTCCATAAGAACTTTCCACATTACTGAAGCTTTGCGAAAATGCAAAAAATATTTAATAAATTGCGGTGGTCATAAAGCTGCTGCTGGATTCAGTTTTAAAAATGATAATTTCAAAAAAATAAAGAAAAAACTAGAAAATGTCGCCAATACCGAAATTAAAGATAAAGACCTCGTTGAGAAAATTAAAATTGATGCAGAGATATTTTTAAGAGATGTGGATTTAGATCTTGTGCGAAAACTAAAACTATTTGAACCAACGGGATTGGGTAATAGAAGGCCACTTTTTTTGGCCAAGAGGGTAGAGATTTCTGATATCAAGGGGGTGGGCAAAGATTACAAGCACTTGCGAATGCATTTAAAAATTGACCACAAAAAAATACTAGCTGAGACAGAAAAAGAGAATTTGGAGCCAGTTCCTTTTACACCGACTTTGCAGTCTATTGGTTTTGATCAAGGCCACTGGTGCGAGCGTCTTAAAAAAGGCGACAGAATTGATATTGTTTTTTCTTTAGATGAAGATACTTGGCGGGGCAATACAAGAGTGGATGTTAAAATAATTGATTTAAGAAAGTCAAAGTAGTATTATGCAGATAAATAGTATGAAAAATATAATTATCCCAAATCAAACAACACTAGAAAAGGCAAAAAAATGTATTGCTTCTGGTGGCGCAAAAAATTTACACCTTGTTTCTGATTTTGACCGCACAATCACCAAGGCCTTTGTTGATGGAGAAAAGGTGCCCTCAATGATATCTGTCCTTCGAGATGGAAATTATTTAACCGAAGACTATGCCGCAAAGGCCCAAAGCTTATTTGATAAATATCATCCCATTGAAATTGATCCCAATATCTCAAAAAAAGAAAAACGCAAGGCAATGGAAGAGTGGTGGCGGACTCATTTCAAGCTTATGGTTAAAAGCGGTTTATCTAAGAGTGATCTTTTAAGCATCGCCAAGTCTAAATTGATTAAACTACGAAAGGGGGTTAAAGAGCTTTTAGAATTGCTTAATCAAAATAAAATTCCTATTGTGTTTATCTCTTCAAGCGGGCTAGGCAGAGAGATGATTGAGATGATTTTAAAAAGAGAAAATTGTTTTTCTCCCTACATTCATATTGTTTCCAATGATTTTAAGTGGGATATAAAGGGAAAAGCAATTGCTGTTAAAGAGCCGATTATCCATCTTTTAAATAAAGAAGAAGTTCTTCTTAAAAGTTTGCCTTTTTATGAAAAAGTCGCAGAAAGAAAGAAAGTGATTTTATTGGGCGATAGTCTTGATGATATTGATATGGTTGCTGGTTTTCCTTATGAGTGTTTAATCAAGATAGCTTTTCTTAGTTATGGGATAGAAGAACAACTTCCTTCTTATAAAAAATCTTATGATGTCATTATTCTTAATGATAGCTCGGCAAGATTTGTTCTCAATTTAGTCAGAGAAATTATTAAATAGTGCATACTTTTTTATTTCAAGTGAAATAATAAATTAATTTTACTTTAATCTTAATTATGCTAAAATTTATCTACCATGGTTAAGGTTAAAACTATATATGTTTGCGACCATTGTGGTTCTGAAGCATTAAAATGGTCAGGTAAGTGCCCAAATTGTGGTGCATGGAATAGTTATAAAGAGATGCGTTCTCGAAAAGTCGATATACCAGGGAAGGAAAAACAATCTCCACCAGAGGTTAAAGGATTAAAAGATATAGTCTTTGAAAAAAAAGAAAGAATAAAAAGTAAAATTATTGAATTTGACAGAACCTTGGGTGGGGGGATTGTCTCTGGCTCCGTCGTCCTTTTGGGTGGCGATCCGGGGATAGGAAAATCAACTTTAATTTTACAAGTGGCAAACAGGATCGGTAACACACTTTATGTTAGTGGTGAAGAATCTGTTCATCAAATAAAAATGAGGGCAGACCGCCTTAATTTCAGAAATCCTACACTTAGACTTTTGGAAACAACAGATGTAGAACAAATTATTGATTTCGCACGCAACAACAAACCTGAATTATTAATAGTTGATTCTATTCAGACCATACAAGATCCAGAAACAGAAACCTCAGCCGGAAGTATTACTCAGGTTAAAGCCTCGGGATTAAAGCTACAGCAATTTGCCAAAGCTTCCCAAATACCCATTATTTTGATTGGTCATATTACTAAATCAGGAAGTGTGGCCGGGCCAAAAACATTAGAGCACTTGGTGGACGTGGTTTTGTATTTAGAGGGTGATAAATATCACGGACAGAGAGTATTGCGAGCAAGAAAAAATCGTTTTGGTTCAACAGGAGAAACAGGCATTTTTTCCTTAACATCAAAAGGGATGCAAGAGGTTAAAAATCCTTCAGAAATATTTTTAGGAGAAAGAAAAGCAAAACCTGGATCTGCAGTTACGGTAACGCTTGAAGGCTCTAAGGCAATTCTTTTTGAAGTTCAATCAATTTGCCCTAAATCAATTTTTGGTTATCCCAAAAGAACTGGTTCAGGTATTGATTTATCACGCGTTCAACTTCTTTCAGCTGTGGTTACTGAGAATACAAGTACTAATTTGCAGGTACGTGATGTCTATGTTAATATTGTAGGCGGAATAAAGGTTAAAGAACCAGCAATTGATTTAGCTGTATGTGCTGCTATGATTTCAGGTGCAAAAAGACGAGATATTCCCAAAAATATGGTCTTTATAGGTGAAGTTGGATTAACGGGTGAGATAAGGCAAGTGAGCGAAATGGAAAAAAGAATTAAAGAGGCAAAAAGACTAGGGTTTAATCAAATTGTTATTCCGCGTACCTTAAAAATGTTCAAATCTCGCGATTTGAAAATTATTACAGTTTCAAGTTTGCGCGAAATTCAAACGCAAATATTGAAATAAGTTTAATTAAGTTAAATAAAAAGGATTTTATTATGAATTATTTTTTTGAATTTGTCTTTATTGTCCTATTTATCTACGCATTAACTACAACGTTTCTCTTAGCAAGAAGAAAGCCGAAACCAAAATCAAGCGTGAAACCTGGCGTAGCCATTGTTGATACAAGTGTATTGATAGATGGACGAATCGAGGGTATAGCTAAAACCGGATTTTTATCCGGTAAATTAGTTATTCCAAAATTTGTAATTGAAGAATTGCAAAAAGTTTCAGATTCAGCGAACGCACTAAAGAGGAACAGGGGACGCAGGGGGATAAAAATATTGAAAGAACTACAAAAAAACGAGCATTTTAGATTAGAAATGTCAGATGCTCAATACAGAGAAGAAAGTGATGTTGATCAAAAAATTATCCGAATGGCAAAGGATATTGGTGCTAACATTTTAACAGTGGATTATAATTTAAATAGAATTGCTGAAGTGCAAGGGGTGTTTACTCTTAATATCAATGAGCTGGCAAATTCCTTGAAGCCGGCGGTTTTACCTGGCGAGGAAATCGAAGTTAAAGTTGTGCAGAAAGGTAAAGAAAGAAATCAGGGTGTCGGATATTTAGATGACGGCACAATGGTGGTCGTAGAGGAGGGACTTAGGTTTATGAGAAGAAATGTCAAAGGAATAGTTTCAAGGATTTTTCAGACTGATGCAGGAAGAATGATTTTTGTAAAACTGAGGGGCAGAGAAGTAGATACCAGAAAAGAAAGAAGAGGATTTGGAAGCAGATTTATCCCCAGATTTCCACGTTTTGGTTTTAAGAGAAAAGAAAAAAATAATTATCAAAACAGAAGAAACAATAAATAGAAATAAAATATAAATTAAAAAACGGTTAAATTTAACCGTTTTTTAATATCCACTAGATAGAAGTAGCTTTTATTTTACGACCATTACTTGGATTTCCAGAATAATCAACAGTTTTTATAGTATACCACCACTCTCCTGGGGGTCTGCTTTCACTGAAACTTGTAGCGGTGTAATTATTTCTAATCAAAATACCGATAGAACCTGGATTATCAGAACGGTAAATTCGCACGTGAGAAAAATCAGAATCTCCTGGGTTAGACCATGATAGTGATATTGACCCTGAACCTTGAGCGGAGATCAGATTTTCAACTTCTGCTGGTGGTGTTGAATCATCTACCACCTGGACATTAATGGTTGTGTCTGCTGACTGATTAATCCTGTCAATTACTCTTACCTTAATTTTATGACTACCTAATGATAGATTATTAAAATTATAAGAATATGAATAAGGACTTGAGGTGTCAGTCCCAATATTCACATCATCGATATAAAATTCAACCAACTTGATGCCCAGAGGAGCATTAATACTTGTAGAAATTGTGCGAGTTCCAGATACTTCAGAGCCATCTGAGGGAGATGAGATAGTAACCCTTGGTTGATTAGTTGCATCTTTAGCAGCGCAGGTCGCTTCTCCACTGGGCGGAGGATTAAGATATCCGCTGGCGGCAGCCCAGGCCCTTACTGGATTTTCCCAATTAGGATTATCTGGTTTTTCTGAATGAATATCATAGAAAGTTCTTTCTTCCACAAATTCCGCTGGACAATCATCAGTTGCTTTTTTGCCGGTAATTTTATCTATTCTTACTGTGACACTTCCATTTTTATCGCTTGGAATTTGCCAAGGAGCAAAGATGTCAGTTGTTGTCATTTTACTTCCACTTGAGGCAAGTTTGTTGGTCAATTTATCAATTGTTGCCTCCTTAATTTCTTCAGGTCTTGAAAATTCTTCATTTGGAGTACCTTCAAGTGCTCGGTCCATAAAATCTCTCCAGATGGGAGTAGCTGTCATTGAGCCATAGGCACCTGAAGCCATGGCCGTATTGTCATTATTTCCTGTCCAGACACCTGCAACAAGAGAAGGAGTATAGCCTAATGTCCAGCCATCTCTGAAATCAGTTGTTGTTCCAGTTTTTACGGCATATAAATGGTTAGGATTTGAAAAAATACTTCTATATGAGCCATAGCCTCTAATCTTGGCATTATTATCAGAGAGCACGTTTGATATTTCGTAGGCAATATCCTCATGAATGACTTGTTCTTTTTTTCTGCCCTCAGGGGTGTTATCTTCCAAAACTTTTCCTGTTGAATCAACCACCTTTAAAATTTCAGTTGTTTCTTGAGCTTTACCATTATCGGCAAAAACAGCATAAGCGCCAGTTAATTCTACTAATTTTACTTCACCTCCGCCCAAAACAAGTGAGAGACCATATCTTTCTGGTTCGTTTAAAGTTGTTACACCCATATCTTTAGCTGTTGCAAGGACATTATTTAATCCAGCAATGCCTAATGCCTTTACCGCTGGAATATTTAGAGATGATCCTAAAGCATCGCGTATTGTTAGTGGTCCTTGGGTTCTGCCGTCATTATTTTGTGGTTCATATCCATTACCAAAATCAGTAGAGAGATCATACAGGGTTGAACCAGGTCCCCATTGTTCCTTGAACAGGGTTGCATACACCACCGGCTTAAAAGCAGAACCAGGTTGTCTTGGCCGGGCTGCTACGTTAACATTGCCATCATGCTCAGTATCAAAATAATCTCTACCACCAACCATTGCCAAAACCTCGCCATTTTTGGGGTCAATGGCGACAAGTGCTGCATTGTAGCCTCGATACCTTGACCAATTTTTAGATGCACCAGCTGCAACTACCTCTTCAGCAATAGCTTGTTTATTTGGATCAAGAGTAGTTGTTATCTGAAGACCTCCTTCTTCTAACAATCGGTCGCCATATTTGGCTGCCATTTTTTCCCGAACATAGAAAACAAAATGAGGCGCTTTGATATTTGCCTTAAATTTAGAAAAGGCCACTTGTTTATTTTCGATTGGCGCGGCAGCTAATGCTCTTTCATCCTCGGTGATATATCCCTGGTCTCGCATTTCTTTCAGAGTATGAAGTGCCCGATAATACAGGGCATCGCGGTGAGAACCATAAGGTGAATAATAAGTCGGTGCTTGGGGAAGAGATGCTAAAATTGCCGCTTCAGTTAAAGTCAAATCCTTGGCATTTTTATCAAAATAAGTTTCCGAAGCCGCTTGTATTCCATAGGCATTTGAACCATAAGGAATTTCATTGAGATACATAGTTAAAATCTCATCTTTGGAATACATCATTTCTATTTCAATAGAGAGAATGATTTCTTTTATTTTTCTTGTGTAAGTTTTTTTAGGAGATAAAAGAGCATTTTTGACAAATTGCTGAGTGATGGTTGAACCGCCTTGGCCTGTGGGGTCTCTTTTTATAAAATTATAATAAATAGACCTAATTATTCCTCTGAAATCAACTCCATGATGTTTGTAAAAATCTTTATCCTCAAGTGCGACAACTGCATCTTTTGCATATTGGGGGATATCTTCGGACTTGATAACTGTTCTTCTTTCCTCTCCAGAAATTTGATATAAAACATTGCCTTCGCGATCCAAGACTTGGCTTGATTGAACAGCAGTTCTTTTTTTGATATTTCCCGGAGTTGGTAAATCCTTTGAAAACCATGCAAAAACTAGCGCAGTAAAAAAAATCAATGCCAGAATGGCAAATAACAATATCCTTCCAACACTTTTCCAAGTTATTCCCTTTTTTCTTTTTCCCGTTCTTCGTTTAGAAAGAGGAGCTTTGGTAGGAACTAAAAAGCGCATTTTGTTTTTTCTTTTTGCCATATAGATTTCTTTATTATATCAAATTTTTGTTATTGGGCAATTATTTTTTGCTTGATTTTTCCTTAAAATTCTTGCTATAATAATTGTGTTTCAATAGCCATAAAATACACCATGAAAGATATTTCGTCAATCCTTGACAAAAATGTTGAGGAATTAATTGATAGAGCCTCATTAGAGAAAAAATTACAAAGCGGCAAAAAACTGATTATCAAGTGGGGAGCAGATCCTACTCGGCCAGACCTTCACTTAGGGCATGTAGTTGTTTTGGACAAATTACGGCAATTTCAGGAAGCAGGCCATAAAGTAGTTTTTTTAATTGGCGATTTCACTGCCGTTATCGGGGACCCTACTGGCCGCTCAAAGACACGACCAATTCTCACAAAAGCTGAAATCGAAAAAAATGCCAAGACTTATTTTGACCAAGTGGGGAAGGTCTTAGACACAAAAAAAATTCAAATCAGAAAAAACAGTGAATGGTTTAATAAATTCAGTCTTAAGGATGTAATTCAGCTTGCGGCGAAATTCTCGCTGGCAAGAATCATTGAGCGTGATGATTTTGAGCAAAGATTGAAAAAGGGGATCGAGATACGCTATCACGAAGGACTATATTCTATGATGCAGGCTTATGATTCTGTGGAGTTAAAGGCTGATGTTGAAGTCGGCGGATCTGACCAAAAATATAATCTTCTTACTGGCCGGACTTTGCAGAAAAAAATGGGACAAAAACCACAAGATGTAATGGTTATGCCACTTTTGGTCGGCACTGATGGGAAGAAAAAAATGAGCAAATCCTTAGATAATTACATTGGTGTTAGTGAATTGCCTGATTCAATCTATGGCAAGATTATGTCGATTTCAGATGATATGATTTATGAATATTGCCGACTGACAACAACCTGGGAAGATTTTGAAATTAAGGAAATTAAAAAAGAATTAGAGCTTGGAGAAAATCCAAGAAATATTAAAGAGCGATTAGCGATAGAAATTGTCAAACGCTTTTGTGGATATAAAGAAGCCTTAAAAGCAAAAGAAAAATTTGATTTGGTTTTTAGGCAAAAGCAAATACCTCAGGATATCCCTGAAGTTAAAATGGAAAAAGGCAAATGTGAAGATTTACCAAGCCTATTGGTCGAGCTTAAGCTAGCAAAAAGTAAAAGCGATGCCAAACGGCTAGTCATTCAGGGAGGAGTGAAAATTGATGAAGCGCGCATCGAAGATCCTGCCGCACCCCTTTGCATGCATGATGAAATGATAGTTCAGGTTGGAAGAAGAAAGTTTATCAAAATTAATCTTAAATAGCTGCTCAAATTAAATTATTTTTCCTAAAATTTTAGAAATTTTATATAAAATAGTCCCGCCATAACGGGATTATTTATTTGTTATTTTGATTTTTATATTTGGAATTTCTCTCTATATATCTATTTCAAAAATCTTATTATCGGATAGAAGATAAATTTTTTTTGCTTTTTCATTTACAAAGATATTATTTATTTTCCTAATACCTTCAACAAATTCGAATTGCCTTAGATATTGTCCACTTTTGTTTAACTCAACAATACGCTTACCATCTTTATCCAAAACATAAAGTGAAGAAGAATCAACTGTAGTGAAAAGCTGTAGAGGAGAAGTAATTTGATTTTCTGGCTCAGGAATGCCAGCGACTACAAAGTCGCCCTCTATTTTTCCGCGAAGAGTTTTTTCTATACCTCCATTTTCATGAAGAAGAAAAATATTACCGTCAATTCCAATCGAGACTACATTACTCAAATCGACAACACCTTCCTTGTAGGATGAGCGTACTTTGTCATAGCCGCTTGTAATACGAGGATATTTATATAATTCATTTTCAGATTTATTTAGAATATAGATAATGTTCAGATAACTACGCAGACTGTCAGCAAAAGGAAAAGTGTCAGATTTAGCTCCCTCTTTTTTTTCAATTTTGTTTTTTCGAATATCAAATTCAAATAGGAATTGATTATCAGATTCAATTACGAGGACTCTATCATCTTCAAGATAAGTGAGCTTATTTGCATTGCCTGAATTTTCAGGCAATTGAGCAATTACTTCTTTATCTCCTCGCTCGGCAATAACGGCAAAAATTTCCCTACCTTTTTGATTAATTGAATAAATTACCCCATTTAAATAAACAATCTCTTTTGTCTCAATATTTCCTGAAAGTGAAGATAAGTTGGCAAGTTCCTTAGGTGAAGTAATTTTTGTTACTTTATTTATCACATTAAAATTTTTATCAATTCGCTCCAAAAGTATTAAAACCTCCACAGGACTTTTTGGTTTATCTTTAATTTCTAAGAGCAAATTTTTAGCTTCGGTCAGAAGAATTCTGGCTTCTCCGTCATTGTTTAGAGCAATTTGGGTTTCTGCCGAGTTTATTTTTTCTTGGGCTTCTGTGACAACTGCTGTTAAGTCCTGCGATGTTTGACTTGAAGATCTGCCCCTAATAAAAATACCCATGATAATAATTGCAATAATTAAAAAAGCTAAACCACCGAAGAGATAACGGCGATTAATACCAAGAATAAATTGCCAGATTTTTCTGAAAAAAGACGTGACTGGTTCTAAAAAACCCTTTCCTTTTTTACTTTTGCTTTGGTAGCCAGTATTTAAATCAATGGAACTTGTAGTATAAGGTAGATTTTGTGAACTGGGTGTGTTTTTTTCTTCTTGTGGCAAAATATTTTTTTCTTCTTTTTTACTTGTTTCTTTTTTTCGAATTATCAAATTTTGAATTCGATCATACAGAGCAAGTACACCAAAGCCGATTTTTGTGATACCTCTTTTTAATTCCTTTCCTACTTTTCTAAATCTTCCTTTAAACGGAGTGACTATCATTTTTTCGTCTTCGCTATCTAAAAAAATTGTGTCTGGTAAAGCTGGACCGGAGGTTGATTCGATTAAGTCTTTATTTTTAATATAAATGAAAATGGCATTGATTTTTTTTGCTTTTTCTCTAAAAAGCACATCAGCCACTTCGTCAACTGCATTATTTGGAGAAAGCTGTTTGACAGCATTACGTAAGGTGTCAATAGATACAAAATTAAACATCTCAGAGTTAGATAGTACAATTCTATCTCCTTTTTCTAAATCACCACTAATTAGCGCAGAAAAAGTTTGAATGGGGAGTGGTGATTTAGGCGTATCCACACCTTCAGTTATGTGGCTTATTCTATTTTGGCGGAATAGATAAGCTTCGGCTGAGCCGGTATGAGAAATATATAGTTTATTGTTAACTATTGATGCAATAAAAGCATTGAGGTTTCCTATCCATTCCGTTTGTCCTGAGCCAGCAAGCTCAGAAAGTTTTTTGTTAACTGCGCGAAGTCCATCTTCGAACCTCTTTGAATCTTTGCTTGCATTACTGTTTTGATAATATTCATTTAGAAAAGCTTCAGATATTAATTTGGTAATTCTTGCCGTAGGGAACCAGGGAGTAGTAATTTCAGTCAGTATATAGGTAGAGCCGAATTTTCTCTCCAGTGGATTTGTTGGCTCATAAATTTTAGTTTCTAAAAATCTGTCAGGCAATTTACCTGAAGTCAGTATTTTCGCTGTTTGAATTTGGTTTTCTTGATTCATGTCTTTTAAAGCAGAACTTTCGGGGCGCCGAGATTTGAACTCGGGATCTCAGGACCCCCAGAGTTTGCTTGCCAATATTTTTTACTTTTTGCTTATTTTTGCCTTTTTCAGCGTGGTCGGGGAGAGAGGATTTGAACCTCCGATCTCAGGACCCCCAGCCCTGCGCATTAGGCCAACTATGCTACTCCCCGCAGGCGCAAACTCGAGTATAAAATATTGGCAAGCCTGCCCAACTAAGCTACGCCCCGCCAAGGCATTCCTTGTAACTTAAAATCTTATAATCTCGGGGAATTATAATATCTCTCTATCCTCGATATATTGATCGTTATGATCAAGGTGGGTGCTTTGTTTTAACGCCCACGGGCGCTAAGAACTTCAAGCTCCCAAGGTAAAGGGTGTTCGGTCAATATATTTACGAGGATAGAGTGATTTAAGTTTAGCATAAATTTTTTTTACTTACAATTATCAAGGGAATACCCTAACTAAATTTAAAAGCCATTGGATGATAGGGGATAAAAACCTCCCAAAAAAGTCAATTCTTAAGACATAAATAGCAAAAATTAAAATCAATAAAAATATTGGGCCATATCTTTCAAGTTTTGATTTGGTTTCCCCTGAAACAAAAAGATAAACAATTTTTGAACCATCAAGTGGTGGTATTGGAAGTATGTTAAAAACAGCAAGTATTATGTTAATTTCAGTGATGACAGCAGTAATAATAAATAAAGGATTCTCGCTCCAATCAAGATTTAAATAATAAGCAATTCTATAGGGAATGGCAAAGATTAAGGCGATAATTAAATTTGTAATCGGTCCCGCAAGAGCAATGCGCAATTCATCCCACTTACCATTTCTTAAAAACTGTGGGTTATAAGGTACTGGTTTACCCCAACCAAAACCAACCAGTAGCAAAAGTATGGCTCCAAACGGATCAAGATGTTTAAGGGGATTTAAGGTTAGTCTGCCGGCATATTGAGCTGTTGGGTCACCAAGCCTTGTTGACATCCAGGCATGGGCATATTCATGAAAGGTTATAGCTATCAAAAGAGCAAGTAAGAGACCAATCAGGACAAAAGGGCTTGATATTAGATTGAGTATAAGCATGACTTGATTGATTTGGGATTATTTGCTAAAATGTTTAGGTCAAGATAGTATTTTTAAGCTTTAATATGAAGAAATGTTATATTTGTGACCGTTCAACAAAGGTTGGTAACCAAATTAGCCATTCACAACGCAAGACTAAAAGAAAGTTTAGTCCAAATCTTTCTAAGGTGAAACTAGATAACTCATGGGCATTTATTTGTTCTAAATGCAAAAAGAAAATGCAATATTTAAAGACATCTTAGTTATTTGTTGCTGTCTTTTTTGCTCTCAGAATAGCATTTTTCACAAAGAATATTTTTAGCATCAATTTTTTTCCGGAATATTCCTTTTTTCCCACAGTTTGAGCACTTTATCTCCACATCAACTTTATCACCTGAGCGTCTTGCTTCTCGGCACTTGGGGCAAGCTTTGGGAATGTTTTGCAAGCCCTTTTTTGCATAAAATTCTTGTTCTCCCTTACTAAAAACAAACTCCTTGCCGCAAAATTTACAGATTATTTTTTTACCTTTTTCCATCTCACAAGTTATTATAATGAGAGCTTAGAACTGAGTCAAACTAAATTGTCTATCTTCTTGGCTTGTTTGAGGTTTTAATATCTGTGAATAAAATCACAGACTTGAAAAGTAATGCTTAATTTGTCTAATATACATACAAGGAAAGCATGAAAATAAAAACAACAAAAAAAATCAGCTGGCCAGCAAATTTAAAAAAAAGTTTCAGGGATATTATTGGAAGGCAGATAAAAAATAATAAATTATCCCATGCTTATCTTTTAATTTTAAATAATGAGGATGTGAATTTAGCTAAATATTTTGCAAAGATATTGCTTTGCTGTTCTGAAAATAAGCCCTGCAGGAGTGCTCAATGCTGTCGAGTTTTTGATACTGGCATTCATCCTGATTTTATTTATATTCGAAGATTAGAGAGCGAGAAAGACATAAAAATTGAAGCAATAAGAGAATTGAGAAGAAAATTAGCCCTGAAAGCGCAATCAAGAAGGGTTATTTTGATTGAAAATGCCCACGATTTAAATGAGGAATCAGCAAACGCGCTCTTGAAAAGTATTGAAGAACCAGGTAAAGAAAATATATTTATTCTTACAAGCAATGATCGAAAAAAAATTATATCCACAATATCTTCACGTTGCCAAATATATTTTTTAAAAAATAGGATCAAAAAGAGATTAAGCGACCGCGAAAAATTAATTATTGATTATCTAAATTCGGATTTAATAAAAAGATTTGCTCTTGTAGAGAATATTGCGAAAGATAAAGAAGAGACAAGTAATTTTTTGTTGCAATTAGAGCATTATTATAGGAAAAAACTTTTTAAAGAAAATAGTTTAAAGAAAAGCCAAATTATAGACAACTTGAAACTTTTAGCGCGAGGAAGAGACTTGTTAAAAAGAAATATATCTGTTAGACTACTCTTAGAGAATGTTTCTATTCACTTATCTCAGGATAAAAATTCTTGATTAGATGATTTGTGTACATTAATTTATTTAAAAAAATCAAAAATGAAGGCAATTATAGGTGTTACAAGAGGGGGGAGTATCAGGGGGGTGGTGGAAGTTGATAAAGAATTAAGAAATAACGAATTACAAGGAAGATGGTGTGTCTATCGAAATGAATCTGGAGAAGATATTGCCAAAGTTTCATGTTATAAAATTGATTGCATAGGATGCCAAGACAAGAAAAAAATTGGAGAATTCGTCAGATTTATAAATAAAAATGATCTTGACAAAATAAGAAGAATAAAAGAATACGAAAAAAATGCAGAAAGAACTTGTCAATCTTTGGTAAAAAGGCACCTTCTTCCAATGAAGATAGTTCGCACCACACTTTCTTTTGATGAAAAAAAATTAACTTTTTACTTTACTTCAGAGCAGAGAGTTGATTTTAGAAATTTAGTAAAGGATTTAATATCACGTTTTCGTAAGATGATTCGCCTACAACAGGTTGGTCCAAGAGACCATGCCCGGATGATAAATGGAGTTGGTATCTGCGGCAGAGAACTTTGTTGCGCAGGTTTTCTGGATGAAGTAGGAAAGATTGGTAAAGAGTCAGCTGCCAAACAAGGTGTTGATGTCCTTGGTTCTGAAAAAATTTCAGGAGCTTGTGGTAAATTGATGTGTTGTTTGATGTATGAAATAGACAGTTATAACAGAGAGAAGGAGTAAAAGGAATGTGGGAATTAATTATTATCATTTCTCTTGCAATTATCTTTTTTATCTTTTTGCGACGCATGCCAGAAGTTGAGAAAATAGGCGAGGATGAGTTCTTGAGAAAAAAGATAGAGAGAAAAAACAAGGACTATAAAAAGAGTATTTTTGGATTTTTAGAGAACCTTAAAGAAAAAAGCAAAAATCTCTCCCAGAAAAAAGAAGAAGTTTTGGATACTGATCAAATATTAGCTCAAGCTGAGGAAAAATTAAGGATGAGGGATTTTGCTGCAGCAGAAAAACTTTTTTTGGATCTAGTATCTATGAATCCCAAAGAAGCTTCTTATTATGCATCTTTGGGTAAAATTTATATTGAGCAAAAAAACCTTGAAGATGCGATTTCTTCATTTAAAGCCGCTGTTAATCGAGATAAAAAAAATGGTTTTTATTATAATGACTTAGGTCGAGCTTTTTTTGAATCGGGTAAGTATAAAGAAGCAAGTATTTGTTTTGAAAAGGCAGTAATTATAAACAATAAAATCCCAAATAGGCATATAGGGTTAGGCCTTTCTTTTGTTAAGATGGGTGAGAACAAAAAAGCTGCCGAAAGCTTTCGAAGGGCAGTAGAAATTGAACCAAATAATCAGAGATATCAAGAATTATACCGAAAAGCTCTTATGAAAGGTGAGATGTTGAATTCAGGTTAAATTTAAGTTATAATTTCTCTTGAAAAACGTTTTTTTATTTTTAGAAGATATTTAAATTTAATAATTTTAAACTGTCAAAAAAATCCGCTAGATATATGCCGTTGTAGCTCAGTTGGTAGAGCAACTCCATGGTAAGGAGTAGGTCACCGGTTCAAGTCCGGTCAACGGCTTTTCAGGAAATAAATTAATTAATAGAATGGCAAAAGAAAAAAGAATACAAATTAGTCTAAAGTGTAAAGATTGTGGTTCAATTAATTATTGGTCAGAAAAAAATAAAGAAAATACACAAGATAAATTAGAATTAAAAAAATTTTGTTCCAATTGCCGCAAGCATACTCAACACTTGGAAACAAAACCAAAGAATAAGTAAAGTTGATTTGTGGTTTGGTTTATTAATAAAATCTACAGATCTGCCAAGAACAAGGGAGCTTAGTTAAATGGTATAACAGCGGTCTCCAAAACCGCCGTTGTAGGTTCGATTCCTACAGCTCCTGTGTTTTTGGCAGACAAGCCCCTCGATTCCTACCAGGCCTGAGGCCTTGGCAGACCAGTATGGCGCTTAGATTTAGGTAAATAGCTAGTACTGATACAGCTTCTTGTATAACGCAATCAAGAGTCGGCAGACGGCTTCGATTCCTGCAGCTCCTGAGGTTTTGGCGGGCAGTACCTTCGATTCCGTCGCAACATAAAAAATTCACCCTAAAGACAGGATGAATTTTTTTATGGGCCGGGCAGGATTTGCACCTGCGAAGGCGTGAGCCACCAGATTTACAGTCTGGCCCGTTTGACTGCTTCGGTACCGACCCAAACTTATAAGCCACCCGTCGGATTTGAACCGACGACCTACTTACCCCGCAACATTGTGCCAAAGCCGATGGAGGGATTTGAACCCACGACCTACTGTTTACAAAACAGTTGCTCTACCACTGAGCTACATCGGCACAATTGTACGGGGCTGGTAAAACAGTTGCTTTACCACTAAGCAAAGGTGGCAAGTCTCTTGTTGTTTACAATAACTTTTTACATTATAATAGAATACAGAAAGAGTATCAAGGTTAGCCCAAACCTAAGTTTTGAAATAATTTAGTAAAGAAAAGTAAAAAAGGCGGGCATGAAAATTTTTAAAAACAAACTTTTTATCTCAGTTTCAATAATTGTTTTAATTATTGTAATAGGGGGAGGGGCAGTATTTGCTATTAAACAAAAGAAATTGGCTCAAACTGAGCCAGAAGCCACTCCGGTTGATTTGCCATCTGCTGACATCTCTACGCCAACGATTTCAAAAACCGCCTTTGGCGTAAATAGCAGAACTAATATTATTGATAGAGGGGAGCCGGTAGAAATTAACTTTTCCTTTAACGGACTAGAGGATGGAGGAGCTGGAGCCGGAGGCGCTGATGTTGTTTTGGCAATTGACCGATCTCTTTCAATGTCAAGGGATTATTTTCCTCCATCCGGAGAAAGATGTAATTTTATTAGCACCGACGGAACGCCTTTTGGAGGCCAGTTTCAGGACTCCCGACTTTGCTGGGCAAAAAAAGCTGCTATGGAATTTATTGATGAGGCATCCAAAAGCAGCGCTTCAATAAAAATTGGACTAATTATGTTTTCTGCCTCCAATGAAACAAAAACCGGCATAGTGGATACAAGACCAAATTACCCCAGATATGTTTTTAGTAATCTAAAAGATATTAAGGACGCTGGCCAAAGAAAAGAATTAGAAGATATTTTAATTGGACCACAATATCCTTTTCCCGAACAAGCATCAACGGCTCAAGGCAAGGGGCTTGGAATTGCACGAGACGAATTAAATAGACATGGTCGCGAAGGTAGTAAAAAAGTTATCATCCTTTTGGGAGATGGCGTGGGTAATTGGCCGCCTTATTTTGCTAATTGTATGAGAAACCCTGATATTGGTCCTGCCCAAGGTTGTCCTGAAAGTCCTGGAGATAATGATGCTGATATCTGGCCAAACAATTGGAGTTTTGGGGACGAGGGAAATAGATGTTGCCGGCTTAATCCTTGCCGCGTACGTTGGGGATTCCTTGTAAATTTCTGCCCAAGTTTTGGGCCGGGAGAAAGAGACCCAATGTATCCTGTGTTTGATACAAGTATTGCGGCCGATGTATTAAGAAAGGGCTATAATATTTATACCGTTGGTTATCATCAGGGCGGAGCAAGGTGGAATGATGAGACAATGCTAAGAATCGCCCAAGAAACAAATCCCGGAGTTGATCCGCCTCCATTTTTTGATAATACAGAACCAGATAAGTTGGGGGAAATCTTTACCCAAATTTTGAGTTTGATAACCGGGGGCAGAACCGGCGCCCCAATATCAGTTACCGAAACCCTGCCTGCCGGTTCTTCAATTGCCCAGGGTGATGTTGTGGTAACAAGGGGTGGTGCAAGAATTAATCCCGGGGTGCAGATTGGAAGAGATGCTGCAGGTCGACCTATAGTAACAATAAGCATTGGCTCACAGCATTACGCTGTTAATACTCCTTTTGATCAACAAAGATTCAATGTACGCCTTAGAATTTCAAGTGCAGGCATTGCTGAACAGTGTTTTGATGCTGACCAGAATTATAACTGTAGCAATGGTCAAAAAGTCGACCCATCAGTTTCAAAAGTCATTTGGTCATTTCCAATAAGCGGCAGAGCACCGGTTAGTGCTGATTTGCCAAAACGATGCATTTGTTTTAGGGGTGCGCAGTATACAGGAGATGTTTTTGGTACAGCCATTCTAAATTATATTTTTCCTGGAATTGATGTTGCCGTTGCCTCAGGAGGAATAAATGGGGGAGCACCAAGCCAAGCTGTTTGGGATTTAGCAAGTTATAATTTTTCTCAAACTTCAATCTCCAATTACAATACCTTTGCCGGCTATATGAATCTTTTAATAGAAGATATGATTGAACGCGCCCGATTTCATTCTGTTGCTGTAGGTATTGGTGCAATTCTTTTAGATCCTAACCCCGACTACGAAGTATATCCAGAGGGAAGAATTTACCACATACGAAACACAAATAGACCTCAAAGGTTGTCAGGTTCTTATTCTGTGGGAAGTGGTCAAAGTCAGAGAAGGGCAACTATTATTTTAGAGGGCGATTTAATTATTGGTGATGCTTTTGCAACAAGTATAGTAAAAAGTCATCCTTCAAACAACGTTGTAATAATTGCTAAGGGTAATGTCACTATCACAGGTAATGTTGAGCGTATGGATTTAGGAGTCCTGGCTCCCTTTGGCAATATAACGGTTCAAAATTCAAGCAATAGAATTGAAATCAACGGCTTTCTTGTCGGCAGAACTATCAATCTTCGCACAGTCGGATCCAATCAACAATACATTAGATATGATTCCCAATTTTCTCTTTATCCGCCACCAGGTCCATCCAAAGTGAATCTTCCGATCTACTGGGAAGTAGCGCCCTAATAGTTTTGTGGTATAATATAACTATATTTAATAAAATTAAAATTTGATTATTAATTAGGAGGGATTATGGCAAATGAAAGTAGAGAGAAATCAAATGCTTTGGGTGTCAGTGTTTCAACCATCTTTATTGTTTTAGCAATTATTACTATTGTAGTTGCGGTAATTTTTTGGGGAATTTCTCTGACAAGAAAATATCAACTCTCTTCGGCAGAAAAAAAATTAGACGATGTAAATCAAGAAATGACAACTTATTCCGATATTGATGAAAAAGCTAAGGCAATTTCTGCAATTTTAGAAAATGTTGGAAGTGTTGATGCAGGCAAAAATTATTGGTCTTTCTTTTTAAGAGATGTAGCGGAGAGAACCACCAAGAATACCCAATTTGTTCAATTTTCAATGGATGAGGATAACATAATTTCAGTTTCAGGGCTAACATCGTCTTACGAAGCATTGGCCAAACTAATGACCTCCCTTAGGGGCTCTGAAAGATTTACTGATGTGATTTTGGATACCGCCACACTTTCAACTGAGGGTGGGGGTGCGCCAATCAACTTTGTGATTACCTTAACCCCCAGTGGCGATGCTTTTGTGGGTCAAGAGGAAGAAGCAGCAAGTGGTGCAGAGGCAGCCGAATAATTTATTAAATAAAAGCAAATAAATAAGGAGGAGTATGAGCGACAAACGTAATAAAGAGGTGTTGATAATTATCGTTTCTGTGATAGTTATTCTTCTTGTGGCTTATCTTTTTATTAGTCCAACCATCACTGGCCTCAAAGACACCAATTATGACCTAAAAATTAAACAAAATGATTTATCTAGGGCCGAGGAACACCTTGAAAATCTAAAAATTTTGGAATCAACTTTTAAGAGTCAAAAAACAGAGGTGGAGGACATTATGAAAGCTCTTCCCACTTATAGTGATATTGAAGATATGCTTGTAACCATGGAAACAGTCGCTAATCAAAACGGAATGCAAGTTACAAATGTGGCGCCTCAGGAGGCCGATCTTTATTATTATGAAGAGGATGAAGAAGAAATAATTGAAGAAGAGGGTACAGGCGGTCTGACTATGCAAGAGCTGGTGATTGATGTTGGATTAAAAGGCTCTTATCAAAATCTGGAGAAAGTTCTCGCGGCTTTTGAGGAAAATAGAAGACCAATAGATATCAACACTATTTCTATAGGCGGTGGAGGCGAAACATATGATCCTAATGCTCTAAGCATTACCTTAAATCTAACAACTTATTATTTAGCTTCATAAAAAGGAGGGAATGATGGGAGAAGGAAATACAAAAACAGTAACTTGGGTCTTAATAATAATTATTGCGGTCGCCTTAATTGCCTATCTTTGGTATCAAACAGTTCCAAGATCTGTTCCAGAATCAGATGTTGTTGTTGTTTCAAATACCGTTTTAGATGATAGCGAAGAAGCAGATCAAATCACTGATAGTCCAATTTATGGCAATATCCCTGTTTCTGTTTCTCAGGGCGAGAGAGGAAGAGTGGACCCGTTTGCCTCAATATAGATTAATAAAAAACGGCATAAAAATTATTATTAACTAAAAAGTATTAAAATATGCTTGCAGAAAAAGGCAGGGGAAATGGAAATACTGTCCTAGATATTCTTTTTGCTGAAGGGGAATTGAGTCATACAAAAAGTTCAGAAATAAAACACCAAGCTGAGGCAGAGAAAAAAACTGCTTCAGAAATTTTACTAACGGAGGGAGCTGTCTCTGAAACGACTTTAGCTGAAGCAATATCTCGGGCATCTAATATTCCATATATTGATTTAAAAAGTATTGAATTTGAGCGTAGTGCCTTGAAGTATGTAAAACAACAGGACGCAGTTTCAAACTTGATGGTACCTTTTCAAGTGGATGAAAATAAGTTGAAAATCGCTATTTTTGATCTTAGTTATATTAAGAAAAATGATCCAAAAATATTTCAGCGCATTAGAGCCACAAGCAATATAAAAGTAGATCTTTATATTTCAGATTTAAGTGAGATAAGATATCTTCAAAAATATTATCAACAAAAAGAGAATGTAAAAATGGTCAAAGCAGAAACCCAAAAAGGGGAAGTCAATCAAAAAAGAAAAGAGAAAGATGTCTTAGATATTCTACAGGCACAAGACATGATAGATTTTAAGCAAGCACAAGAACTACGTCAAGAGTCAGAGAAAAAAGGAATAAAGCTTGGAGATTTGCTTTCGGAGAAAGGTGTAGTTGATGAGGAGGAGCTAACTAAAGCTTATTCTGATTTATTTAACATACCTTTTGTGCGTTTGGTGGATAAAAAAATTCCTTACGAAATTATTGCTAAGTTTCCCGAAGAAATCTCGAAAAAATATCATGTGGTTGCTTTTGATATGATAGGCACAAGAGTAATTAAAGTGGCAACTTCTCGTCCTTTTGATCTAAAGGTCATTGAGCTTTTGGATTATATTGAAGATAAAAATGAATTAGAGGTGGATAAATATGTAACACCGGAATCAGATATTGAATCAGCTTTAGAATCCTACGAAACAAAGCCTAAAAGAACCGATACAGAGCCCAAAGCAGATTTTGAGGAAGAAAAAAAGCCCGAAGAAGATAAAAATAAAGAGCCAGAAAAAACTACAATTGAAAAACCTACACCACAAGTGCCAGAACCACCAATTAGTGAAGAGAAAAAAGAAGAAGAAAGACCAGTGCCAGTAGCCGAAGGAGATATTGGAAGACTTTTAAAGGAAGATATTAAAAACTTAGGTCAGTTAGAGGAAATTATCAGAGAGGGCAGTGTGCCAAAAATTGTTGCCGCAACAATTAATTTTGCTTTATTTAAAAGGGCGAGCGACATTCATATTCAACCCGGAGAGAAAAAGCTGAGAATAAGATACAGAATCGATGGTGTCCTCAATGACATCACCAATATCCCACTTGAATTGCATCCAGCAATTGTGTCTAGGATTAAGATTTTATCAAAGTTGAGAATAGATGAAAAAAGAATCCCCCAAGACGGTAGATTTGAAGTTGTCTTTGGGAAAACCATGGTCGATATTCGTGTTTCTACTCTTCCGACAACTCATGGCGAAAAAGTGGTGATGAGACTTTTAGATACCTCGGGGGGGGCATATAGTCTCAAGGAGCTGGGGCTTAGCGGCAGGGCATATCAAGTGTTTGAAAAAAATATCACCAAGCCTTATGGAATGATAATTGCAACTGGACCAACGGGATCTGGCAAATCAACTACTCTTTATTCGGCTTTAAATTATATTAATAAACCAGAAGTTAATATTGTTACCCTTGAGGATCCAGTTGAGTATGATATTCAAGGCATAAACCAGTCACAAGCTAAACCAGATATTGGTTATAATTTTGCAGACGGACTGAGGTCAATTCTACGTCAAGATCCTGACGTTGTTATGGTTGGCGAAATCCGCGATAAAGAAACAGCAGGTATGGCAATTCACGCAGCACTTACGGGTCATTTGGTGTTTTCTTCTCTACATACAAATGACGCCTCTGGTGCCATACCGCGATTAATAGATATGGGAATTGAGCCTTTTCTTATAATTTCTGCCATTAATGTTTTTCTTGCCCAGCGTCTTGTAAGAAAAATCTGCGACAAATGCAAAACCGAGGACGATCTTCCGCCTTCTCTTATTAAAAAAATTGAACACGAAATATCTATGTTGCCCGATGATATTAAATCAAAGTATCCTAAACCTCATAAATTTTATAAGGGCAAGGGTTGTAAATATTGTAACCAAGGTTATTTTGGCAGAATTGGTATTTTTGAAGTCATGCCGATGACAGAGAATATAAGAAAGTTAAGTGTAGAAACTCCGACTGCAACTCTGATAAAAAAATCAGCGATGAGGGGAGGCATGTTAACCATGATGCAAGATGGCATAACAAAAGCCTTAGAAGGCACCACAACAATTGAGGAGGTTTTAAGAGTTACAATAAGTTGATATAATATAATAAACAAAAATCTCAAATATCAAATTATCAATATCAAGTAGGAGGAGATATGAATCAACAATTAAATGTACCCCGAGATGATACGGATGAACCAGGTCAAGGCAAATACTCAAGAGAAATAGATTCCATAATGGCTGAAGCTGTTAAGAGCGGGGTTTCAGATATCCACATAACGGCAAATATTCCTGTAACCTTTAGAGTTGATGGCAAGCTTCTTCCGTATAAAGACAGTAAAGCCATAGATGCAAAACAAGCAGAAGAAATTATCCTTTCCTTTATGGATGATTTTCAAAAAGAAAGATTAAAGCGAGAAAAAGAAGTTGATTTCTCCTTTGCTTTTGAGGATATTAGATTTAGAGTTAATGTTTTTTATCAAAGAGGCGATCTTTCAGCCTCAATGCGTCTTATTCCGTCCCAGATCAAAAATTTTGAACAACTTGGACTGCCGCCAGTAATTGAGAAATTTACTGGACGCTCTCAGGGTTTTGTTATTGTAACAGGGCCCACTGGGCATGGTAAATCAACAACCCTTGCCTCAATGATTGATTATATTAATCATTCCCGCAAGGAGCATATTATTACCATTGAAGACCCGATTGAATATATGTTTAAAAACAGCAAATCTATTGTTGAACAAAGAGAAGTGTATAGCGACACCCGTTCTTTTGCCCGAGCACTTCGCTCAGCTCTTAGAGAGGACCCTAATGTTATTCTAATCGGAGAAATGAGAGATTTAGAAACAATTTCTGCCGCACTGACCTTGGCAGAAACAGGGCATTTAGTTTATACAACTCTACATACAAATGACGCAGCTCAAACCGCTGATCGTATTATTGATGTTTTTCCTCCTCATCAACAACAACAGGTAAGACAACAACTAGCAAATGTTCTTTTGGGAGTTGTTTCTCAAAGACTTTTACCCAGAAGTTCCGGGGGAAGAATTTTGGCCTGTGAAATTATGATTGCAAATTCAGCTGTAAGGAATGTCATTCGCGAAGGAAAAACTCACCAACTGCCTAACATTATTCAGACTTCTGTTTCAGAGGGAATGATTACCCTGGACAAAGTTTTAGCTGAACTTGTTAGTAAAGGAGAGGTGTCACTTGACGATGCTTTGGCTTGGGCCAATGATCCAAAATCATTTAAAATGAAAGTATATTAGTTTAAGGAGGAGAAATGGCAGAAGAGAGAAAATACTTATACACGGCAAAAAACGAAAGAGGCCAGGTAGAACAGGGCACAATTATGGCCAGCGATCTTGAAAATGCAACCAAGACGCTGGAAAAAAAGGGTTTGGCGGTGATGTCTTTAGAAGAAGAAAAACACTGGCAATTAAGTGTTGAAAATTTTTTCAGAAGTGTCAAAGTACAGGACAAAGCAATATTTGCTCGCCAACTGGCAACAATGACAGGTGCTGGTTATAATTTGGCTGATGCACTTAAAGTTATTGGTAGTCAAACCAGAAACACCTATTTCAAGGAAGTAATTAATGAAGTTGGTGGTGATGTGGAAAGTGGCTTGTCTCTTTCTACTGCTATGGCTAAACACACAGATGTATTTAATACTGTTTTTATTGCTGTTGTTAAGGCAGGAGAGGCATCAGGAAGATTACCCGAAGTCCTAAAGGATGTAGCAAGCGAACTTGAAAGAGATTACGGCTTTAGTTCAAAATTAAAAAATGCAATGCTCTATCCGGCTTTTATTGTGATTGCAATTATTGTTATTGGCGCTTTAATGATGATAAAAGTTATCCCGCAACTAGAGGATATATTTGCAGATACTGCAGTTGGTCTTCCCTGGACAACTAGAGCAGTTATAGCCGTTTCGAACTTTTTAGCCAGTTATTGGTGGGTAGTTTTAGCTGTCATTATCATTGCTTATTTTCTTTTCAGAGTTTATATCCGTTCTTCAGCAGGAAATTATGCCTGGTCAAAACTAAAATTGAAGATTCCGGTTTTTGGTCCACTTGTTACTAATACTGAAATCACTCGAATGACTTTGACTTTTGAAATTTTGGCTAGAACTGGCATCCCTCTTTTAGAGGCAATAAATATAACAGCTGATACAATGAACAATGAAGTTTTTAAAAGAGGATTAAAAGTTGCCGCCAAGGAAGTTGAAAGAGGGGTCCCATTTTCTGCGCCTTTGGTTAAAAATGAAAACTTTCCCTCAATGATTGGGCAGATGGTTTCTGTTGGTGAACAGACAGGAAAAATTGATGAGGTTTTTGAGCGGCTTTCTGACCACTATCTCGAAGAAACAGACAGACAAATTAAAGGAATCGCCTCCCTGGTTGAGCCTGTAGCTATTGTTTTGATTGGAATTGTTGTTGCAGTTATTGTCTTTGCCATCATCGTGCCGATTTATAATATAACTCAAACCTTTTAAAATGAAATAGTTATTTGTTATAATAAATATAAATATTAAATTAATTTAATCTAAGAAAGGCTATGCACCAGAGGTGCTATCTAGTACTAAAGGCGCATAGGAAGAAAAATGAGAAAAAACAAAGCCTTCACACTTATCGAATTATTAGTTGTTATTGCCATTATTGGGATTTTGGCGGTATTAATTTTTCTTGCCTTAGAGCGTGCTCGCGAATCAGCCCGGGATTCTCAAAGAAAGGCTTTTTGTCGAGATGTGGCGACAGCAGAGGCAATCTATTACGACACCCACAAAAGCTACACCGCAAACCTCGCTGGGGCCAATAGTTTAGTTCGTGACGGATTAATAGATCGCGACAAAGTTCCGAATGTTTGTCCAACGGGTGGTGATTTTGGAGATCAGTGTGGAGTTACACAATGGGATAATGTGTTAACTGGCGGCGGAAAAAATTTTGACATAACTGCTGAGTTGGAAAGGGGCGGAAGTTTTTCATGTGACGAAAATGGTTGCGAAGATTAAAAAATAATCTAAATAAATAAATTTAACTTTATTTTAGAAAGGAGTGGAAGATGAAGAGATCAAAAGGTTTCACTTTGGTTGAGTTGCTTGTCGTTATTGCAATCATTGGCATACTCGCAGTTTTGGTGCTTCTAGCTTTAAGCTCAGCACGACAATCAGCTAGAGATGCAGCCAGGAAATCTGTTGCAAATTCAATTGCGACATCAAATGAGCTGTATTGGGATCAAAACTCAGATTATGCTGGAAATGTAGGTGATACTAATTGTGGTGCTGCTCCAGCGAATACCCTTGTTGGTGCAGGATTAATGGGATGTCCCACGCAACAAGCCCGCTCAGGTGGTGGAGATGTAAATTGGGATGATGTTTATACCTACACCGATTCCAGCAATTGGTCAGTTTCAACTGACCTTGAAAGAGGCGGCACCTTTACCTGCGATCAAGATGGCTGTAGATAAACTTAAATAGACTCGACTCAGTGATAAGATAGGTACTATATTATTGTGTGTAACTGAGAGCACCATCTATTTGGTGCTCTCAGTATTAAGAGGTGATTATGTCAACGAGAAGGGGCTTCACTCTTGTTGAATTGTTAGTTGTTATTGCAATTATCGGAATTCTTGCTGTAATTGTCTTGGCAGCCCTTAGTTTGGCTCGGCAATCAGCCAGGGATAGTAACCGGAAGGCGTTTATTAACTCTGTTGCCAAAGCAAACCTTATATATTGGGACCAAAATCAAGATTTTGGTACATCAGTTGGTGATTTAAATTCTAATTGTGTCGATGCTGGAGCAGCAAGTCTGGTTGGTTCTGGTTTATTGGGTTGTCCCAGTATTCAAGCACGTTCGGGTGGTGGCGATACAGCCTGGGACAATGTTTATACCTACACTGATTCCAGCCATTGGTCAATCACGTCCGAATTAGAAAAAGGTGGTAGTTTTAGTTGTAACCAGGATGGCTGTCAATAATTTATGATGTATTTAATTTATATAATTAGTTTTATTCTTGGTCTAATAATTGGCAGTTTTCTTAATGTAGTAATTTTCCGTCTTAAGGTGCAAAAAGACACGGGAAAAACGAGTATCAATCTAAAAGGGCGCTCAAAATGCCCTCATTGTGGTAAAAAGTTAGATTTTTTTGAGTTGATACCAATTTTTTCTTACCTGTTTTTAAAAGGTAAATGTAGCTCTTGTAAAAAGCATATATCATACCAGTACCCTTTAGTTGAGTTTGTTTCGGGTTTAGTGACTTTTTTGACCATATATTATTTTGGAATTTTTAATCTCAATGGCTATTTTTTATTAATAATTAGCTACATTTTAATTGTAATTTTTTTCTATGATTTGCGGAGGATGATAATCCCAGATGTCTTGGTGGCTATTTTCTTTGTTTTGGCAATAATTCTTGATATAATAATGTTAACCAGAGGAGAAATTCAGATACTGGACCTTTTTTGGGGAATGTTGATTGGTGGCGGTTTTTTTCTTGTAATAGTTCTCATCTCAAAAGAAAAATGGATGGGATGGGGAGATGTTAAACTCGGCTTTGCCTTAGGAGTATTTATGCTCTTTCCCAAAATTATCGTTGCCTATGTCTTGGCTTTTGTGATCGGTGCAATCATTAGTTTGATACTTCTGGGCTTGAAAGAAAAAGAATTGAGTGATGCTGTCCCATTTGCTCCTTTTCTCATAGTTGGTGCCTTTTTAGCGCTTTATTGGGGACAAAATATAATTGAATGGTATTTGAGGGGTTTTTAATGAGTTTTATCAAGCATAAAACAAAAGGATTCACACTCTTGGAATTGATAGTAACAGTATCTATCATTACTCTTTTGGTAGTCGCAGGAGCGCCTGCTTTTAATTCATATGCCAGAAATAATAGCACAAGAATTGCAGCTCAAGATGTCAAAAATTACATTTTGGAAGCGCAAAGCTTATCTCAAGGTGTAAATGTAAATGATCGTGGTAAGGACTTTTATTATTTTGAGATTAATTTTTCTGGTAATGCTCAAAATAACGGCAAAATTGAGATCGGCGCCGGCGATTTTGATAACAATGGTTTTGCCGTGAAAAATAAGGTTATTAAGAGTTCAAAAATTGACTCTGAAGCTTGGATTGAGAAAGTTAGACCAATCAATAGAGATAATGAAGACAGTTTAATTTATAATTATTTCTTTATAGTTCCGACAGGGCAAATTCTTTTTAATCAAATTGAACCTTATCCTGGCATTGGTTATTCAGCAAGATGTAAAATAAATAGAAGAGATTGTTATTATACTAATGTTAATCAATCTAAAAGTATAATTCAGTTAAAAGTAAAAGGGGAAACCGGGTCACTTGATCAGGCATTTAGGCAATCGGTCGTTATTGATGGCCATGGTGGAGATGTAGAAATAATTGATGGTTTTATTAATCTTGCGGATTAATTAAATGAAAAAAAGAAGAAAAAATTTAGGATTTACTTTACTAGAGGTTTTAGTATCTGCTGCAATATTGATGACTGTTTCAGGGGTGGCAGTTGGAGCTGCAATTAGGTCTGTCAGCAGCGCAACTTTTTCCAAAAACAGAACTGCCGCCCAGGAGTTAGCACGAAGGCAGATGGAAAGGATTGTTGTTATGAAAGACCAGGCTAAAAAAGATGGTAGCTCTTGGAATTCACAAAACTTTTCTCTTGATAGATGTGGCGAAGGGCCAAAATTTGCCACAGAGGATTTTGGTTTTTCTTGTGCTCCACAAATTAGATGGGTGGGGGAGTCCGGATACAATATAAGATTCGAGATAAGTTCCTATGTTGAAAAAGTAAATGACGACTTTAATGGCAATGATAGTGGTGGCTGGTCGGGCAGAACGAATTCAGCGACAGGATATCCTTCGGGTTTGGATGAGAATATTAACATGCGTAGAATCACAGTCATTGTCAAATGGGAGGAGCCAAACGCAGGCGGCGAACAAGATGTTCGGATAATGACTTATTTGACCAATAATTAACATGGAAGATAACAAAAACAAAATCAAAGGTTTTACTCTACTTGAACTTTTAATCGCGGTAGCTATTTTTACTACCATGGTTGTTTTAGTTGTTGGTTCTTTTGGCTTTTCTGCTAAATATCAAAGACAGGTTCGTAGCAACCGCGATATTTCCCAGGGAGTCCGTTTTGCTGTAACAGAAATTTCAAATCAAGTGAATATTTCCTACAATGGCCCCGTTGTTAATGCTCAAGGGTCTAATATTATTTTTGGGGGTGAAAATGTTTATAATTTTGCTATTCTCAACGGCCCCAATTCAAGAAGAACAGTCAGAAATGGAACAATGGGTAATGTACTTATGATAAGAGGAGGGGATGATTATTGTCGTTATTTTCGAAGACTTAAGGATGGTGATATTTATCGGGTTGCCATGTGGATTAACACAGAAAAAGGATGTTTGGGGCAATGGCAGGGCCCAAATTATTTAACCGGCGGAGAATTGAACGTTTTAGAGCTTAAATTCAGCGGCATAACAAATATCAGAAGTGCCAATAGATTTCCTTATGTTGAAATATGGATCAAAGCAGAAAACAAAGACAAAGATGAATTTTATATTCCCATGGAGTCAAGAACAACTGCCACCATCAGGAATTATGGTAGAGAGGTTTAATTTTTATGAAATATAAGAAACAAAAAGGAACAGCATTATTGATGACCATCCTTCTTGCCGGAGTAATTTCATCCCTTGCTTTTGGTTTGACTAAAATTACACTCAATGAGTTCTTCGTTGGCACCAAGACAGAGGAAGGCACAGAAGCTTATTATGCAGCTGAGGCCGGTGTGCAAGATGCCCTAATGCGTTATAAATTTCACGACAAAAATAATCTTGAAATGCCAAATGATGCAACCCAAGAAAGTAATAGAGTTGTCAGGGTTTATGTTAATAGAGAAAGAGTAGCTGGAAAGGCAGCTTCAGTTAATGGAGGATCTAGGCCATCGCTTGGAGAAAATGATTATGTTTATGATTTGAAAGTTTGGTATAAAGAAGATTGTTTTTCAGAACCCTGTGAGTACGTGCTTAAAAAGGACGAATCGGCTCTTTTTGACGTGTCGAATCTTTCTAGTGGTAATCTAAGGGTAATTTGGCGTGTACCTGGCAATAATTCGGGCAACAGGGCGGATGCAAAACTTTGGTATAGGATCTACGATCCATCTAACGGAAGAAATATTAATGACCCCCGTGGCTTAGATAGAGATTTTTTTACCTATTTGGCTTATTTTAATGAATCACAGAATCCTGCAAGGAATATTCCTGAACTAAATGGTTTTGCCTTGCCCAGAGGAAGCGCAAGGACAATCAGCTTACTTGGGGGACAAGCTCTTAAGTTTAAGGCTTTTGGAGCAGACATTAGATTACTTCTCCAAACCGTTAGACCAAATGAGTTTTTAGGTGGTCCGGTAACACATATCGAATCAACAGGTTATTATGGCAATACCGCAAGAAAGTTAGAAGTACTCGTAGATCGTAACACAAAATCAATTATTGATGTCTTTGATTACGTAATTTATTCTGGAGCTGATGCATTACCTTAAAAGTGGATTTAATTTATTTTGATACCCTGGGGTTTGAAAGACCCCATTATTAATAATATGATAATATTAAAATATGGAAAAAGATGAGTTAATAATATTTTGTGATGGAGGAGCAAGAGGCAATCCCGGACCCGCTGGAGCCGGAATAGTTATTAAATCTTCTAAAAAGACAGTTAAATTTAGAAAATTTCTTGGTGAGAAAACAAATAATCAAGCAGAATATGAAGCAATACTTTTAGCTCTGAAAAAAATTGAAGATGAATTTCCGCATATCAAAACAATTGAATTTTATCTAGATTCCGAGCTTGCCGTAAAGCAATTGAGGGGAGATTATAAAATTAAAAACGAATCTTTGGGCAAAAGCCTAATTTCTATTCGTAACCTGATAATTGTTAGAGATCTTTTGGTTGATTTTAAGCACATTTCTCGGGAGAAGAATAAAGAAGCGGACAAGCTTGTTAATAGGGCAATAGACGAAGGGCTTGCAGAATAAAATGAAGATAGAAGTTAGGGTTATCACTAGATCAAAAAAAGCAGGTATTAGGAAAAAGAACGACAAATATATTGTGCGGGTTAAGGCGGTTCCCCATAAAGGAAAAGCAAATAAAGAGCTGATGCAATTATTATCAGCTTATTTTAATTTACCCAAATCAATGATAAAAATTATTAAGGGCTTTAAACAAAATAATAAAATTGTTAGGATAAACCACCACACCAATGACTAGCTTTAAAGTTTTTTATTCAAATACAAAAAATAACTTTAATAGAGTATATTGGTGTGGGGGTGAAATAATATGAAGGGAATAAAGTCATTTGATTGGATATTTTATCTTTTAATAGTATTAATTTTGACAATTGGCGTTGTCGCTATTTTTAGCATTACTTATCATACTGATAGGCAGACCTTGGCAATTAGTCAATTGGTATATGCTATCGTTGGCTTGATACTTCTGGTTGTTTTTAGTTTCCTTGATTATCGAGCCCTTACCTCAGCTTCAACTGTTCTGTATGTTGTCGGCATTATATTGCTTTTGGTGGTTTTGTTTCTTGGCCGGAGTATTTTGGGTTCAACGCGCTGGATTGATATTGGTTTTTTTCGTTTTCAGCCCTCAGAGATATTCAAGATTATTCTTATTTTAACTTTGGCTAGTTATTTATCCAAGAAAGAGGTATTCAAAGTAAAGGATTTTGTCATTTATATTTTTTTGGTTTCTTTGCCCACGGCACTTGTTTTATTTCAGCCAGATTTAGGCACAGCCTTAGTTTATTTGGTAATTGGCACGGTTTTATTTTTGGCTTGTAGGGCTAGGGAGGTGTATATTCTTATTGGCACAGTAATTGTAGCAATTCTATTGCCTGTCTTTTGGGCTTTTGCTCTTAAGGATTATCAAAGGGAGAGGCTTTTAACATTCTTAGATCCAAGTCGAGACCCTTTTGGTTCTGGGTATAATGTATTACAATCAACTATTTCTGTTGGCTCGGGTGGTTTGTGGGGAAGAGGTTTGGGGCATGGTACGCAGAGCCAGTTAAATTTTCTTCCAATTCAACATTCTGATTTTATTTTTGCAGTTATTGCAGAGGAGTTAGGCTTTGTTGGAGCAGGCGTGCTTTTAGTTTTAATACTTTTGCTTTTGGTGAGGATTTTAGGTATCTCGGCTAAATCAAGAGATGCCTTGGGGCGCTATATTGCTTTTGGTGTAGCAGCAATGATAATTTTTCAAGTGCTTATTAATGTAGGAATGAATATTGGATTAATGCCGGTCACTGGTATTCCTTTACCCTTGGTTTCGCATGGTGGTTCCTCGCTTTTTACCACCCTAATTTCTTTAGGTGTTGTGGGAAGCATATATTTACGCCACAAAAAAATTACCTTTGAATAGGAATTGACTTTGAAATTGTATTGTGTTAATATTATGGAGTAAATCTATAAGAAATTTAAACAACTAAGCATTATTGCTAATATTTTTGTATGCAAGAATCAACCAAGAGCGACAAATTTGCCATTATTAGATCAGGAAATAAGCAGTATAAAGTAAAAAAAGGTGATATAATTTCTGTTAATCGAATTTTGGTTAAAAACCAACCCCTCAAAAAAGGAGAAACAATTGAATTTGATGCTTTGTTTATTTCCGACAAGGGGAAAATAAAAATTGGCAGACCACTTATTTCAGGCAAAAAAATTAAAGCAAAGGTTATTACAAATTATAAAAATAAAAAGGTCGCCGTAGTTAAGTTTAAGCCTAAAAAAAGATATTTGCGCCAAAGGGGTTATCGAGCCGATAAAACCAAGATAGAAATAACGACTATTTAAAATGCAAACTTTAAGTTCAATTATTAATTATTTTAAGGCATCATACAGGGAGCTAGGAAAAGTAGCTTGGCCCTCAAGAAAAGAAACAACAAGACTTACTATTTTTGTAATTATTGTGGTGATTATAGCAGCAATCGTACTTGCCTTGATTGATTTTGGATTAAGTGAATTAGTTAATTATTTTCTAAATATTAATACTTAGGCTTAATTATTATGAAAGAGAATGAAAAAGGTAAAAAATCTCGACAATCCCAGAAAAATGAAGAATCTGGGAAATCTGCTGGAACACCCGAAGAAAAAATCAGCAGAGAAAAAAAGATTACCGACCCGGTTAAGAAAAAAGATAGAATAAGACAAAAAGGGAGACATTGGTATGTTATTCATACTTATTCTGGATATGAAGACCAGGTGGCAGAAAACCTAAAACAAAGAGTCGTTAGTATGAGTATGAATGATAAAATATTTAATGTTCTTGTCCCCACGGAAAAAAATATTGAAATGAAGGGAGGGAAAAAGAAGGTAACCGAAAAGAAGGTTTTTCCAGGTTATGTTTTGGTGGAAATGATTGTGACAGAAGATTCCTGGTATGTTGTTCGCAATACTCCAAATGTGACAGGTTTTATCGGTTTTGGCACAAGACCCACTCCAATGTCTCAAACAGAGATTAAGCGACTTATGAAAAAAATGGGCCAAGAAGAACCTAAATATAAAATTGATTTCAAGATTGGAGAACAGGTTAAGATTACTGACGGACCATTCAAGGATTTTGACGGAGTCGTTGATGAGGTTGATGAGCAAAAAGGAAAAATTAAAGTACTTGTTAATATGTTTGGTCGAGAGACGCCAGTAACCCTGGATTTTTTACAAGCTAAGAAAATTTAAACATGGCAAAAAAAATAAAAACTAAAATTAAGTTACAGGCCCCAGCTGGTAAGGCTAATCCAGCTCCCCCAATTGGTCCTGCTCTGGGTCAACACGGAGTTAATATTATGGATTTCTGTAATCAATTTAATGAACAAACCAAAGATTCAGGTGATGTGATTATACCTGTTGAAATGACTATTTATGAAGATAGGAGCTTTGATTTTATTGTTAAGTCTCCTCCAGCAGCAGAGCTTATAAAAAAAGCAGCAGGAATTGAAAAAGGCTCTGGTAATCCACTCAAAGAAAAAGTGGGAAAGATAAAAAGGTCGCAGCTTAAGGAAATTGCCGTAACTAAAATCAGTGACCTAAACTCAGAAGATCTAGATAACGCAGAAAGAATTATTGAGGGAACTGCCAAGTCAATGGGCTTGGAAATTATAGACTAAAAGAGTAAATAAAAATCCTTTTCGTTTTTGAAAAGGTTTTTTTATTTAGAATTTCCTGCCCGCAAGTATGGAAACAAAGGAGGGGCTAAAGTTTCCAGAGGCTCACAGGCAGGAAGCTCAACATAAAATTTAATTCCTTGCTATCTAATCATAAAATAATCTTTAGGTCAATAAAATGCCGCAAAAATTGCGGCATATATTATTTCAGAAACCTCCTTCGGTTTCTCAAATGAATCTGATTTCAATATTAAATAAGTCGGGTATATAATGTCAAACATAAATTTTTGTGGATAAGTACTAAAAAGAAAAAACCGTGCGGGGCTCTAATGCGATAGTATGTGACGCACGGTCAGTGTAGGGATATCTTGGCAGGGGGACTAGCGGTCTTCTTCCGTAAGCTCGGTGATGAGTTCTGTTAAAGGAACAAGAACATGTACGGGATCTTCTGCTTCGAGGATTTGTATTCCGCCTATTTGAAATAGCTCGAGGTTTTCGTAAATGTCCCGGGGGTCGTGGGGGAGTTTGGGGTTCACTTGGTTGTTGAAGGCAAGCATTACAGCTTGGTTTTGGTCCCCCACTGTTATACGTCGCTCATACCAAAACCAGTTGCAACGCCCTTGATGTGGTTCGGCGCCTGCTCCTGCCTCGCACTGGCTATCGTCATCAGGTGAAGGGAGAGCGACCTTTACCACATAGGTTTTTTCCATCGACAAGGCTCCTTTCTCAAGTTACGCTGCTCCTCAAGCACCTTAAGGTTAACATAATTATCTATCTTTGTCATGATAAAATACTTGAAGTTGTCAAAACCCTGTATAATATAAAAACATGGATAAAGAAATGAAATACTGGCTTGCAATTAATTCCTGCCAAGAAATCGGCTCCAATGGACTGCGTAGGCTTTCAAAAAAGTTTAAAAGCATGAAAACAGCCTGGAGAGCTAGTTTTTCGCAATACAAACAAGCCGGTTTAAAGGAAAAACAAATTTCAGCCATAAAAAAAACAAAAAAGGAAGTTGACCCTGATGAAGAATTAGCAAAAGTGAAAAAAGAGGGGATTAAGGTCATTACTTTTAAGGCAAAAAATTTTCCCGAGTCCTTGAAAAATATTCCCAGCCCTCCTGCTATTTTGTATTACAAAGGGAATATAGAAAATGAAGAAAAAAACAACCTTGCTGTTGTAGGCACTAGGCGAATGACTCTTTATGGAAGCCAGATCACTGAGAAATTGATAAAAGAAATAGCTACAGTCGGCATCAATATAGTTTCAGGCCTGGCCTTGGGAGTTGATGCCCAAGCGCACAGAACAACCCTAGAAAACAAAGGCAAGACAATCGGAATTCTTGGATGCGGTATAGATGAAAGGTCAATTTATCCTTTGGAAAATAGGGGATTGGCACAAAAAATAATTGAAAGCGGGGGAGTGATAGCAAGCGAATTTCACATCAACACTCCACCATTAAAACACCATTTTCCTATGAGAAATCGTCTTATTTCAGGTTTATCCCGGGCGGTTTTGGTTGTAGAGTGCCCTGAGCGCTCAGGAGCGCTTATTACTGCAAGAACAGCAATAGAGCAGGGAAAGGAGGTAATGGCAGTCCCAGGGGATATCAGGAGCCCAAACGCCAAAGGGCCAAATAATCTTATAAAGCTGGGGGCTAAACCAGTTACAGAAACAGAGGATATCTTGGAAGAATTCAAGGGCATAGAATTAGATAGAATTGAGCATAAGATTATTGCTGATAACCAAGAGGAGGAATCAATACTTAATTTATTCTCGGAAAAACCGCTTTTATTTGATAAAATTGTAAAAAGGTCTGGTTTAAATACTGCCAAAACCAACTCAGTCTTGACAATGCTTGAAATTAAGGGTAGAGTACGCAATGTTGGCATGAATAAATATATATTGAGAAAATAGAAATTAGACATCTCTGTCGATTTTATAAACCATGAATTTATTAATTGTAGAATCACCAGCTAAAGCCAGAACGATTGAAGGTTATCTAGGTAAAGATTACAAAGTTCTTTCAAGTTTTGGCCATGTACGCGATCTTTCACCGCGCCGTCTTAGTGTTGATGTAAAAAGTAATTACAAGCCAAAATATTCAATTATCGCAAAATCCAAGCCAAATCTGCAGAAGATAAAAAGCTCTCTTAAAAAAGCAGAAAAACTGTATCTTGCAACAGACTATGACAGAGAAGGAGAAGCAATTGCCTGGCATCTTTTGGCGGCTCTCGGTATAAGTAAAGCAAAACAAAAAAGAGATGTTGCCAGGATAACTTTTCATGAAATTACCAAAAACGCCATCCAGAAATCCTTGGGGAAAGCAAGAGAAATTGATATGAATCTAGTCGATGCTCAACAAGCAAGGAGGATTCTGGATAGACTTGTGGGTTACAAAATTTCTCCATTTTTGTGGAAGAAAATCGCCCGTGGTCTTTCTGCGGGAAGAGTACAGTCAGTTGCGGTGCGTCTGGTTGTAGAGCGCGAGCGTGAAATTGAAAAATTTATTCCAAAAGAATATTGGGAAATCATTGCTGAATTAACAAAAAAAGACAAAAAGGACACCCTCAAAGCCAAACTTTACCGCATTAAAGATAAAAAAATTCAAAAACTCGAGATTGATTCGGCGGAAAAAGCTGAAAAAATCAAAAAAGAGCTCAAGGAAGCAAAATACAAAATTGCAAAGATTAGCAATAATGATCGTTTTTTAAATCCTTTGCCACCATATCGTACAGCAACCCTGCAACAAGATGCAGCGCGAAAATTAAAATTTTCTGCCAAAAAAACAATGTTTTTGGCTCAAAAATTATATGAAGGGAAAAATTTAGCCAGCAAAAAAAGAGTTGGCTTAATAACCTATATGAGGACTGATTCAACTACTTTGGCTAAAGGCGCAGTTAAGGATGCAAGAACGTATATTGAAAAAGAATTCGGCAAAAAATATCTCCCCGAAAATCCTCAAACATATAAAACAAAAAGTGTTAATGCTCAGGAAGCCCATGAAGCAATTCGGCCCACCAGTCCTTCTCTTACTCCTCAGAAGATTGAAAAATACCTAGAAAAAGACGAATTTCGCCTTTATAAACTTATTTGGCAGCGAATGATAGCCAGTCAAATGGAAAAAGCCAAAATTAGTGAGCGCATCATTGATATACAGGCAAAGGATTATCATTTTGAGTTAAAAGGCAGAAAAATAGATTTTGAGGGTTTTTTGCGGGTTTATAATTTAGGTATGACCGACAACGAGCTCCCCGAACTTAAAATGGGGGAGGTGCTTGATTTAAAATCACTAAATCTAGACCAGAAGTTCACTCAACCTCCACTTCGCTACACAGAAGCAAGTCTAGTAAAAGAGTTGGAAAAAAGAGGCATCGGCAGACCATCTACTTATGCGCCGACTATGTCCACTATTCAAGCACGCAATTATATTAAAAAAGAGGGTGGTTATTTTTATCCCGAAGAAATGGGAATTTTAGTCAACGATGTTTTGGTGGAGCATTTTCCAGAGATTGTAGACTACAATTTCACGGCCCACATGGAAGGTGATTTAGATGAAATCGCTGGCGGGAAAAAAGAATGGATTAAGGTAGTTGATGAATTTTATAAGCCGTTTGCCAAGCACTTAAAAGAAAAGGAAGAAACAATAAAAAAAGAGGATGTGGCACACGAGAAAACGGATAAAATTTGTCCAGAGTGCAAAGGGGAGATAGTTATCAAAATGGGTCGATTTGGTAGATTTTATGCCTGCAGCAACTTTCCAGACTGCAAATTTAAAGAAGCTATAGAAAAAAAGGAGCGAGCCCATCCTCATCTTAAAAAAAGCATCAAAAAGGCAGAAAAATTACTAAAAAAATACCCCAAATGTGAAAAATGCGGGGCAGACATGGCAGTCAGAACTAGTCGCTTTGGTACCTTCTTGGGATGCACTGCTTATCCAAAATGTAGACATATAGTAAGTATTGAGGAAGAATCAAAAACAAATTGCCCCAAATGCGGTGACGGAAAAATTGTAAAAAAATTCACTAAAAAAGGAAAAATCTTCTGGGGCTGCTCGCGTTATCCTGATTGTGACTTTGCCTCATGGACAAAACCAGAATCTACTGACGAGTATAAAAAAAGGGGGAAGAAAGAACAACAAGATTCATAAATTTAATTTATGAAAAATATTTTACCCAGACAAATCAAGAAATTAATCGAAGAACTTGCTAAATTACCTGGAATCGGCCCTAAAAGTGCTTCTCGGCTTGTTTTTTATTTACTCTCAAGACCAGATAATCGGATAAATGAATTAGGTGAAGCAGTTTTGAACCTAAAAGGAGAACTTAAAAAGTGTTTGGAGTGCTTTAATATTTCTGAGAGTGAAATTTGCCCCATTTGCAATGATGAATCGCGGGATAAAAATAAAATTATGGTAGTTGAAACGGCATTAGATGTTTTAGCTTTTGAAAAAAGCGGAGATTATGATGGGATTTATCATATCTTGGGAGGGGCAATTAAGCCAATTGAAGGAATTGGGCCGGAAGAACTCCATATAAGGGAACTGATTGAAAGAATTAAAAAAAGAAAAAACTTAAAGGAATTGATTCTTGCTACAAACCCCAATCTTGAAGGAGAGGCGACAGCCATGTATATTGCCGAGCGTATCAAGGAAATAGAGGAAAAGCTTGATTGTCCTATTAAAGTTACCCGCATTGCCAGAGGTTTACCTGTTGGTGCTGATTTGGAATACGCTGATGAAGTAACCTTATCCAAGGCCTTAGAGGGGCGGAGAAGGTTTAGTTAAGAATAATTACTATTTATCCACAACCTGCCTCTTGACAGCAAAATCATTCTGGACTATAACATAATCAGTTCGCTAAACTAAAGACGCAACTCACAACCAAAGGAGGGAAAATGAGCTATTTTGAATGTAAAAATTGCGGCTTTTCAACTGATGACGCTAGTATTCCAGACTGTCCGCATTGCGGCGGTTATCTCTCCGAAAGAGAAGAAGGAAAAGTCATCTCAGATGAGATGAAGACAATGGAAGAACTTTATTACTAATTTATTGATGTTTTGATTTAACCCTCTCGCCATGGCGGGAGGGTTTTTGTTTAATTTTTGGCCTCTTCTTTTATTAAAGGAAAAAAGAAGATTAATTTTTCACTATTATTTGGTATTATTAGTAAGTCAATGAAAAACAATTTCTGGAAAAAATTAGATAAACCCATTATCGGGCTTGCGCCTTTAGCCGGCTATACTGATAGCCCCACGCGTCAAATTCAAAAAAAGCATGGCGCAGAAATTGTATATTCGGAAATGATTTCCTCTCATGGTTTGGTTTATCGTGATAAAAAAAGCTTTAATTTGGCCAAATTCCGCAAGATTGAAAGACCAATTATTATTCAGCTTTTTGGCAGAGAACCAAGCATAATGGCAAGTGCCGCAGAAATTGTAGAAAAGGAAATTAGAGCTGACGGAGTTGATATTAATTTCGGTTGTCCGGCCAAAAGGGTTATTTCGTCAGGTCATGGTGTCGCCCTAATGGATGAACCCAAACTTGCCCAAAAAATAAGCAAAAAGGTTTCTGCATCAGTTAAAATTCCTCTTTCGGTTAAGTGTCGTCTTGGTCTAAAAAACAAAAAAGAGATATTTGATTTTGCAAAACGCATGGAAGATGCAGGCATTTCAGCCTTGACCATTCATGGCCGCACTCTTAAACAAGGTTTTTCAGGCCAAGCAGATTGGTGGCCAATTTATGAAGTGAAAAAAATGCTAAAAAATGTAATTATTCTCGGCAATGGTGATGTTTTTTTCAAAAAGGATCTTGCTCTTCGTTTGAGCGAAGGAAAAATTGATGGGGTTTTAATTGGAAGGGGAGCTTTGGGCAATCCCTTTATTTTTGAGGGAGCCAAAGTTATAAAAAGAAATCCTCAAAAATATCTAAAAGGCAAAGGCTTTATTGAACCAAATATAAACATGAAGGAAAAAGCTAGAATCGCCGTAGAGCACGCTGAACTTGCCTACAAAGAAAAAGGGGAAAGGGGCATCATTGAGATGAGAAAACAGATTGGTTTATACTTAAAGGGTGAAAATGAAGCCAAAAAGCTAAGAACAGAATTAGTTAGGGTTGAAAGTGTTGACGATGTTGTGAAAATTTTTCAAAAATATCACATTTTATGAAAATAGTTTTTGAAGATAAGTATTTTCAAATTATAAACAAAGATCCTGGTATTTTATCAACTGAAGTATCTCCTTTGATTTGTCATCGCCTAGATAAAGATACAAGCGGACTATTAGTCATTGCCAAAAATAAAAAAGCTAAAGATGTGATGCAGTCGTTATTCAAGAAAAGAAAGATAGAAAAAAAATATCTTGCTTTGGTATTAGGAAGGATTTCCAAAGAGAAGGGTAGAATAGAGGGATATATTGTGCGACACAAAAAAAAGGGAAATAAAAGGCGACTCATTCAAGCACCGATTTTTGGGATAAAAGAAAAGCATAAGCGCCTGGCAATTTCAGAGTACAAAATCAAAAATGAATACAAAATTGATTTATTTAAAAATCAAAGCCAATTAGCATTAAATATTTTGACTTTTGTAAAAATAAAAATATTAACTGGGCGGACCCATCAAATTCGGGTTCAATTTTCAAGTCTTCATCATCCAGTGATTGGGGATTTGTTGTATGGTGGAAAATTAATGAAAAAAATTAGCAAGCACTTGAAATTAAAAAGACAATTTCTGCACGCTTATAAACTCAAATTTATCCATCCTTTCACAAAAGAAAAAATTAAGATCAAAATACCTCTTTCACAAGATTTAAATAAAGTTTTACGAAAATTAAAAAATCGCCGATAAAAAAATAAATAATTTCGTGTCGGGCTCTTACTCGCACAAAATTAACCTTGGCTTTTTTTGAGCCAGGTCTTTTATATTTTTTAAAAGAAAAAAGCTTAAAATAATTAAAAAACCGCCGCATAATGTAGAGAAGGAAGGGAGCCCCAAGAGGCGTCTTCCTGAAAGACCTAGGTGGTCTCTTCTCAATGCGGCGGGGTAATGCTCAAATTGATACACACTCTCGATGTGCATCAATGTTGTTTTCGGGAGGTCGGCGGAGAAGAGCCCGTGCCCGCTCTTCAGCTTGTAGCCGTTCCACCGACCCTTGCCCGGACGCCGCGCTGCCTCTCAAGTGCTGAGACGATGCAACACGGCTTTCTCGATATGCTTGGACCCCCCGGACGAGCGCCCAGTGCATACCGATAGTGTGATGGTGGCGCCAGTGGGAATTGAACCCTCGACCTTCTCCTTGCAAAAGGAGCTGCTCTACCAACTGAGCTATGGCGCCGACCATAAATCTGGTTGGGCGGGCAGGATTTGATACCTGCAACCACGGATCCAAAATCCGCAGCTCTCTATTGAGCTACCGTCCAGTTTGTGGCCTCCCGACCTGGATTCGAAGCCGTCTGCCGGCTGACTTTTCTCTTTGGAGTTGCGGTCGGATGGTTTTCCTGACCGCTGAGCTATCGGGAGAACTTTTGGGTACTTTTTGCACAAACTATATACTATATCTAATAATTATTTATGTCAAGTCTTTGCCATTATTTGGAATTGCAATTATAATAGTAAGCTATGAAGGAGAATAATCATAAATTATTTGTCATTTCTGGCCCTGGCGGAGTAGGTAAGGCAACCATAATTAGGGGGGTTTTAAGGGAAAAATCCTTGAATCTGGTACGGGGCCTAAATGCAACAACTAGAGCCCCTCGTCCAACAGATAAATACGACCCCCATTTTAAATTTGTGGATAAAAAGAAATTTAAACAAATGATTAAAAATGGGGAAGTGCTTGAGTACAATTATTTAGATAATGAATATTACGGCACTTTGGGCCCAAGCTTATTTGCCGAATTGAAAAAACACATTGTTTTAATGGAAGCGGATGTTAATGGAGCCCTTAAAATAAAGGAAAAAATACCAGAAGCCATTTTGATATTTTTGACCTGTAAGTTGGAATTTTTAGAAAAACGGATGCAAAAAAGAAAGGATACAAAAAAAGAGCATATTAAATATAGATTAGAACTTGCCAAAAAGGAGATGAGCCGGGCTAATGAATATGATTATACCGTTGAAAACCCCGAAGGCCATCCAGAGCATGCAGTAGATGAGGTAGTTAAGATTATTAAAAAAGAGTTGCAGGATCACTAATTATGCTGTAATCTTTAGAATTGAAATACATGATCCCGCAAAAGCGGGATGAATTGTTAGATAGAATAATTAATTTATAAAGACCAATGACGCGAACTTATACCTGGATAATTTTAGCCATAATTGTACTTTTAATTGCTGGCTCGGTGACCGTTGATATACCTTCAGGTCCTACTATTTTGGGCAGAGATAAGGTTCAATTAGGCCTTGATCTTCAAGGAGGAACCCATCTTGTTTATGAAACAGACCTTTCAAAAATAGATGAAGGAGACAAACAGGATGCTGTATCGTCTGTTATTGAAGTAATACGTCGCAGAATTGATGCTTTAGGAGTATCAGAGCCAGTTATTCAGTCAACTAAAGTTTCAGGTACGGATGCAGTCATAGTAGAGCTTCCAGGGGTAAGCGATGTTGAGGAGGCTAAAGGGATAGTTGGAAAAACCGCTCAACTTGAGTTTTATGAACAGACCTCAGAACAAATCACCGAAGAGGATATTAACACAGAAAGTGTTTTGCCCGGTTTTCAGCCGACCGATTTAAATGGCTCTCATTTAAAAAAAGCAGAGGTACAATTTTCAGGCGGTGCTGGCAATCAAGCAGTTTCAGGAACGCCTGAAATTGGTTTGACTTTTACCTCAGAGGGCGGGGATATTTTTAGAGAAATTACCAAACGCAATGTAGGTAAGCCAGTGGCTATTATTTTGGATGGAAAGGTGATTAGTGCGCCGACGGTGCAAACAGTTATTGAGAATGGAAAAGCTGTTATAACAGGAGAATTTAGCATAGAAGAAGCAAAAAACTTAGCAATTCAACTTAACGCTGGCGCCTTGCCAGTGCCTATTAGTCTGATTGAAGAGCGCACGGTCGGTGCAACCCTAGGCAATGAATCAATCCGCAAATCATTTGTGGCTGGTATTATTGGCATAATTTTGGTGATTCTTTTTATGATAGTTTTTTATGGATATATGGGAATAATTGCCTCAGTCGCTTTAATTATTTATTCCCTGATTACTCTTGCTATATACAAATTGATACCGATCACCATGACCATGGCTGGCATTGCTGGATTTATTCTTTCTATTGGTATGGCAGTTGATGCCAACATTTTAATTTTTGAGCGTACCAGAGAGGAATTACGTCGTGGCAAAGATGTAACGGCTGCCATCAAAGAGGGTTTTTCAAGGGCCTGGCCTTCAATTAGAGATTCCAATGTTTCTACAATAATTACTTGTATAATCCTTTTCTGGCTGGGCACAGGACTGGTGCGTGGCTTTGCTTTGACTTTGGGAATTGGTGTATTAATCTCCATGTTTTCTGCCATTACTGTTACCAAGAATTTCCTTGATATTTCTTCAATGATGTCTTGGAGTAAAAAGTGGTCGCGGATGGGTATTAGAGAAAGTAAAGAGCAACCATGAATATAATAGGCAAAAGAAAAATTTTCTATATAATATCGCTTGCCTTAATAATTTTTTCTATAATTGCTGTTTCTGTTTGGGGGCTTAATTTTGGCATTGATTTTGCTGGTGGAACCTTAATTGAGCTCAATTTTAATAAAGCGGATAAGGAAGTCAGCACAACTGAAATAAATGAAGCTATTTCTGGGGTTGAAATTAAAAGCTTAACTATCCAAAAGACAGGTGATAGTTCCATATTAATCAGGGGGGAGGGGATTGATAAAGAAAAAAATGAAGAAATTCAAAATATTATCCGAGAAAAAATAGGGGATTTTAAGGAGGAAAGATTTGAAACCGTTGGTCCGACCGTCAGCTCTGATTTAAGAGAAAAAGCGATTATTGCTGTTATTGTAGCTTCAGTTGCTATAATTATTTATTTAGCAATTGCTTTTAGAAAGGTGCCTAAACCAGCTAGCTCTTGGAGGTTCGGTATTGGGGCTGTAGTTGCCTTAATCCATGATTTAATAATCGTTACTGGTATTTTTGCTATTCTTGGTCATTTTTATTCTAATATTGTAGTTGATTCCTTGTTTGTTACAGCACTTTTAACGGTTTTAGGTTTTTCAGTGCATGATACAATTGTTGTTTTTGACAGATTTAGAGAGAATCTGCGCCGGATGGCAGTATCTTCAAATAATATTGAATTTATAGCGAACGTTAGCGTTAAAGAAACCATAACTCGTTCACTAAATACCTCTATCACGGTGATTATTGTTCTTTTGGCACTTTTATTATTTGGCGGGGAGACAATTTTTTCCTTTGTTTTGGCGTTATTGATTGGCGTAGTGATAGGAACTTATTCCTCAATTTTTGTTGCCATGGCAATTTTAGTGGACTGGACAATATTCTCAGCTAAAAGAAAATAAACTCTTAAATAAAAGAGGGCGAGTCAGAAACAGAGAGTAGGGCATTGGAGCGTATGTGGATTATGTGGGTGAGGCATGGATATGCTCTCTTTTCTGAATCGCCCTTGCGGCATCCTTCCCTACGGGAAGGAGGTATTTTCAGATGCCCAGACCGTGGGTGCTTTTTCCGGCGGGCCAGCCAGTAAAGCTGGTCCAGGCTTCTGGGGCTCTGGTTTACATCAGTTGTCGGCATCAGAGCCCAAGGGATCCCGTCAGGGGGTATTGTCAGGGGCCGAAGCGGGTAAGGGAGCCCTGCTCCATCCAGTGCCTCCGCGTCGCCTCCAAAGGCAACACCACTCCTTCACACGGACGACCTGTTTTTCGGCCACGTCTGCGTCTAGGATCCGCACTCGGTACTGCACACCTTGCAGCTTTGGCAACGACACAGCTTGGCGCTCAACCTCTGGAGCAGGACTCCCAAAACGGGATAGGGCTCACCCCCCGATGTTCCGCTGTGTAGCCCTGGGTGTATGTCACCGAGTTTCTCACTCAGCACCCAAGAGCTGATTGGACGAGCCCTATACCCAAAAATGTGCTAAATAGTATTTATATTATCTTATAATTTACAAAAAGTATCAATACCAATCTTGATTTACTATTTGATATTTAATTTTTTAGTGGTTGTTGCTAATTTATTTGAAATTTACCAACACACCAAACTGGAATGGGGGAGTGTAGGGAATGATTTTTAACCATATTATATGGTTAGAATAGGGAATTCAGAAACATTAATCAGAGAAGGACCTTTTTTACTTGAAAAATATGACTAAAAAACCAAATAAATAAAATATAAAAAAATCAAAAAAATCCCTTGAAATTCAAAAAATCTAAATTTTAATTTTAATTTTATTAATTCAATTACTTAATTCAGCTACCCCCAATTTTTGCGCTATTGGGGGGACTGCCCTTTTTTAAAGAGACCAGGGGACTTTAAGAAAGATAATTTATGATATGAAAATAACCCGGCGCGCTGAGAGACGATTTGAGCGTAGAAAATAAAAAAGATGACTAATGTATCGTCTGTAAATTTTTTTACTAAACTCCAAATTGATTCCTGCACTGTAAATGTCGCATAAGATACATTGTGCGTCATTAAATAAAATTGTTGTTTTGAAACTGATTTAAACTTCTCCGACTTCTCTATTTTTATTAACCATAATTCGTTATTGAATTTTGTCCGGCTAATTTTCTTTTTTTAATTTTTATTTTGCTCTCTTCCCTTTTTTTCGCTGACTTGAGTAGTATTTTTAATTAAATTAATTGTGTTTCTCTAGCTGGCTCGAGCTCAAATATAATTTTCTATATTCTAGTGTCGCACAATATATGTGGTTGCTATATAATGAATATTTTTGTGTCGGTCTTCTGCTCGCGCAAAATTAACTTTGTTTTTTCTTTTTTGAGACAGGTCTTTTTTCTTTTGTCAAAAGAAAAAAGCTTGACATAACGAAGAACCCCGCCGCACTTTGGTAGAATCGATCCCAATGGGACCGGCTCTTCCGTCGTGCGACGGGGCTCGTGTCTTCTTCAGCTGCTCCTCCTCTCTACAAGCACAACCCAGCGTAAGCCGATAATAGTAAGGGTGATGAGAATCACCCCAAGCGTCACTCGGCCAACCGTGTGGTTGTGCGCCTGGATTTTGGCAATCATCTGCCTGTCCGAGAAGGTATAGGGATTTTCGTTAGAGAGCGTCTCACCACTCCAGTTGTTAGCTGGATGTGCGAGGAGCTCAACAGCCTCAATCCCTGCCTCCGTTAGGCCGTACTGAATGGCTGGTCGGAGAAGGATTCCGGCGAGAAACGCCATTACCGCTAGCGCTCCCGGTCGGAGCCGAACATGTCTCCAATTGCGAACAATGCTTCTATGTTGCTGTGATGTTGGCTGCGATTCCGACACGTTTCGTGCCTCCTTCGATCTGTGGTGTGTTCTATGGCTTCTTGCCGTCGCGCACTCTGAGGATCGCTCCAACAGCCAAGAGACTGGATCGACTCCTCGCTGCTTCTGCGGCGAGACGTCTGGCTAGCTCAACGCCGTCAGGCTCACTAGTCGTTGGGATATCTTCTTTCGTTGGGATATCTTCTTCTGGGTTCTCGACCGAAATCCTGAGCCAAGCCAAGCCGTTACGGAACCACCCACCGATGGTGTTGAACATGCTCGCCTCCTTAGGCGCTTGGTGCTTTGGAAAACTGAAGGATTGATTTATATTGGTGTCGCACAATATAAATCAATCTCTCAGCTTATCCTTTGTTTTTAAAATACCATTTTGTTGTCTTTTTGTCTATATTTATCCTTTTTAGCCCTTTATTTGCTCTTCTGGGAGGTTTTTTACCCCATCTTTAATAATTTTACCTATTTATCTATCAATAACCTAATTATATCATATAAATTATCAATTGTCAATAGATAAAGAAAAAGTGGTGGCTGGTTCGACTGCGGTCAGTTTAGCTGCCACCACTTATTTAAAGCATCGCCTCCTTTTTGCGCTCAAAGCTGGTTGTGGGCACCCAAGCCCCTGACCGTATGGAGGTGATGAAATCCCTCATTTCGGCAACAGTGGCGTTGTTACCAGCTGAGGCTTCCATCGTTACAACCTCTATTCCCTCTCGGACCGCTCCATTAACAAGACAGGTTATCTTGGGGTGGTTTTGCTGAGGCTCGCGAGAACGTGGTATTCGCAGGCCAGAGTTTCGGGGGTAGTGATAGATCCCCAGAGTCGGTCTTCCCATGCTGGCTGGGAATTCATCCTCAAAGGTAATCCGGTGCGGCTGGATCTCCCTTTCTCCTTCTGAATCTCTGACAGAGCACTTGAAGTTCAGACCGAACTCTGCCAGAAACCCCCCGCTTACTGTTAATTCACCTCTGAGGAAGTTGGCTTCCGTCGTGATTCCTCCTGATTCTGCCCTGACTATATTCCCTTCTCCAAGGGTTCTGAAGGCAGCCAGAAGGTGCTCATCATGATACTTAAGGGTAATCTGCATCCTTCTCACCCATTCTGGAGCCTAGAGCTCCTTGGATTTTTGAGCTTTTTGATTCTATCACAATAATCTTATTTTGTCAACCAAAAAACCCGTTTTTAAAACGGGTTCATAATTTAGTGCAAGTATCTATTTAACTATCTCTATTCTCATTATCTCTTTCTATTTCATGCGTCTCGCCTTCGTTTAAAATCGTGTGTCCATTGTCATCTTTCATTTTTTTTATTTGCTCTTGGATATCCTCAGATTTCTTTTTGTCTGCCTCTTTTTGGCCAGGATTTTTCTTTTTTTGGCTGTTTTCATTTACTTGTTTTTGTGGATAATTATTACCTGATTGATTCTCCCCTATGCTACCCTGCCCTACTTTATTTTTTGGGTTCCTGGTGGGAGAATTTATATTATCCACAGGCTTATTTTTTTTATCTTCCTCGCGATATAAAACATAAAACTTATCCCCATTAATATCTGTAATCTCTTGCCAGCCAACAGGTTTTTCTTCTGGCTTGGGCTGTGCCTTGACTTGAGCTTGGGCTTCTCTTTTTTGTTCTGCCTCCTGGGGGGTTTCGCCTGTGCCTTTTTTTTCTTGTTTTTTCAAAAGCTCTTCAACCGCTGAGATATTGCGCTCGGCGATTAAATCTTCTACTTCTTTTCTTGCTCTGCCATATTTTTCACGGGAACGGACAAAAACTGTCTCTTTATTTTTCGTCGTATCGGTAAATGGTGGTATAGTCACAGCAGAAAAGGGAATGGTTGTTACTCCATCAATCGACATTTTTACGTAAATATGATATTTATCAAGATTTATAAGGTCAGTTTCTTCAAAAACAGGAATATATTCTTTAGCTAAAATAGGAGCATCACCTGCCCCTACCCTAAAAGTTATCATTGTTCCAATGTTGCCAAAAACAGCATCTTGTACAGCTTCATCCATTTGGGCAATATATTGATTAGCCATAATGATATTTAGGCGGTATTTTCTTGCCTCAGAAAGAATGACAGCAAATGATTCAGTGGCAAAATTCTGAAACTCATCAACATAAAGATAAAAATCAACACGTTCTGATTCGTGTACCTTGGCTCGCATCATAGAGGTAATTTGAATTTTGGTAATTAGCATGGCACCGATTAAAGCGCAGTTATCTTCTCCGATTTTACCTTTCGAAAGATTAATTAAAAGTATCTTTTTATTGTTCATAATATCTTCCATATTAATGGTTGATTTGGGTTGTCCCAAGATGTTTCGGATAGTAGAGGATGACAAAAATTGACCGACCTTATTTTGGATAGGAGCAACAGCTTCGGTTCTGAATTTTTGGTCGTAGCGCTCAAATTCATTAATCCAGAAGTCGCGAATAACCGGATCTGTCACTTGATCAACTACTTTACGCCTGTAGTTTTCATCAACTAACATTTTCATAATACCAAGCATGGTTGAGTCAGGATATTCAAGTAAGGCTAAAATTGTATTTCTTAATATATGCTCAAGTCGCGGTCCCCAAGAATCAGCCCAAAGTTTTTTGAAAATTCCAATCAGGCCTGAGGCAACAATATTTTTTAATTCTGGGTTAACGTTCTCCAAGAGATTAAAAGCAAGCGGGTGTTCGGTATCAGATGGGTCAAATAAAACCACATCGTCAATTCGCTCACTTGGTATAAAATTTAAGACATGTTCAATAAAGTCTCCATGTGGGTCAACCACAGCAACCCCCTTGCCAGTGCGCATATCCTCTACCACCATATTCTGCATTGCTGAAGTTTTACCTACGCCAGTGCGCCCAATTAAATACATGTGGCGTCGTCGGTCGTCTTCTTTAATGCCAAATTTCACTTGATTGCCTCGAAAATCAGTAATTCCAAAGGCAGCCACCTCAGGATCGTGGTCAGTAATAACAGGTAAATCTGCTGGCGGCTCTCCCTTTTTGGCTCCTGCCCAAACAATTGAGGGTGTCTCTACAGAAATATTCGGCAGATGATAAATTGAAGCCAACTCCTCAATATTGAGGATATACCCTTTTTTTATAAAGAGGCGTTTTTGATATTCCTCCAAGAACCCTGAATCGTTATTGGTAACTCGTCCTGCCTGAAATCCATTCATGTTTGTGGTGTTGAATTGCTTAAAGGCACCAACAGCTGATTGCAGTTTTTGTTCCGCCTTGACGTTGTTTTCAGCAACAGAAATTAGTCTTATTTTTGTTTCAAATCCAAGTTTTGTTACCTTCTCTTCTACTCCGGTTAAGGCAGCTTCAACTGGACCCGGCAATTTTACTTCTCCGGGTCCTTCAGCTTCTCGTGACGGTTGGGTGGCGGCTAAAAATAATTCTCTCAGGAAATTAAAGACTCCTTTTAGGATTATGGTGCCAAAATTTCCCCCTCCGCCTCCACCTGCTTTAATAGCCTCAACATGACTTATGCCTTCATTTTGCCATTCATCACTTACAGGTCTGACAATGATTTGGATCCAAACTTGCTCAACTCTTTCAACCTTAGATAAGACAGCTGTAATTGAAGCCAGTGGGTCAACTTCAAAATTGACAAATGTTTTAATTGGATAGACATAGTTCTTGTTCAATTCTAATTCAGTCCCAGAATAAGAGAGGTTTATATTTGCCTCTGATGCGTCACCAGGAGAAACCCTGGCATAATCTTCCACTTCTTGAATTTCAATATCAGGATACTGGGCGTAAATTTGGCCTTCAACAAAATCTTTAAGGTGATTGGGAACAAAAACATAAAATTTGATAGAGCCCTTTTGGGCGACAATCTCAAAAGAGACCAAATCTTGAATAGCTGTACCTCGCGATTCCCCTTTAGTGCGATAAATTCCATGTAGTGCGGCAAAAAGAGCCTCGGCTGCTTGGGGAGTTTTTTCATTTTCTTTGGGTACAGAAATAAAAAGAGTGGTGTAGTCCTGTTCGGTGAGAATCATCTTTTTGCCTAAATAAGAGCGGCGCCGCAAATAAAAGAAAATTCCAATTATTACAACGATACTTGCTAAGATTATATAGAGAACGGACATCAAAGCCCCTCAAAAATCAATACTTATTTTTTACTTGACATTAATCTGTATCGACCACTTTTGTCTCTTTGGAATTTATCTTTAACTAAAAGATTCATCATGATAGTGTTTCTGGCTACCATTTTTGTTTTTAAGACCTCTTCAGCAATTTTATCTCGCTTTAATCCTCTGGGATTACTCTTTAATACTTCTTCAATTACATCTTCAACTGTCCCACCCTTAAAGCCCCACTCTCTTAAAGCATAAATTCCTCGACCAACTAAAACAAAACGGCTATCTAAAATAAGCTCATTATGAACGGTGGCTGCAGTGGGATTTTTGCCCGCAAAATTTTCTTTTTCAATTAAGTCTGCAATATGAGTGAAATGGAGTGGTTTGTCCTCTTTTTTAAGTATAAAATAAGCTTTGTCTCTTGCGCTTTTGGGGTTGATTTCTCGCCAAGACGAAAGTCCAATTCTTTTTTGCCAATCAAAAGCAAAAGAATTACTGGAATTAATCAGGCTTTTGGCTGTTTTTAAATTAATATTTTCTGCAAGTAATTTTGATAGTTTTTTTAATGAAAGAGCTTTTTTTGCCTTTGAAAGAATTTTGGCTACTTCTCTTTCCATTTTTATTATTTCGTTTTGTTTGAGATTTGAATCAAAATAAGTATCTGATAGATTTTGATAACCTTTTATTCTTTTAAGGTCAGGGCTAGCTTCAAGGGCAAACAAAGCATTACTATAAGATGTCTCAAAAAATTCCTCTACTTTTTTAACATTTAATAATCCCCCATTTTCCTGGGAGAGATTATTAATTTCCTCAAAAATTACAGAATTACCAAGAGATTTAATCTTATTAAGGCTTGCATTTTGAACCTGACGAATTCTTTCTCTGGTTAGTCCTAATTCTTTTCCAATAGCCGCTAAAGTCTTTTTTTGTTTGCCAAAAAGACCAAAACGTTTGGCTAAAATCTCCTTTTCTTTGTCTTTAAGGAGGGAAAAAAGCTTAATAATTGAATTTTCTAAGTTTGTTTTTTCCATATTAGTTTTTTAGGTTAAACCATCTTACAATTCCGAATTATATCATACTCGTTTTATTATGTCAATACTTTTTTTAATCTTTTTCAAACTGTTCCTTCAACCGCTGCCCAAGTGCTTTTTTCGTCTTCAGGAACGACAATTGATATTTTATCTCCGGGCTTGGCATTAAAGTAAGTCACTGATGCTAAAAGCACGCGATAGCTTTTATTTTTAACGCGGACTTTATATCCTTTTTCGTCTTGTTCAAGGGTTCCGATAAGGTTTTTTCTCTCGGTTGGTTCTATTTGTTTATAAACAAAACTGCCATCTGGATTAATTTTTAATTTAAGCTTATCACCCTCAACCAATTTTGACTTGGAGGCATAGTTAGGAGGGATTGGGTATTTTTTCTTATCTTTGATCATGAATTCTCCGTCAAAAGTTCCCTCAATGATTGTTTCTTCTTTTGTCTCCTTTTTCATCTCAGGAGCCAAGACCTCGTTTAGTGCCTGATTAGTGCGCATGAGCACAGTTTCTAAATGTTCCAAAGAATTTTTTAATTCCTTGAGTTTTTGGACCGGCACTTTTTGGGTTTCTTTTTTTGTTTTTGTCTTTTTTGTCCCGATGCACGCTGTGATGCGGGACCCCGACCCCCGATGGGGCGTCGGGTCTTTTTGTTTTTCTTTTGGCATAATTTTCTTTTAAATTTTTATTATTTTATTTGTTTTATTCTTAACTCTTAACTCGATACTACGGTGATTGGCTTGGTTTTGTTCCTGTGCCAAAACTTCCCCCACTTCCCCCCAAGGCTTCTTCAATTTTTGTTCTTTCCTTTATCTCTGCCTCCACCTCTGCTCTTGGTCGACCATATTTAAATCGAGAAAGCTCTCTAATAGCATCAGCTACTTCTTTTTTATTTTCACGGTCAGATTTGATTGTTCTCATAGA